>WNGH01000578.1_pt1 | contig 61722 bp, 52 predicted proteins | sample 5400631 | NCBI WGS metagenome assembly WNGH01 (sample SAMN13153373, study PRJNA577476) | soil metagenome | isolation source: 115 cm soil or saprolite under Garry oak tree replicate 1 | place: USA:California | collected 2016-06-15
GGTCGGCCCGAGCAAACGATTTTCCAACTTTCTTAGTTGTGATGAGTTTTTCGGGAGCCCTGAGCGGAACTCGAACCGGCTGGATGTGATCGTCACGTACCTTGCTTGGAAAGCCGGTATTAGAATTTGAGCCGTGGAACTCGCGCTCAATCTTTTATGGGGTCTGATCTTCGCGCTGCCCCTGTGCCAGTGGGTGCGAAATTCGTGTGCGCAGCGCCAGGAGCGTTGGGTAACCATACGCAGGGTTGGCTTGCTCGTGTGCGTGGCGTTCCTACTTTTTCCCGTCATTTCCACTTCGGATGATCTGCATGCGACGGACTTTGTCGAAGATGCAGCCTTCGCTTCTCGAAAGGCTCGCCCGGGGGTGTCTAGCCATGTCTTAAACCAAGGCGGGGCGACGATATTCGTTGTCCCCATGTCAGCATCGGTTGCCCCTCCCGCGATTTCCAGCGAGGCGGCGGTCCACTTCAGTTCCGCTCTAACCCTCGCAGGCGTGCTTCTGCCTCGGGCCGGACGCTCTCCTCCCTTCCGTTTCAGCCGGTAGCCTTCTTCTCGCAGCGAATCTATTCGCGAGGAACACTTCAATAACCGCCCTCTGCCGTTATCTAACGCGGCTATCCAGCCATGCAAGCGGAGGACAAAAATTAATCGCATTGAGGTTTCGGGGAATGAGCGAAATACGTAGGCCTGAAACTGCGGAAACGCCCTGAAAGGTTACTTGTCATGGCAATCATTGAGAGTTTTTGGCTTTACGGGAAACCGGGGACCAGATATCGGGCCCATATCTATCAGGACAGCATAGAGACATCCCTATGCCTGGCTCGAGTTCCTTGGGTGGAAAAAAAACGGCCCTGCTGGAAGATGGCGCTCTCCTTCATCAGGTAGACGAAAACACGTTCAAGAACACAGTAACGGGGGAGTTGCTGTCGCGGACAGAGTCTCCGCCTTATCAACCTGGCGACAAGACAATGTAGGCGCAATTACCACGAAGATGAAGAGTAGCCTTGACCGCCGATGAGCGGCACAAATCGGCAACCGTCCAAAGCCTGGACTGTTGGCCGTCCGTCCTGCTTCCACACTAACTGCAACTCCTGGGCTTGCGGCGGACCCACGGGAATCACCATGCGAGCGCCCTCGCGTAATTGCTCAAAAAGCGGTGTAGGAATCTGAGGGGCTGCAGCCGAGACGACTATCGCGTCGAACGGCGCCATCGCAGGCAAGCCTTGGCTGCCATCGCCGACGATCACGCTCACATTGTTGTATCCCAGCCGCGCCAGTGTAGCTTCGGCATTGCGGGCAAGAGGCGCGTGCCGCTCTACGGAATAGACCTCGCGACAGAGTTCGGCGAGCAATGCAGTCTGATAGCCGGAGCCGGTGCCGATTTCCAGCACCTTGAATGATGGCTGCAGTGACAAAGCGTCCAAGGTAACGGCAACGATGTAGGGCTGAGAGACCGTCTGACCTTCACCGATCGGGATGGGGTGATCTTCGTAGGCTTGCTCGCGGTACTCGTCAGCAACGAACTCGTGGCGAGGAACGCGGGCCATGGCATCGAGCACTCGCTGATCGCGAATACCTCGGCCACGTAGTTGCGATGCGACCATGATCTGGCGCTCGCCCGCGTAACCATCGGGATGGATCTGAGTTGCCATGAGCCAGCTATCTTGAGAATACGCCCTTTGGATGCGTTCGGAGTGGGATGGAGTAACCTGGTTCAAGTTCGGCGGCAGGGTAGTCAAAATCGAACTATTTTTTACGCTGGCGGATTCTGACGTCGATGCTGACCACGCCGTTCTGATCGCGTATCCCGACCACGGACACATTACGCGAGACGTTGTATTCCACCTGGATGATCTGTTGTGACGCCTGGGATACGTTGGTGCTGTAGGTGAGCGTGAGGTTTCCAGCGACTTGTTGCTCGATGGTGACTTGAGGACCGCGGGATGGGTTGGTTTCCGTGCTGAGACCCTGGGGGTCGATCTTGATACGGCTCACACCGAACAGGCGCTGCACCCGGTTGCTGACGGTCGCATTCAGGGCCTCGCTGAGGATTGCATTCGAGGCTTCCTGGGAGAGCGCCGATTGTCCGGACTGTTGCATTTGTGCCGATTCTTCGCGGGTGCGTCCCAGTGCCAGCAGGGCCACCACGTCGGCCTCCGGCAGCGGCGGCTCGGAACGATATTTCACATTCAGCTTACTGAGCTCTCCATTCAGGTTAACGGTGACGTCATAATCGCGAACCCGTGTTGACATTTGAAGATCGAGCACGGGCGTGGTGGTCACCGGGTTCACGAAAGTTACATCGCCCCGCTCCAGGCGGTACTTCGTGCCGTTGAAATAAACGTCGCCTTCGATGATGTCAGCGCGTCCCAGCAAAACCGGCTTGGCAGCGCTGCCTCGCATGTGCAGATCGGCGTCTCCGGAAAGCCGGACCACCGCAGTTTGCATCTGCAACTCCGGCGTCGTAACGATGTGGACGTCCAGCCGGATTCGATTCAGCAGAGGATTGGTCTGCGGCAGTGTGGAAGTCTGAGCGCTTCGCTGGAGATAGGCAGCAAAGTCGAAGCCTGGCGTCATGGCCAGTTTGGTGACGGTGATATCGCCTGACAAAGTAGAAGCGGCTGGGGTTCCCACAAAATGCAGATCAGCATTGGCCGTGGAACTCACTCCAGGTGGGTAACGCAGGCGGACGTCCTGCCCTTGCACGGTGAGATTAAATTCGATTTGCCGATTGTAGGAGCTGGCGTATCCGCCAAATGTAAGCAGCCCACCGCCCGTGCGCGCGGTGAGCGTTTCTATCTGAAGACGATCCTGATTAAATATCAGCGATCCGTTGATCTCGTTAAGTGCGCTCGGCAGATCGGAGTATGCGACCGAACCGTTGGCAACCTGTAGTCGGCCTTGGGTGAACGGATGCGCCACTGTGCCGGAGACAGTTACGTCTACCGTTACCTCGCCCGAAGATCTGAAATCAGCATTGAAGCTTTCCATGAGTTTCAGGTTGACGCGGCCCTGTGCGCGAAAGTCGAGCTGGCGTTCGCCGCTCAACTGCACCGTTCCTGCTGCCAGCAGATCGGTGCCTTCGCCCGTGAAGCGGAATTCTTGAATCCGGAGAAGCTGCCTGGATATGTCAAAACGCACTGGCCCATTGTTGCGCAGTTTGATGTTTTCCACGTCCGCGTAAAACTGAGTCAGATTTCCCACGACGTTCAATTCGCGCGGCCTTCGAAGCGGTCCTTGCAACTGCAAGTCACCGCCGATGGAAGAATGGCCGGTGATCCGCCCCTTCAGGTAGGTTCGCAGCAACGCGTCAATGTCGAGCTGATTGAAATGCAGGTTTACGGTCGATGGCCAGTCACCACGCAGATGAACATTGCCGTCGATGGACAATTCTGCCTGCCCGAACTGCGATTGCCCGGTAAGGCGCAGATCTGCTCCCTGTGTCACTGCATTCATCGTGAAGTCGCCGGCGCGCTCGTGATCGAAGGTGAGGTCGTGCAGTTGGACAGTTGCTGTAACAGCGGGTGTATCAGCTGTTCCCGAACCGATAGCGGTGAAGTCCATGCGACCTTCCACTGTCATGCCGCGGTTCTGCAGCTGCGGAATTCGCGTAAGATCAAAATTCGTTCCCGCGAGATTAAAGTGGAAAGCACGGGTGGAGAGGTTGAAGTTGACATCTCCTGTGACTCTTGACTCGTAATGGGTGAGCTGGATGTCACGCACTTCGGCCTGTCCTCGATCGAGGCGCAACTCCGAATCGAAATGCTCGACCGGCTCGCCATAAATTGATCCATTGGTGATCTGGATGCGCCCACTGCCGCGTGGCTCCGCTTTCGTCCCCGCGGCTTGCATGAAAACGTTCATCGTCCCTTTGACGGGATAGTCGAGTTGAGCCAAGGCGAGAATTTCGGAGACATCCGCATTCTGCATATCCAAGCGGGCAGTGAAAGGGCTGCTGTCGACAAATTGCCTTTGCTGTAGACCAGCTCCCAGATCAAAATTGACAATCGTAGTGCCATGACGGAGGGTCCCGCGGCGCGCCGCGAACGCATTCGGTGAAATCTGAATGCGGGCGGCCAGTGAATCCCAATGGACTTGTCTTTCTGGAGTCCTGGGAGTGGCCGGGATCAACCAATCGAAATCCTGTGACTGAAGATCGCCCACAAACGATATGGCGGAAAGTTTGCCGCTGGCTGTGCCGTTGAACGTTGCGTGACCGTGCAGCTTAACCGGGATTCGTTCCTGGTAACCGGCAGCGGCAAGAATGGGCTGCCATTCCCCTACGTCGGTAGTGGAAACGGAAACATTCAGGCTCGCGGTGGAAGAGAGCGTGCCTGAAGCCGCGACTTTGCTGGCGGTTGTAGCGGCGCTGAATTCAGCCAGATCAAGCTCTCCGGATCCGGCGTGATAAGTAGCCCGAGCGCGGGCGGTCAGCGGCAGCTGGCCGGGAGCCACTCGTGATGGGGGGACAACCTCCAGGATGATCTTCGCTTCAGTGTTTCGTGGTGAACCTGTCCAGCCAGCTTCTACGGAACCATCCGTGGCGCCGGCAAAGTTGATGCGGTTGAACGGCCGGGCGGGCGTGGCCAGCGCGGTGGCTATCTCCGCTGCCGACAAATCTTTCATTTGAAGACGGACCGTTCCCTTTTGCTCTTCGAATCTTTTTCCCTTGGCGAGTTTCGCACTCGTTGGAACGCTCCAGTTTGCGATCTCTGCGTTGCCAGAGACACTACCTCCCAGCATTCGTGCCTGGATTTGGGAAAACGTAAGGTGCTGTGGATTAACCGAGAACTGCGCATTCAGCGCCACGTCATGCACCTTGACGGATTGGTCGCGCCAATCGAAGTCCTTCAGCAGAAGTTTCCCGGCAGAGGAGAAATCTGCCTTCGACCAATAACCTTGCCCGATAGCATGAACAACGCCGCGACGTACTTCGGGACGACGCATGATCGCCGCGGTCTCAGCCAAATCAATCGCCGCATCGTACGCGGCCTCGATCTTCGGTTCGCGGAAGTTCTGGATGCGGCCGCTGCCCGTGACGCTCGAGCGTCCCGAAGTTGCTTTCAGCGAACTTACATCAATGTTGTTTTGTCCCAGGCTGAATTGCGCTTCCGCCATCCATGCAATTGGGCGGTAGTCTTTGAAGTGTGTATCCACCTTGCCCATCCGGAGATTTCCCTCGTAGCGGCGTTGCAGCAGAGAGTAGGTCATATCGGCGGAGAGGTCGTTAGCAATAAAGTCCAGAGGAATTCGCTGGTTATCCCACAAGAACTCTCCGCGACGGACGTCGAGACGGTTGATGGAAAGTGAAAATAGCAATCCAACCGCACCACTCGCCGAATTCTGCCCCAACATGGGTTGGGGCTGATTGGTTGTGCCATCGGGATAAAGGATGATGTGAACCACGGGATGCTCGAGCAGTACCGTATGAAAGCCGAATTCCCTGCCGAGGATAGAAATGATCTTGATCTGTGCCAGCAACCGGTCTACGTGGGCGTAGGGAACTTCGACTGGCCGCTCAAGGCCATGGATTGTAAGATCGAGCACTTCGATCTGCAGACGGAACGGAATGGTGTGGAAATTTCCCAAGTCAACGCGGCCGCCGGTAATTCGCTCCAATTCTGTAACCAGGCGGTGCCGCACCCAGACTTGAAAAGAATCTGTGGTCATGTACCAGGCTGCGAGCGTGAGAAGCAGCAGGCCGCTAAGCAGGATGGACAGCAGATATTTCCAGATCTTGCGACGCGGTCTGCTTTCGCTCATCGCGCCTGACCTTCGGAATCGGACGTCGCGGGTTGAGTTCGAATCTCGCTGCCCGTGCGAAGAGTTTGTAACCACGCGATCAGCAGTTGATCAATCTTCCGCTGGGTAAGCAGTTCTTTGATTTTGGGGCTGGCTTGAGCTAAAGGAATCTGCTGCGCTCCGGATTGCCGCAACTGCGGCAGCAGTTCCTGATTGTAGTAACTCTCAATGCTTTTGGAATCAATCTGGACCGTGGGGCGCAAGCGGGCATCCACCAGGCGCAATAAATCGAGCTGTAGCGCTACCCTATTTTTGAGTTCCTTTTCCGTAACACCGTAGCGGGAAAGTGCTGCATGCCATCCTGAGTCGGATTCGGCGCCAGGATACTGCCTGCGTATCTCTTGAATACGCGCCGCAATATCCTGATCCGAGGCGTGCTGGAAATCTGCCGAGCGTATCTGCTGTCGCAGCAATTCCTGATCGATCAGCCGGTCGAGGGCAGCCTTGCGATCGGCAAAGGTGAGTTGCTCGGGAGAGTGTCCCGCGATAAATGCTTCGTAATGGAGTGCATCTTCCCAATCGCTCTGCAGAATGGCGTGGCCATTCACCGTGGCCACGATGCGGTCCAAAATGTCGCCGGCGCGGGCGGGCAAAGCGGTCAGCAGCAGAAACAGAATACAAAACGATAGAGAAAACTTAATCATCAGAATGTCTGTCCAATGCTAAAGAAAACGTTGAAACGACGCGCGTGTTGCGGAACAAAGACCGTTGCCGTTGGATTATTCGGGTCTGGGGTCTGCAGACTCGGGAACGCGGGTGGATTCAAATTGTAGCCGAAATCAAACCTCACCGGTCCAATGGGTGTCTTATAACGTACGCCAACCCCGATGGCGTGAGAAATATAGCTGTAGTCGCATTGGTCGGCCGTACTTTGCTGAAGGCACAATCCAGGATTTTTTTGCCGCCAGCGCAGCAGGTTGTGCAGCATCTCGTGTCCGTTGGTGAAGACGTTGCCGGCATCATGAAAAATGGCGAAACTGATATTGTCCTGGAAGTACGGCAGTGTGGTGGGAGGAAACCGCAGTTCGATATTATTAAGAAACAGCGCGCTGCCTCCCAGGGGGAATCCGAACGTCGGATCACGAGGGCCGGCCTGGTTCAAACCAAAGCCACGATGTGAGTTGCCGCCGCCCGAGAAAAAACGTTCCGGAAGTGGAATCACTGTGTCCCCCGACGGGGGCTGCTGCCCGGGCAAGACATTGACTGTATCCCGGAACGGATTCTCGATACCTATGCGGGTGGAGCGGGCAAAAACATATTTCTTGACGGTTTCCCCCGGCCGCTTTTTACCAAAGGCGTAATAGGTGGAGTTCTGCATCAAAATCCGGCTGAAATCGGCTTCCGAACCGAAGTAAGCGGAAGCCACGCCACCGTCAACGGTGGTGTAATTTCCCCGGGTCGTTTCCAACGCGTTGTCTCGTCTGTCACGAAGATAGCTGAAACCGGGCATTCCCACACGCGTGGGTTGGGAGAGCAGCGGGATCTGGTCGGTACTGATCTGCAGGTTACTGGCGCGCACCCGCCGGTAAGTGAAGCGGTAGAGCATGGTGCTCACTTTGCTGATCGTCTGCGCGGCTTGAACCGAACCTTCCAGACGTTCCGAGGTGAAGGTGGCGACGTCCAGCGTATTGTCATAAAAGAGAGTGACTGACATTCGCCAATTGCGGCTGTTAAACCAGCGCGGCTCCTCGAAACTGATCAGGGCGCGCTGCTGCAAGCGGCCGACATGCGACTTGAAGGTAATGGTGTCATTGCGTCCGCGGAAATTCAGGCGGGTCACGCCAAACGATACGCGAGGGCTGACTCCTGTTGCCCCTTGGGGCTGGTTGCTGCCGACGGCGGGTTGACCGGTTTGGAATTCCAGACCTACGCCGTAATTGAAGGTGTAACGCTTGGCCTCCTGTACTTCGACCAGTACATTCTTTTCCCGCTCACTTCCTTCAGGATTCTGCACCGCAGTATCGACTTGGCTGAAAATACCGAGGTCATAGAGGCCTTGCTGGGTCTTCAGCATGTCGATCTGGCTCAGTGGGTCGCCCGCTTTCACCTGTAACTCACGCTGCACGACGAATGGGCGGGTGAAATTCAAACCGGAGACCATCACCTGGTCCACGAATATCTGTTCGCCTTCGTGAATGGTGAAAGTGACATCCATGTGATTGGGTTCTCTCGCCAGGGGTTTGGCGGAAGCTTCGAATGTGGCATTGGGAAATCCGCGATTGAAGTAGAAATTCAGGAGCGTGTCGCGATCCTGCGCGACGTTGAAATCCGAGAACGGCTGGCCCTCTGCCGTAGTGATATTTGCACGAAGCTGGTCCTCGGTAAAATTGCTGTTCCCGATGATCTGCAGTTTTCCCACCAGGGTTTGGGGACCTTCATTCACCTGGATGTTGATGGCAAGCTCGTTCTTATGGCCAAGATAGTCATCTTCGACTTTGCCTGTAATCTTGACTTGCTGAAAACCATTGTTCAAATAGAGATATTCCAGACCACGGATATCGTCGTTGAGTAATGCCTGGCTGTAGCGGCCGTGCGAGAAGAGGCGCCCCGCGGCCTGTATGTGTATGTTGGAGCGCAGCAGTTCTTCGGCAAAGTATTTGTTGCCGGTTATGCTCAGTTTCACCAGTTTGTGACGTGCGCCGGCATCAACAATGTAGACGACTCGCAGTTCCCCTCCGCCAGGATCGGATTGTTTCTTCAAATCCACCTTGGCTTCGAAGTAGCCGCGGCTTTGCAGATAGTTCACCAGATTGCGACGGCCCTCGTTCAACAGATCATCATCCAGCGCGTTCTCTTCATAAACCGGAACATTCCTTTTAAGCACACTGCGTCTGATCTTAAAACCTTCGGTCGCGATATCGACCTTGGGACCGGGTTCGACGTTAAAGGTGTAGTCCACGGCATTCACTTCCGGCCGGTAGGAGCGGGAGGCGACCGAGACCTGCGCCAGCAACCGGTTCTGCTTTTGATATTTTTTGCGCAGCCGATCCAGCGCGCGGGTGACGCGTTGAGCTGAGGCGGGATCCGCGGGATGCATCTTCGCGATGTCTTCGATCTGTCCCTGAGAGAATCCTGGATGGCCGGTCACATTCACTCGGCCAACCTGGGCTTGTGGGCCGGGAGTGACCCGGAAAAAGATGTCTACCTGTCGGGTCTCTGGATGCTTCTTTTCTTCCTCGCTGATCGAAGAATGGTAGTAGCCATTTTCTTCCATGAGCTGCTTGATGTTCTTGAGAGCCCGGTCTAGTTTTTCGCGGGTGAAGAGTTCTCCTAAAGGCAGCTTGGCCGCATTGGCAACCTGGTTCTCAGCCGGCCGGCTGGGTGCGCCCGCGACGCTGATCTTACCGATAAAGTAGTTTGGACTGGTGATGAAGCTCAGCGTGACTTGGCCCGCTGCATCGCGCTCCGCTTCCACTCGAATATCGGCAAAGCGGCCGGTAGCGTACAGCGCCTGAATGCTTTGGCGGATCAGTTCGCGATCCAGCCGCTTACCGGGTTGCTGCAAGATCAATGGAAGCAGTCGTTTCTGATCGCCTTCCGCAACCTCAGGGAATTTAATTTCTACTATCAAACCTTGATAAGAGGAGATACTCTCGAAGTTGGGCTGGGACGCTTGAGCTGGGGACTGGGCCTGGGCTGGGACTAGTCGCGCGGAAGCCTCGAAGGCTCCGGCGGCGAGGATTGCCACCACGGTTACGCTTTTGAGCAGGGCTCCTCTTAAACGCAAAAAGACTCCTCAACGCGGCTGTGGAGGCTTAAATGATTCGATGAGCAGGTAGTAGGCAATGTTGTATTCGGCTCGCGAAGCGCGGCACCTATAATAATGGTTTATAGGTGGGAAACTGGTGATGTCTTTGGAACCCGATCAAAGATATTCGCGGCAGCTTCTGTTCAGCGGAATCGGAACGGAAGGGCAACAGCGACTGGCAATTGCGCGCGTAGCAATTGTGGGTTGCGGCGCCACTGGCTCAGCGCTGGCTTCCCTGCTGGCGCGCGCCGGTGTAGGCACGATTCGCATTATCGATCGAGATTACGTTGAACCCAGCAATCTTCAGCGACAATCCCTGTTTGACGAATCCGACGCTGCCGAGGCGTTGCCCAAAGCGATCGCTGCAGCTCGAAAGATAGCCGCTTTCAACTCACAGATCGTTGTCGATCCCCACGTTGCCGACCTGACTCCTTCGAATATCGCGGCGCTACTGGAAGGCGCACAACTTATCCTGGATGGAACCGACAATTTCGAGACCCGGTATCTGATCAATGATTTCGCAGTGCAGCAGGCTCTTCCCTGGATTTACACCGCCGCGGTGGGCAGCTACGGGGTAACGATGAATATCATCCCGGGCAAGACTGCCTGCCTGGCATGCATCTTTCCAGAGCCGCCGCGCGGATTGCTTGAGACTTGTGAAACGGCTGGCGTTCTGAATACCGCCGTGAACTGGGCGGCGTCGGTTGCGGCAAGCGAGGCGCTAAAACTGCTCGTCGGAGCGGAGGACCGGCTACGACAAAGTTTGCTTTCGTTCGATCTGTGGTCAAACCAGCACGGCGAGGTAACTGCTGCACATCCGCGTGGGGGATGCCACGCGTGTGATGAGCGAAAATTTTTACATCTAGCAGGAAAGGACCGGCCGCAAGTCACTCTCTGTGGACGCAACTCGGTGCAGATTCATGAGCGCGCCCGGGCCGTGGATCTGGCGGAAATGAGTAAGCGGCTGAAGCCGCATGGCGCCGTCCGACATAATGATTTCGTGCTGAAGTTCTGGCATGAGCCCTATGAGATGACGCTGTTTCCCGACGGCCGCGCGATTATCAAGGGCACCACAGATACGACGGTGGCGCGGAGCTTGTACGCGCGGTATGTAGGCAGCTAGAGGGCGAGTTTCTGGATTCTAGTTCCTGGTTCCGGTGAAGAGCCTGAAATTCTACCATGAAAACTGTGAACTTCGATCTGAGATCTGGGTTTCATACTTTCAGATCTCTGCTCTCAGCTCTCAGTTCTTAGCTCTCAGTTCTTAGCTCTCACATCGATCTCAGACCTCAGATCCGACACCCAAAACCGGCCGGGGACGCGAAAACCAGGCATCCGAGCCCCTATCCACGGAATCTTATTTCTCCATGGACTCTGGAGGAAGCACATGCGTCAACTGACTATTTTCTGCATTGCGATCATCCTGCCTGCACTGGCGGCAGGACAGGCGACCGTGATTTCGGGATATGCCGTGAACTGGGCGCCACCGGGAGTTTACGCGGAACCCTTTGTTCCGCTGCTATCGACTCCCTCGATGTCGTTCGAGAATATCTCGCCCTCGCCGGTGGGCGCCAGCAATGCAACTGCTGGAAACGTTGCGGGTGCAACCAACGCGACCCTTTCCGTCCTACCGGCGGGACCGGTGGAGCAATTTCCACCCTCCCTATTCCTTGGATCGGCAGAGTCATCGATCGAAGCTGGCACAGAAGGCGAGTCTCGCGCAGAAGCCAGTACGTCGACCGAACCACGGCCGTTGGAGCTAGGCGCGGCGTCATTTCAGGATAGCTACGGAGTGGCGCAGCTTGCGGCCGGTTCACGTGCGCGGCAGCAGGCCAAGCGCTTGTACTCCAACCTTGATATCGAACGCATGAATCAGATGACGGGGATGGTGAAATATGAGGGCAAGACGGAGCGTCTGGAGTAACGCACTGTCTGGAGATTCAGCGCTGGACGAGATTCTCCAGCATTGCAAAGAATTCGGGATACGAGATGATAGCGGCGTCGGCTTGATGGATCCGAGTCTCTCCCTCGGCGCGCAGGGCGGCCACGGCGAAGGCCATTGCGATGCGGTGATCGCCGAAGGATTCCACTTCCCCGCCGCGTAGTTTCTGTCCGCCAGGAATTTTCAGTCCATCGGCTCGTTCCTCCACCTCGGCGCCGATGGCACGCAAGTTGGTCGCAAGCGCGGCAATTCGGTCCGACTCTTTGACTCGCAACTCCTGCGCGTCCCGGATTTCAATTCCGCCTGAAGTGTATGGAGCAATCGCAGCCAGCACCGGTATCTCATCAATCAGCGCGGCAGTGTCGGCGCCGCTGACAAGTGCTCCGCTCAGGCTTTTTCCTTCAATCTTGAGTGTGCCCCGCAATTCGCCATGCTGTTCTTCGAGTTGCGTAACTGTGATACCGGCGCCCATCGAAATCAACAAATCGACAAGACGGGTTCTGGTTGGATTCATTAAAAGGTCGTTGATTACCAGCTGAGATCCGGGAAACACGGCGGCCGCGCACAAGAAAAACGATGCACTCGATAGATCGCCGGGAATGTGTGCCTCGATGGCGTGCAGTTTTTGGCCACCTTGAATTCGCGCTTCCTTACCTCTTTGCTTGACGGTTGCTCCGAACCCGCACAGAGCCAACTCTCCATGATCCCGTGTGGTCACCGGTTCTTCGACACGCGTTTCTCCTTCCGCGAACAGGCCGGCAAAAAGCAGCGCGGACTTAACCTGCGCGCTAGCCACCGGCATGTGGTAATCAATCGCCTTCAGGGGTCGACCGATAACTTTCAACGGAGGACGGCTGCCGTCAGCAGAAGTTATTTTTGCGCCCATCAGTTCCAGCGGGGCGATGATTCGAGCCATAGGGCGCCGGGAGAGCGATTCGTCACCCATGAGTTCACTGTCGAAGTCCTGCCCGGCCAAAATTCCACTCAGCACGCGCATGGTCGAACCGGAGTTGCCACAGTCCAAGGGTGCAGTTGGAGCGCGCAGCTTTGCGCCTCGTCCATCGAGTTCTACCGTGTTCCCGTTTCGTTTCCAGTCGACTCCGAGGGCTTTGAGGCATTTGAGAGTGCTGGCGCAGTCTGCTCCGGTAGAAAAATTCTCCAGGTGCGTTTTCCCTTCCGCGATTCCCGCCAGCATGGCGTAGCGATGGGAAATGGATTTATCCCCCGGCAGCCGTACAGAACCGGAGACATTCCGGGCGGGACGGATCACAACTGTGGAGCCTTTATTCATTACCGCGGATTGATTCTTGATGGTTGCTTTGTGCATTTCGCAGTAGGCGACTGGAAGGAGCCTTAAGTCGACATCTCAGGCCAGCGCTTTTGCGTCGGCGGTTGCTTCTTTGAGAATCTCGGTTGGCACTTCTCTCATGCTGACGTGAAACTCGAACATCGGAGTCTCGGTGCCGCGGCCCCAACGATTGACCTCCCAATGAGCGCGTACGAATTTGATTTCCGGATGTGCGATGACGTCCAACAGCATCGGATGCTGCGCGCGATAAAACTTCTGCGGAAACGTCGCGATCGGCTTGGGACTCCATGCCGCGCCATCGGCTGACCCAAAAATGCTCACGTCGAGAGACTCTTGCTCGATGATGTTGGTGATGTTCAGGATCAGCAGAAACACGCGGTTTGCCGCGATGCTGACGTCAACAGCGGGGCCATCCCCCTTGGCGTTTACCACCGTCTTCTCGGGAACAAGAAAGGTGTCAATCATGGCGAGAATTGTAGCCGAAAATTGTGGTAATGACAGCTCAGGGACGCGACTCAACCTAGATCCTGTATGTCGGTCTTACCGATTCAATCGCTTCGTAAGATCCTTCGCGAAAAGCCGCTCAGGATGACCCGGCCGATTCTGAGGATCTAGGCCGCATGCACTGCATCCAGGAACTGGCGCAACACCTTTCCCGCTTCCTCGGGCCGTTCCCAGACGGAATAATGTCCCACTCGCGAAATTATCTTCATCTGACTGCCGGAAATGTTCTGCTTCATCAGTTCAGCGTCGGCCACGGGCGTGAGCGTGTCTTCATCGCCCACAAGAATCAAGGCTGGGACAGAGATAGTTTTCAACGTGGGAGTCGAATCTGGACGCTCCGCCATTCCCTTCAGCACCAGGCTGACATCTTCCGGCGACAACTTCAACATCATCTTTCGCGCCGCCTCTACTAAATCTGGACGAGCATGGCGAGTGGTTTCGCCCAACAGTTTGGGCAGCATGCTCTCGATGAATGGTTCCACGCCGCGCTCTAGGACATCTGCGGCTGATTGCAACCGGCCAGCGCGGCCTTCCGGCGTGTCTGGTTGCGCCTTGGTGTCGATGAGTGCAAGTGCGGATACTCGGTCACGGTTTCGCCGCCAGAATTCGAACAGCACGTAGCCGCCGATCGATACACCCGCGAATGCTGCCCGGCCCACTTTCGCATCATCGAGGATACGACTGATATCCGCAGCATGCTTCGCCATCGTCGCTGGGCCTTCTCCTACGCCGGAATCTCCATGACCGCGCAGATCGGGCAGAACCAGGCGATAGCGAGAGGCCAACAGCTGTGCAGCCGGCAACCACAATTCATGATTTGCGGGGAAAGGATGCAGCAAAACAACCGGTGGACCGTCGCCCAGGATCTCGTATGAAATTTGGGCGTCACCGCAAAGTGGGCGGACGCGACGATCTCCACACTATTAGGGGTTCGTGACCTGTTGCTGCCCACTTGGCACTGGATGCATTTCCGGTTCTTCCGGCATGACAATCCAGGCAATGAGGTAGGACAGCAATCCGAGACACGGGGGTATGAGGAGAAGGACTAGCCACACCACGCGTACGAGCGTCACATCCAGATCAAAATATTCGGCAAAACCAGCGCACACACCCGCGATTTTGCGGTTCGCACGTGAACGGACCAGCCGCTTACGCCCGATCACTCCACCCACTCGAGTGCCGCAGTAGGCGCACAGGTTGGCATCGTCCTGGATGACTTTTCCACAATAGTTGCAATACATGGGTTTCCTCCCGCGCTGTAAGATACGCTGGGTTGAAGCAAAAAGTTCCGTTTTCGCTACTCTTGCCGGTACGCCTCTTTCATGCGTTTACGCGCAGTCTCGGCCGGAGCAGTGTTCACATTGGTCGCAACCACCGCCTGATATTTCTGAAGGGCAAGTTCGCGTTTTTTCAGCACATCGTACATTTCACCCGCGCCCAGGTTGGCTTTCTGTAACACCTCGGGGTCGGGTTTCTGAATCTGGTTTACTTGCTCATAAGCTGATGCCGCGCCTGGATAGTCTTTCTGGGCGCGCAACAAATCGCCCAGACTGAGCGCTGCCAACTCATAATGCAAATCAGGATACAGTCCGTCGCGCCCGGAGTGCCAAATCTTCTGATAGGCGCTGACAGCCTCTGAATTGTGTCCGGAAGCGCGCAACAGATTTCCTTGCTCCAGAGCGATCAACAGATTTTGTGGATACCGGGGCACCAGACCGTGCGCAATTTCCAGGGCTTCGGGATACTTGTGCTCCCGGCGGAGGAACAGGAGCAAAACAATTTTTGCGTCGGTGCTGGTTTCCCCGCCTCCGGCAGCAGCTTCCTTGAGATAACGAATCCCTTTCTCTTTGCTACCACCTTGTCCGATCACCTTCACTAGGATTTTGACCCCCCAGGGCAAACTACCCAGCACGTAATTATGCGCACCTACAATCAATTTCGCATCGGTGTAGTCGGGGGAAAGTGCTAACACTTGTTCGTGATCCTTGCGCGCTCCCACTGCACTTTTCAGCGCCGAATACCAGGAGCGTTCGACCAGCGCGGTGTAAGTCGACAGTTGTCCACGAGTGACGCCGCGGGCATAGAGTGCGTCAACATCTTTGGCATTCGCAGCCAAACGCTTTTCCTCGAGTCCGCGCGCCGTCTCTACTAACTCTTTGATACGTTGCTGCACCTTCGGGTCCGCGGGACGATGCGCCGTGGCCACAAAACTGTCGTTGGCATACTCGCCGGTGTTCAATGCCCCCATGCGATACAGCTCTTGAAACAGCACGCCGAGGAAACAACATCGGAGCCTCCGTTGTGAGTTGCGCACAGTTTACCTGAAGGGAACCGTGGGGTCGCGTACCACAAAGGTCACCGTGGTTGAGTAGGAGTTTCAGTGGGAGCCGCTATACTGCGCTCAGCGAATCTTTCTAAGTAACGAAGTAAATCTTGCTCTGCCTGGGTCAGAAGCAGGAACCCGAGAATTAGCAAGTGCCTCGGTCAAAAGGGGTTAGAAGAGCGTATTTTTTGGCCACTGGTTTGCGATGTAAGTAGTGAGGAGTTCCGCATGGCCGAGCTAGTCCACGACGCACAGCACGAATTCTGGCGCCCTCCCATTGCCCAGCAAGAGGTTGCGGCTCCTGCCATGCTTGAGGCCTGCGATAGTTGTGGCACCGAGTTCATAGTATCGGCACGCTTCTGTCATGCTTGCGGCGCGGCCCGGCAAACGCAGCAGGCAAGCCTCCCGGTTGCGCCTCGTTGGACTCGCCACCTTGAATTTCAGAACATCAAGCGCATGCTGGGGCTGTCCACAGCTTCCCTGATTGCCTTCTCTATCGGCTTGTTATGCCTGCTGGCGGTAATGGGTGTCGGAATCGTTTACACGGTTCAGAGTTTTGCTGACTTTCAGGCTATTCAGTACTATCGCGTTCAGTGGCTGCTGGCTGCGGTTGCGGCATTCATGGCTGGGCTTTTACTGAATCGAAACTCCCGCCCTTAACGCCAATACCGCCGCCGTCTCTTCGCAATTCAGCGTTGATTCCATTTCTACCGCATCCTCAGATCACCGGCTCCGGATCCGCAATAATAGTTCGTCGCTGCTGATACATACGATAGAGATGATGCACCGGCCCAATGCCTTTACCTATCGGATGCGCGTTGACGATAGCCGCTGAAACGTACGCTTTCGCCAGCAACACAGCTTCTGGCAAGCCCCTGCCTTGGGCCAGGTGACAAGTTATCGCGGTAGCGAAGGCACATCCCGTGCCGTGGGTGGAAGAGGACCTCTGCCGGTCAGACTTGAAAACTTCTTGCTCGACGCCACGCTTACTCGTGAAGCTCAAAAGATCAATTGCCTTCTCCAGATGGCCGCCAGTAATCACGACTGCGGCAGCTCCCATGGTGTGAAGTTTGGCGGCCGCTGCCCGCATCTGCTCCACATTGGTGACAGGCAATTCGGTCAGGCTGGAGGCTTCGTCAACGTTGGGCGTTACTACTGCTGCTCGTGGCAACAACCTCTCAATCATTACCGTCACTCCAGTTGCGTCGAGCAGGCGGGTGCCAGAAGACGATGCCAAAACGGGGTCCAGCACCACATTGCCCAGTTCGCGATGCTCAAGAAAGTCTGCTACTGCCTGGACGACTTTCGCCGATCCCAACATTCCGATGTGTATCGCCGCAATTTCGAGATCCGCTGCCAGTTCTTCAAGGGTCTCGGTCACCAGCGGGGGTTCAATTGGTTGCACACGTCTTACTCCCGCGGTGGATTGCACCGTTAGCGCGGTGATGCATGCCACGCCATAGCATCCGTGGGCGGCGATGGCCTTGATGTCGGCGGTGACGCCGGCACCAGAGCTGGGATCGAAACCGGCAATCGATAAGACGACGGGCGGAGGTTGGGTCATATGGGGAATCTATCGAAAGGCAGTGGCTAGTGGCTAGTGGGCGGTGACCACAGACGTGCCGCCAGATATCTGCTGCTTCGGGCCTTTAGTCGCTGACGTACGGGGACAGCGCCTAACGGCGCATTGGCTAATGTCACGGTACGGGATCGCTGAAGCGATGCCCTGACACGAACCCACAACTCGATCCAACCAACCGCTAGCCTCTGGCCACTACCCGCTGCCCACCGTCCCAAGTTGCTGAAAACTAGGGGTAACCTGTTACTTCACGCCTATCCCATTGAATTCATTGTAGTTGTAATAATTTCACCCTGCGCGAGTCATGGTTATTTACTACATAGTTAACAACTAAGATGTTTAGATACAGCGACATCTTCGATGTTACTCAATATTTACGTGAGGTTACGTGAGCGATCTAGTACTAAGTGGTAACTTTATACAGTCATTTACTGATTGACAGGGGGAACCTAGACGGTTAGCATCGCCCAATCCTAGGGGAAGCGGTGGGGGAGGACAAATCGAGTGCGAGGTGACTGAATGGGAAGAAGCATAGCTCATGGACTGGCGATAGTTTTATCGGTCGTTAGCCTGGGAGCCGCCCAGAGGCCAATCAGCTCAGAGTCCGGTACTCGCCCCAACGTACCCAAACGTGTGGTACTAGAATCACGCGAAAGAGCAGGAAGTCCCAAGCCCTATCAAGTGGGAACGGCTTCCTGGTACGGAAGCTACTTCCACGGCAGGCCGACCGCCAGCGGCGAACCTTATAACATGTACGACCTTACTGCCGCTCACCGCAGTTTGCCTCTCGGCACTTGGGTCCGCGTCACCAATTTGCGCAATGGACGAGCCGTGATCGTGCGGATCAATGACCGGGGTCCCTACGTTGCCCCTCGAATCATCGACCTTTCTTATAGCGTGGCACGCATTCTCGAGTTCAAGGCTCGAGGCCTGCAACGAGTGCGTCTGGACGTGGTCCAACCGAGTACAACCCTGGCCATGCTGCGCCAGTAGCGTATTCGCTTTAAACCTTCTACACTCCCCCAAGCATGCGTGATCCGCGGCAACGGTTGATTGTCGCTTTGGATGTACCGTCGGCGGCCGCAGCACAGAAGATCGTGGCGGCGGTGGGCGACTCTGCCTTGACGTACAAGGTGGGTATGCAGCTCTATACTGCCGAAGGCCCCCGGGTAGTTCGTGACCTGGTAGCCTCGGGGCGGCGGGTATTTCTCGACCTCAAATATCACGATATCCCCAACACTGTCGCGGCGGCGGTACGCGAGGCCACCCGGCTTGGGGTCAGCATGTTGACGGTCCATGCTTCCGGCGGAGGCAAAATGCTGCGCGCCGCCACCGAAGCGGCTCGTCTCAATCCTTCCATGATGGTATTGGCGGTAACGGTGCTTACCAGTCTGGGCGACAGCGATTTGGACAAACTGGGAGTGCGCGGTCAGGTGTCCGATCAGGTCTTGCGGCTAGCTGCGCTGGCCATTGCCGACGGCTGCCACGGAGTGGTTGCCTCGGCCCAGGAGGCGGCCGAGCTGCGCAACCAACTAGGCGGCGAGTTCGCGATTGTGACCCCGGGAGTGCGTCCGGCTGGTGCGGGGCACGGCGACCAGTTGCGGGTTGTCACGCCGGCAGAAGCCATCGCTGCGGGGGCTACGCACATTGTCGTGGGACGGCCCATCACGGAAGCTGCTGACCCGGCCAGCGAGGCCCGAGCGATTCTGGGGCAGATTAGTTTTTAAGCTTAGAGTAACTTCTGGAATTCTTGTTCCTGGTTGAACGGCGACGGGTTATAGCTTCTCGTAGAATTCGCAAGCCGAGCACGATATAAACACTCCGCCGGGGATCCCTCGCTCACGATCTTTCACCCGTTTCACAATGCGAGTTGGTTTGCCGCACTTGGGACAATCCGTGCTCTTGGAGGTGTCCATCACCTTTTTTCGGTCTGCGGTCTTCGCGATTTTAGCCATCGTTTTCTCCTGATTCTCTTACGACCCGCACAATCCTGCCAGGCCGATTTTCTGCTCTCTCTGTGAGTGAAGGCGGTGTCAGTACTGTTTAGGAAAAGCTCTGAAGATTACTTATCTCAACTCTCGCCCGCCTCGATTTTACCGCAAGGTCGCGGGCTCTGTCTTGCTGGAGCGAGGAGACGAATTTCCAATTTAAAATTCCGGATTTTCTCATGTCAGATCTCAGATCTTAGTTCTCTGTTCTCAGACTCTGGCTATGCCTGCCACTCCGGGCTTTGCCGCCATCTTCAATTGTTCTCCTTCGCCGCCCCAGCCGCTGCGAATGATGTTGGTGTAGAGAGCGAAGGCGCACGCCGCAGCCAAGACCAGCAACAATAACCCTTGCCACATCGGGCCAAGAAGCACATGGCCCAACCCGAATAATGCCAGATAGACCATGGCGCAGCCTAAAACCCAAGACAAAAGATTGCGTCCCAGGTCTCTGGTCGCTGGGATTTCCGGAGCGAGTTGCGCGATGGGTTGCCATCCGGTAATTTGCGGGCGCACGTCGCGATAGAACTTCAGAAGAACCTGTTCAGGTTCCGGCTTGGTGGCATAGGTGACGATCAACCAGACCAACGTTGTAACTGCACTCGTGGTTAGAGCAGTCTTGGCGAATACAACTGTGCTCGAGCCCGAGAATGGCGCCGCCCAGCGCAGGAAGATCGTCATGACCAAAGCCGTGGCCATGGCCGAGATTTCGCTCCAGGCGTTGATCCGCCACCAGTACCAGCGCAGGAGATAAACGCCGCCGGTGCCGGCGCCGACTTCCAATACAGCCTGCCAGCCTGAACGGATATCCGCCAAGAGCACGGAAACAAGGGCGGAAGCAATCACCAACAGAACCGTCGATACACGGGACATCATCACGTAATGCTTGTCGTCGGCGTCGCGCTTGATGAACCTGCGATAGAAATCTGAAACCAAATAGGACGCGCCCCAATTGAGCTGGGTGGCAATCGTAGACATGAATGCGGCCATAAATCCGGCGACTACGATGCCGCGCAAGGCCGGCGGCACGTGTTGGCTGACAACCAGCATGTATCCGGTCTCGGGATGTTCCAGGTGCGGGTAGAGGACGATTGCGGCCAGCGCGGTCAGTATCCAGGGCCAGGGCCGCAACGCATAGTGCGCGATGTTGAACCACAGAACCGAAAGCAATCCGTTGCGCTCATCCTTGGCGCTGAAGATACGCTGTGCGATGTAGCCGCCACCGCCGGGCTCTGCTCCGGGATACCAAAATGCCCACCATTGCACTCCGATGTAAACCACAAAAGTCAGCACGGGCAGCAGCCACAGTCCCTCCTGGGACCACGGCCGCGAGAAGTCAGGAAAAAATGCAGCAGCATCACCGGCGCTTGGTCCGGCGGCTGCGCGCATCTCTGCCAGTTTGTGAAGCAGAGACCTCATACCTCCTGCGGCGGAAACGGCATACCACGCCACTCCGATTACGATGGACATTTTTAGCGCAAATTGGAACAGATCCGTCCAAAGCACACCCCAGAGGCCACCCAGAGCTACGTACAGACCAGTAAACGGAATCAGGAAGAGAACACAAATAGCCAACGCGCGGTGATCGCTAACCCCCAAGGTGGTCGCCACAATGCTGGTCATGGCTTTCGTGACCCATCCGAGGATGAGGCAATTCATCAGCAGCCCGAGATAGACGGCGCGGAAGCCACGCAAGAACGCGGCGGGTTTACCGGAATAGCGCATCTCCGCGAACTGCACATCGGTGAGCAAACCAGAACGCCGCCAGAGCCGCGCGAAGAGGAAGACGGTCATCATTCCGGACAGAAGGAAAGCCCACCACAGCCAGTTTCCCGCAATGCCCTGCGTGTACACCAGTCCAGTGACCACGAGCGGCGTGTCGGCAGCGAACGTCGTCGCGACCATGGACGTGCCGGCGAGCCACCACGAGACGTTGCGTCCGGAGACAAAGTAGTCGTCCACGCTCTTGCTGGAGCGTCCGCGAAAGTACAAGCCCAGAACTAGTGTGATCGCCAGATAGGCGATAACCGCCGTCCAGTCGAATAGGGTGAAGTTCATGGCTGCAAAGGATACACTGGATAAGAATATTGCCGACGTAAAAATGAAGGTCCTTCAGATGGTTCTTGACATGGATTTCAAACAAGAAAGCCGCCCGAGATTACCCTGGGCGGCTGTTAAATGTGGGTGCGAATGCGGTTACTTTTTTTCTCTCCTCTCGCCCTTCGTTCTGTGGGTGTTGTCGTACTGAATGCCAGCTTGAACGTGATTGATCGCCTGGTGAGTGAGGTTCAAAGCCTGGACGCGGTGTCCGCCCTTATCTCGATCCGCTTTCTCCAACTCTTCCGCGGCTGCCCGCAGATGCTGGAGCGCTGCCTGCATGTGGGGCTGGTCCTCGGCGTAGAGGTATCGCGGAGCCAACAAAATCAGCGCAAGTGTGAGCACTATTCCGATATGGGTTACGTGAGTTCTCATGCTCTCTCCTGTTGGGACGATGGTCGGAAATTAGTAAAAGCTGAGGTTTGCTGTCAACCAAATACCAACACGTAACGCTCCAGGATGAGAAAAAAATCTCCTTATCCGGTATAGAGCATCTCCACTACCGTGCAGTCATCGTTGAGCGGAGTGCCGGCACAGAAGTTGGCCACGGCGGCGAAAATATCTTCGAGGGTTCCGCTTTTCGCGGCGACAGCCTCTAAACGCTCATTGTCGAAAAAGTCCCCACTGGCGTTTTCTGCTTCGGTGACACCGTCGGTCACCAGCACCAACCGGTCACCCGGATGCAGGTCATAGCGATCGCTCTCGTAAACGGCATCGGCCAGCAGGCCGACCGGCAGATTGCCGTGCGAGGGACGGATGATCTCGTGGTTGCATACGAGTAGTGGCGGAACATGACCGCAATTCACATACTCCAATTCCCCGTCCTGGCGGATACGGGCGATGATCACAGTCGCGTATTTTTCACCGATATGCTTATGAGTAAAAAATCGGTTGACTGCGGCCACAATTTCAGTCAGCGGCATCCGGGCGATCAGCTGCGAATAAATCATGCCTTGAAGGGTTGAAGCCAGCAGCGCTGCCGAAACTCCCTTGCCGCTGACATCAGCCAGCACCACTGTCAGGCCATCTTCGGTGTTGACGGCATCAAAGAAGTCTCCCCCAATCTCTTTACAGGAAAGATTTCTGCCGCTCAACCGCGCGAACGGAACTTCAGGAATGGTCACCGCCATCAAGCGCTGCTGGATGGAGGCCGCGATGGCGAGCTCCTGCTGATAACGCCGGGCGGCCTCTTCGGCTTGCACCAGGCGCGCGTTCTCAACCAACGATGCCGCTTCGTGGGCAATGGCGCGCAGAATGTCATTGCTCACGCTGGATATATCTCGCGAGGCGAATCGCGAGTCCACATATAACGCGCCCATGACCTCGGCCGAAGTTTCCGAAGGCGAGGCACTTTGCGCATCACGAGTGGCCTGAATTTGAGGCTTGCGTAGTGGAATGCAGATGACGGTTCGCAGATCGTAGGCAACAATGCTCTGCCGTCCTGCCAGATCGAGTGATCGACTGGTGTCAGTGGTGACGAACTCAGAATTCGATTTCAGGGCATCTTCCAAAATGGAATGAGAAATAGTCTTGTCGTCCAGCAGGGGTTCGCCTTTGGAGTTGCGACCTGCTGCCAGACGCAGATTGCCATCCTCGGCTTTCAGGAAGACATAGCCTCGTTCGGCACGGGTAAGATTCAGCGTGGCATCGAGCAAGGTCACCAGGATTTCATCCAGAACCCCGATAGTGTTCAACTTGCGCGCGGCTTCCAGGAAAAGCGTCAGTTTTTCAAGATCGGTGGTTTCAGTAGAAATGTGCATGCCAGAGATCTGGCTAAGAAAATCACGGGCGCTGTTCGTGCTTGCGTTGTGGGGATGAAAAATGACGTAGGCGACATCGCGGACGCCGAATTCAAGGCGATCATTCCGTTCCAGGGTCTTGCGCTGAACCCGCTCGCCGTTGACGAAGGTCCCATGCTTGCTGCTCTGATCGATCACGCAGAACTGCCCGTTTTCTGAGACGATCAGGGCATGATCGCGAGACACACGAGGATCCGCGATAACCAGATCCTTATCAATTTTTCTCCCCACGCTGAAGGGACTATGGTCGAGATTAATGTTGCGTTGCTCATTGCCCTCGACGAAGACCAGGATGGGGAATATTCCAGAGCCGGCGTTCGATATCGGACCAGTAATGGTTTGGAATCCCATGGCGACTGCAGAGGCTCTCGCTTCTACTCACTCTATAATGACAGCACTCGAGGTCGGCGGGAAGGGGGCATAAATCGTTCTGCCTCCCTGGCTGACAGCTTTCTGAATCCTCAGCCCTCAGGCAGCTCCACGCCGAAAAGCGGCAACCGCCTGTTGCTCGGTATCATAGACTTCGAAAACTGTAACCAACTTCGTGACCTGCAAGACGTCCCGCAGCCGCTGGCCGAGTCCGGTTAATTTGACATCGGCGCCGCCGGAACGTGCCGAAGAATAGACGCCAACCAATGTGCCGAGGCCGCCGCTATCAATATAAGTAACTCCTGAAAGGTTGAGCACAATCTGCCGGGTTGAACTCAACAGGCGCTTGAGAGTATCCCGCAATTCCGTTGCTTCTTCTCCAAACATGATGCGGCCGTGGCAAGAGACGATAGTGACTCCATCAGTCACCCGCGTCTCAATTTTGAGGTTCATCTCATCCTCCGACATCATCCCCACGAGGGTTCGAGAAGCCTAACCCGTGGTCTCAGACAATGCAAGTTTTGGACCCTTCATTTGACGAGCTTAGGATGGTTCTTTGCGATCCACGCTTCAATCAGCTCGTAGAAGTGCTTTGCGTTCGTGACAAGCTCTGTGGCCTCGGTTTCCGAGGCCACGCGTGATTGCGCGTAGTCGATTTGGTTGCGCTTGCGCCTGCAAGTCTCAAAGTACTCTGTCAGCCCTTCGGCCGACTTTCCGAGTGCAAGCGTGGCGCTCTCTAGAGATACTTGGTGATGCCCAGTCCTTGCGGTAATTCGGTAACCCGCGCACGCTACGGCCATATGGGCAGCTTGAAGAGCTGCGTTGTCCGCAGTAGCAAAGCGGCGATCGGCGGAAAGCCCTGCAACGCAGGCGTCTTGCAAGTCGCGAGCGATGAGCTGCCGCATGTTGTTCAGCTCCTGTCTGGACGTCTTGTGCTTTTGGGCGTCCTTATTTGCCAGTAATTGCGTCCAGCTCACGTTCGCTTCCCTTAACAAATTGCTTGGGGCGCTTCAATACAGCGGTGAGAAAATGATCATTCTCATTAACCTTGTCACGAAATTCATCCACGGAATACACGGTTACATTCAGCTCGCGGCCAAGAGCGCGCTCGGCTTTCCTAAGCGCCGGCGTCAATTCTGCAAGACCAATATTGCCAATGACCATTACGTCGATGTCGCTGGCCGCGTGTTCGCGCCCCCGGGCAACGGACCCGTACACAAATGAGTAAAGGATCTTGCCCCCAAAGGCTGCCACGGCGGTCCGAATCGTTGGGGCGATCCCGGTCGTTTTTTCGAATATTGCTCGTAGTTCGCGGTAGATTGGCGAACGTTTTTGCGCTCTGAAATAAGCACGGTTACCTTCTCGTCTCTGCTCAAGGATGCCGGTGTCGACAAGCGCAAACAGCTCACGTTGCAGGCTGGAAGGGGTCGTGCCCAGGTACTCCGCGAGCTCAGACAGAAACCACCATTTGTCCGGCTGGGTCAGAGTTGCAGCCAAAACCCCCTCCCGGGTTTTTGGGAAAAGTGCTTCCAAGGGGCGCTGTTACGCATAATGCGTAAATTGTTACGCATATTGCGTAAATATGCACCCTTGAATAGGACGAAGAGCGAGCGGTAATGATAGAGCCTAATATCTTGAAAGGGCGGCCACTTGTATACGATCACGTACTCTGCCGAGCCCTCTCCTGTACGGCCCTTCGCGGTATGCTTCTGAACGAAACAAAATCAGTGAGCATAAGAGCTGTGGCGCCCAGCACAGCCAGCGGAATCCCGAGGCTCGTATACAGCGGCAATGCCCATGCTTGCTGAACCACCTTCGCTGGCACGATGAGCCCCGCCAGGCTAAGACAAAGCGTAGCCAGCCAAGGCCACAAGGCAAGTAAGCCCGAGACTACGTAAGCCAATCGCGTGATGCGACTCCGGTTCCAACTCGACTTGGCCTGTTGAACCAGGAGGAAGACGGCAGGGAGCAAGAGCAGCTGGTTATACGGCGCGACCATCGGGACGACGACCACGGTCGCGGCTAGAACTACGGCCGTGGCCAGGGAAAAAGCCGTCGTGCCGGCCGGCTCGCGACGTAGCCGCCAGCAAACAGCTGCCAGCGCCAGCAAGATCAAACCGCTGATCGCTCTTCCCCACCCCGGCGTGACCAGAACGTCCAACAGCGATCCCGCGCCGCCGGTGTATTGCCGGTAGGCTGTAATTGCCTGGCGAAACTTTGTCAGCCATCCCGGCAGCAGGTACTCGGATCCGCCGAGGACTGCAGCCATGGTCAAGGCGAATCCCCAAAAGAATCCTTGGCGCCGGCGCCAGTCGCTGATTGTCCACAGGATTAACCATGCCGCCAACGGCCAAACCAGTTGAGGTTTTATGGTGGCCAGGGCCAGCACGATGCCTGCCAACAGAAAATGGCCGGAGGTCAGCAATAGGGCGCAAAGGGCGATGAATCCGCTTACCACAAGGCTTAACTGCTGGAGCTTGATTCCCTGCACCGCAGGAAAACTACCAATCGTCAAGATAATAAGGATCGCGGTGCTAGTCGCCGAAGGACGCCAACGTAATGCGCGCAACCAGAGCGGAACGGTAGCTATCGTGATGATCAGCAATAGCCAGCGGAAGCCAGCCTGCACGACCGAGAACGGCAGCATAACGGTCGGAGCGAGCAAAAACACAACGTACACCGGGTAAGCAAAACCTTGCTGATCTTTGGGATCGTCATGACGAGCCGGGTCAAGAGGACGTCCGTAGTAGCCGGCCTGGATTTCCCGCGTGACATCGCCGCCGTAGGGATCGCGATGATGGAGCAGCAACTCGCGCGCGCCCAGCCAGCGCGGATAGACGTCTGAAAGATTGCCCCGCGGGCGCCCATGTGCGGCTGCATCAGCCCGCTGATAAGGGACCAGCACATACTGCACGTAAAACCACATGCTTGCCGCCAGCAGCAGCGCAATCACCAACCCTGCTTTGGGATTCCTTAACAATAGGGTGGCCGAAACGGAAACGCCCCATGTTACAACTTATTGCGAACGATCCTTTTGCGAACGACCTTTCCCCGTGAGATTGCGAATTCTCGTTTCGACCGTCATCGGAATCGCCAGCGGCATATTTTGTTGGTTCCTGCTCACCCACTTTCACCAGGGCGCAGCAGACTTCACTTGGGCGATTCGCGCTGCGAAGTATCTGTTGGCAGGAAAAAATCCTTACGACACACCGCTCGAGCAGTATCCGATGACCGCGGCGCTATTCGGATTGCCGTTCTTGTGGATGCGTCCGGAAGCCGCAGCCGGCGCCTTCTATGGCATCAGCTCAGCGCTGCTGGCTTTCGGTCTCACACGCTATGGTTATTACCGGTTGCTGATATTTCTTGCATATCCCTATTGGGCAGGCATTCTGACCGCACAGTGGTCGCCACTGATCGTGGCCAGCGCTTTCTTTCCACTATTGCTTCCGGTGACTATGGTCAAACCACAAATTGGTTTGCCGGTTGCGCTGACCCATTTGACCCGCCGCGGAGTGATCGCATGTGCCGTGGTTTTACTGCTCAGCTTGGTGGTAATGCCGGGATGGCCATTGTTGTGGGTGGGGCAACTCGGCTATTACGAGCACTTCATACCATTGCTGGTTTTGCCGGGGCCTTTACTGGCACTTGCGTTGTGGCGTTACCGTGATCGGGACGCAATTTTGCTATTGCTGGCGGCGATCATGCCGCAGAGGTGGTTTTTTGACTCCTTCATCTTGTGGCTGATTCCAAAGTCTCGACGCGAGATTCTGGCTACCGTGTTTTTTAGTTACGGAGCTGGCATCTGGCGCTGGTATCACACCCCTCACAGCTTCACTGAGGTGGGACGATGGACGGTGATCTTCATCTATCTGCCTATGCTGGGAGTTGTGCTTTGGCGAGGGCTCGTTAAAAGAGACAAGCCTGCCATCGTACCGTCCGAAGCGGACTCACATAGCTTGCGTCACGGGAATCTGGCTGGGACTTCCCAGCCGTGAGATTTCGCTCGCCAATCCCCATGTCCAGAACAGTAATACCGGAGTAAGCAGACTCAACTTCCCATATTTTTGCAGAAGAAGCATCTGGAGCGGACTGACGAACAACACAAACATTGGTCCCATGAGAGCTATCCGACTCCATCCACCCTTCACATCGACTTCTGCAAGATGATTCGTCAGCAGCATGACCGGCAAAAATAGCAGGGCTAGATCGTAGGTGTTGGCGTGATAACTCACAAGAATCGTGCTGACCACCACCAAAGAGAATCCCAGATCGAAGGCTGTTCCCTCTCTTGCAACTCTCCACTTCGCCGATGCGAACAGCAGCAAAGCAGCCGACAAGACTGCCACCACGAGTTGAATAACCAATTTCGAACTGTGCGCCGCGAGAAAAGTATGGAGCAGGCCGCGCAGATTGGGCATGTCGACCGGCACGATCGCGCCATGTCCCATCACGGTCTCGACATGCCACACGAACGAGGGATAGCTCAGCGCCGCGTTCCAACCAATAATGGCTACTGAGACCATTGCCAGAACGAAAGCTACTACCGCAAATCCGAGCAGCGCTTTTAGTCTTTTGTGAAGCAACAGGATGAATACGAGAGGCAACACCAGGTGAAACCGGAAGAGTCCGAGCCCCAGCCAGCAACCTGCGGCCAAATCATTGTTCTGTTTTAGAGATACGAAAGCGAGAGTAAAAAACAGTAAGAGCGGAAGAATGTCCTGCCCCTGCAATAAATCGAAAAAGATAGGATAAAAAGCCAGGGAGACGAATAGCCAAAACAGGGCGGAGACGTGCCTGAGTTGGGGCAAGTGATTCCGAAGTAAAAATGGGAGTGATAGGAGAATCAGAACATTGACGGCGTTCCAAAGCAGATAGGCCATCGGGTACGAAAACCATGCGAAGGGTACAAACAGAAGGGCTTCCCAAGGCGGGTGAATATAGGGCAGAGGACCTTGCCGAATGCTGACTCCAGCGGCAAATTCCTGCTGGATACGATACTGAGTCTGACTGTCGTACAACTGCTTGCGCACACCTTCACGCACGATTTTTCCCGCGGAATAGAGCGCTGTAAAGTCGGGATAACCTTTGCGAATCAATTCCCGCGACCGCCACGCAACTGCCACATGCAGGGAAAGCATTCCCGCCAAAAAAAACAGCACAAGCTTTTTGTATTTCTCCGGCTTCATGAAACCTTGATCTTCAAACCAGCCGATTCTACCTTGTGTGCCGGCTACGGTATCATCCACCGCAGGTGAATTCTTTCCTGCAAACGCGCCGGATTTTTGTCGCGGTGCTTGTGCTTGGCCTTTTTGCCCTGGCAGCGCGCGGCGTGTCCGATCCCGATGTGTGGTGGCATTTACGTACCGGTCAACTGATCGTCGAAAGTCATCAGGTCCCTCATCTGGATCCCTACTCATTTACGCGTGCAGGTCAGCCGTGGATCAATCACGAGTGGCTCTCTCAGGTCACGATATACGCTATCTATCGATTGGCGGGATGGGGAGGATTGATTGTGGCGTTCGCAATGATCGTCGCCACCAGTCTTTGGATGGTTTACCTGCGCTGCCCGGGTTGTCCCTACATTGCAGGGATATTCATGGTGTGGGGCGCCACCGCTTCGGCTCCGAGCTGGGGCGTACGTCCGCAAATGTTTTCCCTGCTGTTGGCTAGCATCTTCCTTTTGATACTGGAGCATTCTGACGAACATCCGCGCCTGCTGTTGTGGACAGCGCCGCTCACAGTGCTCTGGGTGAATTTACATGGAGGATACCTGGTTGGAATTGGCCTGACGATCCTGTTTCTTGTGGGTAACGTTTTGGAAGTGATGTTTGGCTCCGAGAACTGGAAGCAGGCTGCCCCCCACCTGCGCAGGCTGGCATTAGTCTTGGTCGCATGCCTGGCGGTGGTGCCTTTGAATGCGAACGGGATACGCATGTACCGGTATCCTCTGGAAACCCTCCGTTCCCGCTCCATGCAGACTTATGTCGACGAATGGTTTTCCCCGAACTTTCATCAAGCTAAAGAGTTGCCTTTTCTCTGCATGCTCCTGGCCGTTTTGCTTGCATTAGGACTCTCGCCGCGACGTTTGCGCGCGCGAGAAGTGCTATTGCTGCTAGCGACCATGTGGATGGCATTGCGCTCGGTACGTCATATACCGATTTTTGTACTGGTCACGGTGCCGATCCTCAGCGCATCGGCACAATTCTGGCTGGATGAACGTGTTGCGGGATCTTGGGTCGGCTCGACGGTAAGCTCGCCCCGATCACGCCGAAGGCTAGTGAATGCAGTGGTAATGGTGGCTTTCGTAGTCTTCACTATCCTAAGGGTGCGGGTGGTGATAAGGGACCAGCCAAAAACTGAAGCGCAGCACTTTCCGGCAGGGACGGTGTCCTTCCTGGCGAGACAACGATCGCCGGGTCCGATATTGAATAACTACAACTGGGGTGGCTATTTCATTGCCAAACTGTACCCTGAGTACCGGGTTTTCATTGATGGCCGCGCCGACCTGTACGGCGATTCCTTTATGGATGATTTTTATGCCACTTACCACTTCACCGAGGGATGGAAACGTCCGATAGAGCAATGGCAAATCCGGACCATCCTTCTGCCTCCGGATGCTCCCCTCGTTACTGCGCTTAGATCGCAGCCGGGCTGGAAGCAGATTTATTCAGACTCTCAATCTGTCGTATTGACTACGGACGTAAGACCTTAGTAGCACTCGTATTCTGCAATATATATCTCGCTTCGCTTGAGCTGCTGAGGTATCATAAGGCGCGCATATTTGAGCCAACTGGATGTCCGGCCCTTGCGCTACCCTTCCCCACGTAAATTTCCTTCTTATCGCGAGGTTGAAACGATGGGAGTAGTGCACAGGTTGTGGCAGGGGGATGCCGGACAGGACGTCGCTGAGTACGCCATCATGCTCGCGGTGATACTGGCTATTGCCGTGGGCACCATTCGGCTTATCGGCGTAAGTGCAGATACCGTATTTTCCTCCGTTGCGAGCGCGGTTCAATAGGTTGTAAGTTGTAGATTCATGAAAGGCAATGCTTTGGCGCGTTTGACAGCGCCGGGGTTTGCATCGCACCACCCCCCTGGACGGACACCCTCGCCAGGGTCCACAGACGTATCTCTAAGCCCGGGATAGAATGTGCAAGATTTTGTCGCCCGACTAGGGACGCGTCGGGTATTATGGGCGGGGGATTTGAGACCGTCTCCTTTCCCTTTCGCAAGCCATTGATTCAGAAAACAGAAGAAAAACGTGGTTACGGGCCGTGGGTGCGCAGAATCTTGCGCAGGATCGGGCTGATGTATATCTATCAGCTTGATTAGTCGGCGGGAGCGTTTAGGGTGAAACAGATTTCTTACCGGCTGTGGTGGGAAGACGAAGCACAGGATATCGCGGAATATGCTGTAATGCTGGCCGTGATCCTGTTGATCGTCGTCGGCACGATCCAGCTCATCGGATCGAGCGCGAACAATGTATTCTCTTCCGTCGCCAGTTCGATTCAGTAGCCAGGCCGGGGGTTTTTGCCGCCGGGCTTTTGCTATCCGACTCCAGGATAGGCCGCTGGCTGCTCACCCTATTTTGCAATCGAGGCTGGGCGCGCCCTTGACATTGCACGGTCTTGCTGTCCCTTTTCGGAGGCCGTGCGCTCATCGAGATTCCTGAGGAGTAGCAATGAACCGTAGCAGGCTTTTGTTAATCGGAATTGTCGCTCTGGCACTGGGCGCATTCGTCAGCTTCACCGTTTACCGCAATCTGCAGTCGAGGACAGGGTCAGACACTGCGCCCGGGGTGGATGTGGTTATCGCCGCCGGCGACATCCAGGTGGGCGCCAAGATCGAGGACAAAGATGTGAAGGTGGTCCGCTTCCCCTCCGGTGATCTTCCCCCCAGCTGCTTTCATCTGAAATCTTCGGTCGTTGGCCGAGGGGTGGTGCTGCCGATTGCCAAAGGAGAGTTTGTTCTCCCCCTCAAATTGGCGGGTGAGAATGCGGGCTACGGTTTGCCTTCCCTGATTCCACCCGGAATGCGCGCCATCTCCGTGCGCGTGAATGAAGTGGTCTCGGTAGCGGGCTTCGTTTTGCCGGGCACACGGGTGGATGTTTTGCTCACGGGAAATCCGTCCGGCGCAAGCGAGCAGCAGACTACGACTGTGCTGGAGAACGTGGCCGTGATCGCCACCGGCCAAAGGCTGGAACGAAACGCCGCCGGCGATCCACAGTCGACTCCAGTCATCACTCTGCTGGTTTCCCCCGATGACGCGCAGAAGCTGACTCTGGCCAGTACTCAGGGACGCATTCAGTTGGCGTTGCGCAATCCTCTCGACACCAAGCAGCAGGACCTGGCTTCGATGAGAACCAATAGTTTATATAAGAATGTTTCTGCTCCAATGCCGGTTGTGCGTGAAAGACACAAGCGCAAGACGGTCGAACTACCCCCGGCGCCTGATCTTTATACGGTCCAGGTAATTCGCGGCAACAAAACAGACTTGCAAAAGTTCTGAGGCCCATTTCAAACTTCCGAGGTCAGAGGATATGTTGATTCGCTCCCGCAACCGGGAGAATGGCGAGATGAAAGTTCCTACCCTGGCGCTGAAGTCAGTAGCCGTCTTGCTGCTGAGTTCGGCGATGGTTGTGGGTTCGCAGGAACAGCCAGCTTCGAGCGTGCCCAAGGTCCAACCCTCGCCGGAACAACCGGCTACTGAGGCTCCTCAGACCGGATCTCAGCCGGCGCAGACGGAGCCTCAAAGTGCCGCGCCCTTGCGGGTGATGGTCGGGAAGTCGCTGCTGCTAAACACCAGAGAAAGAATAAAACGGATTTCTGTAACCGACGCGGCAATCGCCGATCCGCTGGTGGTTGCTCCTACTCAGATCCTGGTCCATGGCCGCTCTCCTGGTGAGGTTTCATTGTTGATCTGGGATGAATTGGAACGTTCGCGCAGCTTCGACCTGCGTGTGGATGTGGACGTCAGCGCCGTCGCCGAAGAAGAAAAACGCGTTTTCCCGGATGAGCAAATCGCGGTCACGCCTTCCCGCTCCGCCATTGTGCTGTCAGGGCACGTGTCCACCGAAGACGTAGCTAAGCGCGCTGGGATGATCGCGGATGCCTACTCCAAGAATGTGGTGAACGTGCTGACTTTCGGTCCGGTGGGCGCGCAGGAAATCCTACTCGAAGTGAAGTTCGCCGAAGTGGACCGCACCGCAGTGACTCAGCTTGGAATCAATCTCTTTGCCCCAGGACTGGGGAATACCATTGCACAAACCCAAACGGGGCAATTTGGAACCATTACCACCACTCACCCGGCGCCGACTATAGTTACCACCCCGACCGGAACGACCACGACGTCAACGCCGTCCACTGTGAATATCAGCGACTTTCTCAACGTCTTTGTGACCCGAACCGATGTTAACGTTGGCGCAGTCATTAAAGCGCTGCAGCAGAAAAATCTGCTGCAAATCTTGGCCGAGCCCAACCTGATCGCGGTCAATGGCAAGGAAGCAAGCTTTCTGGCAGGAGGGGAATTTCCCTTCCCCGTGGTACAACCTGGCAACGGAGTAAACGCGATAACCATTCAATTCAGGGAATTCGGCGTCCGCCTGAAATTCACTCCTGTGATCACGCCGAGCGGGAACATACACTTGAAAGTGATTCCCGAAGTCAGCACCTTGGATTTCGCCAATGGGCTTACCATTTCCGGCTTCAACGTGCCCGCGCTGAGCACCCGGAGGGCGGACACTGAATTCGAGTTGCAGGACGGGCAAAGCTTCGTCATTGCGGGTTTGATGGACAATCGTGTCACTAACATCGCCAACAAGATTCCGGGACTGGGCGACATTCCAATTCTGGGCAACTTTTTCAGGAGCAAGAGCACGCAAAAGAGCAATGCCGAGTTAATGGTTCTGTGCACCGTGCGCCGCGTTTCGCCGAGCGCTCAGCCGCCGACGGGGCCTGCGAATCCGCAGCCGTTTTTGGACAAGAACAAGTTCGATGGAAAGAAACCGTCGGGCAGCAGCAAGTAGAAATCTAGTTTTGAAAGTGAGCTTCGGCAGGTTGGTTGCAGTTAGGAATTTGTAGGGGCCCAAGCAGGATCAATGCCCGAACTTTCTGTAGTAATTGTCGCATCCGATAGTGAACAGCGTGCCGTGCTGCAGGTTCTCGTAGACGGCACCAGCGTAGCGCGGGGGGTGCATAGTTGCCCGACCTATCCCGTAGCCGCCACCGATCCTGTCGTACGCAGGATTCAAGGGGCGAATCCCGAAGTAATTCTGGTGGATATCCCAGTCGATAACGCGGCACTGGCTCTGCGGGCGATCGAATTACTGCATCAAGAACTGCCCGACTCAGCCTTGTTTTGCGTTGGCAGCATGTCGCAGCCCCAGGTCATTGTGAACGCCATGCGGTCGGGAGCGCGTGAGTTCATTCAACGTCCTACTACCACCACGGATCTTCTGGAAGCCTTCGTCCGATTGGCTACAGCACAGCGAAAGGTGCACCGCGAAGGAGCGCGAGGTAAGGTTTTTACCGTCGTGAATGCCAAGGGCGGCAGCGGCGCCACCACCATTGCCGTGAACCTCGCTTTGGCTTTGCAGTCGGCCCATGGCAACATTGCCCTCATCGACATAGCGCAACTCGGTCATGCCGCGCTGCACATGAACTTGAAACCGCTGTTCAGCGTAGCCGACGCCATCCGTAATCTTCACCGCCTGGATAGTTCCCTGCTGGAAAGTTTCATGACCCGGCACAGTGGTGGGCTGCAATTGCTGGCCGGGGCAAATACGCCGGTCAGTATGGAGCCTTCAACAGCGGAATTCGCCCGGCTGTTCGACATGCTGGTAAGTCACTTCCGTTATGTGGTTGTGGATGCGTCTTCGCGCATGGATGGAACCACACGGCTAGTGTCGAACCTGTCAGAGGCCGTGTTGCTGGTGACTCATGCCGACGTCGCTTCGCTGTGGAGCGCAGCCCGCGTGCAGCAGTATCTGGGAGAAACCGGCGGACGCGAGCGCGTACAACTTGTTCTTAATCGTTTTCGCAAGATTCCGGGATTTAGTGAAGCCGATGCGGAAGCTGCGGCGGGAGTAAAGTTACTGTGGAAGATACCCAATCAATATTTTGCGGTCTCCACTGCCATCGACCGGGGAATTCCGCTGATGCAGCAAAATCATACCGATATTGCCCGTTCCTTTACTGGACTTGCGGCTCGTCTAACCGAGAACGACGTCGATGTGAAGCGCACTGCCTGGTCGTTATTCAAGACCGTGTAGAAATTTAGTCAGACATAATCATGGGCAATTTGCAGACCTTCGAAAGAACCGAATATCAGCAGGTAAAAGCCGACCTCCATCGCAAGATCCTCGATCGCCTGGATCTGGAGAAGCTGGGCCGGACGCCGGGCGACGCCGCCCGCGAAGAAGTACTGCTGCTGATTCGCAACACCGTCAACAGCGAGGCCGTGCCCCTCAGCTTCGCCGAGCGCGAACGTCTGGCTCGCGAGATCCTGGATGAAATCTTTGGGTTGGGCCCGCTGGAGCCTTTGCTCAAGGACCCCAGCATCTCCGACATCCTGGTAAACCGTTATAACCGTGTGTACGTGGAACGCGGCGGGAAACTGGAGACCACCGGCCTCAGCTTCAAAGATGACCAGCACCTGATGCAGATTATTGACCGCATCGTCTCCCGGGTGGGCCGGCGTGTAGATGAGTCGTCACCCATGGTGGATGCTCGTCTGGCGGACGGCTCGCGTGTGAACGCCATCATTCCTCCGCTGGCTATTGATGGTCCGTGTCTCTCTATCCGTCGTTTCGGCCGGGATCCTGTGACGGCGCGCAACATGATCGAGAACAAGACTCTGACCGAACCTATGCTGGAGTTGCTCTCGACGATGGTAAAGGGACGGCTGAATATTCTGATCTCGGGTGGAACCGGCGCGGGCAAGACCACGCTGCTGAACGTCCTCTCGGGTTATATCCCGAACAATGAGCGAATCGTCACCATCGAGGATGCCGCTGAACTGCAAATGAAACAGGAGCACGTGGTAAGGCTGGAAACCCGGCCGCCCAACATCGAAGGCAAGGGCGCGGTGAGGCAGCGGCAGTTGGTCATCAATAGTCTGCGTATGCGTCCCGACCGCATTATCGTGGGCGAGGTGCGCGGCGAGGAAGCGTTCGACATGCTGCAGGCGATGAATACTGGCCACGAAGGCTCCTTGACCACGGTCCACGCCAACTCGCAGCGGGACGCGCTGGCCCGTATCGAGAGCATGTTCTCCATGGCTAATTTAAATATTCCGGAGCGAGCGGTTCGTCATCAGATCGCGTCGGCCATTCACGCAGTGGTACAAATCGCGCGCCTTTCCGATGGTGCACGCAAGGTAATCGCGGTTTGTGAGGTCACTGGGGTGGAGGGCGAGGTCATCTCTATGCAAGATATTTTTCTATTCGAACGGACAGGAATTGATGAGGGCGGCAAAGTGCGTGGAATTTTTCGCGCTACTGGAATCAGGCCCAAGTTCGCCGATCGTCTGGCGACCGGTGGTTGCCGCCTGCGTCCCGCATTATTTGAATCTCGGATGGAGGTCTAGAAAGCGGGGCTTTCGCTTCCGAACTGTATATGTTGATACTGACCGTCATAGTCGTATTCGTGGTTGTCTCGCTGGTCGTTTTTGCCATCGGCTCCCTGCTCGATCGGCGGAGCTCCCGCGCCCGTCTGCTGCGCGACCGGTTGGCCAGCGTGCAGAAGGCCGCGGAACGCAAGCCCAGCGAAGAACTGGCGTTGCTGCGCGACGAAATGTTGAGCGAGATTCCGGCACTCGACAACCTGCTGCGCCGATCCGCCAGAATCGCCAACCTGCAGACATTTCTCTCCCAGGCTGACTTGAAAACCCGTGCCGGCAACATCCTGATGTTGTGTGTGCTTAGCGGCGTGGCTGTGGCTCTCGTCATACTAGTCCTGACCCCATTTCCTCAATTTGCCTGGCTCGGAATATTTATCGGCGCCATCCTTCCATATTCCTATGCCTCCTTCCGTCGCACCCGGAGGTTCAAGAAATTTGAGGAATTATTTCCCCAAGCCATCGACACACTGGCCCGCGCCGTCCGTGCCGGGCATGCCTTTACCACCGCTCTCGAACTGATTTCCAATGAGATTTCAGAACCTATCGCTTCCGAGTTTCGCAAGCTGTTCGAAGAGCAAAAATTCGGCCTACCGGTCCGCGATGCGTTGCTGAATCTTACCGAGCGCGTGCCCCTGGTGGATGTGAAGTTCTTCGTCACCGCGGTCATGCTCCAGCGCGAAACCGGCGGCAACCTCGCCGAGATTCTGGATAATTTGTCTTACATGATCCGCGAGCGTTTCAAGATCATGCGCCAGGTACGGGTGTATACCGCACAAGGCCGCTTAACCATGCTGCTGTTGATGGGATTACCGCCCATCATCGTAGTCTCGATGTCGATTATTAATCCGGCGTTTATTCAGCCACTATTTGCAGATCCCATTGGCCACACCCTGATCGTCACCGGCATAACGCTTCAAACCGTCGGATATTTCATCATCCGAAAAATTATTCGGATTCAGGTCTAGAACATGGCAATGCTTCTGGCAATCGTATTGTTCTTGACCGTTGCCCTGGTTGTGTTTTCCTTCGGGGCGGCCGCCTATGCCCCCTCTTCCATGTTGGGATCGCGTTTGCGCGCGCTGGGATGGCAGAAAGCTGAACCGCAAGAGAAGCCGGCATTCAAAGAACGGCTGGAGCAGGCGCTGGATCCCTTGAGCCGGGCCCTACCCTTATCGCCAAGGGAAGTTTCTCGAACTCGAGCCTGGCTCATCCAGGCTGGTTATCGAGATGCACGCCACTTGACGATGTATGTTGGCAGCCGGGTGCTGCTGGCATTCATGGGATTGACGGTGGTAATTGCGGCTGCCGGCTTCAAGTCTTTGATTTTGATGGCGAGTATCACGGCCTTTTGTTTCTTCCTGCCACGATTCGTGCTGAAGCGCATGATCCGGGACCGGCAACGGCGTATCACGCTGGCATTGCCCGATGCATTGGATTTGACCGTGATCTGCGTCGAGGCCGGGTTAGCGTTGGACCAGGCCCTGATGCGAGTTGGCGAAGATCTACATCACGCGCACCCCGATTTGAGCGATGAATTTTACCTGGTAAACCTGGAGATGCGGGCCGGCAAACCAAGAGTCGAGGCCCTGCGCAACCTCATCGAACGAACTGGTGTAGATGATGTTCGCGCCCTGGTGGGTACTCTGGTTCAAACTGACCGCTTCGGAACCAGCGTCGCCCAAGCCTTGCGGGTGCATTCCGATTCGCTGCGAACCGAACGCCGCCAAAGAGCCGAAGAACAGGCTGCGAAAACCACCATCAAGATGATCATTCCTCTTGTGGTTTTCGTTCTCCCCTCTATCATATTTGTCACGTTGGGGCCGGCAGTGATCGAGTTAGTTCGAACATTGATGCCGGAGATGCGACGATGAGGTCGCAACTGTCAGCGGGCCGAACCAAGGAGTTGTGATGTCAGAACGGGGATCTGTGGGCTATGCTTTTAATCGGACGCGCCAGGCGTATCTCGCCACCCAGTTGTCCATCGCCGCAACCCACTGGTCTCGCCTTCGCGGCCTGATGTGCACCGAAGCCGACAGCTTTCATGCAGGACAAGGTTTGTGGATTGTTCCCTCTCGGGGAGTTCACACCTTTGCCATGCGTTTCCCAATCGATGTGCTCTACTTGAATGAGGAGAAGACTGTGGTTCACCTGGAACAGGATCTGAAACCCTGGCGAGTCGCTCCGGTACGCATGCAAGCCGCGTCCGTAATCGAGTTGCCCCGCAATATGCTGCACTCCACGGGGACATCGCTCGGAGATGAGATCGAGATTGTTTTGGGACAGGCGCGGGAGGCAAGCACGCAGTGAACGACGCACCCAAACTCTTAGTGGAATGGTCATCGCCATGGCAGGAATTCGTCACCGCGATCCGGCCCGCAATGGGGCGTTCGGGAGAACGTCTGGCAGGAGAGGCTCGCAGCGGATTGTTCCCTTATCGGGGAATGATGATCTCTTGGGTTCTGGAAGCGGTAATCTTAGTCGCCGTAATCATCGTGCCCACCCGGCTGGCTCAAATGCGTCCGTACGTGCCGCCAGTTCTACCTAAGTACGAGATTATTTATTTTTCGGGTGAGGAGCTGCCTCGGGCCGAAGACGCTGGCGGCGCACAATCCGGACGCTCCGGGCATGCAGGTGGACAGGAAGCCCATCATCGCAGCCAAACTATCCGCGTCGCGCGTGGAAATTCGCTTCGAGAAAAGGTCGTCGACGCTCCCAAGCTGAACCTTCCGCGTTCCGATGCCGCAGTGGCCAATCTTTTGGCCTTTAAGGCGATTCCCGGTCCCGCGCCCGCCGAAGGATTGAAATCTTCTGCCCGGCTTCTGGCGATGTCTCCGGCGGCTGTGGCCCCTGCGCCTCAGATGGATCGTGACAAGATGCAGAGTTCGCCTACGCTTGACGCTGCCGTAATTCCGCCTGCGCCCGCCGCTCACCGCGAATTGGCCTCGCTGCGGCTGCCGGGTTCGCATGCCGCGGAGATCATTCCGCCGCCGGTCTCGGCTCCGGAGCAATTTTCGAATTCAAATCCGCAGCTTACGCTGCCGGCACCGACCATCGTCGCACCAGCGCCGCAGATGACTCACGAGATTGCTGCGGGACCAGGATTCGGCGCGGGCGAATTGCATAAGCAAGTTGTGCCACCGCCGGTGCAGATGGGCAAAGCCTCAGCGGAGAATCGCAATATCGGAGGCTTGGGCAACGCGGCAGTGATAGCGCCTCCAGTGCAAGTAGGTGGGGGTTCGTTGCAGCATCAATCCGTCGGCGGCTTGGGCGGAGGTACAAGCGTGGTGCCACCTCCCCCCTCGGTCTCGGCGTCCAGTTCGGTGGGCGGGCAAGGAAGCGGAAATCGCGGTTTGGGACGCGGCGGTGCGCTGGATATTGGAACAGCAGCGGCACCTCCGGCGAGCGGGGGCAGCAGCGCGGGCACAGGCGTTGTGGTTTCCAATCAGCCCGGATCCAAGGTTGGTGTGCCGGGAAGTGGCGGAACTGGCTCTCTGGCAATGTCTCCTTCCGGAGGAGAAAAGGCCGGACTCGGCGGGGCCGGTGGCGGCTCAAGCATTGGCCGTGGCAATGGATCGGGCAGCGGATTATCCGGTGAAGGCCCGGGTGCGGCCAAGGCTGGCCCCGGTTATGGTTCCGATGTGGCGGCGCGTGGCGGCATTTCACCTTATCCTGGCACTGGCGGCGCGGGCAGCGGGACCAGCGGGAAACCAGTAGTTCCGGGAGTTTCGGTGCGCGGCGGAAGCAACATTGTCACCCTTCCCGGTTTCGGTTCCGACGGAAACCAATCTGCAGGCGGCAGTCACTCATCCGGCACTGATAGTCATGGATCTGCGATCACTGTGGTGGCCACTTCGCGTTCCGGAGGCGCATTCAACTTCTATGGCGCGCTGAAGGGCGACAAGGTGTACACCATCTACATTGAGACCGGCTTAGGGACCGCAGTCATGCAGTTTGCGGATCCTACTTCTGCGGCGCACGCTTACGCCGGCGATCTCACCGCTCCCGAACCGATGCGCGCCGAGGTTCCCTCCGACTTGCAGCGCTCGCGGCTGGTGATCGCCTGTATTCTCGATCGCTCCGGATTGTTGAAGAATCCGCAGGTACTCGAACCCGGTGGCCGCGAAATGACCGGCAAGGTTCTGGCGTCGTTGCCTAACTGGAAATTCCGTCCTGTCCTGCGGGGAGATCAGCCGGTTGAGGTGAACGCGATTTTGGGATTTAATATCGACACGAGGTAGAGAGAAAGTACGACTTACGATTGTCGATTTACGATTTGTGATTTTTGATTGTTGATTTCAATCCCTCAACATCTTGTCTGAGATCTGAGAACTAAAATCTGAGATCTGAAATTATTTACTTGATCTTCTGAAAAAGCACCGCAGTGCTGTCCTCATAAATCAGGTTCCAGGTTGGCGTTACTTTCAGGATATTGGCTAACGAACCTCCTGTCGGCGCGAGCACGCAGTCCACTTTCCTCTCATTCAGAAATTTTTCCCAATCGGGCTGTACTTGGACTACCTTCAAGTAATCCTTTAAGAAGCGTTCGCCGTACAGATCGTGGCGATCATCTACAAAAACTCTGGCGTTGGGGAAAAAACGGTAGATCAAATATCCACCCCAATAGTCGGGAGCGAAGATCGGTTCCTCGATGCCTCGCTGGGCAATCACTTCGGCAGCCTGCACCGGAAAGCGTTTGGCGTCGAAGTGCGCGTCCATGACCTGCCGCGCACCCAACCTTCCATGTTGTATGCAAACCACGAGCCCGAGGATCAATGCCAACGCTGGCCAAAGATGTCCCCGAAATCGCAACTCCATTTCGGTCATGCGAGAGGCAAATGCATTGCTACCTGAAATCAATCTTCGCAACCGGAGGCTCATCTTTTGTGAAGCGCCGACGTCTGAAATTGATGCTGAAAGTATTGGAGCGACAATCAGCGTCAGAAGTATGGACGAGACCGGCAGATTGCGCGACGCGTACAAGCCGCTATAGGCCGCGAAAATTATTACCAGCAAATGCGAGAGGCTCAATTTTTGCCGCTTTGTCGCCACCGCTGCCACCGTAATTAGCAACAGCGCGGCGAAACACTGTTGCGCTACGCCATGAAAGTTGGGGGAAAGAAACTCGTCAATGTGATTCATTAAGAAACGGTTGGAAAGATATAAATAAATGTGGACATGAAGTTTGTAACCGTAAGGGTTAACCAGCGTGGCGAAAAGTGAAAACAGGGTCGCGACCGCCAGACGTTTCAGCCATCGCCCGATCGTCTGCCGATCTTTTCTATCTGAGAAGTATCGGATCAATCCTGCGATCAGGTAGAGTCCACACAGTGCGATGCCGAGCAGAAATCCACCGTGAAGATTTGTCCAGAGCAGCATGATCACCGGCAACCAGAGCAAGCGGCGGTCCTGCTTGACGTGAGCAGCAGTTTCCAAAGTAGTTTCTGAACTATCGAGCAACTGAAACCAAATTACTGTCAAAAGCCAACTCAACACGTGGGGCCGCGCAAAAAAATGAATAGTCGAAGCGCCCATCGCCAACATTAGCAGGATCACGGCTACAGGCAGACTGCTTCCGCGATGCAGAGCGAGGCGAAGCACAAGTGCGAATGTGGCAGCGATCACAACCGCGGTAAAAAATACGACACCATTCAATCCGAGCCACTGGTAGATCGCGGCAATGAGCACGTCGTATAACCATTCCCAGGCATACCAAGTCTGGCCCTGCATGGTGTATGAAAATGTATCGGTGCGAGTGATCGAGTGGGTGAGTAGGATTTGTTGTCCGTTGCGAATATGCCAGCCAGTCCCGGCATCTTTCAGCAGACGACCCGCCAGCCCTCCGCCTGTCAGAGCAATGAGGAGAACGATGAAGATGAGATCTGCGACCGAGGGTATGAGTAACCGAAACCAGGGAGAGAGTATGCGAAGTTCTGTTGCCACTGACACTCGGCCTTCAACGGTTTGCGATGGATCTTGGATCAATTCGCTGGCCTGGAACTAGAAGCTATCTCATATATGGCCCTGCATTGCTAGCATTCACCATGTGTAATGCGCCGTATACGTAATCGCCTTCTCTCCATCCGGCGGAATCGTCAGGGGAAACTCAATGGTCTTGCTATCCGTCCTTCGATACGGATCGGACTTAGCCGAGATATCCCAAGTAATCCAACGATACAGGTGCTCTACTACACGAACATCCACCGGCTCTTTCTTGTGATTGCGGACCTTGATTTCGAAAGATTCGTCAATCGTCTGCCGATTCGTGTCGACCCGGTAGTCGGTGCGGCGACGCTCGCCCGTTAGGTCGAAAGCATTTCCCGCATAGACACGCACCTTTTCGTCGTGCGGAGTGTGATCGATCACGTTCTCCCCGGTGAACTCAATTTGCCCATCGTCATTGCGTCTGTAGAACCGCACCCGCCCTTTGGGGAGCGGCATGCCCAAGTGGTTGGCTTCCGAGTTAGCGAACTCTCGCATAACCCATATTTTAGGATTCGATTCCGTACCATAGGAGAAATCATTGCGAATGTTCTCCCAGTTCCATCCGTTATAGCGAGTGGGGTCAAGTTTGAGGCCGTCATAGATGTAGATTTGTGTGGTCGAAACGTTACCAGCTCTTATGAACTCCACTTGTTTGGTTTCACGGTCGTCCAGAGTGGTGGAACGGGCCAGAGTATACAGGTGATATTCGTCGAAGGTTCTTTCCGTCACCGGTGGGGTTTCTGCGCCGTTTATTGGGCCGGCACTCGCGAACACCTGTACTCGGTCATACATTTGTTCTGGTTGAATCTTGTTTACGTCTCCCGCCATCAGCTTGATACGAGCATTCTGAAAACGCTTGCCGCTCTGATTGTCCATTGTGACCCAGCCGACAACGTCGACGGCGTTTCCTTTTTCCGGCGCGACAATGTTGTAGTCGGCTTCCCAGGTCAGCCCCCCGGTTACATACGAAAATTCAGCCCGCAATGGTCCGGGGTTCGGGGTGGAGAGCAGCCATTGCAACGTCGGCTTGAGCACTGTGTCGTTGCCGAGGGTGGGGAATAATGGCGTTCCCGGCAGGCCGAAGCGCACCTTCCCGTCGACCTCCACGATGGGCTGCTCCGAGCCGCCCTGCGCCATCTGCGCCTGGTAATACTGAGTGCCGTACTGGCGCATCGCTATGGGGCTGTGAGGCACATAGCCGCTTCGGATGATCTTCCCCGGGACAATTTCTTGCTTGTTTTCGCGAGGCACCAGGAAGTCAATCGTTTTGCCTTCAAATAGTGAAAGCAAAAGCGACTCTGACAGCGGGTCGGCACGGTAGTTTTGCTCCAGCACCTGAATAAATTGTTTCCCGGTCGGGTCGCGCAAGATCACGGAGTCAGGTTCCAGGTGCATAGTGATGTCCGTGACACGGACGCTATTCACGCCGGACTTCAGCTCTAACGGTAGTTCTTGGCGAACGACGGCAAAGTTCTGGTTGTAGATGGTTAGCGAAGGTTGAGCAGGATCATCGGTAGCAAGCGAGAGGGTGCACAGAGCAACCAGCCACACAAATCGGCGGATCACAGATCCTCCTATTCAATGAGTTTGGCTCTTTAAGGAACTTTGCTCAGCCTATCTTCTTTGGAACGCAGGAGGTAAGTACCACTTGCAGGACATTTCTGGTCAGTCGAAAGCTCAGGCGAGGTTACTGGCTAAAATGAAAAGGTCAAGCGATCTTGCTGCCGGATTTCCCCGCGAATACTGGTTCTTCTTCGAAGGCTCGTTCGGGAACCGTCTTCCGCTTTCGAAACGACCTCAACCAGTTCTGGAAGGATTCCATGTAAGTATAGAAAACGGGCGTGATGTAAAGAGTGAGCAATTGCGAAAAAACCAATCCTCCGACCACGGCCAGGCCGAGCGGACGCCGCGATTCCGCTCCCGCACCAAATCCCAGCGCGATGGGCAACGTGCCCATGAGCGCAGCCATGGTGGTCATCATGATGGGACGGAAACGCAGCAGCGCACCTTGATAGATGGCTTCCTGCGCCGATTCGCCGCCGTCGCGCTGTTTTTCCAGCGCCACGTCGATCATCATGATGGCATTTTTCTTGACGATGCCCACCAGCATGATGACGCCCACGAACGCGTAGAGATTCAGATCGAGATGGAAGATCATCAGCGTGAGCAGCGCTCCAAAACCTGCGGACGGCAAACCGGAAAGAATCGTGATCGGGTGGATGAAGCTCTCATACAAAATTCCCAGCACCAAATAGATGACCAGGATCGCCATCAACAACAACAGCCCTAATCCGCTGATCGAGGACTCAAAGGCCTGCGCCGTGCCCTGAAAACTGGGGCTGACGGTTGCGGGAAGCATTTCCCGTGCGGCTTTGTTGACAGCGCTGACCGCGGCTCCCAATGACACTCCCGGACGTAAGTTGAATGAAACCGTCACCGCCGGCAATTGGCCCAGGTGATTGATGGTGAGCGGTCCCACGGTACGCGTGAGTTTGGCGACGGCATTCAACGGCACCAGTTGTCCGCTGCTGGAGCGGACATAGAGCATCGACAGTGCCGATGGGTCGAGCTGATATTGATTTTCCAGTTCTGTGATGACTCGATAGGCATTGTTCGGCGCGTAGATCGTTGAAATTTGGCGTTGCCCGTAAGCGCTGTAAAGCGCGTCTTCTACTTGTTGGGCGGTAACCCCGAGACTCGACGCTTTGTCACGATCGATATCTACGTTGACCTGTGGGTTCTTAATCTGTAAATCGCTAGTCACGTCTTGCAGCAGTGTCCGGAATTGGGGATCGCTGCGTAGCTGGCTTTCGAACTTAGGCTCGTCCTGATAAAGTTCGTCGGTATCCGGAGATTGCAACGTGAACTGGTACTGACTTTTTGTGAGCTGGCCGCCGATGCGGATAGGCGGCAGCATCTGAGGAAAAGCGTTGATTCCCGGAACCGACGCCAGTTTGGGACGGAGCTCCTGAATGATCTCTGCCGCTGATTTGCGTTCGTTCCGCGGCTTCATGCGCACAAAAATCCGTCCCGCATTGCCTCCTGCCGCCGTCGACATGAATGAATCTACCCACGGCTGCCGTAACACGACCTGAGTCAACGCCAACTGATGTTCGACCATGCTGTCGAAAGAAATGCCTTGCGGACCTTCGGTGAAAATGAAGATCTGGCCCTGGTCTTCATCCGGCAGGAAGCCTTTGGGGATCACAATAAAGAGATAGACCGTTGCCACCAGGACTGCGGCGGACACCGCCATGGTCGCGACTCTGTGTCGCAGCGTGAACTGCAGCGTGCGATCGTAAACCCGCAGCATGCCATCGAAAAATCGCTCGAACAACGACCACAGGCGTCCGTGATGAGTTTCCGCTTCCTTCGAAGCTCGCAGGAACCGGCTGCACAACATGGGAGTGAGACTGAGTGATACCACGCCGGAAACCAGAATGGCCGCGCCAATGGTGACGGCAAACTCATGCAGCAATCGGCCGAGGATACCTCCCATGAACAGTACGGGGATAAATACCGCCGCTAGCGACAGCGTCATGGAGATAATGGTGAAACCAATTTCGCGCGCGCCATTGAACGCGGCCTGCATGGGAGGCTCGCCCATTTCCATATGCCGCACAATGTTTTCCAGCATGACGATGGCGTCATCCACCACAAAGCCCACCGAGAGCGTCAATGCCATCAGCGAGAGGTTGTCGAGCGAGTATCCCAGTAAATACATGATGGCGAACGTGCCCACGATGGACATAGGCAATGCCATGCTCGGAATTGCCGTGGCCGACAGGTTTCGCAAGAACAGGAAGATGACGAGAATCACCAGAACCAGCGCCAGAAATAGTGTGAACTTAACGTCATTTACCGACGAGCGGATGGACACGGACCGGTCGTAGAGAGTGGCTACGTCCACCGACGGCGGCATCACGGTTCGAAAGCTGGGCAGCAGTGCCTTAATCGAGTCCACGACTTCGACGGTATTGGTGCCGGGCTGGCGTTGAATCGCCAGAATGATTGCGCGTCGCAAACCTTTGTTGTCGAAAAACCAACTCGCTGTCTTATCGTTTTCAACTCCTTCCACCACCGAACCCAGGTCCTTGAGGCGAACCGGAGCGCCATTCCGATAGGCCACAATCAGCGGTTCGTAATCAATCGCTTTCTTAAGCTGACCACTGGCTTGAACCACGAAAGCCTGGTGCGCACCGTAGAGCGTCCCCGTCGGCAGATTCACATTGCCGTTCTGAATGGCGGTGGTGACTTCATCGATTCCAATCTGACGACTCGCCAGAGCCTTGGGATCGAGTTTGGCGTGAACCGCATACTTTTGCGCGCCATAGACGCTGACCTGAGCAACGCCGCTCACCATTGAGATGCGCTGCGCAATCAGCGTTTCGGCGTACTCGTCCACATCGGAGAGACGCAGAGTGGGTGAACTGAGCGACAGGTAAAGAATCGGCGCGTCCGCCGGATTTACCTTTTGGTACGAAGGCGGACTCGGCAAATTCTGCGGAAGATCTCGTGCCGCCTTCGCAATCATCGACTGGACGTCCTGAGCGGCGGCATCCAAGCTGCGACTCAGGTTGAATTGCAGCGTGATCTGTGTGAAACCTGTCGAACTCGATGAGGTCATCGAGTCCACGCCGGCAATAGTGGAAAATTGCTTCTCTAGGGGCATCGCTACTGCCGACGCCATCGTTTCGGGTGTCGCGCCCGGAAGACTTGCCGAAACCAAAATGGTGGGAAAATCTACGTTGGGTAAATCGCTCACCGGCAACAAGCGATAGCCCATGACACCAAACATCAGAATCCCGAGCATGACCAGGGTGGTCATCACGGGCCGGCGAATGAAGATTTCGGCTACGTTCATGACTACTACTCTCCGCGCGCTCGGGGACTCTGGGAATTCTGCGCAGTCCCGGTGCTTCCAGTTGCAGATGGTGGCACAGCGGCCTGCTTCACTTCGACTTTGGCTCCAGGCACTAATCGTAATTGCCCATCCGTCACCACTCGCTCTCCGGGAGCGAGACCCTTATCAACCACGGCTTGTCCATCACTGCTGCGGCTGACAATCACGGGACGGGTTTCGACCGTCATATCAGGCTTAACTACGAAAACGAATTGTCCCTGCTGTCCGTTTTGGATAGCTTGCGAGGGAATCACGATCGCCTTCGGCTGGTTGGCGAGGGTTAAGACTACGTCCACAAATTGCCCTGGCCACAGGCGACGGTCGGGATTGGCAAACTGACCTTTTATTTTGATCGTCCCCGTGGCCTGGTCCACAGTATTGTCGATAAAACTAAGCTGGCCGATGGAAGGACCTCGGGTGTCGTTGGGAATGTAAGCCTTGATGGGAAGTTTGCCGCCGCTGGCATATCTCTTGATTTCGTTCAGGTACTGCTCCGGGACGGTGAAGGTGGCGTAAATGGGCTGCACCTGGTTGATGCTGACCAGGAATGGAGTGTCGTTGGCCTTGATCATGTTGCCACGATTCCCGAAGCCAATAAAGCTTCGTAGCGCCGAGCTTGGGCTTGGGCATTGGCAGCCTGCGCCTGATCTTTCGCCAACATGCCCTCTGCTCTTTTCATATCTGCCTCGAGCGGACGCTTGTCGAGTGTGAACAGCAGTTGGCCTTTCTTAACATCGTCTCCTTCTTTGAAGAACACTCCAGTCAGCTCACCGGTGATCTGGGTTTTGATGGAAACATTCGAATAGGCTTCCACTGACCCGATCGCCTTGACTTGCAAGGGGACATCCTTCTGCTCAACCTCTGCAGCCATAACCGGCACTGTCGGATTGCTCGGCGGGGCGGCTTTGGTACCGCTACACGACGTGAGTAACGCCAAAACACCACATGCCAGAATTGCCGGCGCGCCGCGACGAAGTGTTTTATCCAACATGGTTGCCATGTTCCTGTGTTCTGCGATTGCGATGATTTTATTTATTACCATTATTGAATTTTGCCGTCCGTTGTGAAGACGCGATTTCAGGTGCAGACAGCATGCCTTGCAGCCATACTTCGGCCAGCGTCTTGCTTACTTCTTGGACGGAGAAATTCTGATAACGTTTTCCCCCAAATAATTCCTGAATCCAGGAGTGATAAACTACCATTCCCAGGAAACCTCGGGCCGCGAGCAATGGATCCACTGGCCGGAACTTCCCTTCCGCAATGCGCCCGCGAATATAGTCTGCCAGCACCTCGTAGCATTCCGCGACGTAGGTGCGAAAGAACCGATGGGAAAGGCGGTGGTTCTCCAGTGCGCTGTAGAGCAATAGACGGGAGAGTGTCTGGTCTTTAGCTCGTCGCTCCAAAATCTGGGTAGCCACTCCGGAAAGCACTTCCAGATCACTGCCGCCGGCGCCAAGACGTTCGCGCATATGTTCGCCGGGCGCGGCCGCTTTGATTTTGCGCTCAATGACCGCCCAATAAAGCTCGTCCTTGGATGCAAAATGCCGAAAAATTAGAGCCTCGGTCACACCCGTCTGTTCGGAAATCTGTTTGGTGGTGGTACCTTGGAATCCCTGCCGGGCGAAAAGCTGTGTCGCCGCCTCCAAAATCTGTTCGCGGCGGTCGGCCGCTGAATACCGAACTTGCGCTGTCGCCATAAGTAAGTAAATACTTACTTATGATATAGATGGAGCGCGATATGTCAAGCGCGACCGCGATTCTGGCTATCCGGCTGAATCGCGGCGATTGGGCGGTGAGCTGAGGCGATCTCCACGTGTCAGACCTCTGGGGAAAAACACACGCTGAACCTCAACGGGTAGCAGTCCCGCAGGGACGACACAATTTGCCCACCGCTTTTAGCGCTTGGACCGCGCCAAACGGACTAGAGTCCCGGAGGGGCGAAATACCACCAAGCTCCAGCGCAGGCAAGCAGCTGAGAGCCAACAGAAATTCCGGGTTCTTTCCGCATTCCCTGGAATCCTATAAGTTGGCGTTTTAACTAGAACCTATGGAAGCAAAAATCACGCCACATGTGGTTATCATCGGCGGCGGCTTTGGTGGGCTGACGGCTGCAAGGAAGCTAGCTCGCTCCCCGGTCAGGATCACGCTGATCGACCGCAAGAATCATCACACCTTTCAGCCTCTGCTCTACCAGGTGGCCACGGCGGGCCTTTCTCCCGGGGAAATCGCTGCCCCTATTCGTTGGATTCTTCGCGGCCGTCCTAACATCCAAGTCCTGCTCGCGGAAGTAGAAGACTTCGATCTCTCACGGCGCGTAGTCAAAATCTCCAATGAAGAAATTCCCTACGATTATCTGATAGTGGCTGCGGGAGCGACCCATGCCTACTTCGGCCATGACGAATGGGAACCACTCGCTCCCGGCCTCAAAACAATTGAGGATGCGCTGGAACTTCGCCGGAGAATATTGCTGGCATATGAGTTGGCTGAGCGCCGCTCCGCTAGTGGCGAAGATGAACTGCCGCTAAACTTCGTGGTGGTTGGCGGTGGACCGACGGGAGTGGAATTAGCGGGCACGCTGGCCGAGATCGCCCACCGCGTGCTGGCCAACGAATTCCGATCCATCGATCCTAAACGCACGCGCATTCTACTGCTCGAAGGCGGTCCCCGCATTTTGCCCGCTTATCCGGAAGACTTGTCGCAAAGCGCTGTGGAGCAATTGCAGCGCCTTGGAGTGGAAGTCCAAACCTCCTCTTTAGTCACTGGCGTCGAGCCGGGTGGGGTGCGGATGGGCGAAGCCCGTATGCCCGCGGCGGTTACTTTGTGGGCCGCCGGTGTGGCAGCATCTCCTCTGGGAAAAAAGCTTGGAGTTCCGGTCGATCGCGCCGGCAGAGTGCTGGTGAATCCCGATTTGAGTATTGCTGGCCATCCGGAAGTTTTTGTTATCGGCGACTTGGCGACTCTGAAAGATGACCACGGCAAGCTGCTTCCCGGAGTCGCACCCGTAGCCATGCAGGAAGGAACGGCAACGGCGAAAAACATTCAACGTGATCTGCGGCATGAACCACGCCAGAACTTTCACTACGTGGATAAAGGTAGTCTTGCCACCATCGGACGCGCCGCCGCCGTCGCCGACTTTGGGAAATTTCATGTTTCCGGCTTCATCGCCTGGCTTTCCTGGCTTTTCATCCACATTTTCTTTCTCATCGGATTCCGCAATCGGATCATCGTATTGATTCAGTGGGCATGGTCGTATTTCACTTACGAGCGTGGAGCGCGCTTGATTACGGGGGATACTCGATTGCCGGGCTGGGACGATCAGGAATCGACGCATTCCGAACCTGCCAACCAGCGGGTGGGGTGACTGTGGCGACTCATTTCAGCATTACCCCTGTTGTAGATGCGCATCCATTGGCTTACTCTATTTCTGAGCATGAAACGTATCACCAGCTCGCATTGGTTCCACGCGTTGATGGTTGGTTTCCTCCTATGCGTACTTCCCTCCCCCGCTTCGGCGGAAGTCTTGAAGATTGTAGTGAACGACACAATTCACCCCATCACAGATGAGTACATTGGACGCGCCCTGGCCGAAGCTCAACGGAATAAAGACCGGGCGTTGCTAATCGAATTGAACACACCGGGTGGACTCCTCGAATCGACGCGCAACATCATCGAGAAAATCACTTCAGCGCCGGTTCCCGTCATCATTTATGTGGCGCCAGGAGGAAGCCGTGCAGCGTCGGCGGGGTTCTTCATCCTGGAAAGCGCCGACGTGGCGGCTATGGCGCCAGGGACAAACACGGGCGCGGCTCATCCGGTCACCATCGGCGGCGGCGGCAAGATGGACGACGTGATGAAAGAAAAATTAGAGAACGATGCCGCCGCGTTAATGCGTTCTGTCGTTTCCAAGCGCGGCCGCAACGTTGAGATCGCCGAAACCACCGTGCGCCAGTCCAAATCTTTCACCGAACAGGAGGCCTTGTCGCAGAAACTGATCGACTACATCGCTCCCAGCGAGGAAGACCTATTCAAGCAAATGCAGGGCAAACCTGTGAAGCGATTCAATGGCCGGACTGAAACTCTCACCCTTGTCGGCGAGCCGGTGCGAAACTTTGACATGACTTTGAAACAACGCATCCTGGCTTTCATTATGGATCCCAACATCGCATTCATCCTGCTGGCCATTGGCGCCCTGGCACTCTATGCGGAGTTCAATCATCCCGGCGCGGTGGTACCGGGAACAGTGGGCGTGGTTTTTATTTTGCTAGCGGTGTTTGCCCTCAACCTGCTCCCTACGCGCTTCGCAGCCGTGGTGCTGATATTGGCGTCTTTTATTCTCTTTGCGCTGGAAGCCAAGTTCGCAAGTCACGGTGTGCTCGCGATCGGCGGAATTGTCACCATGGTCTTAGGCGCGCTGCTACTGGTGGACGCGCCTATTCCAGAAATGAGGGTTCATCTGTTGACCGCGTTGGCGGTCAGCATTCCGCTGTCAATCATTACCGTGTTTCTGATGAGCATTGCCCTGAAAGCCCGCGCCAACAAAGTGGTCACCGGCTCTCAGGGATTGGTCGGCGAAGTTGGAGTAGCGCAGACGCCGCTTTCTCCGGAGGGCAAAGTCTTCATTCACGGTGAACTCTGGGATGCCGTCGCTTCCACCAACATTCCCCTTGGACAAACCGTGGTGGTGCGGCAAGTCGATGGATTGAAAATTCGAGTGGATCCTGTGTCTTCCGCCCAAAGAGCTCCGGCAGCAATTCGAGTTTAGAGGCGCGATCCCGCATCTCCAGAGACAACCCCAGCTTGGGCCGAAATGCCTCAAGCGGCACTGGAATTGCGTTACAATTCGCGTCAGCAACATCCCTGACAATCAGGTGTGGAGGCGCAGATGGGCCTTTCATTGACTACCGTCGCAATCATTATTTTCGCTCTATACATCCTGAGCTCAATCAAGATTCTCGCTGAGTACGAACGTGGAGTCATTTTCCGTCTCGGACGATTGCTGCCAAATGCAAAAGGGCCGGGCATCATCCTGGTATTCGCTCCCATAGATCGCATGGTGCGCATTTCGTTGCGCCAGGAAGCTCTGGAAGTCCCTCCCCAGGACATCATCACTCGCGACAACGTTACGTTGAAGGTCAACGCCGTCATCTTTCTGCGCGTGATTGATCCCAACAAAGCAGTGGTGGAAGTCTCCAATTACGTCTACCAGACCTCGCAATTTGCGCAGACCACATTGCGTTCCGTGTTGGGCGAGCAGGAATTGGACGAACTTCTGGCGCATCGTGAGAAAATTAATCTTCGCCTGCAAAGCATTCTGGATACCCACACCGCGCCCTGGGGTGTGAAGGTGGCGAACGTGGAAGTTAAACAAGTAGACATGCCGGAGACCATGCTTCGCGCCATGGCCAAACAGGCGGAAGCGGAACGTGAAAAGCGTTCCAAGATCATTCATGCGGAAGGCGAGTTTTCGGCGGCTCAGCGCCTGGTGGATGCCGCCAAACTGCTGGCGACAGAACCCGTCAGCGTGCAGTTGCGTTATCTACAGACTCTGACGGAAATCGGAGTGGAGAAGAACACTACGGTGGTGTTTCCTGTCCCGGTGGACATCTTCTCCGGCGTTCAGAAAATGTTGGGTAAATCAGCTGGAGACGGTTCTCCAACTGTCGGTAAGGGCTGACCTCATTCGAGGTGCAAATGGCAGCGGCTTCGCAGGATACGGAAATCACTCTCGGTACCGGCAAGATGCTGGTCCTGTTTTTCGGGCTGGTGTCACTGTGTGCAGTTTTTTTTGGTATGGGATTCTCATTCGGACGAACTTCGGTTAAGGCAGCTGGTACTGATTCTGTCTCGTCGACGACTGCCGCCAATGGTCCAGTGCGTCCTACGGCTGTCCGGTCACCAAATGCCAATCCCAATCCCTCTGCCGATCTGACGTTTTACAAAACGGTTGGACAGAGCAACAGTGATGCCCAGTTGACGACCAATGATCGTGGAAACAATACTCAAAACAACGCAGCGGCGTCCGAGGCCAAAAACGACCCTGCGAATCCGCCCGCGCCGGCATTGAATGGCTATTACGTGCAAGTAGCGGCAGTCAGCAAACAGGAAGATGCTGAAGCGTTGGTCGACGCGCTAAAGAAAAAGCAGTATGCCGCATTTGCCGGCAACGCACCCACCGACAAGCTTTTTCACATTCAAGTGGGACCATTTCCCGATATCAAGGATGCCGAAACCATTCGCGCCAAGCTGGTAAGTGATGGGTACAATCCAATCTTGAAGAAGTAGGATGATCCTTTGCGAAAAATCCCGCTCAGGACGGCTTGGGATACCGCTCAACTAAATCCTGTATGCGGCTTTGCCGATTCGGTCGCCTCGTAAGTTCCTTCGCGAAAAATCCGCTCAGGATGACAGTTCGGGGATAGTGCTCAACTGTTATCTGCTGAATCTTTGTTCCTTCCACGGATCTCCGTACATGTGATACCCGTTCTGCTCCCAGAATCCTGCCTGATCGTGATCGAGGAATTCCAGGCCGCGAACCCATTTAACGGATTTCCAGGCGTAGAGATGCGGAACGATCAGCCGCAAAGGATATCCATGATCCGGGGTCAGCGGTTGGCCGTCATGATGGGTGGCTAGCAGCACCTCTTCGCGATTGAGATCAGCCAGAGGCACATTGGCGGTGAAACCCTGCTCCGCATGGATCAGCACGTATGCGGCTTCCGATTTCGGTTTAACTCGGCGCAGCAACTCCTGAAATGCAACTCCGTCCCAACGATTGTCAAATCGGCTCCATCGCGTTACGCAATGAAAATCGCTGGTGCGCTGAACCTTGGGCAACACGTTGAATTCTTCCCATGAGAGTTTGAGTGGCGACTCTACCAATCCATAGACACGAAAATCCCAGGTTCTCGGATCAAAACCAGGCACCGAGCCATAATGCAGGACCGGCCATTTCAGAGTGAGCGATTGTCCCGGAGGCAAACGGCCCGCGCTTTTCATCGCCTGCTGCAGTTCTCTGCGATCCTTGCCTTCAAACAGCATGACACTCCTAAACAAATCCCGTCTTTTTATATTGACAGGCGTCAATTCACATTTTATTCCTATCTTGCCATGAGCACGCCTGAAGAAACGCTAAATCGGATTCTGCATGCCGTCGCTGATCCCACACGCCGGAAAATCCTGCATGCGCTCAAAGAACGCGGCGCCTGTTCAATTGATAAGAATGTCGGCCTTTGCGCCAGCGATATCGAAGCACGCGTTCATCTCTCCCAGCCTACTATCTCTCACCATATGTCTATATTGATCAAGGCAGGATTGGTGCAAGGCAAGAAACTTGGCCAATGGATGTGGTACCGGCGCAACGAACCGGCTCTGCATGACTTTGCACGAACCTTGCGGGAAAACTTATAACGACGGCGCTATTGCTAGCCAGCAGTCGCGGCTAGTGCCTTTTGCGATAAGCGGCGAGCTTGCGCAATCAGATCGGCGACTTCGAAAGGCTTCACCAGGTAGGGCAGATTTTTCTCCTGCAGAAAACTGCGGATCTCGGGCTCCAGTACGCTGGAAAAAGTGAACAGCATGTGTTTCTCCAGAGTAGGACAATTCTCAATAACCCAGCGATACGCCTCTTGTGCGCACCACCCGCCCGGCATTTTTCCATTCATGATGAGCGCATCAAAGGTTTCGCTCAGCAGCCGCGATTTCATGTCTTCGCCGCTCATTAAGGTGACCACTTGTGCTCCAGCGCCGGTCAAGACATCGCGCTCAAACTCCAGCACGGCCTCCTCATCTTCCACCAGGAGTATGCGGCCTTCGATCGCAAGTTCATGCCGCGGGGCAGGCAGGCTTTTTTCCGGAGAAGGCGTCCGACCCGCGGACGGAAGCCGTACTTCGATAATCGCGCCTCCCTCCGGCCGATTGCGGGCAGTGATATCGCCCCCGTGCTCCTTCACAATTCCGTAGCAGATGCTCAGTCCCAGTCCTGTGCCTTTCCCAACACTCTTGGTGGTATAGAACGGATCAAAAATCCGGTTCGGTTCCTTAATGCCAGCTCCCGAATCGTGAAATTCCGTATGAACGTTTCCGTCTTTTGCGTAGATGCACACTTTTAATGTGCCTCCCTTGCCGGCTTCCAGCAGGGCGTCTACGGCGTTGTTGATGATATTGAGAAATACTTGTTCCAACTGATGAGGATCGGCGGTCACCGCTGAAATTTCCGGTTCGATCTCGCGCTCCAGCGTGATGTCATTTACTTTCAGATCGTAGTCCCGCAAGGCCAAAGTCTCATCCAGCACCTTGCGAATATCCACCTCCTGCTTCAGGGGTTTGCGCTGCCGGGCAAACGAGAGCAGGTTCTGCACTACGCGATGGGTGCGTTGTGCCTGCTTAAAAAGTTTGCGCACAAAGTCGGACGCTCGCTCTTCCAGCCCCTCGCTTTCGAGAAGCTGGGCATAACCCAAAATCGCCGTCAGTGGATTATTCAGCTCATGCGCGACGCCTGCGATTAGCTGGCCTACGGCGGACATCTTTTCGCTTTGCAGCAACTGCTCCTGAGCAGTCCTCAGCTCTTCATAGGCGCGGCAGGTCTCTTCATATAGACGAACCTTTTCGATAGTAGTGGACAACTGTCGTCCAATTGCGACCAGCAGGTTTTCATCATTGCTGGTGTACTCGCGCGTCTCGCGGCTGCTGATTCCCATAATTCCCATGGGCTTATCTTTGCTCCACAGAAGCACCCAAATCCAGGAACGCAATCCGTCGGCGCGAATAAAGTCCGCCGCCAGTGGAGGCAAGTGCGGCAGGTAGTCGGGCGTGATTACTTCGGTCCGGGAACGGGTCACCAGATCGCCAAAACCGTCCGGCAGCTTGACCTCGGAAAGGCGAGCTCGGTCGGCACTGCGCTGGCCCCAACCGGCACGGCGCCGGAAAGTCGGTTCTTCGTTCTCGCACAGGTAAATGGAGCCGGTTTCCGCTCCCAGCAACGAGATCACATGGCGCAAGGTCAAATTCAAAATCTCGTCGAGATCGAATGACTGAGTCGCGATCACGGCCATCGCATTCAAAGCATTTAATTCGCGATTGCGCCGCCGGATTTCATCTTCTGCGCGCTTCTTTTCCGTCATGTCCAGCAGGAAACCTTGATAGCGTTCAATTCTGCCGCTAGCGTCCCGCGTGGCAAAGCTGCTTTCCATCGCGGTCAGCAGCACTCCATCTTTGCGTCGAAGCGTAACTTCAAAGTTACGGACGTAGTTGTGCAGTTCGACCTCGCGGCGAAAGGCATCGCGCTGTTCAACCGAAACGTAAAGCTCAGTATCAATATTCAGCGCCATCAGTTCTTCGCGATTACTGTGACCCAGCATGCGCACGAAAGCGTCGTTGCAGTCCAGCAGTTTGCCATCGTGCGTCGCAACAAATACTCCTTCCTGCACCTGTTCGAACAGCAGCCGATACTTTTCTTCCGCGACGCGGCCGTCCGTGGTATCGCGAACCACGTGGATAGTGCCCTTTTGTTTGCTGCCCTGATCGGTGAACGAAGATGTCGAAACCATGGAAAAGCCGCCGAAGCAGAGATCTACGCCCTCGTGAAAGCCTTCGTCGTCTTTCTTGCAATAGGGACATGCCGTCCAGGCTTCACGGGTTCGGGGCAGAACCGCCTCGCACAGATTCCCAACAACGTCGGCGGGAGCACGGCCCAGGCGCTGAAGCAGTGCATGATTTGCCTTCACCACTCTAAATTCGGAATCATGCAGCAAGACAAAATCCTGAATGGAATCGAAAGTGTTAGTCCACTGTCGCTGCGCACGCAGGATTTGCTCCAAAAGCCGTACATTCTCTACCGCGAAACCCAATTGCTGCGCACAGGTCGAAAGAAATTCCATCTCTTCCAGGGTGTAACAAATCGAATGACGACGTCCAAACATGAGAGTGCCGATGGAGGATTTCTTTCCCTGCACGGGCACGATCACAACATGGTGAAATCGTTCGCTCTCCAGGAATGCCCGCATACTCTCGCTGGCAGTGGAAGCCTTGATCACGGTTGGCTTCCCTTCCCGCAGAACGGGTGCCAGCGTTTCATCCATGGTGGACGAATCATGGTCCTGCAGAAATTCTTGCGAAAGCCCAATTTGTTGCGCCATTACCAGGTCGTCGCCCTCGAGCAGGTAGGTCCAGGCAGCATTCGAGCGCATTAGCCTCTTAAGCTGGTCGAGGGCGGTTACCATCATCGGTGCGTGTTGCTGGGCGCCAGCGATGCTGGTCATGAGCGTATTGATTGCGCACAAACGCCGGGTGCGCCCCTTGGACTCGTCAAAGACGATCAGCAGTATGCTCAAGCTAAAAATCAGGTCTGCGGTGGGAGCAAGGCCAGGCGGAAGGTAGACATTCAGCGGCGCCCAATCCAAGTGTAAAAACAGGAGACTCAAGCCCAGCAACCAGGGACCAATCTCCCACCGTGCCCAGCGAAAGCGCAGCAACTGGACGGCTGCTGCCAACGTGATAATTCGATACGACACTTCGAGCGCCACGCGCAGCGTGAGCGAATCCGGCCACCACAGCGCGCGAAGAACGGCATAGCTGATGACCGCCGTTGAAGTCAGCAGGAGCGGCAGTAACAACTTGCGCGCGTGCGTATACACCAGCACGGCAGCCGCAAACAGGCATACCGCCAGAATGAATTCTGCATGGGAAGTTGCTATCAAGTAGCTTGGAACATGGTCTCCGCCACCTCGCAGGGTCCAGCGGGAACCGAAGTAGGCCATCCATCCCACAATCCAAACCAGCAGATAGCGCTCGCGAAAGGTCCGAAACACCAGCAGGCTGGCTATCAGGATGATCAGGGCGAGCGACTCCTGCGGCATCAACTTGGGGACAGCAATGTCCCCGACCGTGAACCAGGTCCACCAGGCAGGCATGTTCCTCGCAAAGTAAGAAGGCTGCGCTCGCCTCTTGATACCATGCCCGGACGCCTTACCTGGCGGTTTTCCCGGCCCAAATGGTTACTTTCGGAATCTGATAACTCGGGATAGAATGACGCTACACTGAACCAGCCCTATGCCAGTTGAGCGAATCTTGGTGGTCGATGACGAGGAGACTATCCGCGAGATTGTCTCTTCCATGCTGACCCATGCCAACTATAAGTGTCGGCAGGCCGCTTCCGGCCTTGAGGCAATCGCTCTGCTCGATTCCGGCGAAGAGTTCGAACTGATGCTCTCCGACTTGATGATGGCCGACCTGGACGGCATTGGCCTGCTGGAACGCACCAAAGAAAGATTCCCCGACATGCCCGTGGTCATGGTGACCGCGGTACACGATATCTCTGTGGCCCTTGCCGCTATACGAAACGGGGCCTACGACTACCTGCTGAAGCCTTTCGAGCGCGAACAACTACTGGCCACGGTGCGGCGAGCAATGGAGAACCGCCGGCTCAAGCTGGAAAACCGCGCTTACCAGACGAATCTGGAAACGCTGGTCGCTGCCCGCACCGAACAGTTGCGCAAGGCCATGGTCGAACTGGAACGCTCCTACGACATCACCTTGGAAGCCCTGGGCGATGCTCTGGATCTCAAAGACAGAGAGACCGAAGGGCATTCCCGGCGAGTTACCGCTTTCACCATCGCTATCGCCCGGGCAATGGGATTAACCGCTGACCAGATCCGGGTGATTGCCCGCGGCGCGTTTTTGCATGACATCGGCAAGATGGCGATTCCCGATGCCATCCTTAACAAGCCAGGCGCCTTGACCCCGGACGAGGTCGGCATCATGCGCGAGCACTCCTACCACGGCTATCAAATCGTGAAAAAAATTCCGTTCCTACAGGAAGCCGCGGAGATCGTCTACGCCCACCAGGAACGTTTCGATGGAACTGGCTACCCACGTGGGTTAAAGGGCGAGCAGATTCCGTTGGGCGCTCGCATGTTCGCCGTAGCCGATACTTTGGACGCGATAACTTCCGATCGTCCCTACCGGCCCGCACAAACGCTTACCGCAGCTCGGGAAGAAATCCAGCGCTGGGCGGGACGCCAGTTCGATCCTGAGGTGGTGAAAATGTTTCTCTCGATGCCGGAAAACATCTGGGACGATTTACGCAAGGAAATCAATTCGCGGGTCTACCGCTTTGCTCTATCCGCTGCCGCCAAAACCTCGGCTTAATCGTCTGCGTTCTACGCGAGACACTTCGGGGTGTAAAAGCATTTCAAATTTCGCGGAAGGCAGCATTTTTCATTCTGTCCACATCCAACGAGCTAGCAAGCCAACCCCTAAATTGAGGTCCCAATATGGCCCATCCACGGTCTCGATGGCTGTCGAGTCTTTTACTCATGTTGATTAGCATTCCACTGATAGCTCAGCAACCAGGGAATCCTGCCGCTGTCTCACGCACCATTCCCGAGGGCACGACTTTTCTCATCCGGCTCCAGGACAAGCTCGACACCAAGAAACTGGAACAAGGCAAGCACTTCAAAGCCAAGCTTGCCGAAGATCTGATTGCTCCGGATGGCTCGACCATACCGCGCGGTAAGAAAATCAAAGGCCACGTTAGTTCCATCCAACAGGGACTGCATGCCCGCATGCTGCTCAGCTTCGATGAGATCGAAACCAATCATGGATCCATGCCGCTGATCGCCACCGTCACCGGAGTCCCGGGAGAGCACGCGGTAAAACCGCCCGACGCCGAGGGTGAGATCGAGCGCAAAGGCATGAGCAAGCGTCACATGATTGAAGCGATTGCCGTAGGCGCAGGACTGGGCGTAGCTACTGGCGCCGCCGCAGGTGGTCGCCATGGCGCCGCAATTGGCGCGGGCGCTGGGGCCGGGGCGGGCGCCCTTGCCGGCTTCTTCACCGACCGCAATTTAAAGCTGGATAAAGGAACAACGCTGGAACTGCGTTTGGATCATCCTTTGCAGGTGCCTTTGCGTTGAGTTGTGCGGTGTGCCGCGGACTCGGGTCCTTTTTTTAAGAGCGAAACTATCGTTGCAGAGCCGATTCCGACGAAGGGCACGGATTTCCCAAATCCGCGCCCCTTTTCTTATCTGTGTACGTAGCCGCAAGTTGCACCCATCTGGACGTTCTTTGGAGTAGCCGCGTCTCAGGCGTATAAATCTCATTGATCTTTTAAGGGAGAAAATCGTGAAAACTTCTATTGCAGGGGTCTCATTTGTAGTCCTGGCCTGCACGCTCGGCCTGGCACAAGATCGGCCTACAGTGACCGCACAACCTAACACTGTCTTCGTAGGCGCGGATGGCAAATTTGAAGCGAATCCCGACACCGCGCTGGTGCAATTCAACATCTCTGCTCAGGAGGAGAGTTCGCGGGCGGCATACGATCGCGCTTCCAAAGCAGCCGAGCAGATTCGCCAGATCCTGCGCTCCAACGGAATCGAACCCAAAGCCGCCGAAATTGGATTCTTTTCCCTGCAACCGGTCTACGATTTCAGGACTGCAAAGCGCAAGCTGGTGGGATATCGGGTGAACACGAGTGTATCCTTGAAACTGAAAGATTTTTCCAAGATCGCGCCTATTGTGCAGCAACTCGCCGACACTGATATTACAGAGAATCAGACCGTCAGCTATACTCTCGACGACATCGATGCCGCGAAGACTCGCGCCGTCGAAGACGCTTACCGCCGCGCCCGTGAATCAGCAAACGCCGTAGCCCGAGCCGGCGGCCGCACCCTGGGAGAACTTTCCTACGCCTCGGTGGATACTTTTGAGAACGTGCGGATTGTGGCTCCGATGAACGCACGCGTGATGCAAACCATGGGCGCAGCCAACGCGCCCGCGCCCACCGCCGAGTTCAGCCCCCAGAACATCCAGGTGACAGCCCACGTCAATGCCATGTTCGCGCTAAGGTAGAGCCGGCGTCCCGTAACGAGTGTGTGTCACCCGCCGCTGGGATTATTTCACTGGCGGAGGGATGCGATTCGGATCCAAGGGAACAGCGCGCTGAAAAACCATCTCCACGGTCGTGCCAGCATCCAGTTTCACATCATTGCCCCGTGACAGCAGGGCGATGGCGGTCCCCACCGCGCCGCCGATCCCCGCGCCAATGGCAGCGCCTTTTCCTCCGCGACTCAAGCCACCAATCACCGCACCTGTGCCGGCGCTGCTGGCGACGGTTCCGATCTTCTCGCCTTTCTGGCTGTCCTGGCGGATCGTCCCTTCCTGCCCTTTAATGGACGTCTTCTCCGCGCCGGGAACGTTTTCTACAGCTCCGGGCAGCATCACGGTGTAGCCGCTGGGATAGATGAGCGTGGTGAAATGCATCAAAACTTCGGCGCGCCCTTTAATGCGTCCCGCACGCTGCACGTGGCTGATCCTTCCTTGCACGTACGTCCCGGCGGGAATCAGGACACGATTATCCTGCACCACAGGAAAAGTGGTTTCCGCGTAAACCGAGTCCCCTTCCCGCGCGCTTTTGGTTGATACCGCATGCTTGAGCGCGAGTGGGACCTTTGTCCCCGCCGGGACGACGAGCTCATTAGGCCCGGCTGAGGATGAAGTGGTGGCGCTAGTTGGATGGACAGCGGGGCTGGCTTGAGCCATCACCAACGCGGAGAGCAGAAGAACCATCGCAATCGTGCGCATGGACGACCTCCCGTCGAATCAGAATGCAGCAGCAGCCGAAAAGGCCTTGAGTATAGACCGCCCGCTAGCAGTATTTGGTTCCGATGAACGTAGGATGCGGGCACAATACGAAAAGGTTTCGTGGGACGCGCCGCGCTGCTATGCGCCGGTCCGTTTGAACTGGCCCTCTAGTACATTCCCCATA
>WNGH01000097.1_pt1 | contig 61212 bp, 64 predicted proteins | sample 5400631 | NCBI WGS metagenome assembly WNGH01 (sample SAMN13153373, study PRJNA577476) | soil metagenome | isolation source: 115 cm soil or saprolite under Garry oak tree replicate 1 | place: USA:California | collected 2016-06-15
CATCTCGCTTATGCCCAACAACCAGGCGCTTCGATAACTCTGTGATTTCTTCTGTCATAGGTGTCCACGTTCCTCTACGTGGACACAATCATTACCTACTCGGTATCGCGTTGCCAGTCGCCCTCAAAAGACCGCTTACTATGGACCGAATGCACGCCCCACACCAGGGTCAGGCGACGCGCCGTCGCCTGACGCGGCGTCACACTCAGGATGGGCGTTTCGGGGCGCTCCCTGGCAATACGCAGGCTCGTGAATCCGGACGTGGTGTAGGCCACGGTGGCAGTCAGCGGCAGGATCCCGGCGACCATGTGGGCGGCCGCACTGATGGCATCGGCATCGGTCGGGCTCGGCGGCGGCGCATCGGCGTTGAGCGTGCGGCGATGATGGGGATCCAGTTCCACCCGGTGGATGATCCGATCCATCATCGCCACCGCCTCCGCCGGATATTGTCCCGCCGCGGACTCCGCCGAGAGCATCGACTCGAGCATTTGCGTCGCCACCACCACCGGTTTGCCGGCCCTGCGGCAGGCGCGAATGATCCGCTTCTGGAGACTCGGCACATCCTCCGGCGGAAGTTCCACCCCCAGGTCGCCGCGCGCCACCATGACGGCATCGGACAACTCGACGATGGTCTCGAGGCGTTCGACGGCGGAAGGTTTCTCGAGCTTGGACAGGATGTGCGCTTGGCCGGCCATCAGGCGCCGGGCCTCTTCGACGTCCTCCGGGCGCTGGACGAAGGACAGCGCGACCCCCTCCACGCCGATTTCCAGCGCGAAGGCCGCTTGCGGATCATTTCGGCACTGCTGCTGGCGGGACCGAGGGTGGCGACGATCTTGGTGTTGCGCTGTCTGCGCATGATCACGAAGGAGCTTCGGTTGCCGTCGTTGCGGGCAGATCGTCTTCGACATAGGCGCGGACGATGCTCTCGAAATCGCGGTCGCCGGCGAAACCCAGGGCCGTGGCACGGGAGATGTCCCAGCGCCCGGGCCAGCCGCCGACGATCCGTTCCACCGCCGGATCGCGCTCCCAGCGCAGGCGCCCGAGGGCTTCCGGGCCGCCGACCTTGCCGAGGGTCGCCGCCATGTCGCCGACCGAAACGCTGACGCCGGGCAGATTGACCGAACGGTTGGTGGCGAACGCATCGGCGCCCAGATCGTGGCCCCAGACCAGGCACTCGATCGCCTGGCGCGGCGAGAGCAGCCACAGGCGGGTATCGGCCGCGACCGGACACAGCGCCTCTTCGCCGTTCAGCGGCTCGCGGATGATGCCGCTGGCGAACGAGGAGGCGGCCTTGTTGGGTCTGCCTGGCCGCACCGAAATCGTCGGCAGGCGCAGGATGCGGCCATCGACGAAACCCTTGCGGCTGTAGTCGGCCAGCAGCAGTTCGGCGATGGCCTTCTGGACGCCGTAGGACGATTGCGGATGGAGGGCGGTGTCGTCCGTCACCATCGTCGGCAGGACGCCGCCATAGACCGCCACCGAACTGGTGAACAACACCTTCGGCCGATGGCTGCGGCGGCGGCAGGCATCGAGAAGAAGCCGCGAGGCGTCCAGGTTGATGCGCATGCCCAGGTCGAAGTCGGCCTCGGCCTGGCCGCTGACGATGGCGGCGAGATGAAAGATCGATACGGTGTCCGCGTCGATGACGCTGTCGAGCAATTCGGCGTCGCCGATGTCGCCGGTGACGACGCCGACCCGCGGATCGGAAAATCCCTCGGCCGCGACGATGTCAAGCAGCACCAGTTGCTCGATGGGCTGCTCGCGGCCATCGCGATCTTTCAGGCGGCCACGTTCGAGGAGTTTGCGGGCCAAGCGCCTGCCGAGAAATCCGCCGCCGCCGGTGATGAGGACTTTCATTGCAGCTCCTTCAGCCAGCCGAGGCCATCCTCGGTGCGGCCGCGCGGACGGTATTCGCAGCCCACCCATCCGGCATAGCCGAGTTGATCGAGCAAACGGAAAATGTGGCGATAGTTGATCTCGCCCTCGTCCGGCTCGTGGCGATCGGGAACGCTGGCGATCTGGACGTGGCCAACGTCGCCGATATGCTTCCTCAGCGTGACGGAAAGGTCTCCGTCAACGATCTGGGCATGGTAGAAGTCCATCTGTACTTTCAGGTTGGGTGCATTCACCTCTTCCCTGACGGCGTGGGCTTCGGCCTGGGTATTGAGGAAATAGCCGGGGATGTCGCGGCTGTTGATGGGCTCGATGAGCAGCTCGATGCTGTTTGCGGCCAGCGTCGCGGCAGCGTGGCGCAGATTGGCGACATAGACGGCCCGATGCCGGCTGCGCTCGGCGCCCGGCGGCAGCAGGCCGGCCATGGCGTGGAGGCGCCGTGTGCCGAGCGCTTTGGCGCATTCGAGGGCGCGGACGACGCCGGCGCGGAACTCGTCCTCGCGACCGGGCAGGGAGGCCAGACCCCGTTCGCCGGCTGCCCAGTCGCCGGGCGGCAGGTTGAAGAGGACGTTGTCGAGGCCGGCCTCTTTCAGCCAGCGGGCGACGTCGGCCACCGGATGGTCGTAGGGAAAGAGGAACTCGACGGCCTTGAAGCCCGCCTGCGCAGCCGCGGCGAAGCGTTGCGGAAACGGAACTTCATTGAACATCATGGTGAGGTTGGCGGCAAATTTTGGCATGGCATTCCTCAGAAACTCAGGTTGAAGGTGGTTCGCAGTTCGTCGATCTGCGCCTCGTCAAGGGGCTTGATCGAGGTATTGCGGAGCAGCAGAAAGAGCTTGGCAGTCTCTTCCAGTTCCTCGATGGCATAAACGGCGGCCTCGAGGTCGGTTCCGGACACCACGGGACCGTGGTTGGCGAGCAGCACGGCGCTGTGCCGTGCGGCGAGCCCACGGACGGCGTCTCCCAGCGCCGGATCGCCCGGCCGATGATAGGGGATCAGGGGCAGGCGGCCGACCTTCATGACGTAGTACGCGGTCAGCGGCGGCAGGCAATCGCGGTGGTCGAGACCGACCATGCAGGAAACCGCCGCCGAATGGGTCGAATGCAGGTGCACGATGGCGCCGGCGCCCTGGCGCTCCTCGTACATCGAGCGGTGCAGGAAGGCCTCCTTGGACGGTGGATCCCCTGACAGAGTCCGACCCTGCCAATCAAGCTTCGCCAGGCGGGCGGGATCGAGATTGCCCAGGCAGGCGTTGGTCGGCGTCAGCAGCCAGCCGTCGTCGAGACGGACGCTGAGGTTGCCGCTGCTGCCGGCGGTGAGGCCGCGGTCGAACAGGGAGTGGCCGAAGCGGACGATCTGTTCGCGCAGGCGGTACTCGTCCCGGTGCATCGTCACCTTGCTCACGACAACTTGCTCCAAGCCTTGAGAAAGAAGTCCGGCGTGCCGAAGTTGCCGGACTTGAGGGCCAGCGCCAGCGGGCGCTCGATGGTTGCGGCCGTGATGGCGGTCGTCCACGGCACGCCGGGATCGATCTCGGGGCCGATACGCAGGCCGCCCACCCCCAGCGCCTTGACCACGGCACCGGAAGTTTCGCCGCCGGCCACGATCAATTGTCCGACGTCGAGTCGCACCAGGCCGCGGGCGATGGCGGCCAGGGCGTCCTCCACGAGGCTGCCGGCCTTTTCCGCGCCGAGCCGTTCCTGGACGATCTTGACTTCCGCCGGACTGGCGGTGGCGTAGATCAGCACCGGCCCGGCATGGATGCGATTGGCCGCCCAGTCGAGGGCGGCCCCGACCACGTCGTTGCCGCGGGCCAGGTCGAACGGGTCGATGTGGTAGGCGGGATGCTGGGTGCGCATTGCCGCCACCTGTCCCTGCGTGGCCATGGAGCAACTCCCGGACAGGACAGCCCGGAGACCGCCGCTGACGGGCAAGGCGTCGGCGGCCCCAGCGTCGCCGAGCAGGCCGGCGCGACGGAAGTTCTGCGGCAATCCGAGCGCGATGCCGGAACCGCCGGTCACCAGGGCAAGGTCGGCACAAGGGGCACCGATGCTCATCAGGTCGGCGTCGGTGACGGCGTCCACCACGGCCAGAGTGCAGCCTTCCGCCTGCAGCGCGACGAAGCGCTCGCGAACAGCCGCGGCGCCCTTCGCTACCGCCGCGTAGTCGACCAGCCCTGCCTTACCCTTGATCTGCTGCTGCAGGACCCGCACCAGGTTGGCGTCGGTCATCGGCGTCAGCGGATGGTTGCGCATGCCGGATTCGGAGAGCAGTACGTCGCCGACGAACAGGTGGCCCTTGTAGATCGTACGGCCGTTGGCCGGAAAGGCCGGGCAGGCAATGCTGAAACCGGTGCCCAGGGCCGCCATGAGGGCCTCCGCGACGGGGCCGATATTCCCCTTGCCGGTCGAGTCGAAGGTCGAGCAATACTTGAAGTAGATCTGGCGGCTGCCTTCCTGGCGCAGCCAGCGCAAGGCGCTGAGGGATTCGGCGATGGCCGCCTCGGGCGCGATGGTGCGGGACTTCAGCGCGATGACGATGGCGTCGATGCCGTCCGGCACGGGGCCGGTCGGCACGCCGATCATCAGCACCGTGCGCATCCCGGCCTTGACGAGCATTCCCGCCAGATCGGTGCCGCCGGTGAAATCGTCGGCAATGCAGCCCAGTAACAGTGCCATCGGATTCTCCTTATGCTTGCCCGCGAAACTAGCGCAGCGTGGATTTCGCGGTGGGCAGTTCAATGCCCGGGAAGGTCTTGATGACCGCCGAGTCGTCCTCACCGCCGTGGCCCGCGGCCGAAGCCCGCATGAACATCTGATGGGCGGTAGCCGACAGCGGCAAGGGGAAGACGCTCTTTTTGGCGTAATCGAGGACGATGCCCAGGTCCTTGACGAAAATGTTCACCGCCGAGAGCGGCGTGTAGTCGCCGGCCAGGATGTGCGGCACCCGGTTCTGGAACATCCATGAGCTGCCGGCGCTGTTGCTGATCACCTCGTAGGTTAGGCCGGGATCGGCGCCGGCGCGAATTGCCAGGGCCATGGCTTCGCCGGCCGCGGCGATGTGTATGCCGGCCAGCAGCTGGTTGACCATTTTCACGACCGATCCCGGTCCCGGCTCGTCGCCGAGACGATAGACCTTGCCGGCGATCGCCTTGAGCAGCCGGGCGCACTTGGCAAACGCCTCCGGAACGCCGGAGGCCATCATCGTCATTTCCCCACTCGCCGCCTTGGCGGCGCCGCCAGATACCGGACCGTCGATCATCAGCAAACTCCGCTCAGCGAGACGCTTACCTAAGGAACGGGCGAACTCGGGCGAGACGGTGGCACTGGCGATGACCACCGACCCCGGGGCCAGCGTCTTCGCCGCACCTTGCTCGCCGAACAGTACGGCTTCGGTCTGATCGGCGTTGACGACCAGCAGGACGAGTGCGTCGACCACCTTGCCCAATGCGGCAGGCGAAGCGGCACGATGGCCACCGGCGTCTACGACCTTCTGCACTGCCTCGGGCCGAACGTCGCAGGCATGTACTTCGAAGCCCGAGCGCAACAGGGATTGGGCGACGCCCATGCCCATCGCGCCGAGACCGATGACGCCAACGCGTCGATTATCTGCGACCATTTCCAATTCTCCTTGCAGCGGCCGACGACCGATTCAGACGGATGTCGTGGCCTGAGTTAAATACCGTCTTCCCGGATTCGGAGAAACCGCCCGGTGCGGCCCATCTCCGCTCTTGGATGACGTTGGCATCAGCGATTCACCAATCGCGCCGGGACATTCAGCACCACTGCCGCACCGGCAACGAGGATGCCGGACAGCAAATACATGCCGATGTCGGTGCTTTGGGTCAGATCCTTGAGCCAGCCCACCAGATACGGGCTGGCGAAGCCGGCCAGATTGCCCACCGAATTGATCGCCGCGATTCCGGCCGCCGCCGCGGTACCGCCGAGGAAGGCCGTCGGCAGACTCCAGAACAACGGCGCCGAAGAGATGACGCCTGCTGCGGCCAGGGCGAGAAACACCACCGCGATTTCGGTGTGAGTGCCGCCGGCCAAGGCGCTACCGACCAGACCGACGGCTCCGAACACCATGGGAAGGGCCAGGTGCCAGCGCCGTTCCCGATGCTTGTCGGCGCTGCGCCCGAGCAGGATCATCGCTACCACCGCCACCGAATAGGGAACCGCAGTGAACAGGCCGATATTGAAGATGCCTTTGATGCCAGCCGCTTTCATCAGGGTGGGCATATAGAACGTCAGGCCGTATTGACCCATCACGCAACAAAAATATATCAGCGACATCACCCAGACGCGGCGGTCGGCGAACATGGCGCGAAGCGACGGGTGATCGGTCTTGTCCTTTGCGTCATGCTCAATGCGGGACTCGAGGAGTTGTTTCTCGTCGGCGGTCAGCCATTTTGCGGAGCGGATGCCGTTGTCGAGATAGAGAATGACGGCGACGCCCATGAGCAGGGCCGGCACGGCCTCGATCAGGAACATCCATTGCCAGCCGGTCAGGCCGTTGGCCCCCGCCAGTGATTCCATGATCCATCCCGACAGCGGGCCGCCGAACACGCCGGAAAGCGGGATCGCGGTCATGAAAGTGGTGACGATGCGCGCCCGGCGTTCGCAGGGATACCAGTAGGTCAGGTACAGGATGATGCCGGGGAAGAAGCCTGCTTCCGCAATGCCCAGCAGGAAGCGCATCAGGTAGAACGTCGCCGGGGTCTGCACGAACATGAAGGCGCCCGACACCAGGCCCCAGGTGATCATGATCCGGGCGATCCACAGGCGGGCGCCGACCCGGTGGAGTATGACGTTGCTGGGCACCTCGAACAGGAAGTAGCCAAGGAAGAATATTCCCGCCCCCAGGCCGAAGACGGTCTCGCTGAACTTGAGGTCGTTCAGCATCTGCAGCTTGGCGAAACCGACATTGACGCGGTCGAGATAGGCGACCACGTAACAAAGCATCAAGAAGGGAACCAGGCGCCAGGTGACTTTCCGGTAGACGGAAGTTTCCCGGTCAGTTTTGGAACGGGATGCGGAATTACGTACGGACGCTACGTCCGGCCATGCGGATGCCGACATGAATATCTCCTCCAGCGGTTGGTTTGGACTACTGCAACCTTTCTCGCTCTGGCCAGGGCGCTTCGCCGGCAGGGTGAGTATTTTCACTTGTCTAAAAGCTGTATTGTTGTATAATATGTATAGACATGCTGTCTGTCAAGTCCCTCGATGCTGTAAATTGCTGTATGGTTGTTCTACTGGTTTTGGCGTTCCACCCCACCATGTAATCAAGGAGTGCTTCGATCATGGACGCGAGCGAAATCTTCGGGCTACCCAGGCCAGCCGCCGCGAGCGACGGATTCGCCGTCGGCAATCTCTCGTCGCGGGTTGCCAGCATGCTGCTCGACAAGATTCACAACGACAATCTGCTCCCCGGAACCCGCCTGCCTTCCGAACAGGCGATGGCGGCGCACTTTGGCGTGAGCCGAACCGTCATCCGCGAGGCGATCGCCTTGCTGAAGGTTCAGGGCTTGCTTGAGACGAGGAAGGGAAGCGGCGCCTTTATCCTCGATCCCGACGCAGAATCGACTTCAAACCGCGACAGGTTGCCCGATGGATCGATTAAATCGCTATTGAACCTGATCGAAGTTCGACGCGGCGTCGAGGGAGAAACGGCTGCCTTGGCGGCCATCCGTCGTACGCCGGGGCAGCTCTCCGAAATGGAGATCGCGCTTCGTCGCATCGAGGAAGCGGTGGCAGGAGGACAGGACGGGGTCGATCAGGACGCGAAGTTTCACCAGTGCATCGCCGCGGCGACGGGAAACGCCTATTGGGTACGGTTTACCGAGACGTTCGCCCACACGATGCGGTTGGCGGTCAAGGTCACCCGGGCCAATGAAGCACGACGGGAAGACTTTTCGCAGCAAGTGCGCGCCGAGCACGAGACGATCCTCGGTGCCATTGCCGCCCAGGATGCCGAAGCCGCCCGAAGCGCCGCTCGCGACCACATGGAGCGTGCCACGCAGCGGGTGCTGTCGGCGGATCGCGATTTCTGGCGTGGCGATGGTGGCAACTTGGTCCGGCGATTGGCGATCGAATAGGTACGCTGCAGCAATACGCCGGTCGACTGCACCGCGAGCATGCGAACAAAACCCGTGTGCGCATCATCGACTTCGTCGATGCCAACCACCCGGCCCTGTTGCGGGTGTCGGTCAAGCGGCAGCGTGGTTACCAGGCGATGGGCTACCGGATTCCGGCCGCCCCGGTCAGCGGCAACCTCGACTTCGACACGGCACCGCCAGACGAAGCGGGTACTGCCATCTCCGACGCGGGGGTGAAAGCGGGTACGAAATGAAGACTCAAGAACCAATTTCCAGTACCGGCCAGGCTTGCCGGCCGATCTTCCTGTTCAACGTCTTTCACTGTGCCGGCGACTGGGCGGCGATGTCGGCGCGGACCTGGTCCATGTCCAGCGTCCTGACCTGCTCGACGAGCTGCTCCAGCGCCGCCGGCGGCAGGGCGCCGGCTTCGGAATAGAGGATCACCTGCTCGCGGAACACCATCAGCGTCGGTATCGAGCGGATGTTGAAGGCAGCGGCGACCTGTTGCTGCGCCTCGGTATCGACTTTGGCGAAGACGATGTCGGCGTGCTTTTCCGAAGCCGCCTCGAAGGTCGGGGCGAAGGACCGGCACGGACCGCACCACGAGGCCCAGAAATCGACAATGACAATGTCGTTCGATGCGACGACGTCGTTGAAGTTTTCCGCGGTGAGTGCAGTGGTGGCCATGGTCGGCTCCATAAATAAGCGAATGCTTATGCTACCCTTTTCGGCGCGGACATGCTATCCATGGCGCCGATGAACCCGCCCGTGCTCCGCTACCGCGGCCGCTTCGCGCCGAGCCCGACCGGGCCGCTGCATTTCGGCTCGCTGGTGGCCGCCCTGGGCAGCTGTCTCGACGCGCGCCGCCAGGGCGGCGAATGGCTGCTGCGCATCGAAGACCTGGACCTGCCGCGCTGCCCCCGCACCTATGCTGTTGACATGGTACGTACGCTCGCCGCCTTCGGCTTCACCTGGGACGGGGAAGTCGCCTGGCAGAGCCGCAGGACGGAACTGTACCGGGCCGCCTTCGAGCGCCTGCGCGGCGCCGGCGCGATCTATCCTTGCGCCTGCACGCGGGGCGAGCTGGCCGATTCGGCGCTGGCGTCCGACGGTGCCCACCTCTATCCGGGCACTTGCCGCCGCGGCCTGCCGCCGGGGCGTGAGGCGCGGGCTTGGCGGCTGCGGGTCGGCGCCGCGGCAATCGCCTGCGCCGACCGGATTCAGGGGCGGATCGCCCAGGACCTGGCCGGCGAGGTCGGCGACTTCGTGCTGCTGCGGGCCGACGGCTTCTTCGCCTACCAGCTGGCTGTGGTCGTCGACGACGCCGAGCAGGGCATCACCGACGTAGTGCGGGGCGCCGACCTGCTCGATTCGACACCGCGGCAGATCCTGCTGCAGCGACTGCTCGGCTTTCCCGAGCCGCGCTACGCCCACCTGCCGGTAGCCGTCACGGCCGCGGGCGAGAAGCTGTCGAAGCAGACCGGGGCCAGGGCCCTCGACCCGGACGCTGCGGTGCCCGCACTGCTCGGAGCGCTGCGCTTCCTCGGCCAGGAGCCGCCTGCCGATCTTGCCGCCGCGGCGCCGGCCGAAGTCTGGAGCTGGGCCTTCGCGCACTGGGATATCGGCCGCGTGCCGGCCCGCCGCACGGCGCTACCGGTAGAATCGGCGCTCGGCCGCCACCGCCACGGAACGCACGATGCACTATGACGACGAGATTGCCCGCCTACTGCGCACCTGCCGCAACATTGCCGTGGTCGGGCTATCGCCCAAGCCCGAGCGGCCGAGCCATGGAGTCGCCCGTTATCTGCTCGACCACGGTTTCGCCGTCGTCCCGGTCAACCCCGGCCAGCGCGAAATCCTCGGCCGCCCGTGTTACGCCAGGCTCGAGGACATCCCCGGGCCGGTCGATATGGTCGTCTGCTTTCGTCGTTCAGCTGAGATCCCGCCGCTGGCCGCAGCGGCGATCGGCATCGGTGCCAAGGCATTGTGGATGCAGCTGGGCATCGCCAACGAGACGGCCGCGGAAATCGCCCGGGCCGGCGGCCTCGCCGTGGTCGCCGACCGTTGCATCAAGATCGAGCACCTGCGCCACGCCAGCGACGATCAGGCGATCACCAGCGGCTGACGAATGCGTCGCCGTAGCTCCCCGGCCAGCCGCTTGAGGCTCGGCCGGCCGCAGACCTGGAAGACCTCGCGGCCGGCCACCAGCGCCGCGGCATCGCCGCGCGCCATCAGGCCGCATAGGGCCTCGAGCGGATCGCCGCTGAGGATCTCGAAGCGCGCCCCCGCCATCCCCGCCGTGGCCGCCTCGAACTGGCGCCGCGCCGCCTCGGCCTGGCGCCTCTGCTCGATGAGCACGTAGTCGAGAAAGCCCTGGCGGGCGTTACGCGAGGACTGCCAGTCGTTGCCGATGAAGTCGGCCCAGCCCGAGTCGAGGACGAAGATGCCGGTCAGCGGCCGCCCCTGCTCGCGGGCCAGCCGTAGCGCCTGTTCGATGGCGGTGCGGCTCGCTTCGGCGCCGTCGACGGCGACGGCAATCGGCGCCGGACTCACTTCATCGTCAGGACGACGACAATGGCGATGAGCAGGATGCTGAAGACGATGGCCCCCCAGTCCTCCTGGCGGTCATCGCGAAACAGGGTCATCTTGCCCTTTTGGGCGCTGCCGATGGTCTCGGAGCCAATCTTTTCCTCTGCCATGATGTCTCTCCGGGGCTCAGATTTCGACGAGGTAGTCGCGGATCAGCAGGACCACGACCAGGGCCAGCAGATACTTGCTGACGCCGACGATCAGTCCCACCTTGAGCGGCGCGCCGCCGGCCTGGGACAGTTCCTTGATGTCGATGTAGCCGCCAAGGCCGACCAGCCCGATGCCGAAGATCCAGGTCATCCAGTCGCGCAGCATCTTGATCGTCGCCGAGGCCGGCGGACCGCCCTTGATGCCGACGTCGCCGAAGGCGCCCATGCTGGTCAGCAGCACCATGACCATGAAGCCGAGCACGAAGACGGGAAACTTCTCGACCAGCAGCGTGCCCAGCGTCTTGCGCTCGGCGCGTGACTGCGTGGTGTCGTGGGCCCAGTACCAGACCGTCACGGCGAACACGGCAAAGGGGATCGAGATCACCCGCATGATGTTCCAGATCTCCGCCACCGAGACGGCGCTGCCCGGCGCAACCTTGGGATCGAAGGCCAGGGCCGCCGCCAGCACCTGCCCCGAGTTGAGGATGCCGGTGCCGATCCAGGCGCCGTATTGCAGATCGGTGAGCCCCAGGGCGTGGCCGACGAAGGGACTGATGAACATGGTGAGGATGCCGAAGCCGAGGATGGTCGCGATGGCGTAGGCGACATCGGTGGCTTTGGCCTCGACGGCCGGAGCCGTGGCCACCGCCGCACTGACCCCGCAGATGCCACAGGCATTGGCGAGAACCGCCGTCATCGAGCGCTCGAGGCGGAACACCCGGGCGAGCCATAGCACCATGACGATGCTGAGCACGACGAAGCCGCCGATCAGGAAGATCGCCACGGCCCCCAGCTTGACGATGGCCTGCACCGTGTAGAGCGAACCGAGCAGGATGATTCCCGTCTTGATGAACAGGCGGGAAAGGCGGAAGCCGTCGGCGAACAGCTCGGGCAGCTTGCCGCCGAACAACAGGTTGCGGTAGGCCAGGCCGGCGATGATGCCGAGCAGGATGTAGTTGAGATGGGTCACCTTGACCAGCCAGCCCTTCTGTCCGAAGACCTCGGCGCCGGTCATCCATGGCTCGATCCAGAGCCGGATGACCACCATGGTCGCGATGAGCAATGCCAGCCCGGGCAGGGCCTTGGGAAGCTTGCGGAAGAATCCGACATCATTCTCGAAGCTCATGCCTCTCCTCCTCGGACGTCGTGGATGCGTGGAAAGATGCGACTGCGGATGGTGACCGTAACGCGGGCCGTCTTGCCGGGCCCTTTGATGAAGTGTAAATGCCGACCGACACGTGGCGATTCTAATCCCATCGGAATTGCAGGGACAAGTGGCACGGGCTGCGGCTCAATGCTTGCCGCCGTAGCCGGCGATGCCGATCATCATCCGCACCAGGCCATACGCCATCCAGTTGGCGGCTCGTGCCAGCAGCGGCTTGCGGTTCCACTGCTCGCGGCGGACCTCGCTGGCACCGGCTTCCATGGCCCGCTGCAGGCTGTGGCGCAGGGCGACGGCGAAGCCCTGGTCGAGGACGACGACATTGGCTTCGCGGGCCAGCAGGAGGCTGAACGGATCGATGTTGCTCGAACCGACGGTCGCCCAGTCGTTGTCGATGACCGCCACCTTGGCATGGAGAAAGCTCTTGCGGTACTCGTAGAGCCGGATGCCGGCGCCGAGCAGGGCGCCGTAGAGGGCCTGGGAGGCATAGTGCAGGAGTACATATTCGACCCGCCCCTGCAGGAGGACGATCACGCGCACGCCGCGGCCGGCCGCTGCCATAAGGGCATGGCGAAAGCGGTGGCCGGGAAGGAAGTAGGCGTGGGCCAGAACGATCTCGTGGCGCGCCGCGGCGATCGCCTCGAGATAGGCATCCTCGATGTCGCGGCGATGGCGCAGATTGTCGCGGATCATGAAGGCAGCCCGCGTCGCACCCCGCGGCGTCGAGGCGGGACGCAGTGCCGGCGGTTCGCCGTGGCGGCGGCGAAAACTGGCCCAGCGCACCATGTGCCAGAGGTGATGCATGGCGGCGTCGATCTCCCCGAGCAGCGGCCCTTCGATGCGTACGGCATAGTCGTAGCGTGGCGGCACCTGGCCCGGCGTGTTGCTGTCGTCGATGATGTTGATGCCGCCGACGAAGGCGATGCGTGCGTCGATGGCGGCGAGTTTGCGGTGCAGCCGGCGCAGGCGGTGGCGGCGCAGGCGCAGCAGCGCCACCTCGGGCCGATAGACGAGGACCTCGACCCCGCGCGCGGCGAGTTCGCCGCCGATTCCGGTCATGAAATCGCGCGCGCCGAAGCCGTCGACTAGCACGCGGACCCGGACACCGCGCGCCGCGGCCCGCGCCAGCGCGGCCGCGACGGTGCGCCCGGTGGCATCGTCGGCGAAGATGTAGGTTTCGAGACGGACTTCCTCGCCGGCGGCATCGACCGCCGCGATCAGGGCGGGAAAGAATGCGGCGCCGGTTTCCAGCAGGTCGATGCGATTGCCCGGGAGGAACGCGAACGTCACGGCACCGCGGCGGCGGCTCGGGAGTCCGCGACGAGCAGCGTCGACAACGCCGCGTGGTCGGAAATCCTCGACCAGGGGGCGCCGTAGTGGACCTCGCAGCCCTCGATGCCGAATCCGCGCACATATATCCGGTCGAGACGGAACATCGGCAGCCCGCTGGGGAAGCTGCGCGGCGGATGGCCACCGCTGCTGATGTCGCCGAACACCTCGGTCACGCCGAGGCGCTCGACGAGCAGGTCGTGGGCGCGGTTGCGCCAGTCGTTGAAATCGCCGGCGATGATCAGCGGTGCCGTGGGCGGCACGATGTCCTCGATGCGTTCGGCGAGCGAGGCCATCTGGCGGCGGCGCGAGCGGCCGAACAGCGACAGATGGACGCAGGCGCAGTGTACGGGCAGCGCCAGGCCTTCGACCTCGATGGCGCAGTGCAGGAGGCCGCGACGCTCGAAGCGCAGATGCGTGACATCCTGGTTGTGCGCCGAGAGGATCGCGTGGCGCGACAGGATGGCATTGCCGTGGTGGCCGTGGTCGTACATGACGTTGCGGCCGTAGGCCGTGTTCGCCCAGACGTTTTCGGCGAGGAACTGGTGCTGCGGGATGTCGGGCCAGTCGGCCCGCTCCTCGGCATGGCCCAGGTGCATGCCCTGCACCTCCTGCAGGAAGACGATGTCGGCACCCAGCTGGCGCAGGCGATCGCGCAGTTCGTGGATCACCATGCGGCGATTGAACTGGGAGAAGCCCTTGTGGATGTTGTAGGTGGTAATTTTCAGCCGCAAGCTCATGGCCGGAAATCTAACCCATTTGTCCGCTGTCCGTCAGTAGATCGGTGAGAGGCTGGCCTCGGCCCGGCCAGGGTAGCGGACAGGGGCGCCATCATTGCGGCAACGCGGCGCACCGAGCAAGCGCCGGCGAACGGCCGCAGACGACGCGTCAGGATGCGGCGAGCATCCGTTCCAGCGCGATACGGGCCAGTTTCGCCTCGTGCGGCGGCACCTCGATGCGATTGACGACTTTGCCTTCGGCAAGATTTTCCAGGCACCAGGCTAGGTGCTGCGGGTCGATCCGCTGCATGGTCGAACACATGCAGACCGTCGGGGCCATGAATTGCACATGCTTGTTCTCGCCACGGACTTCTTCGGCGAGGCGCTCGACCAGATTCAGCTCGGTGCCCACCAGCCAGCGCGTACCCGGCCTGCCCTCCTTGACCGTGCGCAGAATATATTCGGTCGAACCGACATAGTCGGATTGCCGGCAGACCTCGAAGGCGCACTCGGGATGGGAAATGACTATGCCGTCGGGATACTGATTGCGGAAACGCAGGATGTGCTGCGGCTGGAACATCTGGTGCACCGAGCAATGGCCCTTCCAGAGCAGGATCTTCGCCTTGCGGATAACTTCCTCGGTCAGGCCGCCCAGTTCGAGATCCGGGTCCCAGACCGGCATGTCGTCCAAGGCAATGCCCATACGGTGGCCGCTCCACCGGCCGAGGTGTTGGTCGGGGAAGAACAGCACCTTGCCGCGCTGCGCGAATGACCAGTCGAGGATACGTGGCGCATTGCTGGAGGTGCAGACGATGCCGCCGTGCTCGCCGCAGAAGGCCTTCAGGTCCGCCGCCGAGTTGATGTAGGTGACCGGCGTGACGACCTCGTCGGGATCGAGCACCGCGGACAGTTCGCGCCAGCAGCGCTCGACTTTGGCCAGGCTGGCCATGTCGGCCATCGAGCAGCCGGCGGCGAGGTCCGGCAGGATCGATATCTGTCCGGGCTTGGAGAGGATGTCGGCGACCTCGGCCATGAAATGGACACCGCAGAAGACGATGTACTCGGCGTCGGTCGCCGAGGCCAGGCGCGAGAGCTTTAGCGAATCGCCGGTGAGGTCGGCATGCCGGTAGACATCGGCGCGCTGGTAGTGGTGGCCGAGGATCACCGCCCGCTTGCCGAGACGGGCACGGGCAGCACGAATGCGGTCATGCGCGTCGCCATCGGCGAGGCTGTTGAAGCGATCGAAACTGATCGGCGAAATCTGCATGGCGACGGTCCGTCGACAGGGGGAGGGGATTTTCCGGTCAACTCTGCGTCCAAGGCAAGCCCTGGACGCGCCAGCCGCCGACGCGGTTGCGCTGGCCGTTGGCATCCTTGTCGCCCTCGAAACCTTCGAGGACGTTGTAGCAATCGGCGAATCCCGCCTCGGTGGCGGCCTTGGCCGCCGCACCGGAACGGTGGCCACTGCGGCAGATGAACATCAGCAGCGATTCGCCGTCGACGGCGTGGCGCAGCTGGTCGATGAAATGTTCATTGAGGCGGTTGCCCGGATAGGCGAGCCACTCGACCTCGATCGCCCCCGGAATGCGTCCGACCCAGTCGAGTTCGGCGCGCGTGCGGACATCGACGAGCCTGGCCCCGGGCGCAAGCTGCCAAATGCCGAAAGCCTCTTGCGGCGTCAAGGCGCCTTCGTAGGGCAGGTTGAACTCGTGCGCCCGTTCCTGGGCAAGCTGGAGAATCTCGGTGAGGCGACCCATAGCGCGTTGTCGTTGAGGCCGTGATCGGGAGGAAGCGGGATAAAATGCAACGGTCCCGAAAGTATAGGCCATGTCCGTACCGCCCTCACCCCACAGCCAATCCGCGCACCCGCCGAACGACGCGGTCGGCGGCCAGCGCTACCACGAGGCCCAGCATGTCACCTGGGTCAGCGTCGGCGTCAACTTCGGCCTGACGATTACCCAGATCGGCGTCGGCTTGGCCGCCCACGCCCAGAGCCTGATCGCCGACGGAGTGCATTCGCTGTCCGACCTGCTCGCGGACTTGCTCGTTCTCGGGGCCAACTTCCACAGCCGGCACCCGGCCGACGAACGCCACCCCTACGGCCACCAGCGTATCGAGACTGTCGCCTCGCTGGCCCTGGGCCTCCTGCTGGCCGCCACCGGCGCCGCCATCCTCTGGTCTGCCGGGATCCGGCTGCAACACCTCGACGAACTTCCAAGCGTCTCGTCAATCGCGCTGGTGACTGCGCTGGCGACGCTGGCGGCAAAGGAAGGATTGTTCCGCTATATGCTGAGCATCGCCAACAGGCTGCGCTCGGCGATGCTCATCGCCAATGCCTGGCATGCCCGGTCCGATGCCGCCTCGTCGCTGGTGGTGGCCGTCGGCATCGGCGGCAGCTTGCTCGGCTACCGGTTTCTCGATCCGGTGGCGGCGATCATCGTCGGCTTCATGATCGCCCGCATGGGCGTCAAGTTCGCCTACAGCGCGACCCAGGAACTGATCGACACCGGCATCTCAAGCGAAGAAATAGGCCGCATCAGCGACACCCTGCGCGGTTCGCCCGGCGTCCTCGGCCTGCACGACCTGCGCACCCGGCGCATGGCCGACAAGGTCCTCGTCGATGCCCACGTCCAGGTGGATGGCCGCATCAGCGTCTCCGAGGGCCACCTGATCGGCGAACAAGCGCGGGCCCGCACCCTCGCGATCCACCCGGATGTGCTCGACGTGCTGGTCCATGTCGACGTCGAACCGGACTTCGACCCGAGCGTGCGCAGCGGCAAGCTGCCCGACCGGGAAGAACTGACCCGCCATCTGCGCAAACTGCTCGGCGAGGACCTGCCGGCGTTCGAGCGTACCGTCCTCCATTATCTCGGCAATCGCGTCGAGGCCGAAATCTTCCTGCCGCCCGCGGTGGATGACGATGCCGGTCGGCTCGCCGAAATCCAGCGCCGCTTGGTCGACCGTCTGCCTGGCGATCCGTATTTCCGGGCCGTTAGCCTCAATCGCAAAATCGCACCACGATAGTGCGTATTGAGCCTGGCATGTCCCAGTTTGGTGCTCACCGCGGGCTACCCAATCGTGCAAGTCCGTTATGGCACAATATGTTGTTTTGTCCGCTCCGCTGGCACAAAATCTGCTGATTTGCGCGGCACCGATTGCCGCGCAGCGTTTCCGGTCTTCCAATTCACCCGCTAGGAGAGCACCACATGTCGCCTCAAGACGTTCTGAAACTGGTCAAAGACAAGGAAGTGAAGTTCGTTGACTTCCGCTTCACCGATACCCGCGGCAAGGAGCAGCATGTCGGGGTGCCGGTCAAGGCCTTCGGCATGGAAAAGTTCGAAGACGGCCACGCCTTCGACGGATCCTCGATTGCCGGATGGAAGGGCATCCAGGCTTCCGACATGCTGCTGATGCCGGATCCCGGCACGGCCTACATCGACCCGTTCATGGACGAAACCACGCTGATCCTGACCTGCGACGTCGTCGAGCCTTCCGACGGCAAAGGTTACGACCGCGACCCGCGCTCGATCGCCAAGCGCGCCGACGCCTACCTGAAGAGTACCGGTATCGGCGACACCGCCTACTTCGGTCCGGAACCCGAATTTTTCATATTCGACTCGGTCGAATGGTCGATCGACATGTCCGGCGCCTACTCCAAGGTGTTTTCCGAAGAGGCCGCCTGGGCCTCCGCCGAAAAGTTCGAAGGCGGCAACGTCGGCCACCGGCCGACCGTGAAGGGCGGCTATTTTCCGGTTCCCCCGGTCGACAGCCTCAATGACATCCGGGCCCAGATGTGCTTGGCCATGGAAGCCTGCGGCGTCGAAGTCGAAGTCCATCACCACGAAGTCGCCACCGCCGGCCAGTGCGAAATCGGCACCAAGTTCAATACCCTGGTGAAGCGCGCCGACTGGACCCAGATACTCAAGTACGTCGTCCATAACGTCGCGCACAGCTATGGCAAGACCGCCACCTTCATGCCTAAGCCCATCGTCGGCGACAACGGTTCCGGCATGCACGTGCACCAGTCGCTCTGGAAGGACGGCAAGAACCTGTTCGCCGGCAACGGCTACGCCGGCCTGTCGGAACTGGCGCTTTACTACATCGGCGGCATCATCAAGCACGCCCGCGCCCTGAACGCCATCACCAACCCGGGCACCAACTCCTACAAGCGTCTCGTCCCCGGCTTCGAGGCGCCGGTCAAGCTGGCCTATTCGGCACGCAACCGTTCGGCGTCGATCCGCGTCCCCTACGTCCAGTCCGACAAGGCCCGCCGCATCGAAGTACGCTTCCCGGATCCGACCTGCAACCCCTACCTCGGCTTCACCGCCATGATGATGGCTGGCCTCGACGGCATTCAGAACAAGATCCACCCCGGCGATCCGGCCGACAAGAACCTCTACGACCTGCCACCGGAAGAGGACGCGAAGATTCCGACCGTCTGTTCCTCGCTCGACCAGGCCCTCGATTACCTCGACAAAGACCGCGAGTTCCTGACTCGCGGCGGCGTCTTCTCCGACGAGATGATCGACGCCTACATCGCACTGAAGATGGAGGAAGTGACGCGCTTCCGCATGACCACCCATCCGGTCGAGTACGAAATGTATTACAGCCTCTGATGTGCAACCGGGGCCGCGGCCGGCGGGCCGGCGGCCGGTTGGAAGACAGCGAAGGACGGGCGTCGCCCGTCCTTTTTTTTCGCGGGTCTTTCGCATACACTCAATCGGATTTTCGACCTGCGGCGATCCCATGAACATGCGAGCGATCCACCTCCTTGCCGGCGCCTGCTGTGCCGCGTCGCTTTCGGCGAACGCCGATACGCTCTACAAGTGTGTCGATGCGTCCGGTCAGGTGCTTTACACCAATCAGAAGGATGCCGGCACGAAGTGCGCCGTCCTCTCGCGTGATCAGGCCGTGTCGTCGGTACCGCCGCCGCGCCCGCTGGCCAAGCCGCCGGCTGATTTTCCTCGCGTCGACAGCGACGTGCAGAAAGGTCGCGACATGGACCGGCGCAAGATTCTGCAGCAGGAACTCGCCACCGAGCAGCAGCACTTGGAGAAGGCCAAAATGTCGCTCGCCGAGCAGGAGTCGCCGCGCAGCGGCGACGACCGGAATCCGCAGCGGGTTGTCGAGCGATCGCAGCCGTACAAAGATGCCGTGGCACTGCACGAGCGCAACATCGAGGCGCTCAACCGGGAACTGGCCAACTTGAAATAGGCACGGCAGCCAGACGCCGCGCACGGTTCTTGCTCATTCCGCGGGCATGACCGTATCAGTTCCCCGCCAGACTGACACCGCCTTCGCCGGCCTCGACCTGCTGTCTTCCGCCGTCGTTCTAGTCGACCCGCAAATGCTCGTTCGCCACCTCAATCCGGCGGCGGAGAACCTTTTCGCCGTCAGCCGGCGCCTGCTGCTTGGGCGACCCCTGGCGCAGCTCGTCGGCGAGCCTCCCGATCTTGCGACGGCCATAGACAGCGCGATCAAGAACAACTGGAGCTATACCGGCCACAGCTTCGTGGTGATGCAGCCCGGCCGCGAGCCGCTGCGCATCGACTGCACCGTCACGCCGGTGGAAGCGCGCGGCATCCGCTTGCTGCTCGAATTCCGGCCGATCGACCAGCAGCTCAAGACGATGCGCGAGGAACGCCTGCGCGAACAGCAGCAGGCCAGTCGCGAGCTGATCCGCAACCTCGCCCACGAGATCAAGAATCCGCTCGGCGGCATCCGCGGTTCGGCCCAACTGCTCGAACGCGAGCTGGCCAATCCCCAGCTCAGGGAATACACGCAGGTCATCATCAAGGAGGTCGACCGCCTCCAGGACCTGATGCAGCGGCTGCTATCCTCGCACCGCACGACGCGACTGGCCCAGGTCAGCATTCACGAGATCCTCGAGCGGGTCCGCCGCCTGATCCATGCAGAATATGCTGGTGTCCTGGTAAGGCGCGATTACGATACCTCCCTGCCCGACCTGGTGGGCGATCGCGAACAGCTGATCCAGGTCATCCTCAACATCGCCCGCAACGCCGCCCAGGCGATGAAGGGCCAGGGCGAGATCACCTTCCGCACGCGGGCCGCACGGCAGGTCACGCTGGCGAAGAAGCGGCACCGCTTGGCGCTGGCGCTGCATGTCATCGACAATGGCCCGGGAATACCCGAGGCCATCCGCGAACAGATTTTCTATCCGCTGGTGTCGGGCCGGGAAGGCGGCAGCGGGCTCGGCCTGACCCTGGCGCAGAGCTTTGTGCACCAGCACCAGGGCACGATCGAACTGGATAGCCGGGCCGGCTATACCTGTTTCACCATACTCCTGCCCCTGCCCGAAGGGGCCGACAGCGAAAGGGAAACGCCATGACACCGGTATGGATCATCGACGACGACCGGTCAATCCGTTGGGTCTTCGAAAAGGCGCTCGCCCGCGAGAACATCGCCTTCCGCAGTTTCGGTACCGCCGACGAGGCGCTGGCCGCACTGAGTGCCGGCGAGCGACCGCGGGTGCTCGTTTCCGACATTCGCATGCCCGGGCAGAGCGGTCTCGACCTGCTGCGCACGGTAAAGACCGAATACCCGGACCTCTTGGTCATCATCATGACCGCCTATTCCGATCTCGATTCGGCTGTGTCCGCGTTTCAGGGCGGCGCCTTCGAGTACTTGCCCAAGCCCTTCGACGTCGACCAGGCGGTCGATCTGGTGCGGCGGGCCCTCGAACAGAGCGAACACCGCGACGGTGCGGGAGAAGCGGCCAGCATGGCCCCGGAAATCCTCGGCCAGGCACCGGCGATGCAGGAAGTGTTCCGCGCCGTCGGGCGTCTCGCGCAATCGCATGCGACGGTGCTGATCAACGGCGACTCGGGCACCGGCAAGGAACTCGTCGCGCGCGCCCTGCATCGGCACAGCCCGCGCCGCGACGCGCCATTCATCGCCATCAACACCGCGGCGATTCCCCGCGACCTGCTCGAGTCCGAATTGTTCGGCCACGAAAGAGGCGCCTTCACCGGCGCCAACACGCAGCGGCGCGGCCGTTTCGAGCAGGCCGAAGGCGGCACGCTGTTCCTCGACGAGATCGGCGATATGCCAGCGGAATTGCAGACGCGGCTGTTGCGCGTCCTCTCCGACGGCCATTTCTACAGGGTCGGCGGCCATCAGCCGGTTCGTGCCAGCGTCCGCGTCATCGCCGCGACGCACCAGAACCTCGAGGAGCGGGTGCGCCAGGGCCTGTTCCGGGAAGATCTGTTCCACCGCCTCAACGTGATCCGCCTGCGCCTGCCTTCGCTGCGCGAGCGGCGCGAGGACATTCCGCTGCTGGCCCGCCATTTCCTCGCCAAGAGCGCCCAGGAACTCGGCGTCGAGCCGAAGCGCCTCTCCGACTCGGCGCTCAAGACCCTGCAGGCGCTCGACTTCCCCGGCAACGTCCGTCAGCTCGAGAATCTGTGCCACTGGCTGACGGTCATGGCCCCCGGACAGGTCGTCGATGCCGCCGACCTGCCCGCCGAACTCCGCGACCAGCCGGCCTACGCCGAGCCCGCCGACTGGCTCGCGGCACTTGCCGGCGAAGCGGATCGCCTGGTCGTCGCCCGGCCCGGCCAAGTGTTCGAGGTCCTGACCCGCGCCTTCGAGGCCACCCTGATTCGCCGCGCGCTGGCCGCCACCGGCGGGCGGCGCATCGAGGCGGCGCAACTGCTCGGCATCGGCCGCAACACGATCACCCGCAAGATCCAGGAACTCGGCCTCGACGATACGAAAACCCCGGAGGATCAGGGATAATCGGTCCGAACATTCGTCCGGACTGAACGTGAGCACCCTCTCTAATTCCTCACCCATCGATCCTGGCCGCGTCGCCTTGGCCTTGGGCGATCTGGCCTGCCGTTTCGACGTCGATGCGATCGCCGAATGCGATTCGACCAATACCCAGCTGATGCGCCGGGCCGAGGCCGGAGCGCCATCCGGCAGCGTCCTGGTTGCCGCGCGCCAAAGCGCCGGCCGAGGCCGACGCGGCCGCAGCTGGATTTCCGCGCCGGGCGACAGCCTGACCTTCTCGCTGCTGTGGCGCTTCCGGGCGACGAGCCGGGCCCCGGCGGGACTTTCGCTTGCCGCCGGACTGGCCGTCGCCCGCGGCCTCGAAGCGCTCGGCGCCGACGGCATCGGCCTCAAGTGGCCCAACGATATTCTTCATGACAATCGCAAGCTCGGCGGCATCCTGATCGAGCTCGCATCGGCCGATCCCCGTGCCGCGGTCATCGGCGTCGGCGTCAACCTTCGCCTTCCGGAGGCATTGCCGGCGGAGCTGCGCGGCGCGAGTGCGGGTCTCGATGCGCTGCTGGAGCGCGTACCGCAGGTCGAAACGGTCTTAGCCAGTATCCTGGGCTCGCTGGCACGAACCTGCGAGCGTTACGCGGCAGGCGGCTTCGCTGCTCTGAAGCCGGACTGGTTGGCGCGCGACGCCTTCCGCGGCCGGCCGGTGCGGCTGATGTCGGACTTCGGCCCGGAAAAGCATGGCGTCTGTGCCGGCGTCGACGCCGAAGGCGCGCTGCTTCTCGATACCGCTGCCGGCCGCGAGCGCCTGATCGCCGGCGAACTAAGCCTGCGCGTAACGTGATTCTCTGCGTCGACTGTGGCAATACCCGCGTCAAGGTCGGCCTCGGCAACGAGAGCGGCTGGCACGGGCAGGTCGTCTTCACCCGCTCCGACATCGGCAGCCTGATGCAGCGGCTTGCCGCGTGGCCGCGGCCGCGCCGCGCCATCGGCTGCAACGTGGCCGGCCCCGCCGCCGCGGCCGCCGTCGAAGCCGCCCTGGCCACGGCGCACCTGCCGATCCAGTGGCTGACGAGCAGCGCCGAACTGGCCGGGGTGCGCAATGCCTACGAGCGGCCGGAGCAGCTCGGAGGCGACCGCTGGGCCTCGCTGATCGGCGCCCGCGGCCTCCATTCGGGCGCCTGCATCGTCGTTTGCGCCGGCACTGCCACGACCGTCGACGTGCTCGATGCCCACGGCGTATTCCAGGGTGGACTGATCTTGGCGGGACTGAAGATGATGGCCTCGGCGCTGGCCGCCGGCACCGCGCAGCTCGACGAGGCGGAGGGGCGCTACCTGGCCCTGCCGCGCAGCACCGACGATGCCATCGTCAGCGGCGCCATCGAGGCGACGGTAGGCGCCATCGACAGGATGTACGCGCGGATAGCCGGCCAGCCGGCAGCCGCCTGCCTACTCTCCGGCGGGGCCGCCGAGGTGCTCGCGCCGCACCTCGAAATGCCCCTGCAGCGCGTCGACAACCTCGTCCTCGAAGGTCTGCGGCGAATCGCATTGGCATAGCCCTTCACCGCGACGCGGCTTTGCAGTAACGTAGCGGCGCGGCTGCGCCACACCGCAACAACCATCCGGGAGGAGCCATGGAAAATCTTCGCGTCATGCTCGACGAGTCGGATATTCCGACTCACTGGTACAACGTCGTCGCCGACATGCCCAACCCGCCGTTGCCGCCGCTGGGCCCGGACGGCAAACCGGTGACGGCGGAGCGGATGCTGGCGATCTTTCCGGAGACGATTCTGGCCCAGGAAATGTCGGGCGAGCGCTGGATCCCGATCCCGGAAGAGGTCCGCGCCGCCTACCAGCTGTGGCGCCCCTCGCCGCTGTGCCGGGCGCGCCGCCTCGAGCAGGCCCTCGGCACGCCGGCGAAGATTTACTACAAGTACGAAGGCGTTTCGCCGACCGGCTCGCACAAGCCGAACTCGGCTGTGCCCCAGGCCTACCTGAACAAGGTGGCCGGCATCCACAGATTGACCACCGAAACCGGCGCCGGTCAATGGGGCTCGTCGCTGGCCTTCGCCGGGCAGATGTTCGGCATCGCCGTGCGCATCTACATGGTCAGGATCAGCTACCAGCAGAAACCCTATCGCCGCTCCATGATGCGTACCTGGGGCGCCGAAGTCTTTTCCAGCCCGACCGACATGACCCAAGCCGGCCGCTCAATTCTCGCCGCCCACCCGGACAGTGAAGGGTCGCTGGGCATCGCCATCTCCGAGGCCGTCGAAGAGGCCGCCTCGCGCGCCGACACCAAGTACGCGCTCGGTTCGGTGCTCAACCACGTGCTGCTGCATCAGACGGTGATCGGCCAGGAAGCGAAGAAGCAGTTGGCGAAGATCGGCGAATATCCCGACATCATTTTCGCGCCCTGCGGCGGCGGCTCCAACTTCGCCGGCATCGCCTTCCCCTTCTTCGCCGACAACGCTGCCGGCGGCCGCAAGGGTAAGCCCGCGCGCCTGGTCGCCGTCGAACCGACCTCCTGCCCGACGCTGACGAAGGGGGAATACGCCTATGACTTCGGCGATGCCTCTGGCTACACGCCGTTGATGAAGATGTACACGCTCGGCCATGACTTCATGCCCCCCGGAATTCACGCCGGCGGCCTGCGCTACCACGGCGATTCGCCCCTGGTATCACAGCTCTTCCACGAGGGTCTCATCGAAGCCATCGCCGTGCCGCAGCGGGCGACATTCGAAGCCGGCGTGCAGTTCGCCCGCTCCGAGGGCATCATTCCGGCGCCCGAATCCTGCCATGCCATCCGCGCCTGCATCGACGAAGCCCTGGCGTGCAAGGCGAGCGGCGAGCCCAAGACGCTGCTCTTCAACCTCTCCGGTCATGGTCATTTCGACATGTCGGCCTACGACCGCTATCTGGCCGGCGAACTCGAGGATTTTGCCTATCCGCGGGAAGCCGTTGCGGCATCGTTGGCGCGCCTGCCGAAGGTCGCCGCCTGATCGGTCCATGGCTATCCTGCGCACCGCCCTTTTCCTGCTGCTGCTGGCCAATCTGATATTTTTCACCTGGACCCAGGGATACTTCGGCGGCGTGGGCAATGACGGCCGCGAACCGGGACGACTCGCGACGCAACTCGCCCCGGACAAGATCCGCCTGCCCGGCGATGGCGGCGCTGAAGGCGCCGGCGCAATGCCCGCGGTGCCGCCTCCTGTTATGACGTCCGCATCTGCGACCTTCGTCGCCGTTCCGGCGCCAGGTGCGCTCCTCGCCGAATCCCGGCCGGAGCCGCGGCCCCACGTCTCGCTGTGCCGCGCCGTAGGTGTCCTGGCCCTCGACGATGCGGTGCGGCTCAAGGCAGCCTTGGCGAGGATTGCGCCGGGGATCGCGGCCACCCTGAAGCCCGTCTCCGAAGCGCAGAGCTACTGGGTTCACATACCACCGCTGTCTAACCGTCTGGCGGCGGAACGGAAGTCCGCCGAGCTCAAGAAACTCGGGATCGCCGAATACTATGTCGTTCAGGACGAGGGTCCGAACCGTTACGCGGTATCGCTGGGGCTGTTTCGCAGCGAGCAGGCGGCAAACGATTTCCTCGGCGTCCTGGCCAGGAAGGGCGTCGGCTCGGCGAAAATCCAGGTCCGCGACAAGGAACCCGACAAGGCGGGCCTCGAATTGCGTGCTGCGGCCGAGCAGTTCGCCGCCGACCCCGTCGCGGAACTGCTCGCCACATCGGGCGCGGCCCTCGGCAACTGTCCGAAGTGAGCTTCATCGTCGGCCTGACCGGTGGCATCGGCAGCGGCAAGAGCGCCGCGGCCGAGGTCTTCGCCGGCCTCGGCGCAGTGATTGTCGACGTCGACCGGATCGCCCATGACCTGACGTTGCCGGGCGGTGCCGCGATGCCCGCGATTCGCAACTGCTTCGGCGAGTCTTTCGTGGACGCCAGTGGCGCCCTCGACCGTCAGGCGATGCGCGCCTTGGTCTTTACCGATCCGGCCGCGAAGACGAAGCTCGAAGGCGTCCTCCATCCGATGGTCCGGCAAGAGAGCATCCGCCTTTGCGGACAAGCGACGGACGGACCCTACGTGGTCATGGTCGTGCCTCTACTGGTCGAAACCGGAACCTACCGCGACTGCTGCGACCGAGTCGCCGTCGTCGATTGCGACGAGGCCACCCAACTTGCCCGTGTCATGGCCCGTAGCGGGCTTGGTGCCGACGAGGTACGCCGGATCATGGCCGTCCAGGCCAGTCGCGGCGCCCGTCTCGCCATCGCCGACGACGTCATCGACAATAACGGCGGATTGCCCGAATTGCATGCCCGCATCGGCGCCCTGCATGGGCGCTACGCGGCGCTGGCCCGAGCAAAGCCGCGTCCCGGTTGAGATTTGGCCGCGAATCGTTCAGAATTGATCGCATTTCCCCGATTGGCCGGCGCGTGATCACCTACGAATACCCTCTGAACGAGCGCATTCGAACGCTGCTGCGGCTCGAAGACCTGTTCGACAAGGCGGCGCATTTCAGCGCCGCGGAGGCGCCGGAATCGCACCATGTCGCCTTGGTCACGCTGTTCGAAATCCTCGAAGTGGCGGGCCGGGCCGACCTGAAATTCGATCTGGCGCAGGAACTCGAACGGCAACGGCAGATCCTCCTGTCCTTCCGCAACAATCCTGAAATTTCGGAGGACGCGCTGTCCGGCGCACTCTACGAAATCGAGCAGGCGAGCGCCGCCCTGCTGGCGATGCAGGGCAAGGTCGGCCAGTACCTGCGCGACAACGAGTGGCTGATGAGCATCCGCAATCGCGCCGCCATTCCGGGTGGCGTGTGCGAATTCGACCTCCCCTCCTACCACTATTGGCTCACGCGCGACGCGGCGATCCGCCAGCGCGACCTCGAAGGCTGGCTGGCGCCGATGCAGCCGATCCGTCAGGCGATCGCCATCGTCCTCAGGCTGCTGCGCGCCTCCGCCCGGCCCGAGCGCCAGCTGGCGCCGCGCGGCGCCTTCCAACTGATGCTGGCCGGCCGCACGGCGCAAATGCTGCGCCTGTGCGTCCAGACCGACGCGCCCTACATCCCCGAGATCAGCGCTAACAAATATGCGCTGAACATCCGCTTCACGATACCGGACGGCGACCTGAGGCCGCGCCCGGCCGAGGCGGACGTGCCGTTCGAACTGACCTTCTGCAACCTGTAGGCCCGACGGCCGCCACGCGGTGGAACTGTGGCCGTGGCGGTCGCTGTCCGCTTCGCTCGGCCTCCGTTCTGAGCAGAGCACTGCGAGCAGATCGATTTCTGCGCCTGGGATGCCGGGGACTACCCGGAGGCGGCAGAAGCGGAGGACGCGGCACCACCCGATAAGCTCTGAGCGGACCAAGCGGCGCGAACGGCGGCGATGCCGTGGCCGCCGGCCCGGAAGGCGGCCTCTAGGTCGTCCGGTGCCAAGCCGCCGAGGGCGTATACGGGCAGAGTCAGGTTGGCCGCCAGGCCGGCGAAACGCTCCCAGCCCAAACCCGGAGTCCCGCGGTGGCTCGGCGTTTCCTTGACTGGTCCCAGCACCACAAAATCGAGACCGAGGTCGGCAGCCAACTGGAGTTCGAAACGGTCGTGGCAGGAGGCGGCGACGATCCGGAAATCGGGCCGCGCCAACCGTTGCCGCAACATGAAGGCCGGCAAATGCACGCCATCGGCACCCGTCTCCCGCGCCAGCGCCTCGTCGCCACTGACCAGCGCGCGGGCGCCAAAGCTGCGGCACAAGTCGACTGCGGCATGGACAAAGGCCGCCCGCTCCTCGGTAGCCAAGCCTGGCTCACGAAGCTGCACCAGGCGCAGGCCGCCGGCCAGGGCGCCCGATAAGGCGGCAAGTTGCGCCTCGGTGCCGACGTCAGCGGCATGGGTGATGGCGTAAAACGCGGGCAGCGCCAGGGCATCGAGCACGGGCGCGTTGGCCGGCAGCAGCGGCGCGACGTCCACGGTACCGGCACGCTGCCAAGCGAGAGCATCGTGCTGGAGGTCGCGCACTTCCCCCGACCAGCGGACGACGCGGAAAAAATGCAGGCGCACGTGGGCATGCTCGTACACGTGCTCCCGGGTGATCCAGGGATAGGCGCAATCGACGCGGATGCCGAGTTCCTCGTCGAGTTCGCGAACCAGGGCATGAGCCGGCGTCTCGCCGTCTTCGACCTTGCCGCCGGGAAACTCCCACCAGCCGCCATAGACGGTGCCCGGGGGCCGCCGGCCGAGAAGGAAGCTGCCGTCGGCGCGAAGAATGACGGCCGCGGCGACATCGACGATCTTCATGTCGTTGCGGCGGATTGCACCACGGCCCTCATCGATCGCCGCAGACAGCAGTGGCAACCGTCACGCCCTGTCGCGTGAGCGGACGCGCGGCGCCGGCTTTATCCTGCCGGCATAATCACGAGCGAACTGCATGGCCACGCGGCCGCTCCGCGAGCCGCGCATCATCGCCCACTGCAACGCTTCGCCGCGAGCCGCAGCGATTTGTTTCATGCCGAGCCCGAATTCGGCCAGCCAATGGGCGCAGATGTCGAGGTACTGGTCCTGATCGAATGGATAAAATGACAGCCAGAGACCGAAACGCTCCGACAGCGACACCTTTTCCTCTATCGTTTCGCCCGGATGGATCTCGTCGCCGACACGCTTGGCCTCCAGGTTCTCGGCCATGTATTCGGGCATCAGGTGACGCCGGTTCGATGTCGCATAAAGAAGCAGGTTGTCGGGCATCCCCGATATCGAACCGTCCAGGACGCTCTTCATGGCGACGTAGCCCGGCTCGTTGGCTTCGAATGACAGATCGTCGCAAAACATCACGAAGCGTTCCGGCCGCGCGGCAATCAGGTCTACGATCTCGGCGACGTCGACGAGATCGCCCTTGTCTACCTCGATGAGGCGCAAACCCTGATCGGCAAACCGATTCAGCACACCCTTGACGAGCGAGGACTTGCCCGTGCCGCGGGCACCGGTCAGCAGGACGTTGTTGGCGCCGCGGCCGGCGACGAACTGCCGCGTGTTCCGTTCGATCGTCGCCTTCTGTGCTTCGACGGCGCGCAGGTCATCAAGGCGGATCCGGTGCGGTCGGCGCACTGCGTCCAGAAACCCGCGGCCCTGCCTCTTGCGCCAACGGAAGGCCAGCGCGCTCCAGTCCGGATTGGGCGCCGGCGGCGGCAACAGCACCTCGACACGGGCAAGCAATGCTTCGGCTCGCTCAAGGAATCGGGCGAGATCAGTCATCGTTCTTCTCCGGAGGATCGTTTTTCGGCCAGATGCGCCACAGGATAAGGAGCAGGGCCAGCGGTATGCCGAGTTCGATCAGGGTCGCCCACATCGCCATGGGGAGCGGGGCGTATACTGGCCCGCTTCAAAATTCAATACTTTATCAGATTCGTGTTTCGCTCCCTCGCCGTTCCCCTCGCCCTGGCCGTACTGGCCGGTTGCGCCGGCGTGCCCGGACGCGATGTCGCCGGCCCACCCGCCGCCTGCGCGCCGTGCTCCTGCCCCGCCTGCCCGGGCGTGGAACCGCCCAAGCCGGCGGCGAAGCCTCTCGAGGCGGCCGGCTGGAACGATCTTCCCGGCTGGCCGGAGGAAGACTTAGCGCCGGCGCTGAAGACCTTCGCCAATTCCTGCGAGATCCTGGGTAAGCGAGCCCTGTGGCGCGACGCCTGTAGTGCCGCCCGTGCCGCACTAGCCGGCAGCCTGGCCGGCCCCGCTTTGCGCAACTGGTTCGAAAGCCGCTTCTCGCCTTGGCAACTGGTCAATCCGGACGGCAGCCGCGAAGGTCTGATCACGGGCTACTACGAGCCGGTGCTCAGGGGCAGCCGCGTCCGCCACCCGCCCTACATCAATCCGCTGTACCGGGTGCCGGATGATCTGCTGACGATCGACCTCGCTGAAATCTACCCGGAACTGAAGGGCCTGCGGCTACGCGGGCGCCTCGCCGGAAATCGGGTACTGCCCTATCCGGCCCGCGATGAAATCGCCCGCGAGGAGGATGTTCGCGCCGCCCAGGCCCTGGTATGGATCGACGACGCCGTCGAGCTCTTCTTCATACAGATCCAGGGTTCTGGACAGGTCGATCTGGACGACGGGCAGCGAATCCGTGTCGGCTTCGCCGACCAGAACGGCCATCCCTACCGTTCCGTCGGCAAGTGGTTGGCCGACCACGGCGAACTGAAGCTCGAGCAGACCTCGATGCAGGGCATCAAGACCTGGGCCGGCGCCAATCCCCAGCGCATGCAGCAGATGCTCAATGCCAACCCGAGCGTGGTCTTCTTTCGTGAAGTGCCGCTATCCGGCAGCGGTCCGCCCGGGGCAATGGGTGTCGCCCTGACGCCGGAGCGCAGCATCGCCGTGGATGCGAAAACCACACCACTCGGCGCACCGGTTTGGCTGGCCACGACACAACCGGGCAGTGAACAAGCGCTGTTCCGCCTGACCTTCGCGCAGGACACCGGTGGCGCCATTCGCGGCCCCGTGCGAGCCGACTTCTACTGGGGCTCGGGCAGTGCTGCCGGCGAGCAGGCTGGGCGGATGCGCCAGCGTGGCCGGATGTGGATTCTGCTTCCGCTCGGACAAAAGCCCGATCAGGCACTCAGATAAGGCGATCCTCGGCGGCCGCGCACCGCCGCTGGGCGTCGGTGCGCGGATTCGCACATTAATGGTGCCACGAGGCCGGGCAGTTCGGCCGCAATTCGCCTAAGTAACTGATCCGTATACGCACAGTTTTTGGGCATACTTGTTGCTGAGGGCTCCGAATTTGTGCATCCGGAGCCCGGAATGGAAAACCTTAAAAATACTACCGACGTCCTGTTCATCCTGCTGGGCGCCGTGTTGATCCTGGCCATGCACGCGGGCTTCGCCTTCCTCGAACTCGGCACCGTGCGCAAGAAGAACCAAGTCAATGCCCTGGTGAAGATTCTCGCGGATTTTGCGGTGTCCACGCTGGCCTATTTTTTCATCGGCTATTCGATCGCCTACGGCATCAACTTCTTCGCCGACGCCGCCAGCCTGTCGCAAAAGAGCGGCTACGAACTGACCAGGTTTTTCTTCCTATTGACCTTCGCCGCCGCCGTGCCGGCCATCGTCTCCGGCGGCATTGCCGAACGGGCGCGCTTCTACCCGCAGATGGCCGCGACATTCCTGCTGGTCGGCTTCGTATACCCGTTCTTCGAAGGCATCGCCTGGAACCAGGCCTTCGGCATACAGGCCTGGCTCGCCGCCCGTTTCGGTGCGGAGTTCCACGATTTCGCCGGCTCGGTCGTCGTCCACGCGGTCGGCGGCTGGGTCGCGCTGCCGGCAGTCCTGCTGCTCGGCGCCCGCCGCGGCCGCTACACGAAACAGGGAACCGTCGCCGCTCACCCGCCTTCGTCGATTCCTTTTCTCGCGCTCGGGGCCTGGATACTGATCGTCGGTTGGTTCGGTTTCAACGTCATGAGTGCCCAGAGTCTCGACAAGATATCCGGACTCGTCGCCCTCAATTCGCTGATGGCCATGATCGGCGGCACGTTGGCAGCCCTCATTGCCGGCAAGAACGACCCGGGCTTCGTGCATAACGGGCCGCTGGCGGGGCTCGTCGCCATTTGCGCCGGATCTGATCTGGTCCATCCTATCGGCGCGTTGGCCATCGGTGCAGTCGCCGGAGTGCTGTTCGTCTTCATGTTCACTGCGACGCAGAATCGCTGGAAGATCGACGACGTTCTCGGCGTCTGGCCACTGCACGGTCTGTGCGGGGCGTGGGGTGGCATCGCCGCGGGCATTTTCGGCGCCAAGGCGCTGGGCGGCATGGGCAACGTGAGTTTCCTCAGCCAACTGGTCGGCACGGGTCTCGGCATCGCCGTTGCCCTGGCCGGCAGCACGCTCGTCTATGGCGTGCTGAAGGCGACACTGGGGCTAAGGCTCGATGGCGAAGCGGAATACAACGGGGCCGACCTGTCGATTCACAATATCACCGCCGAACCTGAGCGCGAACCGAACTGGTAGTGAACTCGCGCCGCGTCATCCCCTCTAAGCACCCATGGAACGCGGCCAACTTGCCGCAAGGTCAGTTGACTTTATTTTCGAGGAGGAAGACGTGCAACAGCCATCGCATAGCATGGGCGAGTTGTTTGCCCAGTTGGGTTTGCCTTCGGACGCCGGAAATATTGCCACCTTCATCGCTGCCCACAGCCCCTTGCCGGAATCGGTGACCTTGTCGGATGCGCCGTTCTGGACGCCGGCCCAAGCGACATTTCTCTCCGAGGAAATACTCGGCGACGCCGACTGGGCCGAGGTGATCGACGAACTGAACGGCGATCTTCGCTCGGTGCGCTAAACCTGGCACTTCGGCGGAGCCTTATCCGCGCGCCGTGTCGCGGCCACATCGCCGGAGGCTTTCCCTAGTCACCGATCCGCCGAACCGCGAGTACACCCGGCTTGTTGATCATCGGAGCGAGTTCCCCCGTCGGGCCAATCTTCGGGCGGCGGGAGAACCGATGCGATCAGCGGGTGAGTCCGGGATATCTCATGGCACGCCAGCGAACCGAGCGTGGTTACGTTGGCCCCGTTGCTGTGAAGTGCCCGACATCGACCCGGCCGGGAAGATCACCCGGGTAGGCGCCGGCGGGAACTCGAAACGGCGTTAGCACTCCAACGCGGCGAGTGCTAAAATGCTTTTGAAAGGAGTACAGACGACCATGGGCAATGCCTTGGCTTTTCCGCTTCCATCCGCGCTTGGCAGCCTGGACGCTTACATCGGTACCGCGAATCGGTTTCCGATTCTCGCGGAACAGGAGGAGCTGGATTTGGCCCGGCGCTTCCGTGAACAGGGCGATGTCGATGCCGCGCGGCAGCTGGTCCTGTCGCACCTGCGCCTGGTGATTTCGATTGCGCGCGGCTACCTCGGTTACGGCCTGCCGCACGCCGACTTGATCCAGGAAGGCAACATCGGCCTGATGAAGGCCGTCAAGCGCTTCGACCCGAGCCGCGGCGTGCGTCTGGTGTCCTTCGCCATTCACTGGATCAAGGCCGAGATCCACGAATACATCCTGAAGAACTGGCGCCTCGTCAAGATTGCCACGACCAAGGCGCAGCGCAAGCTGTTCTTCAATCTGCGCAGCATGAAGAAGAATTTCGCCGCGCTCGGCCCGGCCGAGGTCGACGCGGTGGCGCATACCCTCGGAGTCAAGCCCGCCGACGTCGTCGAGATGGAAACCCGCTTCTCCGGCCATGACATTGCCATGGAAGGTAGTCCCGACGACGAGGACGAACGCTTCGCGCCGATCGCCTATCTCGCCGCCGATGCTTCGTACGAACCGACCGCCATCATCGAGCGCAAGGCCTACGAGCGCCTCCAGGGCGAGGGGCTGCACGATGCGCTCTCGGGACTCGACGCGCGCAGCCGCGACATCGTACGCCGGCGCTGGCTCGTCGATGACGGCGAAGAAGCGGCGACGCTGCACGAACTCGGTGCCCAATATGGCGTCTCCGCGGAGCGCATCCGCCAGATCGAAGTCAAGGCGCTGCAAAAGATGCGCGGGCTGTTGACAACGGCATAACCGCTGGGCGGTTCGAGCCGGGCAAGGCCCGGCTTTTTCATGCGCCGTTGAGGAGTTGGTGCAGGTCGGCGACTATGGCTTCCACTGCTGCGCCGTGCCGGATGATGAGGCGCAGCTTTCCCTTAGGATCGAAGACATAGCTCTGGGCCGTGTGGTCGACGGTGTATTGCCCGGGCGCACCGCCCGGATTTTTTTCGGCATAGACGCGAAATTCACGCATCGCCACCTGCGTCGCCTGGGCGTCGCCGGACAGGCCGATGAAGCTCGGGTGAAACGCCGGTGTGTAGGTCGCCAGCAATGCCGGGGTGTCCCGCTCGGGATCCACGGTAACGAACACCACCTGAACCCGTCCCGCATCGGCTCCGAGCTGCCCCATCACCCGCGCCATCGTGGACAGCGTGGTCGGACAGACGTCCGGGCACTGGGTATAGCCGAAAAACACCACGACGACCTGGCCGCGAAAATCCGCCAGGCGGCGCGGCCGGCCCTGGGGGTCATTGAGGACGAAGTCGCGGCCGAAATCGGCCCCGGTGATGTCGGTGGCATTGAAGTGGGCCGGCTCGCCGCAGGCGGAGGCGAGCAGGGCAAGAAGGCAAACGGTCAGCAGGCGGCGCATCGCGGCGATGAAGGGCTGGAGCGGATAACAGCGGCTTAGCATACCGGAAAACCCCCGCCCGGGTCCTGCGGCAAGTTGGCGCGCCGCGCCTTATACTCGCGGCCTCGAATCCCAAGAAGGCGCCCCGCGATGGAGGAAGGTTTCCAGCTTGAGATCGTCGATGGCACCGGCCGCCGGCTGGCCCGCGCCTGGCTGTGGCTCGGCGTCGCCGCCCTGATCGGCGCCGGACTGCTGGCGATCCTCCTCGTGCTCTCGCGCACTCCGGGACTCGACGAGGTGTTCCCGCTGCGCGATTTCTTCCGCGCCGCGCTGGTGGTGCACGTCGATCTGTCGGTGCTGATCTGGTTCATGGCCTTCGCCGGCGTCCTCTGGAGCCTCACCGGCCGCTCGTCGCGCCTGCCGGCCTTAGGATGGAGCGGATTCTGTCTCGCAGCGGCGGGAACGCTGCTGCTCGCGCTCTCGCCTTTCGCACCGGATGCCCAGCCGCTGCTGAACAATTACGTTCCGGTCCTAAACCAGCCGCTATTCTTCGCCGGCCTGCTCGTCTCCGCTGCCGGCTTCGGCCTCAGTATGCTGCGCGCCCTCATCGTCGGCTGGCCGGTGCGGCCAGCAAGCGGTCCCGGTGCCTCGCTCGCCTTCGGCATTCTTCTCGCGGCCGTGGCCGGCTCCTATGCCTGGGGCGCATTCCTGGTGTCCTGGCACGAAGTGCCGGCCCACGGCGGCGGCCAAGCCTATTTCGAGGCCCTGTTCTGGGGTGGCGGCCACGCGCTGCAGTTCCAGCATGCGCTGCTGGCAGCCGTCGCCTGGTTCTGGCTCGCCAGCGCCCTCGGTGCCCCGCCGCGCCTGAGCCCGCTGGCGGCCGCCTGGCTGTTCGCCCTCGCGGCCCTGCCGATCCTTGCCGTGCCCGTCATCTACGCCTTGTGGCCCGTCGACTCGGCCGCCCACAATATCTATTTCCGGCGCTTGATGGAATTCGGCCACCCACTGATGCTGCCGCTGCTCATCGCCGTGGCGCTGACGCTGCCGCGGCTGCGCAGCCTGCGAAGCCCGGCCGGTTCGGCCCTTATCGCCTCGCTGTTGCTGTTTTGCGTCGGCGGCGTGCTCGCCTACCTGATCCGCGGCGTGAACGTGGTGATCCCGGCCCATTATCACGGCTCCATCGTCGGCATCACACTCGCCTTCATGGGACTCACCTACGTCCTGTTGCCACCGTTGGGCTTCGGCAGCGTCGACGGGCCGCTGGCCCGCTGGCAGCCCTACGTCTACGGCACCGGCCAGTTGCTGCACGTTGTCGGCCTGGCCTGGTCGGGCGGCTACGGCGTGCAGCGCAAGGTGGCCGGCGCGGAGCAGATGCTGACGACGCTGCCGCAAAAGATCGGCATGGGTCTGATGGGTGCCGGCGGGCTCGTCGCCGTCGTCGGCGGCATCATGTTCGCCGTCGTCTGCCTCCGCGCGATGTGGCCGCGCCGGCGTCTCACTGACGGCTGAGGGCGAGGAAGTCCGCGGCGATTCGTCCGGCATCGAAGGGCTCGGAGAACACGGCCTCGAGGCGAACCTGGGGGTTGATCAGATAGATTGCCGAAGTGTGGTCGACGACGTAATGCTGCCGGTCTGTTTCGTCGTGGCGCAAGTAATAGACACCGAGATGTCCGGCCAGCGACGCCAGCTCGGCATCGCTGCCGGTGGCACCGACGAAGGCCGGATCGAAGGCCGGCAGATAGCGGGCCAGCAGCGCCATGCTGTCGCGACGCGGATCGACTGACACGAACAGCACCGCGGCGCGCGGCTTGCCGCCGGCCTCGAGGTGCCGCTCGACCTGGGCCAGCAATGAAAGGCTGGTGGGGCAGGCGTCGGGGCACTGGGTGTAGCCGAAGAACACGAAGGTCCAATGGCCGCGCAGGCTCTCGTTGGTGATCGCGCCGCCGGGCGATCCGAGGCGGAAGGCCGGCAGCGGGCGATCGTCGGCGACGACGGTGACGGATCGCAGCGCGGACTCGGGCGTCACCGGGGCGGGGCCGCGACCATGGCGCCAGACCAGGTAACCGCCGGCCAGGGCAATGGACAGCCCGGCGGCGAACAGAATGGACGCAATCCTCGAATTCATCGGCATCGACCGCTGCAGGAAGGACACGACGCCATTCTGCCACGCGGTGACGACGGCGTGCCCGCGCGACCCGGGCGCCCATGCCGGTATAATGCCGCCTTTTCCGAGCCGGTCTAGTCATGAGTTTCGACCCCCGTGCCCACTTGACTGCGCTCCTGCGGAGCGCCCTGGAGAGCGTCGCGCCCGACCACGGCGCAACGCCGATCGCGCTCGAAAAGCCCAAGCAGGCGAGCCACGGCGATTTCGCCACCAACCTGGCGATGCTGCTGGCGAAATCGCTGCGCCTCGCGCCCCGCGAAGTGGCGGCCCGCCTGGTCGGCGAACTGCCCGCCGCGCACTGGCTGGCGAAGATCGAGGTGGCCGGCGCCGGGTTCATCAATTTCACCCTCACCGGCGCGGCCAAAACGCGCATCGTCGGCGACATCCTCGCCGCCGGACCCGCTTACGGGCGCAGCAGCGTCGGGGCCGGGCGCAGTATCCAGGTGGAATTCGTTTCCGCCAACCCGACCGGTCCGCTCCACGTCGGCCACGGGCGGGGCGCCGCGTACGGCGCCAGCTTGGCCGCGCTGCTCGACTTCGCCGGGTTCCGCGTCAGCCGCGAGTACTACGTCAACGATGCCGGCCGGCAAATGGACATCCTGGCGCTGTCGACCTGGCTGCGCTACCTCGAACTGCATGGCGAGCCGGTGCCCTTTCCGCCCAATGCCTACCTGGGCGATTATGTCCGCAGCATGGCCGCACAGATTCGTGATGCCCATGGCGACCGCTATGTGCACCCGGCCGAGGCGGTGCTCGCCTGCGTGCCGGCGGCACCGCCGGCGGAGCGCGGCGACGACGAGGCGAAGCGGCTGCGCGAGGAGCATCTCGACGCCCTGATCACCGCGGCCCGCGACCTGCTCGGCGAGGACTGGAATTACATACACCACTACGCGCTGACCGAGCAGCTGGCCGATTGCCGCAGCGACATGGAGGATTTCGGCGTCCATTTCGAGCAGTGGTTTTCCGAGCGCTCGCTGTTCGACACCGGCCTCGTCGCCCGCGCCGTGGCGCAACTCGAAAAGGCCGGCCAGCTCTACGTGCAGGACGGCGCCAAGTGGTTCCGTTCGACGGAATTCGGCGACGAGAAGGACCGCGTCGTGCAGCGCGAGAACGGCCTGTACACCTATTTCGCTTCGGATATCGCCTATCACCTCAACAAGTACGAGCGCGGCTTCGACCGCATCATCGACGTCTGGGGCGCCGACCACCACGGCTACATAGCCCGCGTCAAAGGCGCCGTCGCGGCGCTCGGCCTCGACCCGGCGCGTCTCGAAGTGGCCCTGGTGCAGTTCGCCGTGCTCTACCGCGGCGGACAGAAGACTTCGATGTCCACCCGTTCCGGCGAGTTCGTCACGCTGCGCGAACTGCGCCGCGAAGTCGGCAACGACGCGGCGCGATTCTTCTACGTGCTGCGCAAGTCGGACCAGCACCTCGACTTCGACCTCGACCTGGCGAGAAGCCAGAGCAGCGACAACCCCGTCTATTACATCCAGTACGCCCACGCCCGCATCTGCTCCGTGCTGGCCCAATGGGGCGGCAACGTGCGGGACCTGCACGAGCGTGCCTGGACGCCGCTGGTCAACGAGCGCGAACTGGCGCTTTGCGCGCTGTTACGCGAATTTCCGCAAGTGATCGAGACCGCCGCGGCCGAATGCGCGCCGCACCAGATCGCCTTCTATCTCAAGGATCTCGCCGCCGAGTTCCACGCCTACTACAACGCCGAACGCCTGCTGGTCGACGACCCGGCGCTGAAGGCCGCCCGCCTGGCGCTTGCCGCTGCGGTGCGCCAGGTGCTGCAAAACGGCCTGCAGCTGCTCGGCGTTTCCTCACCGGAGCAGATGTGATGAAGCAGCGCTCGTTCGACAAACGCAGCACAACCGCACGCAGCCATCGCGGCGGAACCTTGGCCGGCATTTTCGTCGGCATCGTCATCGGCGTGGTGATTGCCGCCGGGGTCGTCTTGTATCTGAACAAGTCGCCGCTGCCGTTCCAGGACGGCAAGCCGGCGCGAAACGAAGCGCCGAAGGCCGAGGAGGGCAAGGCCCCGGCCGCCGCGGCCGCGGCGCCGCAGGCTCTGCCGGGCAAACCGGGCGACAAGGCGCAGGAAAAGCGCTTCACCTTTTACGACATCCTGCCCGGCAAGGAAGAGGCGGTTCCCGCCAACGCGCCGGCGGCGCCGGCCGAAAAACCGCCGGTCCCCGCCGTGGCACCGGGAGAAACGCTGTTCCTCCAAGCCGGCGCCTTTCAAAAAGCGGCCGATGCTGACAACCTAAAGGCCCGTCTTGCGTTACTCGGTCTGGAGGCCGCCATCCAGGAAATCGCGATCCCCGACAAGGGGGCGATGTACCGGGTGCGGGTCGGCCCCTACGCCCAAATCGAAGAAATGAACCGCGTCCGCGGCCTGCTGTCGCAGAACGGTATTCCGGTGTCGGTGGTCAAGACCCATGAAGCCGGAAACTGACCGCCCGGCCGCGACAACAAGGAGAATCGCATGCAAAAGTTCTTGAGCTTCCTGGCCGCCGCCGCATTGGCCGCCTTCGTCGGCGCCGCCGGCGCCGCAACCCTGCAGCCGGGGCGCGACTACGAGCCCGTCAATCCGCCGCAGCCGACCGAGACCAAGGGCAAGATCGAAGTCATCGAATTCTTCTCCTACGCCTGTCCGCACTGCGCCCAGTTCGAGCCGCTGCTGGCGCGCTGGGCCAAGGCCTTGCCCAAGGACGTGGTGTTTCGCCGCGTGCCGGTCACCTTCGGCCGCGCCCAGTGGACCGTGCTGGCGCGAACCTACTACGCCCTCGAGGCGATGAACGAAGTCGACCGGACCCACGGTGCGGTCTTCGAAGCGGTCCACGGCGAACGCGCCATCCACATGGAAACGGCCCCGAAAACGGAATCGACGATGATCGACTGGCTGGCCGGCAAGGGCGTTGACCGCAAGAAATTCACCGACCTCTATAACTCCTTCACCGTCCAGAGCCAGGCCGGGCGCGCCACCCAAATGACAAGTGCCTACGGCATCCAGGGTGTCCCTTCGCTGGTCGTGGCCGGCAAGTACCGCACCCCGGACGGTTTCCAGGGCGGCCACGAGGAACTGCTCCGGCTCGCCGACGCGCTGGTCGCCAAGGCCCGCAGCGAACAGAAGTAGGCAGCCGTGGCCAAGGAATTGCGCGGGCTACGCCCGCGCATTTTTTTGACCGGCGCCTCCAGCGGCCTCGGTGCGGCGCTGGCCCGCCACTATGCGGCGCGGGGCGCGGAACTCGGCCTCGTGGCGCGCCGCGCCGCGGCACTCGAGGCGCTCGCCGCCAGCCTTCCCGGGCGCCCGCAAATTTATTGCCGCGACGTCGGCGATGCCGATGGCATGGCAGAGGCCGCCGCCGCCTTCATCGCCCGCGGCGGACCGCCCGACATTGTCATCGCCAATGCCGGCATCAGCGTCGGCACGCTGACCGGCGAACGCGGCGACCTGCCGGCCTTCCGCCGCGTCTTCGAGACCAATGTGCTCGGCCTGGCGCACAGCTTCGCGCCCTTCGTCCCGGCGCTGAGTGCGACCGGGCACGGCACCCTGGTCGGCATCGCCTCGGTGGCCGGCATTCGCGGCCTGCCCGGCGCCACCGCCTACAGCGCCTCGAAGGCGGCGGCCATGGCCTATCTCGAAGGCCTGCGCATCGAGTTGCGCGACAGCGGTGTCGCCGTCGTGACCATCGCGCCGGGCTATATCGCCACGCCGATGACGGCCGTCAACCGCTACCCGATGCCGTTCCTGCTGTCCGCCGACGAGGCGGCACGGCGCATCGCCCGGCTGATCGACCGGCGCGTGTCCTATGCCGTGGTGCCCTGGCAGATGGCCGTTGCGGCGAAGCTCCTGCGCCTCCTGCCAAACGCGATCTTCGACCGCCTCGCCGCCCGCGCCGGACGCAAGCCGCGCCATCTGCCGACTTAGGAAACCCTCAGCGAGGCACGCCGAGCTCGGCGCAGAGCCGATCCACGGTGGCGCGCAGGGCCTCGATGTCGTCGCGCATTCGCGCCACCGCGTGCTTGAGGGCGGCCACCTCGCCGGTGGTGACCTCGCCGCTGACGGCCGGCGCCGCGGCGTCGACATCGGCCTCCTCGGCGACCGGGCCGGAGAGCAGATGGGCGTAACGGTGCTCGCGCGATCCAGGCCGCTTCGCCAGGCGGACGACGAGCGGCTCGTCGCGCTCCATCATCGACTCGAGCAGCGCCTCGACGGCGGCGATGTCCTCGAAGGACTGCAGCCGCTCGCTATGGATCCGCAGTTCTCCGGGCGTCTGCGGGCCGCGCAGCCAGAGCACCGACAACAGCAGGATGCGGTCGCGCGGCAGGCCGAGGCCCTTGACGCAGTTGTGGGCATGGCGGGCCACCCGGCCGCCCGAGGTTTCCATGACAAGCGACTGGCGGCGCAGCGAATCCAGGGTCGCCTGGACCTCGGTTTCGGTCGCCGCCAGCACCGGGTTGCGGTTGTTCTTCTGGTTGCAGCCGGCGACCAGGGCGTTGAGCGTCATCGGGTAGTAGTCCGGCGTCGTCGCCTCCTTTTCGAGCAGCACACCGAGGACGCGGGTGTCGAGCAGGGAGAGGACCGGCAAGGCCATGATCAGGGCGTCTTCGGCTTCTTCACCGGCTTGCGGTGGCCCTTGTGGATCTTGTTCGGACGGCGCAGCGACGGCGGCGGCTGGCCGGGCTGGGCTGCGGCGATCGACTTCTGCTGCGCCGCCACGGCGGCCTTGCCCGGGCCCAGTTCGATCTCGATGGCGACGATGGCGTCCCACTGCTCTTCGCTGCGGTCGCGCTCGGGGATCGCAAGCAGGTCGCGAAGCTGGGCGCGAAGGTCGTTAGGTGACTCTGTCATGGCTTTTTATCCAACCCCCCGATGCTGCATCCTACAATGAAACCGGCGCAGCGGCGGCATCCGGTATGGCGCGCGCCGGTCGGCCGTTTCCGCTACAATCGCGGCGCGGCGGAAACGAAAACGGCCCCTCGCCGGGGGCCGCACGCATGCTGGTGGTGATGGGGGGACTTGAACCCTCGACCTACGGATTATGAATCCGTCGCTCTAACCAGCTGAGCTACATCACCGTTTCCCCAAGTGTGGCGCGGGAAGGGGCGAGATTATCGATGCCATCGCCGCGTCTTGTCAAGGAACCCCGCGCCGTGAAAGCGAAACGCAGCCCGTCATGCAATACGATGTCGTCATAGTCGGGGGCGGGCTCGCCGGTCTCGCCGTGGCGGCGGCGCTGCGCCGCACGCCGCTCTCCGTGGCGCTCGTCGAAGGCCAGGCGCCGGCCTTGCCGCCTGCCGGCGCCTGGGATAGCCGCATCTACGCGGTGAGCCCCGGCAACGTCCGCTTTCTCGATGACGTCGGCATCTGGGGGCACCTCGACCCGGCGCGGCTGACGGCCGTGCGGGCCATGAAGGTTTGCGGCGATGCCGGCGGGCGGCTCGATTTCTCGGCGCACGACAGCGGCGTCGGCGAACTGGCCTGGATCCTCGAAGCCTCGCTGATGCAGCGGGAACTGTTCGAGACGGTCCGCCGCCAGGGCAACCTGGCCCTGTTCTGCCCGGCCCGTCCGCAGGCCCTGGACTTCGCCGCCGACTCGGCCACCCTGAGCCTGGCCGACGGCCGCCGGCTCGGCGCCAAACTGATCGTCGCCGCCGACGGCGCCGACTCATGGACACGCGATGCCGCCGGCATGCCCGTGCGGTTCCATGGCTATCGCCAAACCGGCGTCGTCGCCAATTTCGCCTGCGCCAAGCCCCACCGCGGCATCGCCTGCCAGTGGTTCCGCGGCGACGGCGTGCTCGCCTACCTGCCCCTGCCCGGGGACATGATCTCGATCGTCTGGTCGACGCCGGACGAGCATGCGGCCGAGTTGCTGGCGCTGCCGCCCGCGGAGTTCTCCGCCCGCGTCGCGGCAGCCGGAGCCGCCCGCCTCGGCGAGCTCGAGCTGCTCACCCCGCCGGCCGGTTTTCCGCTGCGCTTGATGCGCCCACCGCGCTGCGTGGCACCGCGCCTCGCCTTGGTCGGGGATGCCGCCCACGCCATCCATCCGCTCTCCGGCCACGGCATCAACCTCGGCTTCCAGGATGCCCGCGTCCTGGCCGGGGAACTCGCCGCCAAACCGGACTACATCGACTGCGGCGACGAGCGGTGGCTGCGCCGTTACGAGCGGGCGCGCGCCGAGGAGGTGTTCGCGCTACAAACCCTGACCGATGCCCTGCAGCGGCTGTTCGCGCCGCGCAATGCCGCGCTGGCGGCACTGCGCAACTTTGGATTGAACCTCACCAATGCTTTGCCTGTCGCACGGGATGCGCTGGTGCGTTACGCCCTGCGCTGACTTTTCCGGAGACCCCATGACCCTTACCTTCGCCGCCCCCCGCCTGCTCGCCCTTGCCGCCGCCTTGCTGGTCGCGCCCGCCGCCTTCGCCGACGAGGCCGATATCCGCAAGTCGATCGAGACCCTTTACGGCAAGGTCAAGGTCGAGACCGTGCACAAGACCGGCATCCTCGGCCTCTATGAAGTTCAGGTCGGCCACGACATCGTCTACACCGACGAGAAGGGCAGCTACTTCTTCGTCGGCGACATCCTCGACGCCAAGGCGCACCGCAACCTGACCGAGGAGCGCAAGAACAAGCTGGTACAGATCAAGTTCGCGGATCTGCCGGTCGACCTGGCGGTGAAGACGGTGCGCGGCGACGGCAGCCGCGTCTTCGCCACCTTCGAGGATCCGAACTGCGTCTATTGCCGCAAGCTGGCCAAGGACATGGCCGGCATGACCGACATCACCATGTACACCTTCCTCTACCCGATCCTCGCCGCCGATTCCACCGACAAGGCCAAGGCCATCTGGTGCGCGCCGGACCGCTCCGCGGCATGGCGGCAATGGATGATCGACGGCGTCCTGCCGCAGGCGACGAGCTGCAGCGATCCGACCGACAAGGTCGTCGCGCTGGCCCAGAAGCTCGGCATCCAGGGCACGCCGACGATCTTCTTCGCCGACGGCAACCGCATCCCCAGCTACATCCCGGCCGCCAAGCTCGAGGAAATGCTGAACAAGACGGCCGCCGCCAAGTAGTCCGCTCAGTCGGCGCCCGCCGCCCGTCGCGAGCGCCGCCGCAGCCCCAAGCCGATGCCGTAGTGCCGCGCCTGGCGATAAAGTGTGGCGCGGTGGATGCCGAGCTCGTCGGCCGCCGCCGCGACCCGGCCGCCGTGGCGTGCCAAGGCCTGTTCGATGGCCGCGCGGGTTACCTCGCTCAGCAAAGTGCCGCTCGCCGCCGGCAGCGGCCGCCGTCCGGGCTCGGCTTGAACGACGTCCTCGGGCAGGTGTTCGCTGCCGATGGTCGCCCCGTCGTCGTGCAGCGCCGCCAGCGCCGCCAGCGTATTGGCGCACTGGCGCAGATTGCCCGGCCAGTCGTGGGCGAGCAGCAGCTGCCTCGCCGCAGCGGCGAGGCGCTGCCGCCGCGCCGGCGCAACGGTCCTCTGCCATAGGGCGTCGAGCGCCTGCTCGCGCTCGGCCTGCGGAAGTTCCCGCCATGGCGGCAGGCGCACCACGAAATGCTGCAGCCGGTAGAAGAGATCGGTGCGGAACAGGCCCGCCGCGACCATGGCGCCGAGGTCGCGCAGCGTCGCGCAGATCACCACGCAATCGACCGGCCGCGCCGCGCCGCCCCCCAACGGCGCCACCTCGTGTTCCTGGAGGACGCGCAAGAGCCGCGTCTGTAAGGACATTGGCATATCACCGATTTCGTCCAGGAAGAGCATGCCGCCGTCGGCCTCGAGGATGCGGCCGGGCGCCCCCTGGCGGCGCGCGCCGGTGAAGGCGCCTGCGGCATAGCCGAACAGTTCGGCCTCGATCAGCGTCTCGGGCAGCGCCGCGCAGTTGATGGCCACGAAAGGACCGTCGCGGCGGACCGAGGCGCGGTGCAGTGCCCGGGCGAACATTTCCTTGCCGGTGCCGGTCTCGCCGAGAATCATCGTCGTCAGTCCGGCATTCGCCGTGCGCCGGGCCCGGTCGAGCTTGGCCCGCACGGCCGGGCTGAACCAAGTTGCGGCGGCGGCGCCGGCCGGCGCGTTGCCTGCCGGCCGGCGCGCGGCGCGCAGCGCCGGCTGCAACTCGGCCATCAGCACGATGGTGCCGCCTTCATATGGCGCGAAGGCGGTCACCCCGGCGGCGGGCAGCGGCGCGGCGAAGCATTGCCGCCAGTCCCGGCCGATGATGTCCCAGTCGGCGCCCAGCCAGCGCAGCGCGGCGCGATTGGCGCCGACGATGCGATCGTCATCGAGGAGGAGGACGCCCTCCTGGAAACTGCCCAGCAATGCCTGCTGCGGATGGAAACGCAAGCGGGCGTAGCGGCCCGGCGCGTCGATCAGCCAGCGATGTTCGATCTCGCGCACGGCGCGCTTCACCGCGGCGCGCGCATAGCCGCGCGGCAGGCGCGAATCGCCCGAAACATTGACGACGCCGGCCAGGATACCGGTGGTGTCGAGCACCGGCGCGGCCGTGCAGCAGAGAATCCGATGCCGTTCATGGAAATGCTCGCCGCCCCAGACCTCGACCAGGTGGTTGTCGGCCAGGGCCGTGCCGATGGCGTTGGTGCCGCGTTGCGCCTCGCTCCAGCAGACGCCCGGCAGCAGCGCCACCCGCGCCGTACGCTGCATGGTGCGGCCGGCACCGCGGGCATCGAGCAGGGTGCCGTCGGGCGCGGCGAGCAGCACCAGGCTGTCGCTGTCCTCGAGGCTGTCGTGCAGGGATTCGATTTCCGGCGCGGCGTAGGCCAGCAGTTGCTCGCAGCGCCGGCGCCCGGCCTCGACCGCTGTCGGCTGAGGCGCCGGCGGCGCGGCGAGCCGGTCCGGGGCCAGGCCCATCTCCAGGCAGCGACGCCAGGAGCGGAGGATACGCTCGGAAATCAGCTCGGCCGGCCAACGCGTCAGTTCGAAGAACTCGCGGCGCGCCCGATCCACGTCGGCCGGCGAGTGCCAGGGGCGGGCCAGGGGTTGAGGAGTGGAGTCTTTCGTCTTGGTCACGGGTTTGTCGCAGATATTTTGTCGCAGCTTGCGACAATGTACCGATTTATTCCAGCACTGTGCAACAGGGGAATTACCGGGCGGCGGCGGCGCCGGGACGGCCCTTGCCGCCGGCGGCCGCGGCAACTGGCTGATCGGGATGCGTTCGCACGCGGACACCGCTCCCGGCCGGCGGCGTGGCACGGATACTGCGCAGGACTGGTCCGTCCGCATCGTCGGATCAACGCCACCAGACCCGAAGGAGACATGCATGGCTTTCACCATCAACGACATCAGCGTCGACAACCCGTACAAGTCGCGTTATGACAATTTCATCGGCGGTAAATGGGTAGCGCCGGTCGACGGCCAGTACTTCGAGAACCGCACCCCGACCACCAACCGCGTTCTCTGCCAGGTGGCGCGGTCGAACGAGAAGGACATCAAGCTCGCCCTCGACGCCGCCCACGAAGCCAAGGCCGCCTGGGGACGGACCTCGCCGGCCGAGCGCGCCGGCGTCCTCAACCGGATCGCCGACCGGATGGAGGCCAACCTCAAGCTGATCGCCACCGCCGAGACCCTGGACAACGGCAAGCCGATCCGCGAGACGATGGCCGCCGACATCCCGCTGGCGATCGACCACTTCCGCTACTTCGCCGGCTGCATCCGCGCCGAAGAAGGCAGCGTCTGCGAGATCGACCACAACACCTACGCCTACCACTTCAAGGAGCCGCTGGGGGTCGTCGGCCAGATCATCCCGTGGAACTTCCCGATCCTGATGGCCACATGGAAGATGGCGCCGGCCATCGCCGCCGGCAACTGCGTCGTCCTCAAGCCCGCCGAGCAGACGCCGGCCTCGATCCTGGTCCTCATGGACCTGATCGGCGACCTGCTGCCGCCCGGCGTGCTCAACGTGGTCAACGGCTACGGCCTGGAGGCCGGCAAGCCGCTCGCCTCGTCCAGCCGCATCGCCAAGATCGCCTTCACCGGCGAGACCACGACCGGCCGCCTGATCATGCAATACGCATCGCAGAACCTGATTCCGGTGACCCTCGAACTCGGCGGCAAGAGCCCCAACATCTTCTTCGAGGACGTGCTCGCCGCCGACGACGCCTACTTCAACAAGGCGCTGGAAGGCTTCACCATGTTCGCCCTGAACCAGGGCGAGGTCTGCACCTGTCCGTCGCGGGCCCTGATCCAGGAATCGATCTATGACAAGTTCATGGAGCGGGCATTGAAGCGCGTCGCCGCCGTCAAGCAGGGCAATCCGCTCGATCCGTCGACGATGATCGGCGCCCAGGCTTCCGGCGAGCAGCTCGAAAAGATCCTCACCTACATCGACCTCGGCAAGCAGGAAGGCGCCCAATGCCTGATCGGCGGCGAACGCAACCTGCTCCAGGGCGATCTGCGCGAAGGCTTTTACATCAAGCCGACGGTGTTCAAGGGCCACAACAAGATGCGCATCTTCCAGGAGGAGATCTTCGGGCCGGTGGTGTCGGTGACCACCTTCAAGAACGAGGAGGAAGCCCTGACCATCGCCAACGACACGCTCTACGGCCTCGGCGCCGGGGTGTGGACCCGCGACGGCAGCCGCGCCTTCCGCATGGGCCGCGGCATCCAGGCCGGCCGGGTGTGGACCAACTGCTACCACGCCTACCCGGCCCATGCCGCTTTCGGCGGCTACAAGCAGTCGGGCATCGGCCGCGAGACGCACAAGATGATGCTCGACCACTATCAGCAGACCAAGAACCTGCTGGTCAGCTACAGCCCCGACGCGCTCGGCTTCTTCTGACCGTTGTTCCGGTTGGCGGCCGCAGTCGGCCGCCGACATCCTCCGCCCGTCGAATCGCGAGACGGGCTTAGCGCGGGCGCTGCGGCGCCCGCTTTTTTTCCGGAGAGACTATGGATGACATTGGCAAACTATCGCGGGTGTCGGCGACACCGGCGGCGCTGGAGCTGATCGCCAGGATCAAGGCGCAGCACGGCGAACTGCTGTTCCACCAGTCCGGCGGCTGCTGCGACGGCAGCGCGCCGATGTGCTTCCCGCGCGGCGAATTCTTGGTCGGCGACGTCGACGTCAAGCTCGGCGAGATCGGCGGCGTGCCCTTCCACATGAGCCGCAGCCAGTTCGCCTACTGGGAACACACCCACCTGATCATCGACGCCATTCCCGGCAGCGGCGGCATGTTCTCGCTCGAGCGGCCGACCGGCCTGCGTTTCATCACCCGCTCACGGCTCTATTCCGACCAGGAGCTGGCGCGGCTGCCGCCCCTGGGTTGAACCGATCATGGCTTGGCGTTGGCGAAGAACAACTGCTGGCCGCTGATCTTGTAGGCGGCGATGGTCGCCTGGCCGTCGGCCGAGACCAGCCAGTCGATGAACTTCCGGCCGGCGTCAACCTTCACGTGCGGATGCCTGGCCGGATTGACCAGCATGACACCGTACTGGTTGAAGAGGCGTGGATCGCCCTCGACGACGATGTCGAGGTTCTGCCGGTTCTTGAACGACAGCCAGGTGCCGCGGTCGGCCAGGATGTAGGCGTTCATCGAGGCCGCCGTGTTGAGCGCCGGACCCATGCCCGAACCGGTATCGCGGTACCAGGGCGTGACGCGCTTTTCGGCGCCGATGCCGGCCGCTTCCCAGTAGCGCAGTTCGGCGGCGTGGGTGCCCGACTTGTCGCCGCGCGAGACGAAGGCCGCCTGGGCCGCGGCGATCTTCTTCAGCGCCGCGGCGATGTCCTTGCCGCCGGCGGTCCTGGCCGGGTCGTCCTGCGGCCCGACCAGGACGAAGTCGTTGTACATGACATCCTGGCGGCCGATGCCGAAACCCTCGGCGACGAACTTGTCCTCGGCGGCGCGGTCATGGACGAATACCACGTCGGCGTCGCCGCGCCTGCCCATGTCGAGGGCCTGGCCGGTGCCGACGGCGACGACGCGGACCTCGATGCCGGTCTGCTCGGTGAAGCGCGGCAGCAGGTGCTTGAAGAGGCCCGACTGTTCGGTCGACGTCGTCGATGCGACGACGATGAATTCGCCGGCGTCGACCAGCCCGGCGAAACCGATTGCGGCGGCCAGGGCGAGGCCGGCGAGCAGGGTGCGGCGTTGGATCCGGATGGTCATGATGAACCTCGAAGCGTTGAAAAATGGGGCGGGACGATACAATGTTCCCCGGTAAGCTATTTGAAACGCGTACTGTGTTCAATAAGCAGCCTAATGCCTATATGACTTATCGGATCAGCGTCGGCCTGGTCGGCGAATTCGCCGGGAAACTGCTCGATTTCGTGACCCTCGCCGAGATACTCGCCGGGGTCGCCGAGTCGGGTACGCTGCGCGCCGCGGCCGACCGCCTGGCGCTCTCCTACCGCGGCGTGTGGGGCAAGCTCGAACTGGCCCACGAGGCGCTCGGCCAAGCGCTGGTCATCAAGAGCAAGGGCCATGGCAGCAGCCTGACGCCGGCCGGCGAACAACTGCTGCGGCTGGTCCGCGACATGCGCCAGCGCGCCCAGGATGCGGCCCAGCGCGAAATCGCCCCGCTGGACGAGGAACTGCGGCATCTGCTGGCCCTCGGCCGGCCTTCGCTGCGGCTCGCCTGCAGCCACGACGTCCTGCTCGCCGATTGCGCCAGCGGCGGGCTGCTCGACGGCTGGGAGCTGCGCTTCATGGGCTCGCAGAAGGCGCTCGATGCGCTGGAATCCGGCAAGGTCAATCTGGCCGGTTTCCACCTGCCGGAAAATGTGCCCGGCATGGTCGCCTTCGAGAACCTGTTCGTCGATCCCCGCTACTTCGTCCAGCCGTTGATGCGCCGCGAACAGGGCCTGATCGTCGCCTGCGGCAACCCGCTCAACATCCGCGCCATCGACGATCTGGTCCGGCCGGAGGTGCGCTTCATCAACCGCCAGCGCGGCGCCGGCACGCGGATGTGGCTCGACCACCTGCTCCGTTCGCGCGGCCTCGATCCCGCGGCGATCAAGGGCTACGGCCGCGAGGAGTTCACCCACTTCGCCGTTGCCGCGGCGGTCGCCGCCGGCGCCGCCGACGTCGCCTTCGCCCAGCGCGCCGCGACCGCCGGGCTGGCCGTCGATTTCATTCCGGTCGGCTGCGAAACCTACTTCATCTGCGGTGCCCGCCAGCTTGGCCGCGATGCCCGGGTGCGCGATTTCATCGACACCGTGGCGCGCCGCCTGGCCGGCCATTCCGGGTACGCGGCGGCGGACCCGCCGGCCGGCGAGCGCCGGCAGGCCTGACCGGGAATAATTCCCTTCCGCCGCCGCCGCGCTGCTGGCATGCTCGCGGCCAACGCATCGTGTTCATCGCAAAACAAGACCGCAGCTCATCGAGGGGGAATTCGTGATAACCCGTTGTCATTTTCACCGGAGCGTGCTGGCCGCCGCCGTGGCCGCTGCCGCCGTCCATCAATCGCTGTTCGCCGCCAATCCGACCGAGGCCCTCGAGGCCCCGGCGGTCGAGGTCATCGGCACGACGCCGCTGCCCGGCCTGGCGACGCCGATCCGCGACGTGCCGGCCAACGTCCAGGTTTTCGGCGCCCGCGAACTGACGCAGCAGCGCCAAACCAACGTCGGCGAGTACCTCGAGGCCAACCCGACCAGCGTCACTCTGAATTCCGTGCAGGGCAACCCCTTCCAGGCCGACGTCAATTTCCGCGGCTTCACCGCCTCGCCGGTGCTCGGCACGCCCCAGGGCCTGTCGGTCTTCGTCGATGGCGTGCGGGTCAACGAGCCCTTCGGCGACGTGGTGAACTGGGACCTGATACCCCAGGCGGCCATCGCCAGCATCCAACTGATCCCCGGCTCCAATCCGACCTTCGGCCTCAACACCCTGGGCGGCGCCCTGGCGGTCTACACCAAGAGCGGCAGCCAGTCTCCGGGCGGCTCGCTGGAGGCCTACGGCGGCTCCTTCGGCCGCAAGGCCACCGAGGCCCAGTTCGGCGGCAAAAAGGGCAATGTCGACTGGTTCATGGCGGCCAATTTTCTCGACGACCAGGGCTGGGCCCAGCACAACCCGAGCACGGTGCAGCAACTCTTCGGCAAGACCGGCTGGCAGGACGACAAGACCGACCTCGACGTCAGCCTGACCCTGGTCGACAACCGGCTGCAGGGTACGCAGACGCTGCCCCTGTCGATGTTCGACAACATCCGCCAGGCCTATACCTTCCCCGACCGCACCGACAACCGGCTGGCCTTCCTGACGGCCAAGGGCAGCCGCTTCATCAACGACAATGTCATTGTCGGCGGCAATCTCTATTACCGCAAGTACCGCAATGAAAACTTCAACAGCAACGTCAATGGCGATTTCAAGGCGGCGCCCGATCCCGAGGCGACCAATGACCTGGCCGCGATCGACCAGGACAGCTACGGCGGCGGCGCCCAGCTGACGCGGATCGGCAAGCTCGGCGCCATGGACAACCAGTTCGTGCTCGGCGCCAGCGGCGACTTCGGCCGGGCGCATTTCACCCAGGACAGCCAGGATGCGATCTTCACCGCCGATCGCGGCACCCTCGCCACCTCGCCTTTCGCCCGCGTCACCGACGCGCAGACCAGCAACCGCTACTGGGGCCTGTATTTCAGCGATACGCTAAAGCTCGACGCGGCCTGGACCCTGACCCTGTCGGGCCGCTACAACCGGGCCTGGGTCAAGGTCGAGGACCGCTCGGGCCTCGACCCCCAGCTCGACGGCGAGCACAGCTTCAGCCGCTTCAACCCGGCCGTCGGCCTCAACTATTCGCCCGGCGAGCAGCTCACCGCCTATGCCGCCTACAACGAGGGCATGCGGGCGCCGACGCCGATCGAGCTGGCCTGCGCCGATCAGAATGCGCCGTGCAAGCTGCCCAACAATTTCATCGCCGACCCGGACCTGAAAAAGGTGGTCTCGAAGACCGCCGAGTTCGGCCTTAGGGGCAAGCTCGCCCACGAGACCTCGTGGAGCGCGGCGATCTACCGCACCGAACTCACCGACGACATCCAGTTCATCAGCGCCAATAGCGGCGCGGCCAATGCCGGCTTCTTCGAGAACGTCGGCAAGACGCGCCGCCAGGGCCTCGAGCTGTCGCTGGCGACAAGGCAGGGCGCCCTGTCCGGCTCGGTCCGCTACAGCTACGTCGACGCCACTTTCCAGTCGCCTTTCAGCGTCCATTCGCCGAGCAATTCCTCGGCCGATCCGGCCAGCGGCGACATCCAGGTGCAGCCGGGCGACCGCATCCCCGGCATCCCGCAGCACAGCCTCAAGCTGCGCCTGCAGTACGACTGGGGCGAACAAGCCTCGCTGGGCGCCAACCTCGTCGTCAGCAGCCACGTCTTCGCCCGCGGCGACGAGAACAACCGCGACATCAACGGCAGCATTCCCGGCTATGCCGCCGTCAATATCGACGGCCGCCGCGCGATCGGTAAGGGCTGCGAATTGTTCGTCCGGGTCGCCAACCTGTTCGACCGCCGCTACGCGAATTTCGGCCTGCTCGGCCAGAACTGGTTCAACACCCCCGACCGAACTTTCAATACCGCCGCCACCCCGGCCAACGAGCAGTTCCGCGGCCCCGGCGCACCGCGCGGCGCCTGGATCGGCATCCGCTACCAGTGGCTGTGAGTCCGACCGGAATTAGTGAAACGCCATCAACAGCACTCCGGTGATGGCCAGCGCCGCGGTCCAGGCGCGGCGCAGCGCGGCGCCGCTCAGCAGGCCAGGATGCAGGGCGACGCCGCGGCAGACGCCGTTGGCCGTGACGCCGGTCGTGACCAGCATCGCCGCCGTATGCACGCCGACTGCCGCCAGCCCGAGGAGCAGCGAGCCCGATGCGGTGATGGCGCGCGCCGGATTGTCGGCAAGGCACAGCGGCACCAGCGCAGGGACCAGCGTCAGCCCGGCACCGTGCGCGGTGGCCATCAGAAAGGACCACAGCGCGATGCCGGCGTGGCCGGCCGGCGTGCTCATTGCCATGCGCTGCCCCGCACCGCGCAGCACGCGGTAGGAGGCCGCGCCGACGAGCAGCGCGCCGGCCAGGTCCTGGACCAGCGCACGGTCGATGGCCATGCCCCGGGTAAAGACGCAAGCCACGACCGTGATCGACGCCGCGTGCCCGATGGCGATGGGCAGCAGGGCACGCCGCACCTGTGAACCGCTGCGCACCTGCACGCCCCAGGCCGCGGCGAACATCCAGCCGGTCGCCGGGTTCAATCCATGCAGGGCGCCGAGGCCGGCCACGGCCATCCACGGCCACAGCTCTGTCATGACGAAGTCATCCGGGCAAGGCGGGCCAGGATCAGGCACGCGCCGCGCCGCGCGAAGCGGCGGCCGGGGCCGACATCGCGACCGGCGCCGGCTCATAGCGGTCGTGGTGGCGCACCCACTCCATGGTGTGGCTGAGGTGGTCCTCGTCGCGGCCCTTGGCGGTCAGGTCGAGGAGGTTGTATGTCCCCATCATCACCTCCACGCCGCGCCCGTAGGTCGAGTAGGTATGAAAGACGGCGCCGGCCTCGTCTTTGTAGAAGACGCTGATGCCAGGCGCCTCCTCCTCCGGGAAGGGCTGTATGACATAGTTGTAGTAGACCCCGCCCTCCGCAGTATCTTCCGGCGTGAAGCTGACGCCGAAGTCGCGATTGAAGTCGCTGCCATGCGAGGACACCCACTTGAACTGCCAACCCATGCGCCGGCGAAACTGCTCGATAGCGGCGAGCGGTGCGCGCGACACGACCAGCAGGGTGACGTCGCGATGCGCCAGGTGCACCTTCATGCCGTCGATGTGGTCGGCCATGAAGGAGCAGCTCTTGCAGCCTTGCTCCCAGCCCGGTGCGAACATGAAGTGCTGCACCAGCAGTTGGCGGCGGTCTTCGAACAGCTCGGCGAGCGTATGTCGGCCCTCGGGCGTGTCGAAGACATAGTTCTTGTCGACGCGCTCCCAGGGCAACGCGCGGCGCTCGCGCGCGATCTGGTCGGAGAGGCGCGTCAGTTCCTTCTCGCGCGCCAGCAGCGTCTTGCGCTCGGCGATCCATTGGTCCCTGGACACGACGGGATGGTTCACGGTGTTCGCTTCGGTATTGGCGGTGTTCATGATGTGCTCCTTGGCTGGAAATGCCATTCGAGTTTCGTCAATGCGCCGCGCCGTGTCGGCGGGCGCGTTCCTGATCGCTCGGCGGTGCACCTGTGTCGAGCGGTGTGCAATCACGACTTGGCTCCTTTCGGACGCCGCACGGCGCGGATCTTTCCGCTCGCTCCGCCGCCGCAGTAGAAGAGTTCTGCACCGTCCGACTCGAGCCCGCTGACGCCGATGCCCGCCGGCATCTCCAGCCGCTCGAGCACGGCGCCGCTGTCCGGGTCGATGCGGCGGATATCGCTCTCGTCGCCCTCCCAGGTGCCGTGCCACAGCTCGCCGTCGACCCAGGTGACGCCGGTGACGAAGCGGTCGGACTCGATGGTGCGCAAAATGGCGCCGGTCTCGGGATCGATCTTGTGGATCTTGCGATCACGGTACTGCCCCACCCACAGGCTGCCCTCGGCCCAGGCGAGGCCCGAGTCGCGTCCGTGGCCGGGCGCCGGGATCGACGCCACCACGCTGCCGCTGACCGGATCGATCTTGTCGATGCGCGCTGCGGCGATCTGGTAGAGGTGCGTGCCATCGAAGGTGGTGCCGGCGTCGCCGGCGCGCTCGAGGGTGCGTGCGAGCTGGCCGCTGTCGGGGTCGAAGGCGACCAGCCTGGCCCCGGTGGCGGCCCAGACGCGGCTGCCGTCGTGGGTGACGCCGTGGATGTGGTCGGCGCCGGCGAAGGGTCCATACTCGCGGACGATCTCGGCCGCGCGTGCCGGTGCCGGCGCTTGCGTGTCAGCTGTCTTGCCTGTCCTGCCTGGGGTGCGGGTCATCGCCTGGCTCCTTGCGGCGCTCCGATGCGGCGCCGTAAGACCAATTTAGGCGAACGGCAGCGCGGCGGGGAGTAACAAGATCGTCGTGAATCCGGCCAGCGGCGGCGACAGCCAGCGCTGCGCGCGGCTGAGCCCGATCGAGCGCACCCGCCCGGCGGCCTCCAGCTCGACCAGCGCGCGCTGGACGGTGCGCTGGCTGGCCCCGAGGGCCAGCGCGAGGGCCGAGGTAGACCAGGCCGCGCCGTCGGCGAGCAGTGCCAGCAGCGACGCCTGATCGCCATCGATCGGTGGCACCAGGACGACGACGGTGCCCTCGTTCTGCGGCTCGAGCGCCGCCGCCCGGCCGCCCGAAGGCGGCGCTCCCTCCCCCGGGGAGGTGGTCGCGCAGCGACCGGAGGGCAGTGGAATCAGCGCAAAGCCGCGTGCGCTGGCCTCGATGCGCGCCAGCGGCGCCGCGAGCGCGCGCAAACGGCCGATCTCGACGCGCAGGCGCGCCCGGTGCGTCTCGTCGGGGCGCCGGGTGCGGAAGGTACGCTCGATCAGGGCGTGCCGGTCGATGTCGCCGGGCCACGCCTCGGCGAGCGCACGCGCCAGGGCGAACAGCACCGGCCGGCCCGCCAGCGGCCGCCAGGTGGCGCCGGCGCGCAGGCCGCGACGGCAGGCGTCGACCACCAGCGCGCCCGAGGCGAGCAGCGCTTCGACTTCGTCGAGGCGCAGCCGCTGCTCGTGGCCGGCGCCAACGCGGCGGGCGGCGGGACGATCGAGCGCCGCGCGCGCCTCGGCCACCTCGGCCAGCAGCGCCGGCACGCGCGCCCGCTCGGCCGCCGCGTGGGCGCGCTCGAGCGCCGCCTGCGCCGGGGCGGTGCGCAGCGAGCGCAACGCCAGCTCGGCTGCGGCCAGCTCCGCCACCGCCAGCAGCGAGGGCGGCTGGCCCCGCGCGTCGAGGCCGGCCAGGACGGCTGCGGCCTCGTCGAGGCGGCCGAGCAGGAGCAGCCGGCGCACCGCGATCAGACGCGCCTGCAGCGCGTTGGCGGTATCGGCGCGCGCCGCCAGCGTGGCCGCTGCGGCCGCCAGCGTGCGCGGCGAGCCGCGCAGGTCGTGCATGGCGAGGGCCACTTCGGCCTCGGCGACGACACAGCGGGCCCGCGCCAGCTCCTCGTGGGCGCCGAAGCCGCGGGCGGCGCGCCGCAGGAGCGCGCGGGCGCGCGGGTGCTCGCCCAACTGGGCCATGGCGATGCCGCGCAGGGCCAGCGCCGGCGGGTCGTCGCGCAGGGCGACGTGCTTGAGGGCGCCGAGCGCGTCGCCGGCGACGAGGGCGCGCGCGGCCGCGGCGATCAGGGAGTCCATCGCCACAGGCTAAGGCGCGGCAGCGGGCCGGCGGAATGTCCGCAGCATCCTTGGGCAGACGGCACTTGCGGCGGTCCCCTCTGGGGCGCTATCCCTGCCCCTTGACGACCGATCCGACTACGCCGTCGAGGTTCGACACCAGTGCCTTGCGGTACTCGGAAACATAGAACTCGATGGCCGCGGTTCGGTCTTGCCCTGGATCGCCACGGGTCAAATAGTTGAATGCGTTGTAGCGACCGGCGGCGAACAGGATCGCGGCGCTCACCTCGCCATCGCTTCTCTCCTCGGCCAAACGGTTGGCCAGACCGATGAACTCATCGACGAGCTGCAGAAATTCCGGCGGGTAGGCCATGACATTATCCTTTCCTGGCGATCTGCGCGGGGCCGCTCAGGGCTGGGGTGCCGTCGACCGACTCGGCAGCGTCGTTCGACAGCCGCCCGCCATGAGCGCCTTGGGTCCAACATGAAATATGCCGGCAAGCGCCGTTACTAATGCCGCGCCGCCGGCGACAAGGTCGGCGATAAACCCGTGCGTTGCTTGCGCCTGGCAGTAGGCCCACTGATCGCCGGCCCGGGTTTGCCTGGCGATGCCGGAATTCTTCAAGAAAAATGCTTCTGTCTGGACGTGGCCGCTGTTGTAGCTGGATACGGCGCCGACGGCAGCCCGTATTGCCGTGAGGAGAGCCGCCCTCCGAGCGAGGTGCTCTTCTTTTGCCCGCTCGTCCGGGACGTCCTCATGAATCGCGCCGACCTCGAATTCGCTTTCTTCGCTCATTTCGCTGCCTCCCGATGAACCGTCCCCAGTGGCAGGGTAGCTCACGATTAATTCTTGCACCGAAAATCTGGCATGTCGGCGACGGCCCGAGCCTGAGCCGCTGCGCCGACAGTGCGCCGTGCCGCCCGCCAAGGCCAAGTCTACAGCGCCGGTGATGCATTGCGCCGCATCGGAGTGGCTCATCGCTCGTCCGGCATAGCGTGCGTTGCCGGCTCAAGTCGTCGTCGGCGCCCGCAGGCCATAGAGCGCCACGCCTGCGGCCGGCGCCGCGACGCCTGGATTGCGATCTGCCCCGAGTCTCTTGCGCGTCATCGACCTAGATCGCAAGGCATTCAACGGTGCTGCCCTTCGGCTTTAGCGGCGGCCTTTGACCGACCAGCTTGCCGTTGTGCCAGGGTTCCCGGTGCAGAGTGGATTCCATGACAGACTCCTTGGCTGTTGATCGGACTCTGATTGTTCTAATCCAAGGCGGCGGGCCGCTTACGGGTTGGATGTCGAATGCGTGCAATCGGCCACAACCTGCCGGTCATATACTCGGCTTAGCTGTCGTTCGAGTGGCAGGTACGCTCCGAAACCTGCCGAATAGCCTACGCAAGCAATTCAGCCAAAGCGGCCGTTTGCAGTTCAACGGGGATTCGTCGGCAACGTGTTCCTTACCGGACAATCAATGGTCACCACGCTACATAGTCCATCGCTTTCAGATCTGTCTACCGAGGCCTACCCGCCTAACGACGAATGAAATGGCCGCGCTTGGGCTCCGATGCCAGCCCAGCACGTTCAAGCGCCGCGCATGCCCAGACTACTTCCCATGGAATGGCACCGAGCGAAGCTGCGATGGCCTCGTAATGCAACGCGGTCACATGATTGAGGTGCTCAAGCACGCCAATCATCAGTGACTCCTCCACTTGCGCTGGCGCACCGGCGCGGTCAGAATCACACCAGTAGATGCGATCGCGCACGATAATAAAGTGAGCTCGACAGCCGCTGTCCCGCCAGACGGACGGATAGATCGACAATTTCCCGCCCGACGTATATCGGCGCCATGCTGGTCCGCCTTGGCGATCAAGGTTGATGATGACATGTTCACCGCAGTCGTCCGGACAAGACATAACGATCCCGCGCGGGGTGCCGCGCACGACCAGCACATAATCACCAGGCTGCTTGAGCCGTTCCATCGCCTCGGAATAGCGCGCTGCCGTGCCCAAGTGGCAAACGGCATATGCTCTACGCATCATCTCGCTCCGGCAAGGCGATCGCACTGCCCACAGCAACAGCCTCTTTACGGCAATAGGGGCAAGTCGGCTGCGGCACGTTATCCATCGGCGCCATGCGGCCGCGGTTCGCCTGAAAGGTTAGGTGGCGTGCCGGCGCTGGAATGCCGGCGGCTGCAGAAAGGAACATTGTCGTCGCCACGGAGGCCGCCAAGGAAGTGAGCGAGATGACCGCCGGCTGAGCCACATGAACGCCTTTGTTGAAATACGGATCTCGGCGGCGCTCGGGCTCAGTCGTCAGGTCGCGGCGCACTTGATCGGCATCGAGCGAACCCGTGCAGTGAAGACATGCCTGTCCCGGCGCCAGCAATCGAACATGTGCCCAAAGCTGCAAGTTAGCTAGGGCGGCATCCGGTGTGATCGAGACGCCCATGTCGATGGTCGGCACGAGATATTGATACGCAATCTGGTTCAGTAGATGCCGGCTGCCGTGCGAGTCGGTGCAACAGAACACGTAATCTGCGGCGGCGATCTGCAAGCCGATCCCCGGCGCCAACACGTCCTGAGCGATCTTCGCAATTCGCGCGCCGGGTCGAATGGTATGGATGACGCGCGCGGCGACATCGACCTTGAGAGTCTTGTCGACATCGTCGTGCGTTGCCCCGATTACGCGATTGAGGTTCGTTCCGTCGATAAGTTGCGGGTCGATAAGCAGGAAGTCGTTGATGCCCAAGTGTGCGAGCTGCTGGGCGACGACCGAACCCGTCCCACCTAGCCCGACGATGACGACGCGTAGGCGCGCCAAGCGCCTTTGTCCGATCTCACCGAAGGCCAGGATTTGCCGGTCGTGAGCAATCTCGAGTTCAACGTCGCCGGCCACGGGGTCATAGGCGTGCTCGATGTGAGCACCGACCTCCAAGACACGCACCGGGTTTGACGTGCCCAGCTCACGGGCGATGAGCCGCTCCTCGCCTAACAGCAAGGCGACATGCGGGGCGTTAGGGCTTCGCATCCGGGCATAGGGAGCGAGGCGGGCTTCTGCTCGATCGTCCATTGGCGAAAACGCCGGTTCGCTCTCTTGCACGGGATGTGTGTGGACATAGATGAGACTCCAGCCGTGCCGTGCCGCGGTCCTTTCGAACGGCAGGCCGAACTCGGGCTTAAGTTCGACTTCGGTTGCCGTGCGCTTCACATAGTCTCCTTCGGTAGGGATTGCCATCGCCCGCAGCAGCAAGCGCGGACCGCCCTTGCCGCGTTCCACCGGTACGGCAAGCAGAATAGCGGCGCTTTCCAGCCAGCGATGCGCAAGGTCTTCCCGTAGCTTTGCAAGCTGCGGGGCCGGAAAGACCAAGTCAATCACAGCGGCTGCTCGAAGCGGCTACGCATCGCGCTGGCGTAGGTGCGCATGTCGTGGGTCGCAGGCGCCCAGCGGCCGACGTGCCATGAGAACCAAAGCGCGCGGGTCGTTGTGCCGGGCACCAACTGCTCGCCGCAATTTTGCGGCAGGTGGCCGCCGGCGAGGCGAAGATCGGAGTCGGCCCAGAAGCAGTCCGGAGCAGCGCCCGGGTAGCCGACGGGCGCGACGAACCAAATATTCGTGATCGACTTCGACCAGCCGGCCGGCAAGAACAGACCCGGGATGTGGATCAGGAAGCTGCCGTCGCTGATCGCCGTGCAGTTGGCGGCCGGATAGAGTTCGCGCAAGCGCTCGAAATGCGTCTCGACCGGCGGTAGGTGCGTGCCCACGTCGGCGCCGAAATTCGTCGGAGGCTTGCTAATGAAGTGCTTGGGCCCTTCGCCGTGGCCGATCGCAAGCTCGACCGGATCGCCGTCTTGGATGCTGCGATCCCTCTCGTGGGCACCGTTGCCTTCGAGTACCAGCGTGTCGGCCGGATCGAACGTGCCACCCTGAGCGCGGATGGCTTCTTTGATCGCCGCGCCGGTCATGGTTGGTCCCGTGGCGTCGAACCTCTTGCCGTTGTAGAAGAAGAACAGGGGGGTGCCAGGCTGGTGGCCTTGGGCCGCTTTCGTCGTTTCCATGTCATGGTTCCTCAATAATGGGGTGGCTTCGGAGTGCCCATTATCGATCACCCCACGGGTGAATGTCAATACGTAGCTTAACCTATAGGGTGCATGAATAATAATTCACCCGTGGAGTTATTAACTTATTGATTTTCCTGATGTGCGCTGGTAACCTCCATCGCCATGGAATTACTCTTCGCAACTTCCGACCTGGAAGCTGCCGCGCAGTCGGAAGGCCGTCTCCAGAAGATTTTTGGAGCTAGTGCCCGGCGAGCTTGTCAACGGCTGTACGAACTCGCTGCGCTTGAGACTCTCGCCGCTGCCATTGCGCTGCCAACTCTTGACCTCAGACCGAACCCCGGCAGTGGACGGTTCTCGGTTTCGGTGTCTCGGGTCCATCGCATCACATTCGAACCGATCCGTAACGCGCAGGCCGGGAAGCGTGTCCAACGCTTGGATCCTGCTTCCGTGACTTCAATCCGAATCCTTTCCCTTGGTGGAATACATGACGACTAATATCGCCAATAGCCAGTTCCGCCCTGACTACGCCGCTCTTCCCGGAGAAAGCCTTATGGAACTCCTGGACAAAATAGGCTTATCTCAGGCAGATCTCGCCGAGCGGACAGGGCGCCCAAAGAAGACAATCAACGAAATTGTAAAAGGGAAGGCGGCAATAACTCCTGAGACTGCTCTCCAGTTCGAAAGAGTGCTTGGGACGCCGGCTTCGTATTGGGTCTCGCTCGAACAGCTCTACAGATCTGCTGTCGCGAGACAAGAAGAAACGAAACGTCTAGGGAAGCACGTCTCTTGGTTAACAAATTTCCCAATCGCTGAAATGATAAAGAGGGGATGGTTAGAAGATCGAACGGAGAAGGTGGAATTGCTGCAGCAACTCTTGACCTTTTTTGGCGTGGCATCACCGGACGCTTGGGAAGATATCTGGTCTAGTGGAAAGGAAGCAGCCGCATTTCGTCGGCAAGAGTCCAGGGCCACAAACCGTCACCTGTTAGCAGCTTGGTTACGCCAAGGGGAAGTACTTGGCAAAAGCGTCAAATGTGATCCATTTGATGTCTCTCGATTCAAAGATGCTCTGACTGAAGTGAGAGAATTGACGAGTCACGACGATATTCGAATATCTAGTGAGGCTATGAAGGTAATCTGCGCCAAGGCCGGCGTAGCAGTCGTGTTCGTTCCTGAATTTCCAAAACTGGGAGTTTTTGGTGCAACTCGCTGGCTTTCGCAAGATAAGGCCCTTATCCAATTAAGTCTTCATTACAAACGTGCCGATCAGTTTTGGTTTTCCTTCTTCCATGAGGCTGGCCATATCTTGCTTCATGGCAAACGAGAGATCTTTGTCGAAGAGAAAGGATTAGTGAACCGAGAGGAGGAAGAAGCGAACAAGTTTGCTGCGGACTTCTTAATTCCTCCGCATACTTACAACAAGTTCTTAGAAGGAGATGACTTTAGTAAGGCCGCAATATTGGCTTTTGCAAGGCAACTGAAGATTGCTCCAAATATCATTGTCGGGCGCTTGCAGCGTGAAAAGAAGGTCGGATTCAATGAGAGACACGATCTCATTGTTTGGCTGCAGTGGGCGCATGCGTGATCTCAAGCTGGAATAAGGTTGCTATACAAGAACCGCTGTCTTGATCCCCCTTCCATCCGCACGTTAAGCATTCCAGTGCATTATCCGCAGCATTCGCATCCTGGCTAAACGTGATGTAGCTGTTAGGACATATAGGCCGTGGCCTTGAGCGAGTAACTGTTGCTTTGGCCGATTATGCAAAGCTTTCCATAAGGCCGACATGCTGTCCGTGAGTGGCCGCATCAAGCGACTGCTCCACTTTAATACCTACCGTCACTGCTGTCCGGTTAAATCGCGAATAGATTCAACTGGTTGTTGATACTAATACTGTCTGAACTGGAGTCGCCGCCCGGAAAAGCTTGCTGCAAGGGCATCTTCTCGAAAAGGGTGACCGACAGAATCTGTAGCAA
>WNGH01000098.1_pt1 | contig 61045 bp, 60 predicted proteins | sample 5400631 | NCBI WGS metagenome assembly WNGH01 (sample SAMN13153373, study PRJNA577476) | soil metagenome | isolation source: 115 cm soil or saprolite under Garry oak tree replicate 1 | place: USA:California | collected 2016-06-15
CGGGTGCTTCGCAGCTGTGGGCAACTCGCCTCCTGGCCAAGGAGGGGCCGGGCGAGTTGCCCACAGCCAAGCCCGGTGGATAACCCTGCGCCATAGCCACACGACCGCCTTTAACACGCCGAGGGTAGTCCAGTGAGCCACTTCAAGTACCACGTCTTCTTCTGCAACAACCAGCGCCCGCCGGGCGAGTCCTGCTGCGCCAACCACGGCGCCGCCGACATGCGCGCCTACGCCAAGGAGCGGATCAAGGCGCTCGGCCTAAACGGCGCCGGCAAGGTGCGCATCAACATGGCCGGCTGCCTCGACCGCTGCGAACTCGGGCCGGTGCTGGTCGTCTATCCGGAGGCGGTCTGGTACACCTATGTGGACCGCGAGGACATCGACGAGATCATCGCCGAGCACCTGGTGCACGGCCGCGTCGTGGCGCGGCTGAAGATATGAGCCTTCCGCCCACCCCCCTTCCCCCGGAAGGGGGTGACGTGTGTTCGCGGGCGCTGCCCGCTCCGAGTTCGACGCGGCCCCGCCTTGGGGCGGCCCGGCGGCGGGGCGTCTGATGTCCCGCCACGAGCGCGTCCTGCTCGACGGTCCGGCCGGCAAGGTCGAGGTCTTCGTCGAGGCCCCCGAAGCGCCGCGCGGCGTCGTTCTCGTTGCCCATCCGCATCCGCTGTTCGGCGGCACCGCCGACAACAAGGTGGTGACGACCCTGGCCCGGGCCTTCCGCGAACTCGGCTACGCGACGCTGCGGCCGAGCTTCCGCGGCGTCGGCGGCAGCGAGGGCGAACATGCCGAGGGCATAGGCGAGACCGACGACCTGATGGACGTCCACGCCTACGCCCGGCAGCGCTTCGCGCGTTTGCCCGATCCCTTGCCGCTGGCCCTGGCCGGCTTTTCCTTCGGCGCCTACGTCAGCACGCGGCTGGCGCGGCGGCTGGCCGCGGCCGGCGATCCGGCCGAGCGGCTGGTGCTGGTCGGCACCGCCGCCGGCTACGTCGAGGGCGCCCGCCGCTACGACACCGAGGCCGTCCCCGCCGATACCATCGTCATACACGGGGCGGCGGACGCGACGGTGCCGCTGGCCAACGTGCTGGCCTGGGCCCTGCCTCTCGACCTGCCGGTGGTCGTGGTGCCCGGCGCCGACCACTTCTTCCACCGCCGCCTGCAGCTGATCCGCGACATCATCCGGCGGGCGTGGCAGCGCTGAATATTCCGTTCGCATCGCCGCTGGCGGTGGCCGGGCTGCGCAAGTCCTACGACGGCGTCGAGGTCGTCGCCGGGCTCGATTTCACCCTCGCCCGCGGCGAGTGTTTCGGCCTGCTCGGGCCCAACGGCGCCGGCAAGACGACCACGCTGCGCTGCTGTCTCGGACTCACCCGGCCCGATGCCGGCGACATTGTGCTGGCCGGTCTGCCGGTGCCGCAGCGGGCCCGCGAGGCGCGGCAGCGTGTCGGCGTGGTGCCGCAGTTCGACAATCTCGATCCGGACTTCTCGGCCGAGGAGAACCTGCTCGTCTACGGCCGCTATTTCGGCCTCGGCGATGCCGCGATCCGCGGCCGCATCCCGCAACTGCTCGATTTCGCCGGCCTGTCCGGCCGCCGCGGCGCCAGCATCCGCTCGCTCTCCGGCGGCATGAAGCGGCGCCTGACGCTGGCCCGGGCCCTGGTCAACGATCCCGACCTGCTGCTGCTCGACGAGCCGACCACCGGCCTCGATCCGCAGGCCCGCCACCTGATCTGGGACCGCCTCAAGCAGCTGCTCGCCCAGGGCAAGACGGTGCTATTGACGACGCATTTCATGGAGGAGGCCGAACGCCTCTGCCACCGCCTGGCGATCATGGACCGCGGCCGCATCGTCGCCCTGGGCAGCCCCCGGGAACTGATCGACCGCCACATCGAGCCCGAAGTGGTCGAAGTCTACGGTGAGGCCGCCGTGGCCTGGGCGAAGCAGGAAGGGGACCGCTATGCCGGACGCTGCGAGCTCAGCGGCGAGACGGCCTTCTGCTACGTGCGCGAGGCGAAGCCGCTGCTGAGCCGCCTCGACGGCCGGGCGGGACTGCGCTATCTGCATCGGCCGGCCAATCTCGAGGACGTGTTCCTCAAGATGACCGGCCGCGAGCTGCGCGACTGAGATGCGCGGCCTGTTCGCCCCGCCGGGACTGTCGATCCGCGCCATCGCCGTCTGGCGGCGCAATTTCCTGGTCTGGCGCAAGCTGGCCATTCCCTCGCTGCTCGGCAACCTCGCCGATCCGATGATCTACCTGTTCGGCCTCGGCTATGGCCTCGGCAGCCTGCTGCCGGCGACTTTGCCGCAGCTGGGCGGCGTGCCCTACATCGCCTTCTTCGCCGCCGGCACGGTCTGCGCCAGCACCATGCATGCGGCATCGTTCGAGGTGCTCTATTCGGGCTTTTCGCGGATGCACGTGCAGCGCACCTGGGAGGCCATACTCAACGCACCGCTGACCCTCGACGACGTGGTGCTCGGCGAGCTGCTGTGGGCGGCGGCCAAGGCGGTGCTGTCCGGCACGGCCATTCTCGTCGTCATCGCCGCCTTAGGCTTCATCTCCTCGCCGCTGGGCCTGTGGGCGATCCCGGTGATCTTCCTCGCCGGCCTGGCCTTCTCGGCGCTCGGCCTGATCGTCACGGCGCTGGCGCCGTCGTATGACTTCTTCATGTACTACTTCACCCTTTTCATGACGCCGATGGTGCTCGTTTCCGGCGTCTTCTTCCCGATCGAGCAGCTGCCGGCGGCGCTCCAGGCGGTGGCCGCCTGGCTGCCGCTGACCCACGTCGTGGCGCTGGTGCGGCCGCTGCTCTTCGGCCGGGTGCCGGAGGCCGCCGCGCTGCATGTCGGCGTCCTCGCGGCGACGGCCGTGATCGGCCACTGGGTGGCCCTGGCGCTGACGCGGCGGCGGCTCCTGAAATAGTAGAATCGGGCCATGAATGCCCTGATCGTCATTACCACCCTGCCCGATCGGGCCGCCGCCGAGCGGCTCGCCGCCGACCTCGTGGCGGCGCGGCTGGCCGCCTGCGTCAATATCCTGGCGCCGTGCCGCTCGGTCTATCGCTGGCAGGGCAAGATCGAGAACGCCGCGGAAGTGCCGCTGCTGATCAAGACCACGGCGGCGCGCTATGCGGCGCTGCAGGAGGCGATCCGGGCGGCGCATCCCTACGAACTTCCCGAGATCGTCGCGGTCCCACTGGCCTGTGGCCTGCCCGAATATCTCGGCTGGATCGCCGCCGAAACCGACACCCCTGCCGAAAGCCGATGCTGACCCGACTCCTCGCCCTGCTGCTGATCGCCGCCCCGGTTTTCGCCGGCGCCGCCGAACCCCTCGAACCGGAACAGGCCTACAAGTTCTCGGCCCGCGTCGTCGATGCCGCGACGATCGAAGCCCGCTGGCAGATCGCCGACGGCTATTACATGTACCGCGACAAGTTCAAGTTCGCCGTCGACCCGGAGACGGTCAGGCTCGGCAAGGCCGAACTGCCGCCGGGCACGAAAAAGCACGACGACATATTCGGCGAGGTCGAGACCTACCGCCGCGAGGTGAAGATCCGCCTGCCGATCGAGGCCGGCGCCGCGCCCGGCAGCACCGTCACGCTGAAGACCGTGTCCCAGGGCTGCGCCGACATCGGCATCTGCTATCCGCCGCTGCCACAAACGGCGGTGCTGACCCTGGTGGCGGCAAGCACGCCGGCCGCCCGTGGCCCGGCGGCAGCCGCGCCGGCCGCATCGGTCGCCCCGGCGGCAGCGACGGCCGCGCCGCCGGTCGCAGCGTCGCCGCCGGCCGCGGCAGGCGGCGACGAAAGCTCGCAAATCGCCAAGCTGCTGCGCCACGCCGACGTCTGGACCATCCTGCTGTTCTTCTTCGGCTCGGGCCTCGCCCTGGCCTTCACCCCCTGCTGCTTCCCGATGGTGCCGATCCTCTCCGGCATCATCGTCGGGCACGGCCATGCCATCACCAAGGGCCGTGCCTTCGTGCTGTCCTGCGCTTATGTGTTCGGCATGGCGGTCACCTACGCTGCCGCCGGCATTGCCGCCGGCCTCTCCGGAACGCTGCTGTCGAATGCGCTGCAGAACGCCTGGGTGCTGAGCGGCTTTTCCCTGGTTTTCGTCTTTCTGGCGCTGTCGATGTTCGGTTTTTACGACTTGCAGCTACCCACCTTCCTGCAAAGCAAGCTGTCCGACGAGGCCAACCGCCAGCAGGGCGGCAGCCTCCACGGCGTGGTCACCATGGGCGCCCTGTCGGCCATCATCATCGGCCCCTGCGTCGCCGCGCCGCTGGCCGGGGCGCTGCTCTACATCGCCCGGACTGGCGACGCGTTTCTCGGCGGCACGGCGCTGTTCGTCATGGCCCTGGGCATGGGCCTGCCGCTGATCGTCGTCGGCACCTCGGCGCGCCACCTGTTGCCGAAACCGGGGCCGTGGATGGACGCGGTCAAGAAATTCTTCGGCGTCATCCTGCTCGGCGTGGCCATCTGGCTGGTTTCGCCGGTGCTGCCCGTGGTGGCCGGCATGGCGGCCTGGGCGGCGCTCCTGATCTTCTCGGCGATCTATCTGCACGCCCTCGATCCGCTGCCGGCCCAGGCGCACGGCTGGCAGCGCTTCGGCAAGGGGCTCGGGGTCAGCGCCCTGCTGGTCGGCGCCGCCCTGCTGGTCGGCGTGCTCGGCGGCAGCCGCGATCCGCTCCAGCCGCTCGGTTTTCTCAAGGCCTCGGCCGCCGACTGCGGCAATCCGGCAGCGGCGGCGACGGCCGCCAACGGCCCGGCCTTCGCGCGGGTCAAGTCGGTTGCCGAACTCGACGCGCGCCTACTGGCGACGGGCAAGCCGGCGATGCTCGACTTCTACGCCGACTGGTGCGTCAGTTGCAAGGAGATGGAGCGCTTCACCTTCGCCGACCCCAGCGTCGCCACGAAACTCGCCAAGCTGACATTGCTGCAGGCCGACGTCACCGCCAACAGCGACGACGACAAGGCGCTGCTGCAGCGCTTCGAGCTGTTCGGGCCGCCCGGCATCATTTTCTTCGACGCGCGGGGCCGGGAAGTTCCCGGCTCGCGTGTGATCGGCTTCCAGGACGCGACCGCGTTCAGCGACTCGCTCGCGCGGGCGACGCCCTGAGGCCGGCGTTGTTCAGTCCGGGGTCGTCGCCGGGGACAAGGTGACGACCGGCTGCGGAAAGGCGCGGGCGGCCTCGCCGTAGCCGTCGGAATCGCCGCGTTCGGCATTTCGGCAGGCGGCGATGATTTCCGGCTTCGACAGCTCGCGGTCGATGATGTCCATGGTGGCCCGGCCGATGTACTCGAAGTCCGCGCCCGACGATTCCAGGGCTTCCAGGTAGGCCCGGCCGATCAGGCGGCCCAGCGGCATCGGGTTGTAGAGCAGCTTCTTGATGACGAATGGGTTGAAGCTGAGCGGGTTGTAGTCGGCGGGCAGGTAGCCCTGGCCGATCAGCAGCCGCTCCACCGGCGTGTTCGGCTGGATGCCGATGAAGAAGATGAAGGGCAGCACGTTGTCGCGGCCGAACAGGGCGTAGAGCTCCTTGATCTTGGCTATGCTCTTGCGCAGCGTGCACAGCGTCTCGCCCGGCGCGTTGAGCGGCATGTAGAGCTTCACCTTCTGGTCGCTGTGGCCGGCCGCCTTGAACATGCGGAAGGCCTCCATCTGCTGCTCCAGCGAATAGCCCAGCGTCAAGAGATCGATGACCTCCTGGGCGCCGGTGAACGACAGGTCGATGCTGGCGATGCCGGTCGCCAGCATCTTGCGCGCGATCTCCGCGGTCAGGTGGTTGAGGCGCAGGTAGCCGGACCAGCGGATGGCGATTTTCCGCGCCAGCAATTCGTCGAGGATGCGGCCGACGTGCTCGACGCTGCGCCTGGTCGAGCAGAACTGCGCGTCGGTGAACCAGATGCGTGTGACGCCGTAGCGTTTGTTCAAGGTCTCCACTTCGCGGCCGATCTCGACTGGATCGCGGTAACGCTGGTGCGGCCCCTCGATCTTGTTGTAGAGGCAGAAGTGGCATTGCAGCGGGCAGCCGCGCTTGGTATGCACGCCGATGTCGCCGTCGAGGTAGTCGCCGAAGCGGGGAAAGATTTCTTCGACGTAGGAGAAATCGACCGCCGTCAGCCGTTGCAGGTCGAAGGTTTCGCCGCGTGTCCGATGCGTGACGCGGCCCGCCGCGTCCTTGTAGTAGAACTCGCCGACCGGCGCAGCGAAGCCGTCGACGATGGAGAGCATGACGTCCTCGCCTTCGCCGATGACGACGACGGTATCGGTCGGGCATTTTTCGGCCACGTACTTGCCGAAGATCGACACGGCGGTGCCGCCGACGACGATGCGCGACTCCGGCAGCATCCGCCGCACCAGTTTCATGTAGGCGAAATTGCGCAGACGGCTGGCGGTGTAGTCCCAGATGATGCGAATGGCATCCTTGGCGGCGCACAGCCTGCGCCGCCAACTCGGCGAGTGGTCGAAATTCATCACCACGTCGAGGGCATCGTCCTCCGGATGGGGACCGAAGGACTGCATGTTGCGCCAGGAGAAGGCGACGATGTCCGGCTTCAGACTCGCCAGCTGCTCGCCGAGCACGCGGCGTCGATCGGCAGACGGCACCAGCGCCAGGTCGAGGAGTTGCTGGCGGATGCCGGGACGCTGCTTGTGCACGTAGTCGGCGACATAGATGACGCCGCCGGGATAGATCTTCCAGCAGGGCAGCCTGACGTAGAGCACGGATTGCGCTTGCCTGGACATCGGGGCTCCTGAGCTTGGCGGGCCGCCGCTCACGGCGATTCGCTAAGGCCCGATTCTAGCCGTTAAGACCGCAACGCTCGCCGCAACACCGATTTCGCCATGCCGGCCGACACGACTGGCGCGCCGTTTGCTAGGCTTGGTGGATGGCCACCTCGATGCTCAAGATCCTCGTCATCGACGAATCGCGCCTGCGGGCCGGCGAGATCTGCGCCGGCCTGGCGCTGGCCGGGCACCAGGTCGTCGCCGTGCTGGCCAGCGCCGCCAACCTGGCCGACGAGGTCGAGCAGATCCGTCCCGACGTCATCCTCATCGACACCGAGGCGCCCTCCCGCGACACCCTCGAGCACCTGGCGGCGATGCACCGCGACATGCCGCGGCCGGTGGTGATCTTCGCCCAGGAATCCGACGACGCCACCATCCGCAAGGCCATCGGCGCCGGCGTCGCCGCCTACGTCGTCGATGGCCTCGATGCGGGCCGCCTGAAACCGGTCATCGATGTCGCCGTGGCGCGCTTCGAGGCCCACCAGGCGCTGCGCCAGGAACTCGCCGCGGCGACGCAGAAGCTGTCCGACCGCAAGCTCGTCGACCGGGCCAAGGGCATCCTGATGAAGAGCCGCGGCCTCGACGAGGAGGCCGCCTTCGCCGCCCTGCGGCGGCTGGCGATGGACCGCGGCCAGCCGATCGGGGCGGCGGCGAAAGATGTCATCGACATGGCCAGGCTGCTGCTCTAGGAGCCGCGCCGCTTTCTCCTGATCCGCCCTTTCCTTGTGCGGCCGGCCCCTTGTCGCACCGCAACAGTGCGCTACCGTGGCTCCAGACGGATGCCGGCGAGCCGCCGCAAAAATCGCCGAAGTGATTGATCGACAAGGGGTTTGCTGCACTGCGGCAAAACTGGCACGGCGGTTGCGTTAGGGAAACCGAGGTCGGGGCAACGAGGTCCCGACGCGTGACAAAGGCGTCCGTTGCCGGCACCCCGGCAGCGCGATGCCTTTTTTCATTTTCGCTCAGGGAGACCCCGATGAACCACGACTGCACCACCGATCAAGGCCGCCGCGATTTCATCCGCCGCTCGATGCTGCTGGGTGGCGCCGCCCTGGCCGGCGCCACCGGCCTCGCTCCGGGCGGCGCCTGGGCGGCCGGCTCGGACGCCCCGGAGAAGAAGGAAGTGAGGATCGGCTTCATCCCGCTGACCGACTGTGCCTCGGTGGTGATGGCGGCGGTCAACAAGTTCGACGAGAAATACGGCATCAAGATCGTGCCCTCCAAGGAAGCCTCCTGGGCCTCGGTGCGCGACAAGCTGGTCAATGGCGAGCTCGACGCCGCCCACGTCCTCTACGGGCTGATCTACGGCGTGCAGATGGGTATCGGCGGGCCGAAGAAGGACATGAACGTGCTGATGGGCCTCAACCACAACGGCCAGGCCATCACGCTCTCCAACCAGCTCAGGGACAAGGGCGCCAGCGACGGGGCGACGCTGGCCAAGCTGGTGGCGAAGAAGGAGCGCGAGTACATCTTCGCCCAGACCTTTCCCACCGGCACCCACGCCATGTGGCTCTACTACTGGCTGGCGGCCAACGGCATCAACCCGCTGCAGGACGTCAAGACCATCACCGTGCCGCCGCCGCAGATGGTGGCCAACATGCGCGTCGGCAACATGGACGGCTACTGCGTCGGCGAGCCCTGGAACAATCGCGCCATCATCGACAGGATCGGCTTCACCGCGGTGACGACGCAGGACATCTGGACCGACCATCCGGAGAAGGTGCTCGGCACCACCGCCGAGTTCGCCCAGAAATATCCGAACACGGCGCGGGCCATGATCGCGGCGATCCTCGAGGCCGGCCGCTGGATCGACGCTTCGCTGTCCAACAAGCAGAAGACCGCCGAGACCATCGCCACCAAGTCCTACGTCAACACCGATACCGATGTCATCGTGGCGCGGATGCTCGGCCGCTACGAGAATGGCCTGGGCAAGAGCTGGGACGATAAGAACCACATGAAGTTCTTCAACGACGGCGCGGTGAATTTCCCTTACCTCTCCGACGGCATGTGGTTCCTGACCCAGCACCGCCGCTGGGGTTTGCTCAAGGACGAGCCGGATTACCTGGCCGTGGCCAGGAAGGTCAATCGCATCGACCTCTATACGCAGGGCGCCGCCGCCGCCGGCGTCGCCCTGCCGAAGAGCGACATGCGCGCCTCGAAGCTGATCGACGGCGTGGTCTGGGACGGCAAGGAGCCGAAGAAATATGCCGGCAGCTTCAAGGTCAAGGCCTGAGCGCCGCAAGGGGAAAACCATGCGCACCGCTACCGTTCACCGCCTCCCTGCTGCGCCGCCCGCAGCGACCATCATTAGGACCGGCGACGGCCGACCCGCGACGCCGGCCGAACACGGCTTGTCCGCGGTGCCGCGCGGCGCCGCGCTGCGGCGGGCGGCGCTGCTCGTGCTGCCGGCCGGCATCGGCCTGGCCCTGTTCGTCGGCCTGTGGTACCTGGCCACGCTCAAGGGCGGCGGCCTGCCGGGTCCGCTGCAGACATGGGACGAGGCGCTCAAGGTGTTCGCCGATCCCTTCTACCGCAACGGCCCCAATGACCAGGGCATAGGCTGGAACATCCTCGCCTCGCTGCAGCGCGTCGCCATCGGCTTCGGTTTCGCCGCCCTGGTCGGCATCCCGGCCGGCTTCATGATCGGCCGCTTCAAGTTCCTGGCCGGGATGGTCAATCCGCTGATCGGGCTGCTGCGCCCGGTGTCGCCGCTGGCCTGGCTGCCGATCGGCCTTTTGGTGTTCAAGAAGGCCGATCCGGCGGCGACCTGGACCATCTTCATCTGCTCGATCTGGCCGATGATCCTCAACACCGCCCAGGGCGTCATGCGGATTCCCCAGGACTACATGAACGTCGCCCGGGTGCTCAACCTGTCCGAGGCCAGGATCTTCACCAAGATTCTCTTCCCGGCGGTGCTGCCCTACATGCTGACCGGCATCCGCCTGTCGATCGGCACCGCCTGGCTGGTCATCGTCGCCGCGGAAATGCTGACCGGCGGCGTCGGCATCGGCTTCTGGGTCTGGGACGAATGGAACAACCTCAAGGTCGAGCACATCATCATCGCCATCTTCGTCATCGGCATCGTCGGCCTGATGCTCGAGCAGACGCTGATCGCGGTGGCCAAGCGCTTCACCCACGAAGCACCCTGAACGGATAAGGAGGAGACCGTCATGAAGAAGATTGTCCACATCGAAAACGTCGCCATGGCCTTCGACGGCAAGCAGGGGCGCTTCACGGCGCTGCGCGACGTCAATCTGAGCGTCGCCGAGGGCGAGTTCGTTACCCTGATCGGCCATTCCGGATGCGGCAAGTCGACGCTGCTCAACCTCATCGCCGGCCTGACCACGCCCACCGAGGGCATCATGCTCTGCGACGACCGCGAGATCGCCGGACCGGGACCGGAACGCGCGGTGGTCTTCCAGAACCATTCGCTGCTGCCCTGGCTGACCTGCTTCGACAATGTGTACCTGGCCGTGGAGCGCGTCTTCGGCCGCAAGGAAGGCAAGCCCTCGCTCAAGCAGCGTACCGAAGCGGCGCTGCTCCTGGTCGGCCTCGGCGATGCCCAGACCAAGTTTCCCAACGAGATTTCGGGCGGCATGAAGCAGCGCGTCGGCATCGCCCGGGCGCTGGCCATGGAACCGAAGATCCTGCTGATGGACGAGCCCTTCGGTGCCCTCGACGCCCTGACCCGCGCCAACCTGCAGGACGAACTGATGCGCATCGTGGCCGCGACCGGGGCGACCACGGTGATGGTCAGCCACGACGTCGACGAGGCCGTGCTGCTCTCCGACCGCGTCGTCATGCTGACCAACGGTCCGGCGGCGACCGTCGGCGAAATTCTCGAAGTGAAGCTGCCGCGGCCGCGCGAGCGCCTGGTGCTGGCCCACGATCCGCTCTATGCCGAGTGCCGCGCCGCGATCCTCGAATTCCTCTACCACAAGCAGCTGAAGCGGGCCGCCTGAAGAAATGATCGCCCACCACCCCCCAGCCCCCGCCTCGAGGCGGGGAAGCCTGCAAGCTCGCTGCGCTCGTCGGACACGGGGCGCTTCGAAGGGGCCACGGCGCGGACGTTCGCTCCGCGAACGCGCCGTCCTGTACCCGCCCACTTGAACTCACAAGGAGCATGACCTTGGACAAGCAATCCTTCCTCAAAGCCGGCCACACCCCGACGCTGTTCGCCGCCTTCCTCTATTTCGACCTGGCCTTCATGGTCTGGGTGATCCTCGGGCCGCTGGGCGTGCAGATCGCCCAGGATCTCGGCCTGTCCTTCGCCCAGCGCGGCCTGATGGTGGCGACGCCGGTGCTGGCCGGGGCGGTGCTGCGCATCGTCATGGGCATCCTGGTCGATCACCTGAAGCCGAAGAAGGCCGGCATCATCGGCCAGGTCGTGGTCCTGGCGGCGCTCGCCTACGCCTGGCAGCACGGCATCCACTCGTTTGCCGAGACCCTGATCCTCGGCGGCTTCCTCGGCGTCGCCGGCGCCGCCTTCGCCGTGGCCCTGCCGCTGGCCTCGCGCTGGTATCCGCCCGAGCACCAGGGCACGGCGCTGGGCATCGCCGGCGCCGGCAACTCCGGCACGGCGCTGGCCGCCCTGTTCGCTCCGGGCCTCGCGGTCGCCTTCGGCTGGAACAACGTCTTCGGCCTGGCGCTGATTCCGCTGGCCCTCGCCTTTGTCGTCTATCTGCTGCTGGCCAGGGACGCCCCCGAGTGCCCGGCGCCGAAGAGCCTGGCCCAGTATTTCAAGGTGCTGAAGGACAAGGACGCCTGGTGGTTCATGTTCTTCTACGCCGTCACCTTCGGCGGCTTCGTCGGACTGGCCTCGTCGCTGACCATCTACTTCAACGCCCAGTACGGCCTCGACGCCAAGACCGCCGGCTACTTCACCGCCGCCTGCGTCTTCGCCGGTTCCCTGGTGCGGCCGATCGGCGGCGCCGTGGCCGACCGCATCGGCGGCATCAGGAGCCTCACCGGCATGTACATCCTCGCCGCGATCTTCCTCGCCATCGTCAGCATCGGCCTGCCCAATGCCTGGGCCGCCCTGGCCGTCTTCGTGCTGGCCATGCTGTCGCTGGGCATGGGCAACGGCGCGGTGTTCCAGCTGGTGCCGCAGCGCTTCCGCAGCGAGATCGGCGTCATGACCGGCCTGGTCGGCATGGCCGGCGGCGTCGGCGGCTTCTACCTGGCCTCGTCCCTCGGTTACTCGAAGCAGCTGACCGGCAGCTACCAGGCCGGCCTCTTGATCTTCGCCGCCCTGGCCGTCGCCGCCCTGATCGGGCTCAGCTCGGTGAAGACCCGCTGGCGCACCACCTGGGGCGCGGCGTCGATGACGACGGCACGCATCTGATGCCCGGCGCATGGTCGAGGAGCCCGCCATGAAAGTCGTTCCCCTGCGCAAGCCGCTCGCCGCGCCCAGCCCGGCAGCGACGCTGCGCGTCGCCGTGGCGCATTCGACGCTGGCCGGGCGGCGCAGCCGCAACGAGGACTTCGTCGGCGCGACCACGCCGGAGGGCGCCGAGCTCGCCGCCCGGGGCATGCTGCTGGTCGTCGCCGACGGCCTCGGCGGCCACGCCAAGGGCCGCGAGGCCGCCGAGTACACGGTGCGCAACCTGCTCGTCGATTACTATGCGACGCCGGACACCTGGGGCGTGGCCAAGTCCCTGGATACGGTGCTGCAGGCGGCCAACCGCTGGCTGCTCGCCCATGCCCGCAAGGCGCCCGAGAACGCCGGCATGGCGACCACCCTGACGGCCGTGGTGCTGCGCGGCTGCCGCTACTACATCGGCCACGTCGGCGACTCGCGCGCCTACCTGCTGCGCGGCGGCGAACTGACCCGGCTGACCGAGGACCACACCTGGGACCACCCGGAACTGCATAACGTGCTGCGCCGGGCCATCGGCCTCGACGGCCATCTCGTCGTCGACCACGTCGATGGCGAACTGCAAGCCGGCGACCGCTTCGTTCTCGTCTCCGACGGCGTCTGGGGCACCCTCAATGATAATGGCATGAAGGCGCTGCTCGACCGCCACGCCGGCGCGGAACGGGCCGCCGACGCGCTGGCGCTGGAGGCGGAGCGGCGCGGCTCGCTCGACAACTGCACCGCCCTCGTTGCCAACGTCATCGGCGTGCCGGCCGGCAACCTGCGCGATTCGCTGGCCAAGGCAGCCGGACTGCCGCTGCCGCCGCGCCTCAAGGCGGGCCAGGAGATCGACGGCCTGCAGGTGCTGGAACTGCTGCACGAATCCCGCGTCACCCTGCTCTACAAGGTGACGCGGCGCGATGCCGCGCAGGGCGAGACTCTGGTGCTGAAGACCCTGCGCCCCGAGGCCGGCGACGAGGAAGCGATCGCCGCCTTCGTGCACGAGGAGTGGCTGGCGCGCCGCGCCGTCGCGCCCTGTTTTCCGCAGGTGGTCGGCCACGACGCCCGCGCCCACCTCTACTACCTGATGGCCTGGCAGGACGGCGAAACGCTCAAGGCGCGGCTGGCCCGCGGCCATCGCTTCGCCCCCCACGAAGTGGCGCAGATTGGCATCCGCCTGCTGCAGGGTGTCGCCATCCTGCACCGCCTGGCCATCGTCCATCGCGACATCAAGCCGGACAACCTGCAACTGGGCGCCCAGGGGCAGGTGACGATACTCGACCTCGGCGTCGCCGCCAGCGACAGCGACGAGTTCCGCGAAATCAACAATCCGGGCACGCCCTCCTACATGGCGCCGGAACTGTTCGCCGGCCAGGCGGCCAACGAGGCCAGCGACCTCTACGCCTGCGGCGTCACGCTCTACGAGCTGCTGACGCGCAAGTATCCCTACGGCGAGATCGAGCCCTTCCAGAGCCCGCGCTTCGGCCAGCCGACGCCGCCGACGCGGCACCGCCCCGATACGCCGGGCTGGCTGGAGACGCTGCTGCTGAAGGCCTGCGCGCGGGAGACCAGGGATCGCTTCGAGACCGCCGAGGAATTCCTCCTGGCCCTCGAACGCGGCGCCCACCGCCCGCTCGCCTCGCTGCGGCGCACGCCGCTGGCGGGGCGCAGTCCGGCGCTGGCGCTGAAGATCGTCGCCGCGGCTTCGCTGCTGCTAAACCTGGTGCTGCTGGCGCTGCTGAACTTGAAATGAACCGACGCTGGAGAGACGAATCATGAAGCGACAGAAACTGGTGCTGATCGGCAATGGCATGGCGGGCATACGGACCGTCGAGGAGCTGCTCAAGCTCGCCCCCGATCTGTTCGACATCACGGTGTTCGGCGCCGAGCCCCACGGCAACTACAACCGCATCCTGCTCTCGCCGGTGCTGGCCGGCGAGATGACCCTGTCCGACATCGTCCTCAACGATCTCGACTGGTATCGCGACCACGGCATTATCCTCCACGCCGGCAAGAAAGTGGTCCGGATCGACCGCACGGCGCGCAAGGTGCTGGCCGAGGACGGCACCGTCGAGGAATACGACCGTCTGCTGCTGGCCACCGGCTCGACGCCTTTCATCCTGCCGGTGCCGGGCTCCGACCTGCCGGGCGTGATCGCCTACCGCGACATCGCCGATACCGAGGCGATGATCGCCGCCGCGGCCAGCCACAAGCATGCCGTCGTCATCGGAGCGGGCCTGCTCGGGCTGGAGGCGGCCAACGGCCTGAGGCTGCGCGGCATGGACGTGACGGTGGTGCACCTGGCCGACTGGATCATGGAGCGCCAGCTCGACAAGACCGCCGCCGACCTGCTGCAGGCCTCGCTCGAAGCGCGCGGCCTCAAGTTTCTCCTCTCCAAGCAGACCGAGGCGCTGATCGAGAAGGCCGGCCGCGTCGGCGCCCTGCGCACCAAGGACGGCATCGACATCGCCGCCGACCTGGTGGTGATGGCCGCCGGCATCCGTCCCAACACCGCCCTGGCCGAGTCGGCGAAATTGCATTGTCATCGCGGCATCGTGGTCAACGACACCATGCAAACGTATGACCCGCGCATCTACGCGGTCGGCGAGTGCGTCAACCACCGCGGCACGGTCTATGGCCTGGTCGCCCCGCTGTTCGAGCAGGCCAAGGTCTGCGCCAACCACCTGGCCAACTTCGGCATCGCCCGCTACGGCGGTTCGTCGGTGTCCACCAAGCTCAAGGTCACCGGCATCGACGTCTTCTCCGCCGGCGAGTTCCTCGGCGGCAAGGACACCGAGGAGATCGTCCTCCACGACCGCGCCGGCGGCGTCTACAAGAAGCTGGTGGTGTCGGGCGAGAAGCTGGTCGGCGCCGTGCTGATCGGCGACACGGCCGACGGCGCCTGGTACTTCCGCCTGATCAAGGACGATGCGCCGATCGCCGAAATCCGCGACCGCCTGATGTTCGGCGAGGGCTCGCTCGGCGACACCGGCCACGCCGGCGGCCATAATGCCGCCGCCATGCCCGACACGGCCGAGGTGTGCGGCTGCAACGGCGTCTGCAAGGGCAGCATCGTCAAGGCGATCCGCGAGCAGGGGCTGTTCACCATCGATGAAGTGCGGAAGCATACCAAGGCCTCCTCCTCCTGCGGCTCGTGCACCGGCCTGGTCGAGCAGATCCTCGCCTCGACCGTCGGCGGCGCCTACAAGCCGGCCTCCTCGGCCGACAAGCCGCTGTGCGGCTGCACCGACCACACCCACGCCACGGTGCGCAAGGCGATCCGCGACGAGAAGCTGCTGTCGATTCCCGCGGTCATGAAATACCTCGACTGGCGCACGCCCAACGGCTGCGCCACCTGCCGCCCGGCGCTCAACTACTATCTGATCTCGACCTGGCCGCACGAGGCCGAGGACGATCCGCAGTCGCGCTTCATCAATGAGCGGGCCCACGCCAATATCCAGAAGGACGGCACCTACTCGGTGGTGCCGCGGATGTGGGGCGGCCTGACCACGCCCGCCGAGCTGCGCCGCATCGCCGACGTCGCCGAGAAATACCAGGTGCCGACGCTCAAGGTCACCGGCGGCCAGCGCATCGACCTGCTCGGCATCAGGAAGGAAGACCTGCCCGGCGTCTGGCAGGAGCTCGGCATGCCGTCCGGCCACGCCTATGGCAAAAGCATACGAACGGTGAAGACCTGCGTCGGCTCGGAACACTGCCGCTTCGGCACCCAGCAGTCGATGCGCATGGGCGTGGCGCTGGAGAAGATGCTCTTCGCCATGTGGTCGCCGCACAAGGTCAAGCTGGCCGTGTCGGGCTGCCCGCGCAACTGCGCCGAGGCCGGCATCAAGGACGTCGGCATCATCGGCATCGATTCCGGTTGGGAGATCCACGTCGCCGGCAACGGCGGCATCAAGACCGAGGTCGCCCACTTCCTCTGCAAGGCCAAGAGCGACGAGGAAGTGAAGGCGATCAGCGGCGCCTTCCTGCAGCTTTATCGCGAGGAAGGCTTCTACCTCGAACGCACCGTCCATTATGTCAATCGCGTCGGCCTCGACTACGTCAAGAAGCGCGTCGTCGACGACGAAACGGGGCGGCAGGAACTCTACGCGCGGCTGCTCTACGCCTTGAAGGATGCGCCCGACCCCTGGGCCGAGCGCATTGCCGGCCCGGCGAAGCGCGAATTCGAAGCCCTGACGGCTTGATGCCCGTCATTCCGGGGCTGCGCAGCAGAACCCGGAATCCAGGCGGCGGCGCCTTGCCCGTGGATTCCGGGTTCCGGGCAGAGCCCGGCCCCGGAATGACGATCGGAACGATGAATTGGAGCTTGATATGAACGAATGGAAAACCCTCTGCGCTTTGGAAGACATTCCGCGCCTCGGCAGTCGCGTGGTGAACACCGCCAACGGCAGCATCGCCGTGTTCCGCACCGCCGACGATCGCGTCTTCGCCTTGAACGACCGCTGCCCGCACAAGGGCGGACCGCTGTCGCAGGGTATCGTCAGCGGCGAGCGGGTCACCTGTCCGCTGCACGGCATGCTGATCGAACTGGAGAGCGGCAACGCCGTGGCGCCCGACAAGGGCTGCGTCAAGCGCCACGAGGCGCGCGTCGAGGCCGGCCAGGTATGGCTGCGCCTATCCTAATCATGACGACCCCTTCCATTAGGCAGGGGGTGACGACGGGTCAGCCGCTGCGCGGCTTCCGCGCTGACAACGTCGCGGTTCCTCGGGCCGCCGAAGTGGAGGCGTGACATGGCCGAAGTCCGCTCCACCTGCTGCTACTGCGGCGTCGGCTGCGGCCCGCAACAATCGCGCGGGCCGTGTGCGGCAGGGTTGAGCACCCCCGTCTCGTCCCCCCGCCAAGCGGGGGGCTCCGCCGCAGCAACCGCCGCAGCGAGCCGACGCCAATGAGCGAGACCAAGAGCACCTGTCCTTACTGCGGCGTCGGCTGCGGCGTGATCATCGAGCATGACGGCCAGCGCATCACCGGCGTGGCCGGCGACCCCGACCATCCGGCCAACTTCGGCCGGCTCTGCAGCAAGGGCGCGACGCTGCACCAGACGACAGTCCGCACCACGCGGGCGCTCCACCCGGAACTGCGCACCCGCCGCGATGCGCCGCGGCAGCGGCTCGGCTGGGACGCGGCCCTCGACCACGCCGCCGGGCGCTTCGCCGACATAATCCGCGAGCATGGTCCCGACGCCGTCGCCTTCTACGTCTCCGGGCAACTGCTGACCGAGGACTACTACCTCTTCAACAAGCTGGCCCGCGCCCTGGTCGGCACCAACAACATCGATTCGAATTCGCGGCTGTGCATGTCCTCGGCAGTCTCGGCCTACAAGCGCACGCTGGGCGCGGATGCGCCACCGGGCTGCTACGAGGACATCGGCATGGCCGACTGCCTGCTGATCGCCGGCTCCAACACCGCCTACGCCCATCCGATCGTGTTCCGCCGCGTCCTCGACGCCCGCGCGGCGAAGCCGGCAATGAAGCTGATCGTCGTCGATCCGCGCGTCACCGACACCGCCGCCGCCGCCGACCTGCATCTGCAGATCGAGCCGGGCACCGACACCGTGCTCTACGGCGCGATGCTCCACGTGATGATCTGGGAGGGCCTGGTCGACGGCCGCTTCATCAATGCCCACACCGAGGGCTTCGACGCGGCCCGCGCCGCCGTGCGCGAACTGACGCCGGCCGCGGCGGCCCGGGTCTGCGGCCTGCAGGCGGAAGACATCGTTACCGCGGCGCGCTGGTTCGGCCGCGCCGATGCCGCCCTGTCACTCTGGTGCCAGGGCTTGAACCAGTCGCAGCACGGTTCCGACAACGGCGCGGCGCTGATCCACCTGCATCTCGCCGCCGGCCAGATCGGCCGGCCCGGCGCCGGACCGTTCTCGCTGACCGGCCAGCCCAATGCCATGGGCGGCCGCGAAGTCGGCGCCATGGCCAACCTGTTGAACGGCCACCGCGATCCGGCCAGCGCCGCGGACCGCGCCGAGATGGCGGCGCTGTGGGACAGCCCGGCCCTGCCGGCGACGCCCGGCCACACCGCCGTCGACATGTTCGAAGCCTTGCGCGAAGGCTCGATCCGCGCCGTCTGGATCGCCTGCACCAACCCGGCCCAGTCGCTGCCCGATCAGGCCCGCGTCCGCCAGGCGCTGGCCAAGGCGGAGTTCGTCGTCCTCCAGGAAGCCTACGCCGACACCGAGACCGCGCCCTATGCCGACCTGCTGCTGCCGGCCGCCACCTGGGGCGAGAAGGAGGGCACGGTGACCAACTCCGAGCGCCGCATCTCGCGGGTCCGCGCCGCCGTGGCCGCGCCCGGCGAAGCCCGCGCCGACTGGGCGATCGCCCGCGACTTCGCGCTGCGCTTGGGCGAGCGCCTCGGCCGCAATGATGCGCCGCGGCTGTTCGACTTCGCGGCGCCGGCGGCGGTATTCCAGGAGCATGCGCGCGGCACGGTCGGGCGCGACCTCGACATCGGCGGGCTGTCCTATCCGCTGCTCGACGCCGCCGGTCCGCAGCAGTGGCCGCTGCGCCAGGGCAGCAACGCCGGCCAGGCGCGGCTCTACCAGGACCGCCGCTTCGCCAGCGCCGACGGCCGGGCCCGCTTCGTCGCGGTGAGCCTCGCCACCACGGCGGAAAAGACCGACGCCCGCCATCCGCTGCAGCTCAACACCGGCCGGCTGCGCGACCAGTGGCACGGCATGAGCCGCACCGGCAAGCTGGCGCAACTGATGAACCATGCCGAGCTGCCTAGCGCGGCGGTCAATCCGGTCGAGCTCGAACGGCGCGGCCTCAAGGAGGGCGACCTGGTGCGCCTGGCGAGCCGCCGCGGCGCCATCGTCCTGCCGCTGGCCGTCGATGCCGCGCTCAAGCCCGGCCAGGTCTTCGTCGCCATGCACTGGGGTCGCCGCCGCCTGTCGCACGCCGGCATCAACGAGCTGATCGCCGGCGCCGTCGATCCCCTGTCGAAGCAGCCGGAACTCAAGCATGCGGCCGTCGCCCTGGCACGCGCCGAGCTGCCCTGGCGCGGCCTGCTGCTGCGCCGCGCCGCCGGCACGACGGCGGGCGAAACCGTCCTGGCCTGGGACGCCGCGCTGGCGCCCTTCCTCGAGCAATTCGACTATGCTAGCCTGAGCCTGGCCGGGCGCGAGGCGCCGCTGCTTACCCTGCACCTGGCCGCCGCCAAGGCGCCGCCGCCGCAACTGCTCGAGGCGATCGCCGCCGCCGCCGAGCTGCGCGCGGCGCCGCTCCATTATGACGACAGCAAACGCGACATCCACAAGCGGGCGCTGATCGAGGACGACCGCCTCGCCGGCATCGCCCTGTTCGGCGAAACCGCCGCCGGCGGCTGGCTGCGCGAGGCCATGCTCGCCGGCCAGAGCGCCGCGCCGCTGCACCGCTGGCTGTTCGCGCCGCTCGCCAACGTGCCGGTGGCCCAGGCGCCGCGCGGCCGCATCGTCTGCAGTTGCAAGGACGTTTCGGCCGAGCAGATCGCCGCCGCCATCGCCGCCGGCGCCGACGACCTCGGCCAGTTGCAGACCCGGTTGTCCTGCGGCAGCGGCTGCGGCGCCTGCGTGCCGGAGATCACCCGGATGCTGGCGGCGGCGACGGTGGCGGCCTAAGAGGGAACCTCCGGCCGGTCGGCGCGGGTTTATTACCGACCGGCCGTGTTCATGGATTTTGGCCAGGGGCGTTAGCTGCCTGTCATAGGCATCCACGTTCCTTTATGTGGACGCCATCATCGCCGGACCGCCATCCCGCTTCCAGGCGTCCTGCATTGATCGCTTACCGAAATGGGTCGTGCCATTAAGCCGTGGGCATGGTCGTTCACGTGACTGCACGACCCAAAGCGGAAGTGACGGCTTCCCGAATGCAGACAGTCAAGGCGAAGACAACTATCTGAAGCAATGCCGCGTATATTCCTTCATCTGGCATAGGTTCTAAGACTCCTACATAATCCGGCCGACAAAGGGGGAATAAATGACTTCGATCAACGCTTTTGTCGGACACAGCTTCACGGAGGAGGATGACGCGCTCGTAGCAGCCATCCTTACGTACCTCGCTCAAGTTGCGAGCTTGCATCCGGGGTTTACATGGGTCCATGCGAAACACCCAGAGCCAATTTCAGTCAATGAGAAAGTCTTGGCCTTGCTCGAGGGTAAGGATCTTTTTATCGGCATCTGCACCCGCAAGGAGCTCGTGGTGGAGTGGTCTGCCCTGTCCTCTTCCTGGTGGAAACGTGATGCCCTTTTTGCCAAGGAATCCGACTTCGAGTGGAAGACATCGGACTGGATCATTCAGGAAATCGGTTTGGCCATCGGGCGTGGAATGAAGATCATTCTGCTGATCGAGGATGGCATTCGGCGACCAGGCGCTTTGCAGGGGAACTTGGAGCACATCCCATTATCTAGAAGTACACCCGAAAAAAGTTTCGGGACACTGCTTGGGATGCTGACCGCCTTATTGCCGCATAGTGGTGTTGGCCAAGCGGCAGGACAACAAACCATGCCAGCAAGTTCGAGTAGCGCGAGCAGTAAAGGGGGAACTGCTGAGCATGATTGGATTACGCCCAAGCCGGATTGGAAGAAAGGTGACTTTGAATTCGGAATGATGCAATGCATCGCCACTAACAACGAATCGGCGAAACGGGACGTCGACGAAAAGTTCTTGGCGTCAGACGTGGGTGCTTCTCAGCAGAGACGTGATGAATGGGCTGCCTATAAGGAATATATGTGCATTTTATTCGGCCGAGGTGGCAACATTGCGAAGCTCGAAGGGATTGCATCCGGTTTACCTGATAGCGACGATGCGGTGGAGTACCTTGCCAGAGCGTATGAGCACTACGAGGAATACCAGAAAGCTGCTCCCGCCTTACGGAATGCGGCGGAAAAGGCGAAGCTGACGGGCGACAAAGTTAGGCTTTTGGGCCAAGCTGCGGTGAACTATGAGAAGGCCGGTCAATCCGCAGAGGCTGATGCGGCGATGACTGAGTTGCATGCGATTAGCGCCCGGACGGGCGACTGTAACGTAGAGGTCCTGGTCGCGGAGAAGAATCTTGGCGAGCAGCGGAAAGATGATGACGCCGAAATTGCAACACAGGAAAGACTACTCGAGCTTAACCCGAGCGATGTCGAAATCCGATTCTCACTGGCTTACAAGTATTCATTAGTCAATCGGGATGGCCTCGCGGCATACCACTACTCAAGAATTCAGAGGAAGGTCCGCAGCCCGATGGTCTGGAACAACTTGGGTGTTGCGTTCCAATCTCTGAAGCTGCCAATCAAAGCGGTTGATGCCTATGTGAAATCGATCGACCTCGGCGAAACTTTGGCGATGGCAAATTTGGCGAATAGGTTTCTCAAGGCTGGGTTTCTACGTGAGGCTGAGGAAATGCTTGCTACTGCATCGAAGATCGAGGGCCACCATAAGAACGTCGACCACGGATTTGGCACTTTGCGTGATGACCAGGATGCCGAAGAAAAGAACGAAGCAGCGATTTTTGAGAAGGCTAAGCAGGTCAGCGCGTTCTATAGGCGTTACGGGTGTTCAATTGCCGGAACGTTGTCTGGGAGTATTGCCGGAGCATGGAGAACACCTTCCTGCAACGTCACGCTACGGATTGATGGTGATGCCATCGTGGCTCAAGGTAGCTACCAGGTGTCAGCATCGGGCCTGATAAGCGCCATGATGGGTGCAAAAGGCATGGCTGCCACGCCGGCGCGGTACTCTCTTGAATACCGTGGAGTTCTTCGTGGTTGCACCATTAGTGGAGTCATCGTTCGTAAGCAGGAGGGTGAAAAGTCACTGGCATCCACACTCTTGGGAGTCGATACTAATCCGACATTTCTAATTTGGATCGATGATTCGCTGGCTGTACTACACGTCATGGAACGTCCGCAAAGCGGCGAACCAACCTATTACGAGTTCCAGCGAGTTTGAGCATCATCTGGGGCCGCTGCACATAGTGGTTGCCTTGTGCGCTATTCAGACGGATTTCACCGCTGGACCGGCAGCTATTGGCCGGGTACCGTCTTTTAGGTTTCGTGGAAACGAAGCTGAACGGCCACAGGCCGGACCGCCTCAAAAGAGGCTCTTCGCCCAGCCGATCACGGTGCCGACAAGGACCATCGCCTTCAACTTCCACAGCGCCGCTGTGTCTCCCGGCTGCGGGACCGCCGCGCCGCAGCGCGGGTCGGCGCGCTGCAGGGCGCCGGTCATGGCGCGGCTGATGGGGATGGGCTCGCAGCCATGGCCGCTCTCGCAGATGAAGTCCCACGGCTCGCGCGCCAGCACGTGGCACGAAAAGCAGTTCTTGCCGAAGCGGTTATTGACCTCGGCAAAACCCCGCTTGAGGATTCTGGAAGCGCTCTCCGAGACCTCGAGTTCGAAGAATTCCCAGTCCCCGGTCGCCGGGTTGAAGTCCTTTTCGCGCTTGACCATCGCCTCGGTCGGCACCAGTTGAACCAGCGAACCCTCCGGGTAGATCGCCCCCGCTTTGGCGTTGGCGGCCGCTACCGTGGCGTCTACATGACCGAGGAGGTTGTCGACGTAGAAATGCCTTACCGGCGTCATCTGCCGGATGCAGCGAAAACTGCCGTTATCGACCTGGATCGCCTGCGCCGCCGTCGTGTCCGCCGCCCGGGCCGGGGCCATTGCCAGCAGGCCGATCGCCGTCAAGCACGCCGCCAACCCGGTTGGCATTCTGCACGCAAATTCCCGGCTCATCGCCGCCACTCCTGTGGGAGACGCATCCGCTTCATTGTAGGCCCCGTGTCGGCGATGCACTGATGGCCTCAATAGACGGCAAAGACGGCGACGACCTGGGCGATCGTGGCGGGTTCGAGCAGGGACGGCAAACGAATGGCAGTTGATGGGGTTGTCGTGTCCAAGTCAAAGTGCATGGCGACCGTGGCCGCCCGGTCGCCGCCGGACTGCGCCGGTCGCTCGATCACCGTCCGGCTAAACCCGGCCGATAAGGCCGCCTGCGACAGCAAGTCCATCACGGCAGTCGGACTTCCGGACTTCCGCAACGCCGGCGGCGCCGTGCCGGTTGGCGCTGTGCCAGCGGCCGGTTTGTGCATTGCGCCCAGCCGCGTAAAATCGGCCTTTTCCCGACCCGAACCGACCGCCATGTTCACCGGCATCGTCGCCGCCACCGGCAAGATCACCACCGTCACGCCCCTCGAACAGGGTGTCCGCCTCGCCGTCGACGCTGGCGGCCTCGACATGGACGATGTCGCCGTCGGCGACTCGATCGCCTGCAACGGCGTCTGCCTGACCGTCGTCGGGCGCGGCGCGCGCGGCTTTGCCGTCGACGTCTCGCGGGAGACGCTGAACTGCACGGTCGGCCTCGACGGCAGCAACGAGGTCAACCTCGAAAAGGCGCTGCGCCTGGCCGACCGGCTCGGCGGCCATCTGGTTTCCGGGCACGTCGATGGGGTCGGCGAGGTGCTCCGCTTCGAGCCCAGCGGCGAATCCCGCCAACTGGTGATCCGCGCCCCGCGGCCGCTCGGCAAGTACATCGCGCGCAAGGGTTCGATCGCCGTCGATGGCGTCAGCCTGACGACCAACGCCGTCGCCGACGTCGCCGACGGCACCGAGTTCTCGATCAACCTGATTCCGCACACGGTCGAGGTGACGACGTTGCGCAACCTCAAGGCCGGCAGCTGGGTCAATCTGGAAATCGACCTGATCGCCCGCTATGTCGAACGCATCGACCAATCGGAGAACAGGCCATGAGCGTCAGCCCGATCCAGGACATCATCGCCGACATCGGTGCCGGGAAGATGGTCATCCTGGTCGACGAGGAGGACCGCGAAAACGAGGGCGATCTGGTCGTCGCCGCCGAACACGTGACGCCGGAAATCATCAATTTCATGGTCAAGCACGGCCGCGGCCTGGTCTGCCTGACGCTGACCGAGGCCCGCTGCCGGCAGCTCGACCTGCCGCTGATGGTGCGCGACAACCGCACCCCGCACGGCACCGCCTTCACCGTCTCGATCGAGGCGGCCGAAGGCGTGACGACCGGAATCTCAGCTCACGACCGGGCCCGCACGGTACAGGCGGCGGTGGCCAGGGAGGCGAGTCCCGCCGACCTGGTCCAGCCGGGCCACGTCTTTCCGCTGATGGCGCAGAAGGGCGGCGTCCTGGTCCGCGCCGGCCACACCGAGGCCGGCTGCGATCTGGCCCAACTGGCCGGCGCCGAGCCGGCGGCGGTGATCTGCGAAATCCTCAAGGATGACGGCAGCATGGCGCGGCTGGCGGACCTGCTGCCCTTCGCCGCCGAGCATGGGCTTAGGATAGGCACGATCCGCGACCTGATCCACTACCGCAGCACCAGCGAGCGGCTGGTCGAATGCGTTGCCGACAAGGCGGTCCACTGCAGCCAGGGCGAGTTCCGCCTGCGCGCCTACAGCGACCGCACCAGCGGCGACGTGCACCTGGCCCTGTCGGTCGGCGAGATCGTCCGCGACGAGGAGGTGCTGGTCCGGGTGCACGAACCGATTTCGGTGCTCGATTTCCTCGACTGCGGCAGCGGCCGCCACACCTACAGCGTCGACCAGGCGATGCGCGTCATCGCCAAGTCCGGCCGCGGCGTCATCGTCCTGCTGCACCGCAAGGAAAGCGGCCAGGACATGCTCGAGGCATTGCGCCCGGGCGGCGGCCGTCCGGCCGCCAAGTGGGATCCGCGCATCTACGGCATCGGCGCCCAGATCCTGCGCGACATCGGCGTCGGCAAAATGAAACTGCTCGCCAGCCCGCGGCGGATGCCGAGCATGGCCGGATTCGGCCTCGAGGTGACCGGCTACCTGGCGGCGCACGAGGCCGGCTTGTAATTCGCATTGCAGCGCCGCCGCAATCCGTGAGGATGGCGCGGGATGCCTGAGGTTCCGGCGCGCCCACTTTCGCAAACGCTTCCTTTTTAGGTGAACGTCATGGCCAGATTTGAAGACATCAAGGAATTCGACGCCGACCTTCGCGCCGCCGGCCTGCGCATCGGGCTGGTCATGAGCCGCTTCAACCGCGAGGTCGGCGAAGGCCTGTTGTCGGCTTGCGCGGACGAGCTGCGGCGGCTCGGCGTGCGGCCGGCCGACATCGAGCTGGCCACGGTGCCCGGTGCGCTCGAGCTGCCGCTGACCCTGCAGGCGATGGCGCAGAGCGGCCGCTTCGATGCGCTGGTGGCGCTCGGGTCCGTCATCCGCGGCGAAACCTATCACTTCGAGATCGTCGCCAACGAGTCGGCGCGCGGCATCACCGACGTGCAGCTGGCCACCGGCGTGCCGATCGCCAACGCCGTGCTGACAACCGAGAACGACGACCAGGCGCTGGCGCGCATGGCCCAGAAGGGCCGCGAGGCGGCCCAGGCGGCGGTCGAACTGGCCAGGCTGGTGAAAGCCGTGGTGGCGCGGTGAGCCGCGCCGCCGGCGCCGCGTGGCGCGATTCCGGGAGGCGGCGATGAGCGGCGGCAAGTCGCCGCGCCGCCGCGCCCGCGAGTTCGTCGTCCAGGGTCTCTACCAGTGGCAGGTCGGCGGCCAGGACCAAACCTCCATCGAGGCCCAGGCCGGCGGCGTCGCCGGCTTCGACAAGGCCGACACCGGTCTCTACCGCGCCCTGCTGGAGCGGACCCTGGCCGACGCAGCAGCGCTGCAGGCACTGCTGGCGCCCTTCGTGGATCGCGAGTGGGCCGAAGTGTCGCCGATCGAGCGCAGCATCCTACTGATCGGCGCCTGCGAGTTCAAGCATTTCCCCGAGACGCCGTACCGAGTCGTCATCAACGAGGCGATCGAACTGGCCAAGTCCTACGGCGGCACCGACGGCCACAAGTTCGTCAATGGCGTGCTCGACAAGCTAGCGCCCGTGCTGCGGGCCGCCGAGACCCGGCGCTAAGGCGTTCCTAAGCGTCCGGCTAGCGCGTCGTGCGGCGTTTTTCGAGCACCGCCTCGCCGACCGTCCTGACCTGGCCGCGCTCGTTCTGTTCCTCGAGGCGGACCGGAAACCCCCACAGGCTGGCGAGGTGCTTGAGCAACTCGTCGCGGCTCTCCGACAGCGGCCGGCGGTCGCGCTGGAAGTGGCGCAGCGTCAGCGAGCGGTCGCCGCGCAGGTCCACGTTCCAGACCTGGATGTTGGGGTCCAGGCTGCCGAGGTTGTAGTGCTCGGAGAGCATCCGGCGTACCGTGCGGTAACCGCGTTCGTCGTGGATCGCCTCGATCTTGAGATTGTCCTCGGTGTCGTCGTCGAGCATCGCGAACAGGCGGAATTCGCGTATCAGTTTCGGCGACAGGTACTGGGCGACGAAGCTCTCGTCCTTGAAGTTGCGCATGGCGAAGTCCATCGTCTCGCGCCAATCGCTGCCGGCGATGTCGGGGAACCATTCGCGGTCCTCATCGGTGGGCTCCTCGCAGATGCGGCGAATGTCGCGCCACATGGCGAAGCCGAGCGCGTAAGGGTTTATGCCGCTGTAATAGGGGCTGTTGTACGCCGGCTGCGCCACGACATTGGTGTGCGACTGCAGGAACTCGAGCATGAAGCCGTCGCTGAGCAGGCCCTCGTCGTAGAGGTGGTGGAGCAGCGTGTAGTGCCAGAAGCAGGCCCAGCCCTCGTTCATCAGCTGGGTCTGGCGCTGCGGGTAGAAATACTGGGCGACCTTGCGCACGATCCGCACCACCTCGCGCTGCCAGGGTTCCAGCAGCGGCGCGTTCTTCTCGATGAAGTAGAGGATGTTTTCCTCGGCCTCGGCGGGGAAGCGCGCCTCACGTTCCTCGACCTCGGGCGCCTGGAACACCGGCAGCGTCCGCCACATCTCGTTGACCTGGGTCTGCAGATAGGCTTCGCGTTCGACCTGCCTTTCCCTCTCCTTGAGCAGGGACAGCTTCGGCGGCCGCTTGTAGCGGTCCACGCCGATGTTCATCAGCGCGTGGCAGGCGTCGAGCAGCTGTTCCACCTCCTGCTCGCCGTAGCGCTCCTCGCACTTGGCGATGAAGTCGCGGGCGAACACCAGGTAGTCGACGATGGCCTCGGCCGAGGTCCAGGTGCGGAACAGGTAGTTGCCCTTGAAAAACGAATTGTGGCCGTAGGCGGCATGGGCGATGACCAGCGCCTGCATGGCCGTCGTGTTCTCCTCCATCAGGTAGGCGATGCAGGGATCCGAATTGATGACAATTTCATAGGCCAGGCCCATCTGGCCGCGCCGGTAGCCCTTCTCGGTGGACAGGAAATGCTTGCCGAAGGACCAGTGGTGGTAATAGACGGGCATGCCGATCGAGGCATAGGCGTCCATCATTTGCTCGGCGGTGATGATCTCGATCTGCCGCGGATAGCAGTCGAGGCCGTAGTGCCTGGCGACGCGGCCGATTTCCCGGTCGTAGCGCTCGATCAGCTCGAACGTCCATTCGGAGTCCGAGGGCAGCGGCTTGGGTTTCCTTACGCGAGTCTTTTTTGGAACAGCTCGCGGAACACCGGGTAGATGTCCGGCAGGCTGCCGATCCGCTGCATCGCGAAGCGGTCCCGATGGTTCTGCTGCACTTTCTCGTATTCGCGCCATAGGTTTTGCGGCTCCGTATTGGCGATTTCGATGTAGGCGAAGAACTGGACGAGCGGCACGATCTGTTCGTCGAGCACGGCACGGCAGCGCGGCGAATCGTTCTCCCAGTTGTCGCCGTCGGACGCCTGGGCCCCGTAGATGTTCCAGACGCTCGAAGCATAACGCTCGGCGATGATCTTGTGCATTAAATCGAGGGCGCTCGAAACCACCGTGCCGCCGGACTCGCGGGAGTGGAAGAAATCCTCCTCGTCGACTTCCATGGCCTGGGTGTGGTGGCGGATGAAGACCAGCTCGATATGCTGGTAGGTTCGCGTCAGGAACAGGTAGAGCAGCATGAAGAAGCGCTTGCCGATCTGCTTCTTCTCCTCGTCCATCGAGCCGGAGACGTCCATCAGGCAGAACATCACGGCCTGGGTCGAGGGCATCGGGATCTTGATGCGGTTGTTGAACCTGAGGTCGAAGGTGTCGATGAACGGCACCCGCTCGATCTTGCGCAGCAGTACCGCGATCTTGCGGCGGATGTCGTCGGCGCGTTCCGACTCAGCCTCGCCGCGCTCCTCGAGTTCCTTGAGTTCGTCCTGAAGCGCGCGCAGCGATTTCCAGTAGGGGGAGCCGACGGCGATACGGCGGCCGATGGCGCCGCGCAGCGAGCGGATGACGTTGATATTGGTCGGCACCCCGGTGTGGGTGTAGCCGCCGCGCACCCGCTTGTACTCGTCGATCCGCGACAACTGGGTCTTGACCAGATTGGGCAGGGCGAGGTCGTCGAAGAAGATGTCGAGGAATTCCTCCCGCGACAGCGTGAAGGCGAAGTCGTCGACGCTCTCGCCCTCGTTGCTCGCCGCGCTGCCGCCGCCGCCGGCGCCGCCCGTGGGCCGCTCGACCTCGTCGCCGGAATGGAAGCGGTCGTTGCCGGGCAGGATGGCGTCGCGGCGGCCGCCGCGGCCGTGGTGGAACTGCGGCTCGGAGATGTCCTTGGCCGGGATGCCGACCTTCTCGCCGTTGTCGATATCGGTGATGCCGCGGCGGTTGATCGCCTCGCCGACGGCCTTGCGGATCTGGCCCTTGAAGCGGCGGATGAAGCGGCCGCGATTGACGGCGCTCTTGTTCTTGCTGTCGTTGCGCCGGTCGATGATGCGCATCATGGTGGCGGGGCTCCCTGTGCCTTTATCGTTGGGCGGGGGCCGAGGCCGGCCCTCGGAGACGTCACGACGACTTGCGCACGCGCAGGTACCACTCGGCCAGCAGGCGCACCTGTTTCTCGGTGTAGCCCTTGGACTTCATGCGCTCGACGAAGTCCTGGTGCTTGCGCTGGTCGTCGGCGCTGGCCTTGGCGTTGAAGGAGATGACCGGCAGCAGTTCCTCGGTGTTGGAGAACATCTTCTTCTCGATCACCGCGCGCAGCTTTTCGTAGGACGTCCACAGCGGATTGCGGCCGTCATGCTTGGCCCGCGCGCGCAGCACGAAATTCACCACCTCGTTGCGGAAGTCCTTCGGGTTGCTGATGCCGGCCGGCTTTTCGATCTTCTCCAGTTCGTCGTTGAGGGCACCGCGGTCGAGGATCTCGCCGGTGTTCGGGTCGCGGAACTCCTGGTCCTGGATCCAGAAATCGGCATAGGTGACATAGCGGTCGAAGATGTTCTGGCCGTATTCCGAGTAGGACTCGAGGTAGGCGGTCTGGATTTCCTTGCCTATGAATTCGGCATAACGCGGCGCCAGGAATTCCTTGATGAAGCCCAGGTAGCGCTGCTCGACTTCGGGCGGGAACTGCTCCTGCTCGATCTGCTGCTCGAGGACGTACATCAGGTGCACCGGATTGGCAGCGATCTCGCGGTGGTCGAAGTTGAATACCTTGGACAGGATCTTGAAGGCGAAGCGCGTCGACAGCCCGGTCATGCCCTCGTCGACGCCGGCGAAGTCGCGGTACTCCTGGTAGGACTTGGCCTTGGGGTCGGTGTCCTTGAGGTTCTCGCCGTCATAGATGCGCATCTTCGAGTAGAGCGACGAGTTCTCCGGTTCCTTCAGCCGCGACAGCGAGGCGAACTGGGCCATCATGCGCAGCGTGTCAGGGGCGCGCGGGGCCGCCGCCAGCGAGGAATTGAAGAGCAGCTTCTCGTAGATCTTCACCTCCTCGGAGACGCGCAGGCAGTAGGGCACCTTGACGATGAAGATGCGGTCGATGAAGGCCTCGTTGTTGCGGTTGTTCTTGAAGGTCTGCCACTCGGCTTCGTTCGAGTGGGCGAGCACCATGCCGTCGAAGGGGATGGCGCCGAAGCCCTCGGTGCCCTTGTAATTGGCCTCCTGGGTGGCGGTCAGCAGCGGGTGGAGGACCTTGATCGGGGCCTTGAACATCTCGACGAATTCCAGCAGGCCGCGGTTGGCGAGACAGAGGCCGCCGGAATAGCTGTAGGCATCGGGATCGTTCTGCGAATATTCCTCGAGCTTGCGGATGTCGATCTTGCCGACCAGCGAGGAGATGTCCTGGTTGTTCTCGTCGCCGGGCTCGGTCTTCGACACGGCGATCTGGCGCAGGATCGACGGCGACAGCTTGACGATCCGAAAACGGGTGATGTCGCCGTTGTACTCGTGCAGGCGCTTCACCGCCCAGGGCGACATGATGGTATTCATGTAGCGCCGCGGAATGCCGTAGTCCTCCTCGAGGATGGGGCCGTCCTCCTCGGGCTTGAACAGGCCCAGCGGCGATTCGTGCACCGGCGAACCCTTGATCGCATAGAAGGGCACCTTCTCGATCAGCGACTTGAGCTTTTCGGCCAGGGACGACTTGCCGCCGCCGACGGGGCCGAGCAGGTAGAGGATCTGCTTCTTCTCCTCGAGACCCTGGGCCGCGTGGCGGATGTAGGCGACGATGTTCTCGATCACCTCCTCCATGCCGTAGAAATCCTTGAAGGCCGGGTAGATCTTGATCATCTTGTTGGCGAAGATCCGCGACAGCCGCGGCTCGAGGCGCGTGTCGATGAGTTCGGGCTCGCCGATCGCCTGCAGCATCCGTTCGGCGACGCTGGCGTAGGCGCCCTGGTCAGTGCGACAAAGATCCAGGTATTCCTGGATCGACAGTTCCTCCTGCTGCGCCACCTCGTAGCGGCTTTGGTAGCGGGCGAAGATCGTCATGACGGGGCTCTCCTTTGGTGGTTATTGCGGCTGCCTTACCGGCAACATTGCCTGATGTGCGTCGGGTTGGCTAGCCGCCGCGCAACAATAATTCCGTATCTATCCTAAGCGCAAGCGGCGCCCGTGAGCTTTTCCACGTCGAAGCGGATGCCTTGGGCAAGCGGCAGGTCGCGACCCCAGTTGATCGTATTGGTCTGCCGCCGCATGTAGGACTTCCAGGCATCCGAGCCGGCCTCGCGGCCGCCACCGGTTTCCTTCTCGCCGCCGAAGGCGCCGCCGATCTCGGCTCCCGAAGTGCCGAGATTGACGTTGGCGATGCCGCAGTCGCTGCCCGCGGCCGAGAGGAAACGCTCGGCCCGGCGCAGATCGAGGCTAAACAGCGCCGAGGACAGGCCCTGCGGCACATCGTTGTGCATCGCCAGCGCCTCGTCGAAATCATCGTAGCTCATTACGTAGAGCAGCGGAGCCATGGTCTCACGCTGAACAACGGGCCAGTGGTTGGCGGCGCTGACCAGCGCCGGTTCGACGAAGTAGCCGGGCCGCGCGAGCGTTCGTCCGCCGGCCAGCACCTCGCCGCCGGCCTCGCGCACCGCGGCGATCGCCGCGCCGTAGGCCTCGCGGGCCGCGGCATCGATCAGCGGGCCCATCAGCGTATCGGGCGCCAGCGGATCGCCGATGCGCACCTGGCCGTAGGCGGCGACGAGCCGCGTCACCAGTTCGTCACTGCGCGACCGATGGACGAACAGCCGCCGCGTCGTCGTGCAGCGCTGCCCGGCCGTGCCGACGGCGCCGAAGAGGATGGCGCGCACGGCGAGTTCGAGGTCGGCCGTCTCGTCGACGATGACGGCGTTATTGCCCGAGCATTCCAGGATGGTCCGGCCGAAGCGGGCGCTGACCGCCTCGGCCACCCGCCGGCCGACCGCCGAGGAGCCGGTAAAGGAGACCAGGGCAACGCCGGGCTCGCGCACCAGCTTCTCCGCCAGGCGAGCCTTGTCGCTGATCAGCAGCGAAAAGACACCATCGGCACCGTGCTTGCGGGCGGCGCGCTCGACCAGGCGCTGGATGGCGATGGCCGTCAGCGGCGCCTTCGGGCTCGGCTTCCAGATCACGGCGTTGCCGCAGACCGCGGCGATGAAGGCGTTCCACGACCAGACCGCGGCCGGGAAATTGAAGGCGGTGATGACGGCGACCCGGCCGAGCGGGTGCCACTGCTCGAACATCCGATGCCGCGGCCGCTCCGAGTGCATCGCCAGCCCGTAGAGCTGGCGCGACAGGCCGACCGCGACGTCGGCGATATCGATCATCTCCTGGATCTCACCGTCGGCCTCGGCCTTGATCTTGCCGACTTCGAGGGACACCAGGGTGCCGAGCGGTTCCTTGTGCCAGCGCAGCTCGTCGCCGATGGCGCGGATCACCTCGCCGCGCTTCGGCGCCGGCAGCTCGCTCCAGCGCCGGTAGGCGGCGCCGGCCGAGGCCAGCACGGCGTCGCCCTCGTCCTCGCCGGCGCGGCCGACCCAGGCCAGGACCTTGCCGGTGGCCGGGTTTTCGCTGGCAAAGCGGCCGCTGCCGGGCAGCCAGCGGCCGTCGCCGCAGGACGCCGCCGGATAGACGCCGGCCGGCTCGTCGCTGGCCAGGCCGAGCCGGTCGAAGAGTTCGGCAATGATGCGATCGCCGCCCATGGTCAGGCCGCGCGCGGCAGTTCCTGCTCGATCCGGGCCAGCGCCGCGGCGATGCCCAGGACGGCCTGGTCGATCTCGTCGCGTTCGATGATCAGCGGCGGCGCAATCCGCACCACCGTGCCGTGGGTGTCCTTGGACAGGACGCCGTGCTCGAGGAGCCTGACGCAGACGGTGCGGGCGTCGGTGTAGCGCGGATCGATCTCGATGCCGATGAACAGGCCGCGGCCGCGCACCTCGCGGATCAGCGGGCTGCGAATCCGCGACAGGCGGGCCAGCAGGTAGGCGCCAAGCGTGGCCGAGCGCTGCGCCAGATCCTCTTCGACGATCAGGTCGAGCGCCTCGAGGGCCACCGCGGCGGCCAGGGCGTTGCCGCCGAAGGTGCTGCCGTGGTCGCCCGGCGTGAACACGTCCATGACGCGGCGGTCGGCGAGGAAGGCCGAGACCGGCAGCAGGCCACCGCCCAGGGCCTTGCCGAGCATCACGCCGTCGGGACGCACCTGCTCGTGCCACGACGCCAGCAGCCGGCCGGTGCGGCCGAGCCCGGTCTGGACCTCGTCGCAGAGCAGCAGCACATTGTTGCGCCGGCAGATGGCGGCGCAGGCGGCGAGGTAACCGGGCGGCGGCACGACGATGCCGCCCTCGCCCTGGATCGGTTCGACGAGGACGGCCGCCGTGGTCGGTGTGATCGCCGCCTCGAGGGCCGCGGCGTCGCCGTAGGCAATGCACTTCAGCCCCGCCGGATAGGGGCCGAAGCCGTCGCGATACTGGGGCTCCGCGGAGAGCCCGACGATGGTCGTCGAGCGGCCATGGAAATTGCCGGCGCAGGCGATGATTTCGGCGCTGTCGGCGGCGACGCCCTTGACCCGGTAGGCCCACTTGCGCGCCGCCTTGATGGCCGTCTCGACGGCTTCGAGGCCGGTGTTCACCGGCAGCGCCGCTTCGTAGCCGAACAGCTCGGCAAGCCGCTTCAGCAGCAACGGCAGGCGGTCGTTGTAGTAGGCGCGCGAAGTGACGGCGAGGCGTTCCGCCTGCCGCGACAGCGCCGCCACCAGGCGCGGATGGCCATGGCCGAAGCTCGCCGCCGAATATGCCGACATCATGTCGATGTAGCGGCGCCCGTCGACGTCCCAGACGTACACGCCGGCGCCGCGCGCCAGCACCACCGGCAGCGGCGCGTAGTTGTGCGCCCCGTAGCGCTCGTCGAGGGCCACCAACTCCTCGCCGGCCGGGGCGCACAGCGCTTCGAGCAGCGTCACCGCCAGCCGTGCCGTGCGCTGGCCGCCGTCCCGGGCCGGATTGAATTCGGCGATCTCGAGGGCCACCAGCTGCGGGTCAAGTACCAGGCCGCGCAGCGCGGCGCAGAGTTCGCCGCCGTCGATGCCGTCGGGCGCCGGGGTGTTGACCCCGGGCGCGTCGAGCGGGTCGACGACGTCGAGGTCGATCGACACGCCGAAGCCCGCAGTGCCGCGGCGGATCCAGGCCAGGGCCTCGGCGAGCACCGCCGCCAGGCCGCGGCGGCGGATGTCCTCGATCTCGAAGATGCGCACGCCCATGGCGCGCAGGAAGCGCATTTCGTCGGCTTCGAAACTGCGTGCGCCGACGACGCAGACATGGCGCGGATCGAGCAGCGGCCCGGCGACGCCGACGAGTTCCGCCGGGCCGGCCCCGAGCAGCGCCGCCAGCGGCATGCCGTGCAGATTGCCGCTCGGGCTGGTCTCCGGGGTGTGGGCGTCGAGATGGGCGTCGAGCCAGAGCAGGCCGAGCCCGCTGCCGGCACGGCCGGCGCCGCGCCAGGTGCCGGCGGCGATCGAATGGTCGCCGCCGATGACGACCGGCACGGCGCCCTCGCTGATGACATCGGCGACGCGGTCGGCCAGCCGCCCGAGCAGTTCGGCGACGACCGCCTGCCGCTGGCCCTCGCCGGGGCTCAGCATCCGGTCCCAGCGGGCGCGGCAGCCATCGTGTCCGGGTGCCGCCGCGAGACCCGCCCGGCGCAGCGCCTCCGGCCCCTGGGCGCAGGCCCAGGCGCTGCCGGCCGGTGCGCCGATGCCGGAGCTGACGCCGATCAGGCGCAACTCGCGTAGCGAGGCTAAGTGGTGTGCGTTGCCCATGACGTTCCCCTTGAATCCGGCGGCCGTCCGACTACCAACTCCATATTAGACGTTCAATCTGACCTCCGTATTCGCGGTTCGTTCGCTGGGCGGCGGCCGCTTCACCAGCGTGGCGGCGGCCTGCGGCGGATGATCAGGCGGCCGCCTGCCTCGACGAGGTCGCCGCCGGCCTTGAGGTCGCCGAGGAAGTGGCTGATCATTTCGCGCGAGGCGCCGATGCGTTCGCCCATCGCCTGCTGGGTCAGGCGCTCGGCGACGACCAACTGCCCCGTCCTCATCGCGGGCCAGCGACAGCAGCAGCTTGGCGAGGCGCCCGTAGACGTCGAGCAGCGCCAGGTCCTTGACGTTTTCCGTCAATGCCCGGGTGCGGCGGATCAGGTGCCGGATCAGGGCCAAGGCGCTGTCCGGATGAGTGCCAAGGAAGGCACGGAAACGTTCGCGCGCCAGGATGCCGAGCCGGCACGGTTCGAGGCTCATCACCGAGGCCGAGCGCAGGCCGCCGTCGAGCATCATCTCGCCGAAATATTCGCCGGGGGCCAGCGTGTTCAGCACCAGTTCGCGGGACTCGCCGTCGCCGACTTAAATCTTGAGCCGGCCGGAGACGATCAGATACAGCGAGTCGCTGGCGTCGCCGGCGCTGACGATGACGGCGTTCTTGGCATAGCCGCGGCCGACGACGATCGCCGCCAGCGCCGCCAGGTCTTCGTCGCCGAGATCCTCGAACAGGGCGACGCGCTTCAATGCCTCGATCATGGTTTGACTTTTTCCGCCGGCGGATCGCCGCGATCATGATACCGGAGCCGGTCGACGCCGCTGCTGCCCGCCGCGACCAGGGTCGCGGCGGCGATGACGGCCAGCAACCAGCGTTTCACGACGCCGACCGGTCGGCACCGCGTGCGTCGCGAGCGAACTTAGGCCGGCGAGCGGACGGTGATGCCGGCGCCAACCTCTACAGCCAGCAGGACGTTGCCGACGGCATAACTGCCAATTGAAAGAGTGCCGCCGATCTTCTCTGTGCCGGATGGCGCACGGCGGAGGTGCATTGGTGCACATCCGCGGCGCGGGTGTTAGGGCGGGAGGGCCTTCAGCCCCGGGCCTTGTTCATGTCGACGAAGGCTTCCATGACGCGGTGCGGGCTGTGCAGCAGCGTCTCCTTCCAGGCGCCGAGACTGCGGCGGGTCTGGATCAGGCCGCGGATGGCGCCGGCCTGCGGCGCCTGGCCGATGCTGATGGCGCCGATCAGGACGTCGCCTTCGAAGCACAGGCGGGTGTACAGGAAATGCTGCTCGTCGATGCTCTCCGCCGTGTCTCCGCCGGGGCGGCCCTGCCACAGGCCGAAGGTGTAGGACACCAGGCCGACGGTATCGAGCACGTTCATGCTCAGGCTGCCGCGATAGGGTGCGTCCTTGCCGGCCATGTTGAGCGCCGCCACGCGGCCGTGTTCGGTGGCCGTGGGCTGCAGGGCGTGCACCACCCACTCGCCGGTGGAGAAGTCGCGTCCCTGCGCCACGTCGCCGGCGGCATAAATGCACGGCACCGTGGTGGCCATGCGATCGTCGATGACGATGCCCTGATCGATCTCGGCGCCGGTGCCTTCGAGGAAGGACACGTTGGGGCGCACGCCGGTGGCCAGGATGATCAGGTCGGCATCGAGGGTCCGTTGGTCCATGACCAGCCGCGGGCCGGGCTCGATGCGCTCGGTGCGGCCGCTGACGATCACGTCGACGCCCTTGCCCTCCAGCCAGCGCTGCAGGATCCGGCTGCCCACCGGCGTCATCATCGAACGCAGGATCTGCCCGCTGCGCCCGGCGATGACCGACAGCTTGGCGCCGCTTTCGACCAGGGATTTCATGCAGACGCCGGCGACGAAGCCGGCGCCGACCATCACCACCCGGGCCCCCGGGGTCAGTTTCGCGGCGATGACACGGGCATCATCGAGGGTCCAGCAGGTGACTACCCCGGGGAGATCGGTGCCGGGCACCGGCGGCAGCGTCGGCGAGGAGCCGGTCGCGACCAGCAGGCGGTCGTATTCGAGCGTCATACCGTCGTCGAGATCGACGCTGCCGCCGCTGGCTCCGGCATGGACCTTGACGGCCTTGTTGTTCAGGTAGCGGATCTTGAGGCCCTCGAAGTGGCCGGCGCTCTTGCGCTGATGGGCCCCGGCCTCGTCGATGCGCCCGGTCAGGATGTAGGGGATCGCCATGCGGGCATAGGGCGCGCCGGCCTCGCCGCTGACCAGGGTGATGTCGCTCTCGGGATCTTCGTGCCGCAGGGTCTCGGCGGCCCGGACGCCGGCGGGGCCGGCACCGATCAGGACGTATTTCATGGCGGGATCTCCTGTGCTGGGCCGGGCCGGCCGAATGCCGCCACGGTGTTTCAACGGCCGGCGAGGCCGCTACGCGGCGGGACGGCGCCCGCCGCAATCGGTGCCTGCATTCTAGGCGCCCGGCCGCGGCTGCGAAACCCCGCCGGGCGACGTGCCTCCGCGACCACCAACGCCAATGCCAGTGACATAGGCACACCCGTACTGCGCCGCGGCGAATGCGCCAATGGGCACGGGCGCCCGCCGCGGCGAATGGTCACGACGCCTTGACGCCGAGAATGCGGAAGGCTTCGACGGGCCGGCTGAAGCCGCGCCGCTCGAGACCGCCGAGGGCCTCGACGGCGACGAGGGACTCGGTCTCCGCCAGGGTCTTGCGATCGGCGAGTATCTCCCCGGCATCGGCGTGGCCGCACAGCCGGGCGACCAGGTTGGTGACCGTGCCGATGGCGCCGATGGTGGCGAAGCCCTTGGCGATGCCGATTCGCTCGCCCCGTGCTGTGCGGCGTAATGGCGCAGCACCGCTGGCGTGTCGCGCTCGGGGTCGACGCTGATCGAGACGAAGACGACGCCGGGACCGAAGTCCTTGCCGAGGCGGCCCTGCAGGCCGGCCAGCCGCGCCGTCTGCAGCGGGCAGCTGTCGGCGCAGGACGCGAAGACGAAATCGACCACGACGACCTTGCCGCGCAAGTCGGCCAGCGCCAGCGGCCGGCCGTCCTGGGCGGTCAGCGCGAAGCCGGGCGCTGCGCCGCCGATCATCGGCAATTCGCCGCCGGCTGCGGCCGCGCCGGACAGGGCGAGCGCCGCCAGCAGTGTCGCGGACCAGGGCGGCACGCTCACACCTTCATTTCCCGCTTCAGCTCGTTGATGAAATGCCAGTCGGTGGCCTCGGCGAGCACCTTCTTCGGACTGATCTTGATGACGCCGGCCTCTCTCAGGCGCAGCGACCGGAAGCGCGCCGTATCCTCGGCGTCATAGAGGCGCCAGTTGCGATAGCCGATCTCCCGGACCGCCTGCAGCACGTACTCGTACTTGTCCGACACGCCGCGTGCCACCATGGTCCGCGCCGCCCGCTGCGGATCGCCGATGCAGATTTCGGCCGCCTTGACGAAGGCCCGCAGGGCCCGCCTGGTGGCCACCGGATAGCGGCTCATGAAGGTCCTGTTGGTGGCGGCGAGGCAGCAGAAATACTGCGACCAGGGCCGGTCGGTCAGGGTGTTGAGGATGACATGCCCGATGCCCCTCGCGCGCAGCTCCTGCGGCTCGGGCGCGAAGCCCATGAAGGTGTCGATCTGGCCGGCGGCGTAGCGGCGCATCGACTCGCCGGGCTCGTGGTCGACCCAGACGATGTCCTTGTCCGGATCGAGGCCGACCGAGGCCACCATGGCGGCGACGAATTCCTTGCGGCTGCTGCGTTGCGGCGCCGCCACCTTCTTGCCCTTGAGGTCGCGCAGGGTATGCACGGAATCGTTGCCGAACAAGTTCCCAGCAGCCGGTATGGAGCCGGCCAGCAGGGCGATGGGGCCGCCCTCGTCGATGCTCATCAGGTGGCCGGGCGGATCGTTCATGACGAAATCGACCTTGCCCGCGGCCAGTGCCTGGCTGGGTCCCTCGTTGAGCGGCGTCTTGACGCACTCGACGTCGCCGAAGCCCTCGGCGGAATCCGCCTCGAGGCCGAGCAGGGCCGCCGTGCCGCCCGCCGCCAAACTGCCGAGAAATTCGCGGCGGCTCCAGCTCTTGCCAAGACGGCGCTTCATGACGGTTCCTGTTGCGTCGGGAATATAAATCCATCATGGGCAATATTCGCTGCCGGCCGCGAGATTCGCAGGGCGGCGAAAAACCGCGATAATCGGGCCGACCGCAATCCGATGATGGGCACCATGCGCTACTGGCTGATGAAGACGGAGCCCTCGGTAGTCGGCATCGACCATGTCCTGGCGATGCCGGGGCAGACCGTCGACTGGTGGGGCGTGCGCAATTACCAGGCGCGCAATTTCATGCGCGACCAGATGGCGCTCGGCGACAAGATATTGTTCTACCATTCCTCGTGCCCGGAACCGGGCATCGCCGGGCTGGCCGTCGTCGCCCGCCGCGCCTATCCGGACCGCACCCAGTTCGACCGGCTCAGCCCTTATTTCGACGCCAAGTCGACTGCCGAGAACCCGCGCTGGCTCAACGTCGATGTCCGCGTCGTCAAGAAGACGCGGCTGGTCGGCCTCGACGAGTTGCGCGCTCAGCCGGAACTCCAGCACATGCGGGTGTTGCAGCGCGGCAACCGGCTCTCGATCACGCCGGTCGATCCGGCCGAATGGCGTTTCATCTGCGAGGTCCTGTTGAAGGAAAAGGCGTGACGGTCTGGTGGTTGGCCTATCCGCTGCTCGGCGTCTTCGCCGGCCTGTTCGCCGGCCTGTTCGGCATCGGCGGCGGACTGTTCCTGGTGCCGCTGCTGTTCATGCTGTACACCGCGCAGCAATTCCCCGCCGGCCATGCCATGCACCTGGCGCTGGGCACCTCGATGGCGACCATCGTGTTCACCTCGATCGCCAGCATGCGCGCCCATCACCACCATGGCGCGGTGCGGTGGGACATCGTCCGCGGCATGGCGCCGGGCTTGGTGCTCGGCACCCTGTCGGGGTCCTTCTTCGCCGGCCTGATCCCGACGCGCTTTCTCGTGGCGACCTTCACGGTGATCGTCTACTGGGCCTCGTCGCAGATGATCCTCGACTTCAAGCCGCAGGCCCACCGCCAGCTGCCCGGCCGCGTCGGCCTGTTCGTCGCCGGACTGGTTATCGGCGCCGTCTCGTCGCTGATCGCGGCGGGTGGCGGATTCATGTCGATCCCCATGATGGTCTTCTGCAACGTGCTCATCCACCAGGCCGTCGGCACCTCGGCGGCGCTCGGTCTGCCGATCGCCGTGGCCGGGCTGGTCGGCTACGTCGCCGGCGGCTGGCAGGTCGCCGGCCTGCCAGCCTATTCGCTCGGCTACGTGTTCGTGCCGGGCTTCGTCGGCGTCGTCGTCATGAGCTACGCGCTGGCCCCGGTCGGGGCGCGGCTCGCCCACCGTCTTCCGGTAGGGCAGCTGAAGCGCGCCTTCGGCGTCTTCCTGGCGCTGCTGGCGACGAAGATGCTCTATGGTCTGCTGAGCTGATTCGGCAGCGAAAAAATTTCCAAAAAAATCTTGCCAAGGCCTTGACATTGACGTATCTTCACGGGGCATTCGGTTCAAGTGGTGCATTTCAAGTCGTGTATTTGCTGTCCGGTCGTCGTCCCGCCTTCACGGGCCTCGCTGCCTAATCCATCCACGTCGCTTGATTTCGCTTGCCCGGCTGGGTGCAAACCCGACATTATTTTTTGAGTGAGGAAAGCAGCATGGCAACCGGTACCGTAAAGTGGTTCAACGACGCAAAAGGCTTCGGCTTCATCACCCCGGACGAGGCGGGCGAGGATCTATTCGCTCATTTCTCGGAAATCCAGGGCAGCGGCTTCAAGTCGCTCAAGGAAGGACAGAAGGTCAGCTTCGAGGTGAAGATGGGCCCGAAGGGCAAGCAGGCCTCGGCGATCAAGCCCCTCTGAGCATCGCGAATACCTGAAAAACCGCAGCTTCGGCTGCGGTTTTTTTTCGCCGAATTTCGCCGGCCTCAGCCGGGCAGCAACTCGGCGAAATCGGCGATGGCGATGTAGTCCCCGGTGGCTTTGAGCGGTTGCCGCGTGTCCGGGCGCCTCACGGCGACGAGATGGGCGATGCCGTATAGGCGTGCCGAATCCAGGACCGGCAGGCTGTCGTCGATCAGCAGCGTCGCCGCGGGGTCGAAGGGCAGGGCGGCGCGCAGGCGCTCCCAGAACCCTGGATCCTCCTTCGGCAGGCCGAATTCGTGGGCGGTATACATCGCGTCGAAGAGTGGCCGCAGGCCGGTCTTGGCCATCTTCAGGGTCAGGCTGCGGTGATGGGCGTTGGTGACCAGCGCGATGCGCTTGCCGAGGGCGCGTGCGGCCGCCAGGAATTCAATGACATTGGGATTAACGGCGATGAGCTGGGACACCTCTTCCTTGAGGCGCATGATGTCCAGCTCGAGTTCGGTCTCCCAGAAATCGACCGAATACCAGTCGAGGCTGCCGGCGCGGGCGTGGTAGCGGGCCATCAGTTCCTCGCGCGCCGCGGCCAGCGGCAGGCCGCGGGCTTCGGCATAGCGCAGCGGGACGTGCTGCTGCCAGAAGTGGTTGTCGAAATGGAGGTCGAGCAGGGTGCCGTCCATGTCGAGCAGCACGGTGTCGATGGCGGGCCAGGGGAGCGTCAACATCTCAGGACGGCTGTCGCAGCAAGGTCTTCAGGACGATGCCGGTGCCCAGCGCCAGCAGCAGGCACTGGCCGGCCGCCATGGTCAGCGGCGTCGCCCACAGCAGCGGCGCCAGGACGCCGGCGCCGAGCGTCGATATCCCCGCTTGCAGAAAGCTCTGGCAGCTCGCCGCCATGCCCCGTTGCGCCGGGTAGAGATCGAGCCCCAGCAGGGTCAGGTTGGGCATCGCCAGCGCATTGCCGAGCGTATAGAAGAACAGTGGCATGACGCTCCAGGGCAGTCCCGGCGGAAAGGCCAGGTTGATGGCCAGATTGGCCGCCGCCGCCAGCGCCATGACGAGGAAGCCGCGCAGTATCGTGTCGCGCGGCGACCACTTGCCGGCGAGCCGGCCGGACAGCCAGGAGCCGATCATCATCCCGGCCACCGAGGGGCCGAACAGCCAGGCGAATCCTGTCTCCGACACACCGAGATGGCGCATCAGGAACACCGGTGCCGATAGCACGTAGATGAAGAAGCCGGCGAAGTTGAAGCCGATCGCCAGGGTCAGGGCGAGGAAGCGCCGGTCGCCGAGGATGCCTCGGTAGGCGCGCCACAGATAGACCGGATGCAGCGACTGGCGCTTGTCGCGCGGCAGCGTCTCCGGCAAGCGCAGGAGGGTGGCCAGCCAGGTGGTGCCCGACAGCAGGCCGAGGAAGACGAACACCGAGCGCCAGCCGAAGGCGGCGTGCAGCCAGCCGCCGATGACCGGCGCGACGGCCGGCGCCACGGCGAAGAGCATGGTCACGTGGGCCATCAGGCGCTGGGCGGCCGGGCCGGCGAAGAGGTCGCGGATGATGGCGCGGCCGATGATCATCCCGGCCCCGGCGGTGATGCCCTGGAACACCCGCGCCAGCCAGAGCAGCTCGATGCGATCGACGGCGGCGGCGGCCAGTGAGGCGAGCACGTAGCCGCCGAGAAAGAACAGGATCACCCGCTTGCGCCCGAGCGCGTCGGACAGGGCGCCGTGCCACAGCGTCATCAGCGTGAAGGGCAGCATGTAGGCGGTCAGCGTCTGCTGCACGGCGATCAGGTCGACTGCCAGAGACTCGCCGATGGCATGGAAAGACGGCAGGTAGGTGTCGATCGAGAACGGCCCCAGCGAGATCAGCGCGGCCAGCAGGACGACGAGAAAGAGCGGCGCCCGGGCGGGCTCCTGGGGAGTCATGGGTCGCCCTGCCGGGGCATCGTCGCTAACGGCCGTCAAGCCTCGCGGAGCAGCCGGCGGTAGCCGATCGCCTCGGCGATGTGCGGCGCCCGGATGGCGCCGGCGCCGCTCAGGTCGGCGACAGTCCGCGCCACCTTGAGGACGCGGTGGTAGGCCCGGGCCGACAGGCCGAGCTGGGCGATCGCGCGCTGCAGCAGCTGCGCCCCGCCGGCATCGGGAAGGCAATGACGATCGATGTCCGCCGGCTCGAGGCGCACATTGGCCATGCCCTGGCGCTCCAGCTGCCGGCCGCGGGCCGCGGCGACGCGCTCGCGGACGGTCTCGCTCGGCTCGCCCTCGCCGCGAGTCTGCAGCTCGCCTTGGGCGACGGCCGGCACCTCGACCATCAGGTCGATGCGGTCGATCAGCGGTCCGGACAGCCGGCCGCGGTAGCGGGCGACCTGGTCGGGCGTGCACCGGCAGGCGTGCCGTGCGTCGCCAAGGTAGCCGCAGGGGCAGGGGTTCATCGCCGCCACGAGTTGAAAGCGGGCCGGAAACTCGGTCTGCCGCGCCGCCCGCGAAATCGTGATGCGGCCGCTCTCCAGCGGTTCGCGCAAGGCTTCGAGGACGCGCCGCTCGAATTCGGGCAACTCGTCGAGGAACAGCACGCCTTCGTGGGCCAGTGAAATCTCGCCGGGCCGCGGCTCGTTGCCGCCGCCGACCAGGGCGGCCGAGGAAGCCGTGTGATGAGGGGCGCGAAACGGTCGCCGGCCCCACAGCGAAGGTTCGAAGCGGCCGGCGATCGACTGTATGGCGGCCGATTCGATGGCTTCCGCCTCGGTCATCGCCGGCAGCAGCCCGGGGAAGCGCGCCGCCAGCATCGACTTGCCGCTGCCCGGCGGGCCGCTCATCAGCAGCGAGTGTCCGCCGGCCGCGGCAACCTCGAGGGCCCGCTTGGCCGGCAACTGGCCTCTAACCTCGGCCAGATCGGGATAGACCGGGGCGATGGCCAGGGTTGCGCCGGTGTAGGGCGCAAGCCGGGCGTGGCCGCTGAAGTGAGCGCAAACATCGAGCAGCGTCGTCGCCGGCAGGACGGTGGCGGTCTTGGCCAGGGCCGCCTCGGCGGCGCTGGCGAGCGGCAGCACGAAGGCGCGGCCGGCCCGTGCCGCCGCCAGGCCCATGGCCAGGGCGCCGCGCACCGGCCGCAATTCGCCGCCCAAGGCCAGTTCGCCGGCGAATTCGCATCCGTCCAAGCCTTCGGCCTTGACTTGGCCCGAGGCGATCAGGATGCCCAGGGCGATCGGCAGGTCGAAGCGTCCCGATTCCTTGGGCAGGTCTGCCGGGGCCAGGTTGACCGTGATGCGCCGCTGGGGAAATTCGAAGCGGCAGTTCTGGATCGCCGCCCTGACCCGGTCACGGGCTTCCTTGACCTCGGTGTCGGGCAGGCCGACCAGATTGAAGGCCGGCAGTCCCGCGGCCAGATGCACCTCGACCGTCACCTCGGGGGCGGCGATGCCGGCCAGGGCGCGGCTCCTGAGGACGGCCAGGGACACGGCGCGACGGGGCCGTCAGTCCTTGTAGGCTTCGATGCCGAAGACAATCTTCACTTCGTCGCCGATGTAGGGAACGAGGCGCTTCATGCCGAATTCGGAACGCTTGAGGCTGGCGACGACGTCGGCGCCGCACTTGGCCTTGCGGGTGATCGGTTCGATGGCGCACTTGAAGGCGGTCACCTGGAGCGAAACGGGGCGCGTCTCGCCGAGCAGGGTCAGGCTGCCCTGGACAGTGCTCGGATCGTCGCCGGCAAAGGCGAGCTTGTCGGCGGTGAAGGTGATGGTCGGGAATTTGTCGGTGTTGAAGTAGTCCGGGCCGCGCATGTGCTTGTTCCATTCCTCAAAGCCCATGTCGATGGAATTGGCGTCGATGCTGACCTCGACGCGGCCGCTCTTGGCCGCCGGGTCCAGGACGATCTTGCCGCTGGACTTGGTGAAGCGGCCGCGTTGGGTCGAAAAGCCGAGGTGGTTGATCTCGAACACCGGGTAGGTGTGGCGGGGATCGATCGTATAGCTGTCGGCGGCGGCGGCCGGGGCGGTCAGCGCGATGGCGCAAAGGAAGGGCGCAGCGTGTTTCATCTGGAGGACTCCGCGGATTGGGTAAGGATTATTTGGCGGCGACGACGAAGCGGAACTTGATCTGGACGTCGTCGGCGACCACCGACGGGTCGCCCCACTCGCCGCTGCCGATGCCGAAAGCGAGGCGCTGCAGGACGAAGGCGCCGTCGAGCACGACCATGCCATTGTCCTGCTTGACGGTGAAGGGGGCGCGCACCTCCTGCGTCTTGCCCTTGATGGTCATCTTGCCGGTGGCCTCGAAGCGGCCGCCGCCCAGGCTCTTGACGCTGCCGGAAACGAAACTGGCGCTCGGGAACTGGCGCACGTCGAACCAGTTGCGGCCCTTGACCTCGTCATCGACCAGGGCTCCGGCATCGATGCTGGCCAGATCGATGTCGATGCGGGCGCGGCCGGCCTCGGGTTTGGCCGGGTCGATGGCGATCTGGGCGGAGAATTTCCGGAACTGGCCGTCGACGGGCACGCCCATCTGCTTCGATACGAAGCTCACGGCGCTCCTGTCGAGCCGCACCGCCGTGAAATCGGCGGCCGCCGCCGCGCCGGCGGCGAGCATCATGATGGCGGCGGCATAAAGCCGGGCCTTCATCGACGAACCTTCGCCAGCCAGGGCACCATGCGGATCAGCACGTCGTTACGGGTCACGAAATGATGCTTGAGGGCCGCGCCGATGTGCGGCACCAGGAGCAGCATCATCGCCCAGCTCAGCACTTCGTGCACGGCGGCCAGTTGCTCGCCGAGGGCCTTGTCCTTGGGCAGCACGTCCGGGATCGGCAGGACGCCCAGATAAACCGTCTGGAAGCCCTTGGCCGAACTCATCAGCCAGCCGGTCAGCGGCACGGCGAAGAGCAGCAGGTAGAGCAGGTGATGGACGCCGGCCGAGGCGCGGCGCTGCCAGGCCGGTATCGCTTCGGGCAGGGCCGGCGCCGCGTGGCCGGCGCGCCACACAAGGCGCGCCACGGTCAGCACGAAGACGGTGACGCCCAGCCACTTGTGATAGCTGAAGAGCTTGAGCATCGTCGGCGACAGCGTCAGGCCGCTCATATAGAGGCCGAGCGGGAAGGCGGCGAAGATCAGTACGGCGGCGAACCAGTGCAGGAAAATTGCGGTGGTCGTGAAACGGACGGGTGCGGGCGTCATCGCTGCGTTCAGGGGGCGGGTGGCAGTTTTCGTTCCAGTTCGGCGATGCGGCCTTCCAGCGCGGCCAGCTTATCCCTCGCCCGGGCCAGCAACTCGCTCTGGATGTCGAACTCGTCCCGGGTGACGAGATCAAGGCGGGAAAACAGGCTGGCCAGCAGGGCGCGGACGTTCTTCTCGATGTCTTTGGCCGGGCCGGTGGCGGCAAGTTCCGAAAATCTGGCGGCCAACTCGTCGAACAGCTTCGGGTTCAGCATGGCGCGGTCTCCACAAATCCGAGGGGCGAAGCTTACCATGGCGACCTGATCGGCCCGCCGGCGCACCAGCAAGGTGCGCGCCGCCGCGTCGACGGCGCAATCTGGTGCGCCGCTGCCGAAGTTATCCCGGATGGGCCGGGCAAGTGATTGACGGAATGCGACGTTTTCCAGTGGCATGGACCGTGCTAGCGGTTACTGCCTACTTTTATTCTCAGGAGAACAACCATGAACCGCAAACTCGTCGTCGCTTCCGCCGTTGCCGCCGCCTTCGCCCTGCCGGCCGCCCCTCTTCTCGCCGCCGATGCCGCCCCCGCCGCGGCGCCGGCTTCGCCGCACACCTTCACCGGCAATGTGACCCTGGCCTCGGAATACCTGTATCGCGGCATCGCCCAGACCAACGGCAAGCTGGCCATCCAGGGCGGCTTCGACTACTCGCACGCCAGCGGACTCTACGTCGGCACCTGGGGGTCGAATATTTCCTGGCTGAGCGATGCTCCCGGCGGCGGTGTTAGCGCCCCGATCGAGCTCGACGTCTACGGCGGCTACAAGAACACCTTCGGCGGCGGCGACTGGAACTACGACCTTGGCGTCCTGACCTACAACTACCCGGGCGACTTTCCGTCCGGCTTCACCAAGCCCGACACTACGGAAGTCTATGGTGCCATCGGCTGGAAGTGGCTGAGCGCCAAGTACTCGTACGTCGTTTCGAGCCACATCTTCGGCTTCACGACGCCTACCGGCGGCGATACCCGCGGCAGCGGTTACATCGATCTGACCGGCACGTTCGATCTGGGCAGCGGCTTCGGACTGACCGCTCACGCGGGGCATCAGACGGTCAAGGATTTTGGCGACGCTTCCTATTCGGATTACAAGCTCGGCATCACCAAGGATGTTGGATTCGGTAGCGTCGGCCTGTATTACTCGGACACCAATGCCAAGAGCTGCGGCGACGCCACTCCTGTGTACTGCAACGCCTTCGGTCGCGATCTCGGCAAGGGCCGCGCCGTCCTCTCCTTTACCAAGACCCTGTAATTCCCGCGAAGGCCAAGAGCCGAATAGGCAAAGGAGTCAAACATGAAACTGGTAACCGCGATCATCAAGCCCTTCAAGCTTGACGAAGTGCGCGAAGCCCTGGCCGCCGTCGGCGTGCAGGGCATCACCGTCACCGAGGTCAAGGGTTTCGGTCGGCAGAAAGGTCATACCGAGCTGTACCGGGGTGCCGAATACGTCGTCGACTTCCTGCCCAAGGTCAAGGTCGAGGCGGCGATCAAGGACGACATGCTCGACCAGGTCATCGAGGCCATCGAGAAGTCCGCCAGCACCGGCAAGATCGGCGACGGCAAGATCTTCGTCTTCGACGTCGAACAAGTCATCCGCATCCGCACCGGCGAGACCGGTGAGGACGCTCTGTAAGGGGAAAGCGATGAAGAAACTTTTTGCAGTCCTGCTGACGGTCCTCGCCGTCGGTTTCGGCAGTGCGGCTCAGGCCGAAGACAAGCCGGCGGCGCCCGCCGCGGCACCGGCCGCAGCCGCCGAGGCGAAACCGGCCGAAGCGGCCAAGCCGGCCGAGGCGGCCAAGCCCGCCGAGGCCGCCCCAGCAGCTGCAGCCGCACCGGCCGCGGCTCCGGCCGCCGCGCCGGCGCCGGTCCCCAACAAGGGCGACACCGCCTGGCTGATCGTCGCCACGGCCTTCGTCATCATGATGTCGGTGCCGGGCCTGGCCCTGTTCTACGGCGGCCTGGTCCGCTCCAAGAACATGCTGTCGGTGTTGATGCAGGTGTTCGTCATCTTCTCGCTGATCAGCGTGCTGTGGGCGCTGTACGGCTACAGCCTGGCCTTCAACGAGGGCAACGCTTATTTCGGCAATCTCGCCAAGGCCTTCCTGAAAGGCCTGACGCCGGATACGACCACGGGTACCTTCAGTAAGGGCGTGGTGTTGCCCGAACTGATCTACGTCGGCTTCCAGGGCGCCTTCGCGGCCATCACCGTGTGCCTGATCGTCGGCGCCTTCGTCGAGCGCATCAAGTTCTCGGCCCTGCTGGTGTTCTCGATCCTCTGGTTCACCTTCAGCTATGCGCCGATCGCCCACATGGTCTGGTATTGGGCCGGCCCCGATGCCTATGTCACCGGCATGACGGATGCGGCCAAGGCGGCGGTTGACGCGTCCGGCGGCTGGCTGTTCCAGAAGGGCATCCTCGACTTCGCCGGCGGCACGGTGGTGCATATCGACGCCGCCGTCGCCGGCCTGGTCGGCGCCTACGTGATCGGCAAGCGGGTCGGCTACGGCAAGGATTCGATGGCCCCGCACAACGTGCCGATGACCATGATCGGCGCCTCGCTGCTGTGGGTGGGCTGGTTCGGCTTCAACGCCGGTTCGGCCCTCGAAGCCAACGGCGGCGCCTCCCTGGCCTTCATCAACACCTGGCTGGCGACGTCCGCGGCGACCCTCTCCTGGGCGCTCGCCGAATGGCTGTTCAAGGGCAAGCCCTCGATGGTCGGCGCAGCTTCCGGCGCCGTCGCCGGCCTGGTCGCCATCACCCCGGCCTGCGGCTTCGTCGGCGTCGGCGGTGCCCTGGTGATCGGCCTGGCTGCCGGCATCCTCTGCCTGTGGGGCGTCAATGGCCTCAAGCGGATGCTCGGTGCCGACGACTCGCTCGACGTGTTCGGCGTCCATGGCGTCGGCGGCATCCTCGGCGCCCTGCTCACCGGCGTCTTCGCCGCGCCCAGCCTGGGCGGCACCGGCGTCTACGACTACGTCGCCAACAAGGTGGGCGACTACTCGATCTGGGATCAGGTCATCATCCAGGCCACCGGCGTCGGCGTGACGCTGGTCTGGTCGGGCGTCGTCGCCTTCATCGCCTACAAGCTGGTTGATGTCGTCATCGGCCTGCGGGTGGCGGAAGACGAAGAGCGCGAGGGCCTCGACCTCGTCTCCCACGGCGAGTCGGCCTACCACATCTAAGCTTTCCTCCTCGGCAAGCTTGCGCGGGCGCTTCGGCGCCCGCTTTTTTTTGGCAAACCGGCTTAGAGCCCCTAACAGAATGAACCACGCCTGCGCCGGGGCATCGCGGGGATGCAGCGCAAGGCGCGGTGGTGAAGTGATGCTGATTGCCTCACGAACCGCCGCAACGCGGCGATGCGCCCCGCAATGCCCCGGCCCTCCGGGTTGGCCCCACAATGCGGCGCTCGCTTTGTCGCACGGCTCGGCAAGGGAACCACCCTTGCCGTCGCCGCGCTTCGCGCGATCATCCGCATTCTGGGGCCAACGCAGGCGCGGTTCATTCTGTTAGGGGCTCTTAGCGGAAGACGACGGTCTTGTTGCCGTGCACCAGGACGCGGTCGTCGAGGTGGAAACGCAGGCCGCGGGCCAGCACCGTCTTTTCGATGTCCTTGCCATAGCGGACCATGTCGTCGGGCGAGTCCGAGTGGTCGATGCGGATCACGTCCTGCTCGATGATCGGTCCCTGGTCGAGCTCGGCGGTGACGTAGTGGCAGGTCGCGCCGATCAGCTTGACGCCGCGCTGGTAGGCCTGGTGGTAGGGCCGGCTGCCTGCGAAGCTGGGCAGGAAGGAGTGGTGGATGTTGAGTATGCGGCCGGGATAATCGGCGCACAGCCCGGGTTCGAGAATCTGCATGTAGCGCGCCAGCACCATGGTGTCGCCGCGGACTTCCTCGAACAGCCGGCGGATTTCGGCGAAGGCCGCGGCCTTGCCCTCGGCGCTCACCGGGACGTGGTGGAAGGGGATGCCGTGCCACTCGACGAAACCGCGCAAGTCGCCGTGGTTGGATATGACGCAGGGAATCTCGATGTCGAGTTCCTTCGACTGCCAGCGCGCCATCAGGTCGTAGAGGCAGTGCTCCTGCTTCGAGACGAGGATGACGACGCGCTTCTTCACCGCCGAATCGGCGATCCGCCAGTCCATCCTAAGTTCCGCGGCCAGCGGCGCGAAGCGGCTGCGGAACTCGGCCAGGTGGAAGGGCAGCGACGAGGCCTTGACCTCGATGCGCATGAAATAGCGCCCGTCCATGTCATCGGCATGATAGCTCGACTCGAGGATCCAGCCGCCGTGTTCGGCGATGAAGCCGGCCACCCGGGCGATGATGCCGACCTGGTCGGGGCAGGAGGCGGACAGGGTGAAGAAGCGTTCGCGGTGCATGTCAGGTTTTGCGCCGCGCCGCGCCAGCGGAGGATTGCGTGCTCTCGGCGGGCAGCCGGCGCAGCGGGCGCGGACTCCGTCCCATCTCAGATGCGGGCGCTGGCCTTGCGGATTTCGGCGTCCATCTCGGCATAGCTGAGCGTCACCGGGAACTGCGGGAATTCGCGAATGACGTTCTCCGGCGGATGGAACAGGATGCCGGCGTGGGCCTCGCCGAGCATCGCCGTATCATTGTAGGAGTCGCCGGCGGCGATGACCTTGAAGTTGAGTTCCTTGAAGCGGCGGACCGACTCCTGCTTCTGGTTCGGCATGCGCAGCCGGTAGTCGGTCACGTAGCCGCGCTCGTCGCTCAGCAGCCGATGGCAGAACAGCGTCGGCAGGCCGAGCTGCTTCATCAGCGGCATGGCGAATTCGTAGAAGGTATCGGAGAGGATGATGACCTGGAAGTCCAGGCGCAGCGCGTCGAGGAATTCCCTCGCCCCGGCCATCGGACCCATGCCGACGATCACCTTCTGGATGTCGGGCAGGCCGAGCCGGTGCTGCTGGAGCAGGGCCAGGCGGCCCCTCATCAGCTTGTCGTAATCCGGCTCGTCGCGAGTGGTGCGGCGCAGTTCGGGTATGCCGGTGCGTTCGGCGAAGGCGATCCAGATCTCGGGCACCAGCACGCCCTCGAGGTCGAGGCAGACGAGTTGCACGACAGGCTCCCGGGTCCGTGGAAAATGGGCGATTCTACCCCGCGCGCGCGGCCCCCATGCCGCGATTTGCGCGAAGAGGCGACAGCCATGCGACTCAAGGACAAACGCATACTGATCACGCTGGCCGTGGAATTCATGGGTCCGGTGCTGTGCGAGGTCATGGCGGCGTATGGCGCCGTGGTGCTTGGCGACCCGCGATGTCACGGCTGGCGCAATAGGTCGGGCAAGAACACTTCCGTCACCTGCAGCGCATGACCGTCCAGCAGGAAGCGGGAGCGCCGCGCCCACAGGAAGTGAGGCGGGTGATCGAGATGCCGGCTGGCCGAGCGGTAGAGCGGGCGGCGGGCATCCAGGCGCCGAATTTCCAGCGGGTGGCGGCGGATGCGCGGGTCGGCGAACAGGGCAGCCCCCAGCGGCCGGTTGCCCAGTCCGACGAGTCCCGCCCAGGGGCCTGCCAGACCCTGCACGGGGATGACGCTGTGGGCGAAGACCAGCGGCGTATCGCCCGCCATGAGCAATACCTCGCGCACCAGGGCCAGCCGGCCGGGGCGCAGCTTGAGCGGCCGGTATTCGTCCTGCAGCGGCCGCTGCAGGCTTTGACTCAGCCGGCGTACCCGGAAATCAGGGTAGCGCGCCTGCAGGCGCCGCGTAAGCGAGCCATGGTCCGACAGCCAGTCGCGCAACGCGCCCGCCGCCCAAGCCGAGCGCCGCCATTTGCCATCCATGTCGATTCGTCAACTCATCGCAAGGCGCGGATTATGACCAAATGAGCCGTGGTCGAGTTGCTTTTGCGGCGCGGCCAAAGTTGCATTCGGGTCAATCCAGTGGCCGCCGGTCGAGACGCAGGCCGACGAGGATCGCCACCGGCATGAAGGCGAAGGTCGGCCGCATCGCCGGCCACAGCTCGAGCAGGCCGTTGCCTTTAAGCAGGATGCCGCGCCCCGGCATTAGGAAATGCGTCAGCGGCGGTGAACAGGCTGACCACGCAATACTAATGAGTTGGCCTGTTCACGCCAACAATCAGCCCGCTGCTCCGTAAGCTGCTGGAATGAAAATGAGGCGTGGCCTACACTGCGAAAAGGAGCGGACCACCATGCAAATGGCACGAATTCTGGATGCGATCTTGAAAACCGTGGGTCTGCGGCAAACCGCAGCCGCAAGCGTAAAGGCAGGTGCGGCCACGCCCGCGGCCACAACTACGGCCATGACCGCGGCCACAACCGCAGCCCGGACATTGTCGGCGGCGCCGATGAACGAGTTCGCGGCGCATGTCTATGCCAAGCTGGCGGAAGATTCGGCCGGCAATATCTTCTTTTCGCCGTACAGCATCCACGTGGCGATGACGATGATGACGGCGGGGGCAAAGGGCGAAACGGCGCAACAGCTGGCCGCGTTGCTCGGCGACGGCGCAACAGCCGACGAGCGCAACGCGCACGCGAAACAGATCGCCGCTTCGCTGCGCGATGCGCAGTCGGACGGTGCCATCACACTCAAGGTCGCCAATCGCGTCTGGATGCTGAATAAGCTCGCGGTACTCGACAGCTATCAACGAACCCTTCGCGATTATTTCAGCTCCGCCATGGTGCCCGCCGATTTCATCGGCAACGTGGCTGGAGTACGAAGCGAAATCAACGGCTGGGTCGGGAGAGAGACGGGGAACAAGATCTGCGATTTAATCGCAGACGGCATGATTACGCTGGAGACCCGGATGCTGCTGGTCAACGCGATTTACTTCTACGGCGAATGGCTCGACGCGTTCAAAACGAAATCTACGACCGACGAGCCGTTCAAACTCGACGACGCGAGCACGGTAAATGTCCCGCTGATGTACGGCCATTTCGACCACCTGCCCTATGCCGAAAGCGACGCGGCGCAGATCGTCCAGTTGCCCTACAAGAACGGGCGCATGGCGATGCTCGTCGTTCTGCCGAAACCGGGCGCGAACCACATACTGAAGGAGGGTAACGTCGCTGCTAATACTGGAAATCTCCCCAGCCGCGAAGTCAAACTATGGCTGCCGCGATTCAAATCGTCTGGCGAATTCGAAGTGAGCCGCGTCCTGATGGCACTCGGGGCAAAGAACGCCTTCGGCGGCGAAGCCGACTTCTCGGGCATGACCGGCCATCGTGATCTGTATCTCTCCGCCATGATTCACAAGGCCGTGATCGAGGTGAATGAAAAAGGCACCGAGGCCGCTGCGGCAACGGCTGGGTATTTGGAATTGGGCGCGGAGCCTCCTCCCGAACCGCCAGTCGAATTCCGCGCCGATCATCCGTTTATTTACGCGATCATCGACCGCTGGACTCGCGCGATTCTATTTCTGGGTCGCATGGTCAATCCAGCCGCGAACTGAAGGAGCGTAACGGGGGCGGGGTCGAATATTTCGATCACTCCCGCTGACACGGCTCAATCCAGCGTCCGCCGATAAAATCGCAGCCCGACGGCGATCACCGCGACGATGAAGGCCAGGATCGGCCAGATCGCCGGCCACAGCTCCAGCAGGCCGTTGCCCTTTAGGAGGATGCCGCGCACCAGCACCAGGAAATGGGTCAGCGGCAGCAGGCTGCCGACGGCCTGGGCCCAGTCGGGCATGCCGCGGAAGGGGAACATGAAGCCCGACAGGAGGATCGAGGGGAGGAAGAAGAAAAATGTCATCTGCATCGCCTGGAGCTGGTTGCGGGCGATCGACGAGAAGGTGATGCCCACCGCCAGGTTGGCGGCGACGAACAGGCTGACCACGCAGTAGAGCAGCAGCAGGCTGCCGAGCATCGGCACGTGGAAGACGAAGCGCGCCGCGATGAGGATCAGCGTCACCTGGATCAGGCCGATCAGGATGTAGGGGACGATCTTGCCGGTCATCACCTCGATCGGCCGCGCCGGCGTCGCCAGCAGGGTCTCGAAGGTGCCGCGCTCGCGCTCGCGGGTGATGGCCAGCCCCGTCATCAATACCATCGTCATGGTGAGGATGGTGCCCAGCAGCCCCGGCACGATGTTGTAGGCGCTGATGCCCTCGGGGTTGTAGCGGCGGTGCACGCGCAGGTCGAGCGGCGCGGCGGCGGGCTGCCGCTGACCGAGGACGCCGGAGAGGTCGCGCTGCAGGGCGCTGGCGGCGATTACCTGCATGGCATTGACGGCGTTGCCGACGGCGGTCGGGTCGGCGGCGTCCGCCTCGAGCAGCAGTTGCGGCGCCTCGCCGCGGATCAGGCGGCGCGAGAAGTCGGCCGGGATGGTCAGCACGAACTGGGCCTTGCCGTGCGCCAGCAGCTCCTCGACTTCGGCCTCGGAGGCGGCGGTGCGCTCGACAGCGAAGTAGCCACTGGTCTGCATCGCCGCCACCAGGCGCCGCGCATAAATGCTGTCGTCCTGGACGAGGACGGCGGTGGGCAGGTGTTTGGGGTCGGTGTTGATGGCGAAGCCGAACAGCAGCAGTTGCAGCACGGGGATGCCGATGATCATGCCGAAGGTCAGGCGGTCGCGCCTGAGCTGGATGAATTCCTTGACGATGATGCCCAGCCAGCGCGACCAGGACAGCGGCGCCTGCCTCACGGGCCATCCCCCATCAGGGCGATGAACACGTCTTCGAGGCTGGCCTCGATCTCCGTCCAGCGCTGCCGCGGATCGGCGCCGAAGCGCGCCGCCGTCGCCGCCAGCGCGGCGCGGTCGCGGCCGGTGACGTGCAGTTCGTTGCCGAAGGGGGTAACGTCGGCGACACCCGGCTGGCCGGCCAGGCGCCGCGCCAGCTCGGCCGGATCGGGCGCGCTGACGCGCCAGGCCGCCAGCCCCTGGCCGGCGACGATCTCGGCGCCGCTGCCGACGGCCAGCAGGCGGCCCCAGGCGATGTAGGCGAGGCGGTGGCAGCGCTCGGCCTCGTCCATGTAGTGGGTCGACACCAGCACGGCAATGCCACCCGCGGCGAGGCGGTGGATCTCCTCCCAGAATTCGCGCCGCGCCTTGGGATCGACGCCCGCCGTCGGTTCGTCGAGCAGCAGCAGGCGCGGCCGGTGCAGCAGGCAGGCGGCCAGCGAAAGGCGTTGCTTCCAGCCGCCGGACAGCGCCCCGGCCAGTTGCTCGCGGCGCTCGCCGAGGCCCAGTTCGTCGATGGCCGCGGCGACGGCGCGGCGCCGCTCGCGCATGCCGTACATGCGGGCGACGAAGTCGAGGTTCTCGCGTATCGTCAGGTCTTCCCAGAGCGAGAAGCGCTGCGTCATGTAGCCGACCTCGCGCTTGATCGCCGCGGTCTCGCGGATCAGGTCGAAGCCGAGGCAGGTGCCGCGGCCCGAGTCGGGCGTCAGGAGGCCGCAGAGCATGCGGATCGAGGTGGTCTTGCCGCTGCCGTTGGGGCCGAGGAAGCCGAAGATCTGGCCTTCGCCGACCTGCAGCGAGAGATCCCGGACCACGTGCTTGTCGCCGAAATGCTTGTTTAGGCCGCTGACGTCGATGGCCCAGCGGGCTGTGGCCGCCTCGCCGTTCACGGCACCAGCTTCACGTCCACCGGCTGGCCCGGCGCGAGCTTCGCCACGGCCTCGCCCTCGGGACGCGCCTCGACCAGATAGACCAGCTTGGCGCGCGACTCGCGGCCGTAGATCACCGGTGGCGTGTATTCGGCCTGGCTCGACACGTAGATGACATTAGCATAGATGGGGCCGGCACAGCCGTCGCAGGCGGCCTGCATGCGCTGCCCCGGGCGGATCGTGGCGACGACGGTTTCCGGCACGAAGAAGCGCAGCTTGACGTTGCCCGGCGGCAGCAGGCTGACCACCGGCGTGGCCGGCGGCACCCACTCGCCGACGCTGAAGTAGGTGTCCTGGACGCGGGCCGCCGCCGGCGCCGCCAGCGCCTTTTGGGCCAGCTTAGTCCGGGCCTGGTCGAGGGCGGCGCGGGCGGCCTCGGCGTCGGCGCGGGCCGCCGCCAGTTCCGCATCGCGTCCTAAGGACAGCCGCGCCGTCGCCAGTTGCGCCTGGGCATTTTCCAGTTGCGCCGCGTCGCGGTCGCGCGCCGCGCGCGCCGCGGCGAGGGCCGTGTCGGAGATGAAGCCGGCATGGGCCAGCTTGTCCTGCTGCGCCAGTTGCAGCGACGACAGTTGCAGGGCCGCCCGGGCGCTGTCGATCTGCGCCGCCAGCGCCGCCTGCTCGGGGCTGCGCCGCGCCTGGCTTAGATTGGTCAGGCGCGCCTTGGCGGCATCCATCTGCGCCTGCGCCTGGCCGACGGCCGCGCTCTCGGTGGCGTGTTCGAGGGCGAACAGCGGCGCGCCCGCCGCGACCGCCTGGCCGCGCGCCACCGCCAGCGTCTCCAGCGTGCCGCCCCAGGGCGAGGCGACCAGCACGAACTCGCCCTCGACATAACCCTGGTAGCCGCCCGGGGCGTCGCCGCCGCAGCCGGCCAGCGCCGCCGCCAGGCCGCCGGCCAGCCATGCACGCTTCATGAACATGGGCCGGACCATAGCACGCGCTCAGGGCACCGGCAGGGCCTCGAGGCTGAGCTGGATGTCGAGCCAGCGCGCCTCGGCGGCCTCGATGGCGGCGGCGAGTTCCGCCTGCCGCTTGAGCAGGCTCTCCAGCAGCGCCCGGTCGTTGGCGGCGTAGAGCGCCGGCTCGGCCAGCCGCGTGTCGAGCAGCGCCTTCTCGCCCTGCCAGGCGGCGAGCTGCTTCTCCAGCGTCTCGGCCTCCCTTAGGAGCGGCCGGCGGCGGCCGAGCAGCGCCTGGCGCTCGGCCGTGGCCAGGGCGCGGGCCTCGCGGCGCGCCTCCTTGCCCGTATCGGCGGAGGCCGTCGCGGCGCGCTGCCGCGCCAGCCAATCGGCATAATCGTCGAGGTCGCCGTCGAACAGTTGCAGGCGGCCGTCGGCGACCAGGTAGAGGGCGTCGGCGGTGGTGCGCAGCAGGTGCCGGTCGTGCGACACCAGCACCACGCCGGCCTCGGTCTCCTGCAGGGCGAGGGTCAGCGCCTCGCGCATTTCCAGGTCGAGGTGGTTGGTCGGTTCGTCGAGCAGCAGCAGGTTGGGCTTCTGCCAGATCAAGAGGGCCAGGGCCAGTCGCGACTTCTCGCCGCCGGAGAAGCGGCCGCAGGGCGAATTCGCCGTGTCGCCGCGGAAGTCGAAACCGCCGAGGTAGTCGCGCAGCTCCTGTTCGCGCGTCCCCGGATCGAGGCGGATCATGTGCTGCAGCGGCGACTCGTCGAGGCGCAACTGTTCGAGCTGGTGCTGGGCGAAGTAGCCGACGGCCAGGCCCTTGCCCTCGCGGCGCCGGCCGGCCAGCGGCGCCAGTTGCCCGGCGAGCAGCTTGACCAGCGTCGACTTGCCGGCACCATTGCGGCCGAGCAGGGCGATCCGCTCGCCGGGCCGCAGGGTCAGCTCGATGCCGGCGACGACGCTGCGCTTGCCGTAGCCGGCGGCGGCCGCGTCGAGCACCAGCAGCGGATCGGGACTCGCCGCCGCGTCGCGGAACCGGAAGGTGAAGGGCGTGTCGACGTGGGCCGCCGCCACCTCCTCCATCCGCGCCAGCGCCTTGATGCGGCTCTGCGCCTGACGGGCCTTGGTGGCCTTGGCGCGGAAGCGGTCGATGTAGTCCCTGAGGTGGGCGATCTCCCGCTCCTGGCGGTCGTGCATCGCCTGCTGCAGGGCCAGGCGCTCGGCGCGGGTTCGTTCGAAGGCGCTGTAATTGCCGGCGTAGAGCCGCAGCCCCTGCTGCTCGATGTGCAGGATGCGGTCGGCCACGGTGTCGAGGAAGTCGCGGTCGTGGGAGATCAGGAGCAGCGTGCCGGGGTAGCGCCTGAGCCACTGTTCGAGCCACAGCACGGCGTCGAGGTCGAGGTGGTTGGTCGGCTCGTCGAGCAGCAGCAGGTCGGAGCGGCACATCAGCGCCCGGCCGAGGTTGAGGCGCACCCGCCAGCCGCCGGAGAATTCGGCCACCGGGCGGACGAAGTCGGCGTCGGCGAAGCCCAGGCCGTGCAGCAGTTCGGCGGCCCGGGCGCGCGCCGCGTAGCCGCCGATCTCGTCCAGGCGCTGGTGCAGCGCGGCGATCCGGTGGCCGTCGTGGGCCGCCTCGGCGGCGGCCAGTTCGCCCTCGACGCGGCGCAGCTCGGCGTCGCCGTCGAGGACGAAATCGAGCGCCGCGTCGGGCAGCGCCGGCGTCTCCTGGGCGACGTGGGCCACGGTCCAACTGCCCGGCATCTCCAGGTCGCCGCGATCGGCGTGCAGCGCGCCCAGCAGCAGGGCGAAGAACGAGGACTTGCCGGAGCCGTTGGCCCCGGTCAGGCCGACCTTCCAGCCCGGATGCAGCTGCAGCGAGGCCTCCTCGACGAGAGGCCGGCCGCCGCGGGAAAACGAAAGCTGGCGAAGCAGGATCACGGGGACGGCACGGGCAATCGGGAAGCCGCCATTTTAGGCGATGTCGAGGCGGCGCGATGCAATGGCGCTATCGCCTAACAGCAATACTCCAAGTTCATTCCCCATAGGGCTTGTCAACGAGTGGGCGAAAGAATCCAACCTCGCTGCCTAGCCTTCGAGGCCCGCTCGAGTCAGCTGATGCCGCTCGAAAACGGTCCAATCGTCATGGGTGCCCACCAAGTGGAATATATCGTTCGCCGGATCAGCAGCAACGGTAGTAGCATCCATAATAGCATCGGTGCTTACCATCTCACTCCGGCCTATGCCAACAATCAGCGTGATTGCGATGATCCCACCATACTTTATTCCTTGATGGAGATGGCAAATGACTGAAAGGATCAAGGCCGACGCGAGCCCCGAAAAGCGGCTATTTATTTCGCTGATTACACGCGACATCCCTCTTGTTGCCGCATTTCTCGACCTTATTGATAACTCTATTAATGCCGCTGTCGAGCCTACGTCCGATCGACTCCGTACAGCGGAAGATTACCTAAACCTCTTTCAAGATGAAACCGTGAAGCCGACGGTCGATATATTCTTAACCGTGACTGCGGAACAGGTTGAGATTAGCGATACCGCTTCGGGTATTTCAGCCGACACCGCAGCTAAGCACGTTTTCAAATTTGGCAGACCCCCGGGCGAAGCGCACGTCGAAGATCGCCTATCGGTCTATGGGATAGGACTGAAACGCGCCATGTTCAAGCTTGGAAACAAGATAACCATACATTCGGATCACATGGATGGTGGATTTGATTTGAAGTTGAATGTCGCAGAGTGGGAAAGAGACACAAAGCAGCCTTGGACCTTTGCGATAACGCAGCGCCCGCTCGTCAAGGCGAACGAGACCGGTACCAAGATTGTCGTCAAGGAACTCTATGATGAAACTAGGCGTCGATTATCTGATGGCATTTTCTTGGGCCAATTAAAGGAAGCGATCGGCAGAACGTATGCCTTTTATCTTGCGAAGTTCGTCAATATCAAAGTGAATGGTGAGAAGGTAGATGGCGTAAGTATCGAGATCGGAAGCAATCATGGTAGTGACAAATTTTCGGTAGGCGCAGTAAGTTGCGCGATCACCGCTGGAATTGGTACACCGCAGGGAAGCGGCTTCAGGGATAGGTCATCTGGATGGTTCGTGTTTTGCAACGGACGCGCGGTTATTTCCGCTGACAAAAGCCCACTTACGGGCTGGGGCGGCGGAGCGGCCGGATTGCCAATATTTCAGCCAAAGCACAGGCCTTTTCTCGGTACCGTCTTCTTTGTGTCAGCTGACGCGGAAAAGCTACCTTGGACCACCACGAAGTCAGGAATCAACGAGGATAGCGCAATCTGGCAGGAAGCCAAGCGGCACATGACTACCATTGGGCGATTGGTTGTCTCGTTCCTTGACGGTCGGTACACCGACGAGGGAACTGAAGTGGCTAGTGCGGACTTGCAGGAAGCCGCTGGCGAACGTGTCAGTGTTATGTCCGCTGCAGTATCGCAAAGACGGGCGTTCGACCCACCCAAACGCCCACCCCCGGAAACTACGCGACTTCAGTTTGACGTTAGAGTGGCCGACGTAAAGCGGATCGCCAAGTACTTGGGGCGTCCGAGCATGGGGGGCGCCGATGTTGGTCGGCATACATTTAATTACTTCCTTCGCAATGAAGTTGGAGAGAACTGAATGGCTCGATCCACTGCCGACTTCATTTCGTATGACCTCCGACCCGCAAAGCAATCTGAGCGTCGCATACTGCTTGATCTCCTAAAGATTGCAGGTGACTGTGGCTTGCCGATTCCTGACTACCGCTATATTGGGATGGGCGCAAACCGGTTTTACGATTTTCTGCTGATTCACAAGTATATCGGAATAGCTAACATGGTTAGCCTTGAGCATGATCCTGTTATGTTTGAGCGCGCAGCCTTTAATTGCCCATATAGCTTCATCAAGGTCTTAGACAAGACTACGACAGCGTTTATCGCTACGGATGCCTTTGAAAATCCATCAATACTTTGGCTTGACTACGATGGTGGAATCGGGCCAAACATGGTTCAAGACATTTCTTCGCTGTCACCCAAATTGCGGGTTGGTGATTTTTGTTTTGTAACGGTATTTGGCGGGCCACCTGGGGCGCTCCTCCGGGAAAATGACAACGAAAGGCTTACGTGGTTTCAAGATCATCTTGGCGATGTGGCAGGTGAGGTTACGCTTGCAGACGTCGAAAAAGCTTCGTTTCCGAATGCGGTTCATAAGGTGCTGATCGCCGCGTTTCGCAACGCTTTTTCGGTAAGGCGGGAAGGTACGTTCGTCCCGTTTCTTCAGGTCAAATATGCTGATAGTGCGTCAATGATTACCGTTGGTGGTGGGTTCTTGGCAGACGGACTGATAACCGACTTCAAGAGGCGCATGAAAAAGGCGCTTCCATTCTTGAGCACTGAAGAAGCTAAGTGTTATCAAATTCGGTCGCTACATCTTACTGAGCGGGAAAGAGCGATATTCGATCGGGTCACCACGCGGTCATCCAAGCGACGAACATCTGAGCACAATCAATTAAGGAAGCTTGGCTTCGAGGAATTGGAAATTGCGGCTTACAAGGATCTGATTCGTTATCTGCCGCGATACGTCGAGACGATCGTATAGTGCGCAAGCCCCATTCAGTTCTTGTTTGTTGATCCACCAACGGCGGGAATGATCGACGGCGGCCCATGTCGTATGGGTTCGAGTTTATGGCAGGTGTTGGTCACGATGGACGCCAACGGGACAATAATATTTGGGGTCTTCGTGGAAGAGTGTGGGTAAAAACGCATGTCAATCAGATTTTCGGCAGCATACAGGTGAGGACTTTCAGTCGCAGGTACTGCTCGTCGCGCAGTCCGTATGCGCGACGCTGGATGACGCGAATCTTGTTG
>WNGH01000099.1_pt1 | contig 60990 bp, 56 predicted proteins | sample 5400631 | NCBI WGS metagenome assembly WNGH01 (sample SAMN13153373, study PRJNA577476) | soil metagenome | isolation source: 115 cm soil or saprolite under Garry oak tree replicate 1 | place: USA:California | collected 2016-06-15
TACCGCGGGAGCGACACGTGCGCGTCTTCCGTTGCCGCTCTCTGGGGGCCTGCTGGGCCCGAACGCACTGGTCAGGACCACCCCACTGGGCTCACGCGGGGGTTACATCACCCACGGGAACCTGAGGAGTCCCCGTTTTGGACCGGCGTTCATAGGATAGCGAGGTGCGTCTCGATCAAACCGAATCGTCACGTTCCGAGGCTCGTAGAACGGCACCTCCAGACGGAGCCTGTACACGCGACCCCACCAGGCCCCCCATGCGTCCGCCCCCTGATCCCTTGCGACGGTCCGAGAACTCCACGCTCGAACCGCAGTCGTTGCCGATCATCCCCATACCAGGGACCCCCGCTCTGCTTCCCGGGAGGCGTGCCCTACCCTCCGTATGCGCGAGTGTCTTTCACTTCGGCCCCGGAGGTCCCGCCAACCCGGATGTCCTTGTCGAACCGAAGCCCCGTTCCCGAGGCCGCGGCGGCCGCGAGAGCGGCCTTGGATTGTTCGCCAGGAAACCTCTCCAGGTCCAACCCGCCCTCGCTGCCGGTCAAGTACGTGCCACGTCCACGCGCTCCTGGCGGCACAACCTAATGCGAGCCTGTCCCCCGGTCTGGCCAGCGCGCGGGCTTCCAACTCCTTCCCCGCAGAGCCCGCAACCGGGCGGGCCGTTTCTTCCTCCTTGGTCCGGCTCGTCCCGCAAGACGCGTTCAGCCCGTCATTCACCCTTCAACAGTGGCGGGCTAACGCGTCTCTGACCTGCACGTTCCCGGCGGGTATGCCGCCAGAATGGCGCCCAACGCGCTGAGCGGGCACGTGCCGCATTTTGAGGGCGGATGCGGGTGTCTGGACCTTGCGGACCGCTACGGGGCTCCTAGCGCCAAACGATGTTGACGCGTGTTGGCTCGAACTTCTTGCCACGCCGCTCACGGGGCGCGATCGTAGCGTGGCCAACTTCGGCGGTAAGGAGATCACGTAACGCGGCGACCTCGGCCTCAGTCAACTGTCGAGCCTGCCAGCGCTCGCGGAAGTCAGTGCCCACCTGAGGCAGTGTCGCTACCTTGACTCCAGTTGCCACCAACTCGCCGATCGTGGCTTCACTCGCCGCCTGCAAGAACTCGATCGTGGTGAAGACATCACCGACCCAAAGCTGTGGAGCGGCCGGGGCAGGCGGCAAGCTTCGCGCGAGTTGATCTGTGAGCTTCCGACGTCGGGCTTCCAGCTTCTTGGCGGTCCGTCCTGCAAACGCCACGGTAGTCTTTCCGTCCGCGACTTGGTCGCTCAATTCCTCAATACGTCTCTCGATTGTCTTGACCTCTTGGAGGAGCCGAGACTTGTCTGACGTCTGAACTATTGCACTGCCTTTCTTAGATGCAAACTCACCTGCCGCCGCCTGGAGGCGGTCAATGATCTGGAGGTGCCCGGCATATTTCCCGGCATATTGCTCAGCCATCTGTCGGAGGTACTTGTCCGAGACTTCTGCCGCACCCGGGTAGGTCTTGAGTTCCTGGAAGACCCACTCAACCGTATCCGGCCGGGCTCGCCGGGGCAACTTGGCAAACCTGAGTCGAAACATCTCCTGGACGAGGAATCGCTCCAGCGCTGTCGCCTCGATTGAGACCTTGCCGCACCCGGTGTGCCCTGGCAGGCACCGGTACCGACCGGCTCCCCCGCTGAGCTTCGCCCCGCAGACTGCGCAGACAACCAAACCAGCGAGGGCGTTGCGACGTCCCTTAGGTCTTCCGCGTCCGAGGGTCGGTTGGTTGTCGAGCCGTTGCCGTACGATCGCTGCCTCGACCTCGGTCAGGATGGGCGGGTACCCGTTACCCCCGACCAGGTGTTCGCCGGTGAGCATGCGGCGCAGGTTGACCGGACGCCAGCGCTTGCTCCAAGGCGTGCGGACCCCCGCATCGTTCCAGTCCATGCAGATCCGGTACTGGGAGACGCCGTCGCTGAGTCGCTGCACGGCACCGTGGATGTGCGCCGCCTCCACGGGCTCGATCACGAGGCCGTCTGGCGTAGACCGATACCCGAACGCCACTCCGCCGGTGAACTTGCCATCGCGCTTCCGAGCGGCCTTCGTTCGTTTGACCTTCTGGCTCAGAAACTTGGAGTAGAAGGCAGCTTGTGAGGCTCGGTCGCGAAAGTCCTTCTCATCACGAGCCCGACCGAAGTTGATGTCGGACTCCATGGTGGAGGCGATTAGCTTCAAACGACCAGCGTCCGCCTCCCTCTGGAGGATGATGGCATCTTCCATGTCTCGGAGCAGACGCTCTTGCTCCCGGATGAGGATGGTGTCAATTAGGCCGGACTGGATGTGGACGACAAGTCGCTTGAACCCAGGCCGGACCTTCCGTCGATCCCAGGCCGAGATTCCCTCGTCCGTCTCCTCTTCGAGAACGGTCCAACCCTCCGCCGCGGCACGCTCCCGGCAATCGGCGATCTGAACGGGAACGGATGTCTCCCTGCGCTCGGCCTCGGCCTTAGACACGCGGGCATAGACGGCCACCTTGGGGCTCATGGGCATTCCCTCCGTTCGCTGAGTGCCCATAATACTGATGTGCCAGGGCCCGGGAAGCTTCCGTCACCTCCGACGACGGCGCGGTGCGCGCGGCGGTGGATCGAACCGCCGCCGTCCTCGACGCCGCAGGCCTGTCGGTGGAGGTGGATCGCACCGGCCAGCAGGGCCAGCCGGTGTCGGTGCGGGTCGCCTACGCCGATCCAGTGGTGATCCCGGTGGCGGGCTGGCTGTTTCCGGCCTCGGTGGACCTGAGCGCGTCAGCCACGCTGCGGCAGGAATTCCGGTGAGCGTGCTCCCGGGCGACGAGCGGGGGTCGGTCACCGTCGTGACGGCGGGAATGCTGGTCGTCCTGTTCGTGCTGGTGCTCGGGTCCGCCGACGTGGCCAAGACCCTCGCCGCCGTGGGCCGGGCCCAGACCGCAGCCGATGCCGCCGCGCTGGCGGCCGCCCAGGAGCAGGTGGCGCCGACCGGCCCGGGGCCTCAAGCGGTCGCCGGCCAGTACGCGGCGTCGAACGGCGGCACGCTCGTGAGCTGCCGGTGTCCGCCCGACGGCACGGAGGCCGTGGTGGACGTGGAGGTCCAGGTGGGACACATGCTCTTCCTCGCCGGTCTCGATCGCGTCACCGCCACGGCCCGAGCCGTCGTGGATCTGGGAGGTGGATAGGAAAGGGACCATCAGAATGGCCGGTGCAATGCATCGCTGCGAACGGACTGGGTCTCGAGGGGTGCGTGTGGATTGAGGCAGGGCGACCGCTACAATGGCCGGACTGTGTCAGGGCCAGCGAAGAGGGCGCCAGTGCGAAGCGGAACCAAGGGCTCCAACGGAGTCGTCGGCGCAGGCAGCGCCGCCGGCTCCAACGGAAACGGGCCCCCCGGCCCCGGTGCGTCCTCCAACGGCCACCGCGCCTCGACTCCTCGCGCGGGCTCCCGCGCGGGCTCGAACGGTCATGCGGGCTCCAGCGCGCGCGAGACCTCCAATGGCCACGGCAGCTCGAAGGGCGCCCGACGCCTGTTCGGGTCCGTCGACTACACCCTGGCCAAGCGGGCGCTGCTGCGCGAGTTCCACGGCGGGCTGCTCTCCCGCCTGGAGATCTGCGACGCCCACCCGGAGCTGATCCGCGCCGCGAAGTACGTGGGGGAGCCCACGTCCCGTCCCTGCCCCGTGTGCGACACGGAGGGCCTCCGCCTCCTCGCGTACGTCTACGCGGACGACCTGAAGACCGACAACGGCCGGGTGTGGGAGCTTCGCGAGGCGCTCGCGGTCACCGCGGCGCACCGCGGCGGGAGCTGCTACGTGGTCGAGGTGTGCACGCGGTGCTCCTGGAACCACCTGTACCGGTCGTTCCGGGCCCGCAGCGCGGGTTGAGCCGCCCCTCGCCGGACCTCGCCGGGCCCCCACACGCCGGCCACACGGCACCAAATCTCCTCGCAGTCCCGCCGGAGGCTCGGCTTGCTGTGGCGGGGCCGGGGGTAAGATCGCCCCAACTTGGCACTTCGTACGTCCTCCCGCTCACCGCAGCAGCGAGGCAAGACCCGGCAGCAGCCCACCCGGAAGCGCGGCTTCTTCCGCCGCTTCTGGTGGCTGTTCGTGGTGGTCCCGCTGGTGTTCGTGGTCGGCGTGGCCGGTACGCTGCTGTACGCCTACTCCAGGATCCAGATCCCGGCGGCTCCCCCTGCCGCCCAGACCACCTTCGTGTACGACCGCCACGGCCACGTCATCGGGACCCTGCACGCCACGGTGAACCGCACGGACATCGCGTTCTCCGACATGCCGGTGATGCTTCGCGACGCGGTGATTGCCACCGAGGACAAGGACTTCTACCACCACGGAGGGATCAGCATCACCGGGATCTTCCGGGCCGCGTTCCAGGACATCCTGCACCGGGGCTACGTCCAGGGCGGCTCCACCATCACGCAGCAGTACGTGAAGAACGTCTACACGGGGAACGAGCGCTCGCTGTTCCGAAAGGTGAAGGAAGCGCTGCTGGCGATCAAGCTCGAGCACCAGTACACGAAGGACCAGATCCTCGGGAAGTACCTGAACACCATCTACCTGGGCCACGGCGCCTACGGCGTGGAGGCGGCCGCCGAGACCTACTTCGGGGTCCACGCCAAGGACCTCAACATCCTGCAGGACGCCACCCTGGCCGGCGTCATCGCCTCGCCGGCCCGGTTCGACCCGATCACCCACTCCTCGGACTCCGAGGTCCGACGGAACTACGTGCTCGACCAGATGGCCGCCCAGGGGTACATGACCCAGGACAAGGCTGACCAGCTGAAGGGACGGCCGGTGACCACCATCGGCGCCCGGGAGCAGCCCTCGCAGGCCGCGTACTTCATGGATTACACGCGGCAATGGCTGATCGACCACTACGGCGAGCAGGCCACCTACGCCGGGGGCCTCCACATCACCACCGGCCTGGACCTGGGGTGGCAGCACGCCGCGGAGCAGGCTGTGGCCAGCCACCTTCCTTCGCCGGGGGACCCGTCGGCCGCCCTGGTGGCCATCGACCCAACCACCGGTGAGATCCGGGCCATGGTCGGGGGCCGGGACCCCAACACACTGACGGATAACGAGAACCTGGCCACAGGCGCGCACCGGCAGGCCGGCAGCGCCTTCAAGGTGTTCACCCTCACCGCGGCCATGGAGCAGGGGCTGTCGCTCCAGTCGACCTGGAACGGCCCGTCCAAGATCACCATCCTCGACCGCGCGTGCTACACGACCGACCCCGACACCGGCCAGTTCGGGCCGTGGACGCTGACGAACGCCGCCGACGAGGAGAGCGGCACGTTCAGCCTCCTGGACGCCACGGCGAACTCGGTGAACACGGTGTTCGCCCAGCTGGTGACGCGGCTCCACAACGGCCCCCAGGACGTGGTGGACACGGCCCATGCCATGGGGATCACCTCGCCCCTGACGCCGGTGTGCTCGATCACCCTGGGGACGGAGGACGTCACGCCACTGGAGATGGCGAGGGCCTACGCCACCCTGGCCGCCCAGGGGATCCGCCACGACGCCGTGCCCGCCCAGAAGATCACCACGCCGTCGGGCGACACCATCTTCGACGTGAGCCGGCAGGGCGACCCCGAGGTTCCCTCCAACGACGCCGCGCTGGTCACGTACGCGCTCCAGCGGGTCATCCAGTACGGGACCGGGACGGCGGCCGGCGGCCTCGGCCGCCCCGAGGCCGGGAAGACGGGAACGGCCCAGGACTTCGCCGACGCCTGGTTCTGCGGCTACGTCCCCCAGCTGGCCGCGTGCGTGTGGGTCGGGTACCCGCAGGGCCGGGTGTCCATGACCAACGTGGAGGGAGTCCCGGAGGTGTTCGGAGGGACCATCCCCGCGGAGATCTGGCACGACTTCATGTCCGCGGCCACGGCGAACATGCCGGTCCAGGACTTCCCGACGCCCGACTTCTCGAAGAACCAGAAGCAGGCAGCATCACCCAGCCCCTCGCCCAGCCCCAGCCCCTCGCCCAGCCCGAGCCCGTCGCCCAGCCCGACTCCGAGTCCATCCCCCAGCCCCTCGCCCAGCCCGTCCCCGAGTCCCTCCCCCAGCCCCACGCTTCCCCCCACGCCCTCCATTCCGCCCACCCCCACCGCGTCGGCGACCATTCCGATCCCCACACCGACGGCGTCGGCACCCGGGGGGACGGCGGCCGGAACGGCACGGGCCGGGCCCGGCGGTTCCAAGGTGGGGTGGATCTCTCAGCGCAGGTAGCCTCCCCAGGCCGAGCCGTCGAGGCCCCGGGCCAGCGCTGCGGGGCTCAGCCCGAGGCAGCGTCTGCTGGCACGGCGGCCTGCTCCAGCGGCAGCGTCGCCACAATGGTGGTCCCCCCGCCCGGCGTGGAGTGCACCAGCAGCGTGCCCCCACCCAGCTCCGTGCGCTCACGCATCGATGCCAGCCCCACCCGGCCCGCTCGCAGGAAGTCCCGGGCCGCGCCCGGATCGAACCCCGCGCCGTCGTCCACGACCTCCACGCGGAGCAGGCCGGCCACGGCCTCCACCGAGACCCCGATCTCGCTCGCCCCCGCGTGGCGACTGGCGTTGGTGAGGGCCTCCTGGACGATCCGGTAGGCCAGCGTCTCCACGTCGGGCGGGATGTCCACGAGGGCGCGCCCGGAGAACCGCGTTCGAACGCTGGCATCGCGCCCGAACCGGGCCAGCACCTCCCGCAGCGCGGGAACCAGGCCCCGCTCGTCCAGCACCGGAGGGCGGAGGTCCGACATCAGCCGCCGGAGGTTCTCGGTCTCCTCGGCGATCTCTTCGCGGATCTTGGCGAGCATGGCCATTGCCTTGTCCACCGACCCCGACTTCAGCAGCATGAGGACGGCCTCGAGAGACAGGGCGGCCGCCGAGATCCCCTGCACCGGCCCGTCGTGGAGGTCCCGGGCGATCCGGTTGCGCTCCGACTCGATCGCGGTGTTGGTCCGCTTCAGCAGCCGGGTGCGGTCCTCGTCGCGGTCCTGCAGGAACTGCAGCAGCGACCGGATGGTCTGGTCGGCCACCCGGCCCGCCGTGACGTCCCGGACCACCAGGATCCGGCCAGGGTGGCGGCCGGGGAGGTCCGAGGAGCGCGCTTCCAGGTACAGGTCCTGGCCCTGCCGCTGAAGCACGGCCTGGCCCGTGTCCGGAAGCTGCAACAGCGAGCCGCCGGGGCCCTCCACCTCCTCGGCCAGGCTGTCCCAGGTCCGGTGCAGCACCCGGGTCTGGGACAGGCCCACCATGGCGCAGAACGCGTCGTTGGCCCGTCGGACCACTCCGCTCGCGTCGAGCTCGACGATGCCGTCGGCGGCCGCGTCCACCAGCATCCGCAGCCGCCCCTCGGACTCGGCCAGCGACAGATGCACCTCGGTGAGCCGGGCAAGCCCCGCGCCGGCGTCCGACAGGGCCCGGTCCTTCTGCTCCAGGACCCGGGCCGCCGCGTGGCTCGACCGGCTGACCCGAGACAGCGTGACCACGATCCTTCCGGCCAGGGCCAGGGTGGGCAGTCCCACCAGCAGGCCCGCCTCGACGGGGCGCCCGCCTCCGCGCAGCTCTAGCTGGGACACGGCCACCAGGCTCGCGCAGGTCCCCACCACCGACAGGGCCGACAGGGCGGTGCGGCTCCATCCCTGACCGGCCTGGGGGCGAGGTGCCACCAGAGCCGGTTCCACCACCAGCAGGGCCGCCGCGGCCAGGGCGCCCAGGCCGAGGGACAGGTCGATGGCGGCCTGGCCGGCCAGGTAGTCGTGGCGGATCCACTGGTAGCCGAACCCCAGCGTGGCGCCGGCGAACGACGCGACGACCAGGAACAACCCGACGTGCATCGGGGAGGGGCGCCGCAGGGCCAGCGCCCCCCAGGCCACGAGCACCAGCATGGCCGAGCAGGCGAACAGGGCGCTGGAGGCGATGGCCTGGCCGCCGGGTTCGCCTCCGGGACGGAGCACCGGATACAGGGCGGCCGCCGCCGCCACCGCCGCCAGCCCGGCGTCCGCCACGACCTCGCGGCGGTCGGAGGGGTCGAAGTGCACCCGCAGCTCCGACCAGAACAGGGCCAGGAGCAGGATCCCGACCGCCCCCACGGCGATGCCCGGGAGCAGGGTTCCGCCCGCCGGCCCGGTCGGACCGCGCACGATGTCCCGGACCAGGACCAGGGCGTCGAACGCCCCGATCAGGGCCAGCGTCGCCCCCCAGGCCAGTCCGGCCCGCCACCCGCCCGGGCGCCGGGCGGCGCGGATCACCACCACGCCGGAGAGCAGCGCGACCGCGCCGACCGCCCCGTGCGAGAGCATGGCCCGCGGTTCCGTACCCCGGGGCACCAGCACGTAGGCCACGACCAATGCCGCGGCGCAGCCGCCCAGGACGGCCAGCGTGGAGCGGCTGTGATGAGGAGGAAGCGCGCGATCCATTGCTCGATCTGAATATCGCCATCCCCGTCGGTCCGCTGCATCCGTCGGTTGGCGCGAGGCCGGGGGATATTCTGCTAGTCGGAACAGACTACGGGTCCATCCCCCGAGAGGATTACACGTGGGGGCTCGCCGGGGTGGGCGATTCCACCGTTGGTCCAGCGATGGGGGAGGACTCGCCTGTGCGCCCGATGCGCCCGATGCCCGCCGGCTGCGGGACGCGCCTCACTCGATGAGGCGGCGGCGGAGGGCCTCGGCCACGGCGGCGGTGCGGTCCGAGGCGCCGAGCTTCTCGAAGATGTGCTCGAGGTGGGTCTTCACCGTGTCCGGTGAGATGTACAGCTTCTCCGCGATGTCGCGGTTGGTGTGCCCGAAGGCCAGCAGCTGGAGGACCTCGATCTCCCGGGCGGTCAGCGTCTCGGCCTTGCGGTCGCGCTCCTTGACCGTGGACAGCTCCTCGGCCAGGGCCACCACCAACTGGGGATCGATGACCATGTTGCCCCCCGCCACCAGCCGAACTGTCTGGATGAGGTGCTCGGCGTCGCGGGCCTTCAGCACGTAGCCGCGAGCCCCGGCCCGCACGGCCTCCACCACGAACTGGCGGTCGTCGTACGCGGTCAGCATGATCACGCCGACCTTGGGGAACCGTTCCCGGATCTTCCGGGCGGCCTCCAGGCCGTCCATCTCGGGCATCCGGATGTCCAGCAGGACGATGTCCGGGGAGGCCGTGTCGATGAGGGAGATGGCCTCCTCGCCGTTGGCCGCCTCGCCCACCACCTCGATGTCCTCGGCGGTGTCGAGGTAGCGGCGCAGCCCCTGGCGGACCAGGGAGTGGTCGTCGGCGATGGCGACCTTGATCGTCATCGCCCGGCTCCGCGGCTCGGCCGCCGTCGCAGACATCCCATTCGACATCTCATCCTAAGACTCGGCATTTGGCGCCCCAAAGTGAAGTCCGAATTTCGGATGTGGCGGACTTTTTTCGCAGGGCCTCCCGATGCCGATCCCCCCAGTCGGGCCGGGGCCGGGTGAGCGGCCGTGCGACGAACGGTGTAGCTGGCTGGACCGTGGCCACAGGCAGGAAATTACATCATTGGCATTGGGGGTGTCCGCCGGCCCCAAGGTCCCGGACCCGGAGGTCCGGGTGTCCCTTGTGCCGCGTTCCGTCTCGCGCGACGTTCGAGTCCACATTCCGAAGTCACCGCGAGCATGGCCACCGTCCGAGTCGAGCACTGGCCGGGGGAGGGGGAGCGATGGGCATTCGAATCACTTCGGAGGGGCTGGCTCGGGCATCGAGCCGCCGGCCCTGGTTGACGGTCGCGATCTGGATCCTGGTCGTGCTGGGTCTGGGCTTCACCTCGTCCAGGCTGCTGGGAAACGCGCTGACGCACGAGGGGAGCTTCACCAGCCAGCCGGAATCGATGCGGGCCAAGCAGCTGGCGGATGCACGGTTCTTCCGAGCCGACCACGACACGGAGATCGTCATCGTGCGTTCGGCGTCGCGGACGGTCGTGCAGCCCGCGTTCCAGGCCGCCGTGGAGCAGGTCCAGTCCCGTCTGTCGGCGCTCGGACCGGGGATCGTGGCGGGCACCGTCACCTACTACCAGACTCACGACGACACGATGGTCGGGGCCGACCGCCACGCCACCATCATCCCGGTGGCCATGGCGGGCACGATGGACACCGCGAACGACAACATCTCGACGCTGCTTCGAACCGCCGAGTCCGCGGCGCCACCGGGCTTCGACGTCCTGGTGGCGGGTGAGGCCACGCTCAGGAAGGACATGACCCTCATCGCCGAGCGGGACGCGAAGAAGGGCGAGGTCATCGGGATCGTCACGGCGCTGCTCGTCCTGGTCCTCGTGTTCGGCGCCGTGGTGGCGGCGCTGCTGCCCCTCGGCATCGGGGTGATCGCCATCATCGGCGCGCTCGGCCTGGTGGCGCTGCTGGGCCTGGCATTCGACTTCACGTTCACCGTCACCAACATCGTCTCGATGATGGGGCTGGCCGTGGCCATCGACTACAGCCTGTTCATCGTGTCGCGGTACCGGGAGGAGCGCGCCGCCGGACGGGACAAGGAGCCGGCCATCGTCACGGCAGGCTCGACGGCCAGCCGAGCCGTCCTGTTCAGCGGCATGACCGTGATCCTGGCGCTGCTCGGGATGCTGATCGTCCCGAACACCGTCTTCCGCTCGCTGGCTGCGGGCGCCATCCTGGTGGTCGTGGTCGCGGTCGCCGCGGCCCTCACCCTCCTGCCCGCGATGCTCTCCCTGCTGGGGGACCGGATCGAGCGGCTCCCGGTGCGACGCCGCCGGCACGCCGCCTCCGACGCCGAGCGGAGCATGTGGGGCCGGATCGCTGTCGCGGTCATGCGGCGACCGGTGCTGAGCATCGGGATCGCGGCTGGCGTGCTGCTCCTGGCAGCGGCCTCGTACTTCCGATTGGAGACGGGCTTCTCCGGCGTCAGCACGATCCCGGACACCACCGAGTCCAAGACGGCCTTCACCGTGCTGGCCTCGCAGTTCTCCGGGGGCATGACCAACCCGGTGGGGATCGTGGTGGACGGCCGGATCGACTCGTCCGCGGTCGGGGAGGCGATCGGCACCCTGACCAACCTGCTCGCCTCCGACCGGGGGCTCGGTCCCTCCAGCGTCGAGGTCAACATCGCCGGCAACACCGCCCTGATCTCGGCTCCCGTGGTCGGCGACCCGTCCGGGAAGGCCGCCGTCGCCACGGTCCAGCGGATCCGGTCCGTGTACGTCCCCAACGCGTTCCCACCCAGCCTGGTCCGACAGGTCCTGGTGGGCGGCGACCCCGCGCTGAACAAGGATTTCTTCGACACGACCGCCCGCTATCAGCCCATCGTTCTGGCGTTCGTGCTCGCGCTGTCGTTCCTGCTGCTGATGGTTGTGTTCCGCTCGGTGGTGGTCCCCCTCACCTCGATCGTGCTGAACCTGCTCTCGGTCGGGGCGGCCTACGGGCTGCTGGTGCTGGTGTTCCAGCAAGGCGGGCCGGGGATCGGGAAGTGGCTGGCCGGCGTGTTCGGGTTCCAGCAGGTGCAGGTGATCGAGGCGTGGCTACCCCTGTTCCTGTTCTCGATCCTGTTCGGTCTGTCCATGGACTACCACGTGTTCCTGCTGTCGCGGATCCGGGAGCGGTACCTGCAGACGGGCGACAACACCGGCGCGGTGGCGTACGGGCTGTCCCGGACCGGCGGGATCATCACCGGAGCGGCGCTGATCATGGTCGCGGTGTTCGCCGGATTCGCCTCCGGCGAGCTGGTGATGTTCCAGCAGCTGGGGTTCGGCTTGGCCGTGGCCGTCCTGCTGGACGCGACGGTCATCCGGTCGGTGCTGGTGCCGGCGACGATGAAGCTGCTGGGCAACCGGAACTGGTACCTGCCGAAGTGGCTGCGGTGGCTGCCTCAGGTGTCCGTGGAGCCGCGTGGCCCTCGGCTCACGCTGGTGGAGCCCGGGCCGAAGCCCCGGATCCCGGAGCGGGTGTGAGCAGAGAACCGGAAGGCGAACGTCAGAAGATGTAGAGCCAGTTCACGAACAGCACGGTGAACAGGCCCAGGCCGGCCGCGCCGACGGCCACGATGAGGTGGTGGGGGACCCACTTTCGCTCGGCCAGCACGGCCAGACCCCAGAAGATCGGGAACAGCACCACCAGGAACCGCGGCACCGACAGCAGGGGCCGGCCCGAGAACGGGAAGCACAGCGGGACCAGGATGCTGGCCCACGCGTAGAACCCGTACGCGGGCCGGAACCTGGCCAGCGCGTACCCCGCCACCAGCAGCGCCGGCACCACGATCACCCAGTCCAGCTCGTGGTACCCGCCGGCGTAGGCCCCGACGTACTCATAGGCGTCGCGCGTGGCCTGGCCCAGCGTGTTCCAGGGCAGGGACGACGCGCGCTGCCACAGCCCCTGGTTGGTGACCGGCCGCAGCCAGTCCCCCGCGAACCACTGCCAGTACGCCAGGTAGGCGGCCGTCCCCACGCCGACGAAGCCCGACCACAGCAGGCTCCACGCCAGAGCGCGGCCCCGGTCGCGCGCGCCAGACGGCCCCGCATCCGCGCGCCGCCCCCGCCACTGGTGCAACGCCTCCAGCGCCAGGGCCGGCAGCAGCAGAAGCCCGAGGTTCCTGGTCAGGGCGGCCAGCGCCCCGGCCACGCCGGCCAGCGGCCACTTCCCGCGGCGCGCTGCCCAGAACGACGTCACCGTCAGCAGCAGGAACAGCGACTCGCTGTAGGGCGCCAGGAAGAAGAACGACGTGGGGAACACCGCCAGGTACAGCACGGTCTTGCGCGCGGCGTCCTCGGACAGTTCCGACGATGTCAGGAAGTACAGCACCACCAGCCCGCCCAGGAACGCGGCGTTCGACACCACGATGGCCCCGGCCAGCGGGTGGTTCCCGAGGACGAACGACACCGCTCGGATGGCCATCGGGTACAGCGGGAAGAAGGCCGCGCTCCCGTCGTGCAGGCGGTAGCCGTGCGTGGCGATGCGTAGGAACCACAGCGCGTCCTGGCGCTCCCACGCCGTGAACAGGTTGTGCCAGCCGGGGGTGAACCCGGGCGCCCGCCAGCCGGGTACCGACACCGGCAGGATGTCGTGCGGCAGGATGGCCACTCCGATCAGGGCCAGCAGGAACAGTCCCAGGCGCAGGGCCAGGAACACCTTCAGGCAGTACCAGACGCCCTCGCGGATCCGGGCGCGCTCGCGTTCGCGGTCCGAGGATGGCGGCGTCGTCGCGGCCTCGCCGGGCCCCGGCACGGCGGTCTCCGGCGTCACCTCCGCCTTCACGCCGCGACCTCCTGGGGCACGGCGGCGACCTCGGCGTCCAGGCCGGGAGCGGGGGTCCGCACCCACGCCACCAGGCACGCCACCAGAACGGCCGCCCGGATCAGCACGGCCAGCTCGAAGGCCCCCAGCGGCGCGCCCGACACCCCCGCGTACCGGCCGAACCAGGAGAACCGGGTCACGAACACCGAGATGTCGGCCGCCTCGAACAGCGCGAAGAGCCCCAGCGGCGGCAGCGGGCCCAGGCGGGGCAGGGCCAGCGCGAACCAGGGGAGCAGCCACAGCCCGTACTGCGGCGAGTACACCTTGTTGGTCAGCAGGAACAGGATCAGTAGGGGCAGGCCGAACGTCCACCGGGGGAAGGCGGGGTCGCGCATCAGCCGCAGTCGCCACAGCAGCACGGCGAGTCCGGCGAACGCCGCCAGCGAGAGCACGTTCACCGTGCCCGGCGAGAGGCAGGACGTGGTGTGGGTCAGCCGCTGGCACCCGATGAACCACAGGCTGTCCCAGTCCGCCACCCGGTTCGAGTTGAAACGGAAGAACTCCGTCCAGTCATGCGGCCCCAGCAGCGCGAACGGCACGTTGACCACCAGCCAGGCACCCACCGCCGCCCAGGTCAGGTGGATGCCCCCGTCCGGCTTCCGTTCCCGGAACCGCTCCGCGACGAAGGGGACGATCAGCAGGACCGGGTACAGCTTGGCGGCCGTCCCCAGCCCCAGGAGGATCCCGGCGGCGACGTCGCGGCGGCGGAGGAAGGCCACCGTGGCCGCGGTGGCCAGGGCCACGGCCAGCAGGTCCCAGTTCATGAACCCGTAGATCAGCAGCGTGGGAGCCAGCGCGAACCACAACGCCCGCTTCCCCACCAGCAGATAGAGCCCGACCGCCACGACGACCGCCGCGATCGAGAGCAGGAAGACGTTCGAGTAGAAGAACGTCGCCGCCGTGGAGACGGGCAGCGACGTGAAATACATGGCGAACATGGTGACCACGGGGTACTCGTCGCACTGGAAGCCGCTCGACGGGCAGGCGTCCACGAAGGGGACCCGACCCCCCTGGAGGTGCTCCGTGTAGTACAGCGGCACGATGTCGGAGTAGCACAGGTGCCGGTACTGCTTGAGGTCGCCCCAGTCGCCCTCCGCGCAGGGCGAGCGGAGGTGGCCGCCCTGCACGACCGGCTGGGTCTTCAGCAGCAGCCCGAGCAGCAGGGTCACCGAGAGGGTGATCAGCACCACGCCCAAGCCGACCCGGGCCGTTCGCGCCTGCATCGGCCGATTATCCCCCGCGCCCTCCGGCCGGGAGGCCAGCCGTCCCCGCTAGTCCAGGTAGTAGTTGATGGTAACCGTGGCCAGGTCGGTCTGGATCCTGTGTGTGCCCGAGTTCCTCATATACAGCTTGATGACCAGGTTGTTCGCCTCGGTCACCGTATCGACCTCGCTCAGCGAGACGTTGTCGGTGACGAAGCTGGTGGTGCTGTTGCACGACACCGGCGAGCCCGAGCTGCCGTGCGTCCCGATCAGGCTTGCGCTGTTGTAGACCTCGAAGTAGTAGCAGGCGGTGTCACCCGAGTTGTTGCCCTTGTAGGAGTGGTTGAACGTCACGCTCGAGATCACCGCCCCGGACGGCACGTACGCCGGGAACGTGAACTTCAGGAACCGGGTCGTGGCGAATGCGGTCGCCCAGTTGGCGGCGCTCGTGTAGACGGCGCCGTCGGAAGCGGCGGCCGGTCCCCAGATGGTCGTGTTGGCGGTCCCCGTGGACTGGTCGTTCAGCGAGTCCCGGTACAGCGTGAAGCCCGTGGACGAGAACGTCCCGGTGACGGTGGCCGCGTCGATCTTGATCGGCTTGCCCGCGGACTCCCGCATGTAGGCTCGGATGACGAGGCTGTTCGCGACGTCGGTGGTCGTGACCTCGCTGATCGTCGTGTTGACCGTCGTTTGCGTGGTCCCGGTCACGCACCCCGCCGGGCTCCCGGAACTGCCGTGCGTGCCGATCAGCGAGGCCCCGTTGTAGACCTCGAAGTAGAAGCACGCAGTGTCGGCGCCGGCGTTCGCGGCAAACGTGTAGCTGAACTGCGGGCTGGACACGGACAGCCCGGCCGGCAGCGGCCCGTTGAGATTGACGTCCTCGTATCGGGTGGAGCTGAACGCGCTGGTCCAGTTCCCCGTGGTGTAGACGGTGGCGTCGACGAACGCGATCGGGTCGATGGTGGTGCTGGACTCCGTCCCGCTCGACGCGTCGTGCAAGTTCCACACGGATGTCGTCCGGTCGCCCGGGAAGATGTGCTTGGCGGTGACGGAGTTGGACCCGTTCGACGTCGTTCCGCTGAACGCGGCGAACGTGACTCCGGTGACCGGCCCCACCACCATGCCCAGGGCGAACAGGCTCGCCCCGGCGGCCAGCAGCCTAGCCCCCGACCGCACCGGACCGGCCCCCCTTCGGCCGCCAGATCCGCACCAGCTCGTAGACGCCCAGGAGCAGCACGGGGAGGACCACCAGGGCCAGCCGGCCGTTTCGGCTGGATCCCCACACCAGGGCGAAGCCGAGCCGCCGGATGTGGTAAAGCACCAGGCCGATGGAGCCGCCCATCGGGACGGTCCACCGCTCGACGGTGTTGTTCGCGTCGCCCTTGGTGGTGAAGTACACGTTGCCGGCGGCCACGTGGATGGCCCGGACCCGGTGGGTGATCAGGATGTGCTGGTCGCCGGGCTCCCGGAACGTCACGATGTCCCCGATCCGGGCGTCGAGCGGGCTGATCGACCGCTCCACCACCACGTCGCCCACGTGGACCGTGGGCTCCATGCTCCCCGACAGCACGGTGAGGGAGTGGTACCCGAGCATCCCTGGCAGGACCACCACCGCGGCCAGGCCGACCACCAGGCCGGCCCCGGCCCAGGCCAGGAAGGTCCGGACCCGGCCGGGGCGCCGGGCGGCGCGCGTGGGGCGCCGTCCCTCGCGCGCCGGCGCGGGCTTCGGGGCACGGCTGCTCGGTCCCCCCGTGGCGGCCACCGCGACGCGACCGTCGTTCCACGCCTGCGCGTCGGCGTCGATCACGGGCGGAGGCAGAGCCGCCACGATCAGGGGCGGAGCGGCCACGTCGACCACGTCGACCACCTCGGCCCCGTCGGTCAGGTCCAGCCGGCTCACGTGTTCTGGGCCTCCCAGGTGAACGTCGCCGTCGAGGACAGGCCCTGCGCGTTGTTGTCGTTGTTCAGCGAGATCTGGAACTGGTAGACCACCGCGTTGCCGTTGGTCCAGGTCAGCGAGGCCTGGTTGGTGTTCTTCAGGGCCAGCCCGTTGGTGAAGTTGGTGTAGGTGCCGGAGAAGTTGGCCAGGGTCCCGTTGTAGATCGCCGACCCGTCCGCCACGAAGTTCGTGCACGTGGATCCGAACGAGACCGTGCCGTGCCCCGGCTGGATGACCAGGGTCAGGTACGAGCCCAGCGAGCCCGTGGAGCTGCCGTACAGGTGGACGTTCGCGGACAGGGAGCCTCCGTAGGTGACGGTCAGGCACGACTGCGCGGAGTCGGTGGGCTTGGCGTTGGACAGGCTGTACATGGCCGAGCCGGCGTCGTTGTCCGACAGCGACACCGTCCCCGCCGCGAACGAGTTCCCGCTGTTGGCGGTGGTGCCGGAGAACGCGGAGAACGTGCCCGCGCCGGCCACCACGCCCACCAGGCCGACCACGATCACGGTGAGGAGGGTTTTCCGGGTCAGGGAGCGCCCTTCGGTCGCGGCCACCTCAGGCCCCCTGCGCCTGGACGTCGAAGGCCAGGGTGACGTCCTCGATCCGGTTCTGGTAGCCGTCGAAGACCGAGCCCGGAAGCCAGGCCCGGACGGCCAGGTCGCGGGTCTGGCCGGGCGTCAGCAGGAACGCCTGCCCGGACCCGACCTCCAGGCCCGCCAGCGTCCCCCGGTACACGGAGTGCGAGCCGGCGGAGACCTGCACCATCATCAGGTCGTCCAGGTCCGGGATGGAGGGCAGGGCCCGAACCGTCACGGCCAGGTCGGTGCCGGTCTGGTTGCGGACCGGGATCGTTCCCTCCGCGGGGTCGCCGCCCGGACGGAGGTCATTGCCCCGTACGAACGGTCCGATCGGGATGCCCAGCTCACCGGTGGGGCCGGTGGCCACGGTGATGTCGGCTCCGTTGCTTCCCGATCCCCGCGGTAGGGTCCATGCGCTCAGGGCCATGACCGTCGCCACCAGCGCGACCCCGAGCCCCACCAGGAACCCGGCCGGCTTGGCCAACCGAAACCTTGTCGATTCCATCGTCGATCGCTCCTCGCGCGAGGGAGGCCGAGCGCTGTCGCGGACGGCCTCCCCCAGCACCCCAGGTGCGTTTGGCGCTCCCGGCTACTGGTTGCGGGCTTCCCAGGTGAAGGAGTGGCTGCCGGTGGAAAGGGCCCCTGAGCCGCCGCCGTTCGCGCTGTTGTTGTCCTGCAGGGTCAGCGTGAACCGGTACACCAGGACGTCACCGTTGCCCCACGATGTCTGCGAGCCCGGGTACGCCGAGACGCCGTTCGCGTACGAGTTCTTGGTCGACGCGAAGTTCGACAGCGTGCCCGAGTAGATCGTGGACTGGGAGGTGTAGGTGCCGCAGCCCGGGAAGGTGGCGCCGCTCGCGGTGCCCTTCTCGACGGTGAGGTCGATGTACTGGCTCACGGTCCCCATGGACGACGTGGTGTACAGTTTTACGTCCGCCGCCAGCGAACCGCCGTAGGTGACCTGGATGCAGGCCTGCACCTGATCGCCGGGTTTCTTGTTCGAGACGTTGTACATGGCGCCGCCGCTGTCGTTGTCGCTCAGATACACGGTCCCGGCCGCGAACACGTTGCCGTCGTTCGAGGTCGTGCTGGAGAAGGCCGAATACGTCCCGATCCCGGCCACCGTGCCCACGATGCCGATCACGAGGACCGACAGGAGTGCCTTGCGCGTCCTGTTGCTCACTGGGGGCTCCTTTCACCTGAACCCACGCCTGAAGGGGAATCCGAACCTCACCCTTCGTGTCGGTGGGCCGGGAGCCCGGGTGAATCCCCAGTTGGGCGTGTGGAGGGGTATCTTCGGATACCCGGGAGCAGGTAAGACGTTCGACCTAGACGGAGAGCCAGCCGTGGCGCACGGCGAAGGCGACGGCCTCCAGCCGGGAGTGCACCCGGAGCTTGGACAGGATGTTGCGGACGTGGGTTTGCACGGTCTGTGGGCTGATCACCAGGCGCTCTGCGATGTCGTCGTTACGGAGCCCCTCCGCCAGGAGCCTCAGGATCTCGCCCTCGCGCTCCGTGAGCTGGCCGAGAAGGACCTCGGCGTCCCGCCGGATCTCCCGGTCCTTGGCCACCTCGCGGAGGACCCGCGCCAGCAGGGCCGGGTCGATCACGGACTCCCCCCGGGCGGCGGACTTCACCGCGCCCAGCAGGTCCTCCATGGCCTGCATCTTGGTGAGGAACCCGGACGCGCCCGCCTCCACGGCCTCCACCACGTACCGCTCGCTCTGGTGGCCGGTGATGATCACGACGTTGGTCTCCGGGGAGGCAGCCTTGATCAGGCTGGTGGCCTGGATGCCGTTCATGGTGCCCTCGAACTCGACGTCCATGAGGACGACGTCGGGGCGCTCGCGCGCGCACAGCGCGACGGCCTCCTCGGGGTCGGTCAGCGGAGCGGAGATCAGCTCCAGCTCGTCGTCGGTCTGGACGATCTGTGCCAGGGCCTCGCCGAGGACGCGATGGTCGTCGCAGATGACCAGCCGGGCCCGCCGCGCCGACCCGTCGTCTCCCGTCACGCCGCCTCCATCTAGCATTCGAACGGGCGCGCGCGATCCTACGCCCTCGCCTCGGGCGAATCCAAGCCTTCCCAAGCCCGGCGACACAAGGCCAATGGGCCGTTTCGACGAAGGGCCAAGGACGCTATTCGCAGTGGTGGGCCGGCCGGATCACCGCGCCCCGCGAAATCCGTGGAACGCGCGCGTTACCGGCGGTCCTGCCGCTCGGGCACCTTTAGGATGAACCGGCAGTCGTACTCCGATTCCAGGGAGAAGGAGTCGTTGGTCACGTCCTGGTCCACGTCGAGGATCAGGCCGTCGCCCTCGTCGTACAGCTCGGCCAGGAAGCGAGGGGCGTGCACCGGGACCCCGGCGACCTCGCCGACCAGCGTGGTGTCGGGGCCCGGGTAGTACCGGTCGTACAGGTAGGGCGCGGTGGAGTCGCAGCACCCCGTCCCCAGGACCATCACCAGGTCCTGGCGTCCGGACGCTGCGACCTTGCGGACGATCGCCTCCGCCGCCTCGGTGGCCCGAAGCTCCATGGCCACTCAGATACCCCCCGACGCCGCCCTCGAAGCGAGGCCTCCTATAGCCCCACGACCTGGTACCAGAACTTCTGCTCCTTGGTCGGGGTCTGGTCCACCCGGATGTACTTCACCTGGAGGTACTCGTCCAGGCCCCAGTTCCCGAACTCGCGGCCGATGCCCGACTGCTTGTAGCCGCCGAACGGCGCGGCCGGCGACAGCATGTGCCAGTCGTTGATCCACACCGTCCCGGCCTTGATCCGCTTGGCCAGGGCCAGGGCCCGCGGGATGTCCCGTGACCACACCCCCGCGGCCAGGCCGTAGATGGTGTCGTTGGCCTGGCGCAGCGCGTCCTCCACCGAGTCGTACCGGATCACCGACAGGACCGGCCCGAAGATCTCCTCCTGGGCGACCTTCATCGAGTTGTCCACGTCGCCGAAGATGGTGGGCTGGAAGTAGAAGCCGCCGTCGCCGCCCGCGGGCGTGGTCCGCTCGCCGCCGGTTAGGAGCTTCGCTCCCTCGTCCTGGCCGATCTGGACGTAGCGCTCCACCGTCTCGAGCTGCCGCCTGTTCAGCACCGGCCCGAGGTCGGACGCGAAATCCGTGGCCGGGCCGACGGTCATGCCCTCGGCCAGCTCCACCAGCCGCGCGGTCACCTCGTCGTACAGCGATGAGGGGACGAACAGGCGGGTGCCCGCCTCGCACATCTGGCCGGTGTGCAGGTACACCGCCCACAGCGCACCCGGAACCGCGATGTCGAGGTCCGCGTCGTCGAGCATGATGTTCGGGCTCTTGCCGCCCAGCTCCAGGGTCACCTTCTTCACCGTGCCCGAGGCCAGCTGCATGATCCGGCGCCCCACCTCGGTGGAACCGGTGAACCCGACCTTGTCCACGCGGGGGTCGGCCACCAGGGCCTCCCCGGCGCTCGGCCCGTGGCCCGGCACGACGTTGACCACGCCCGGCGGCAGGCCGGCTTCGGCGATGATCTCGGCCAGGATCAGGGCGGTCACCGGCGTCTCCAGCGCGGGCTTCAGGACCGCGGTGTTCCCGGTGGCCAAGGCCGGTGCCAGCTTCCAGATGGCCATGATGTACGGGAAGTTCCAGGGGATGATGCCGGCGGTCACCCCGTAGGGCTCGCGCTCCACGAAGTCCCATCCCTCAGCCGGGAACCCGAACGACTCCACGGACTGCCGGTAGGGATAGCGGCCCCCGATGGTGGCCAGGTGCCGCCAGTACTCGTTGCCGTAGGGGATGGTGAACAGGGAGGACATCCGCATGGTGTGCCCGGAGTCGGCGGTCTCCCATTCCACCAGCTCGTCCTGGCGGGCCAGGATGCCGTCGAGCACGCGGAGCATCGCGGCGGTCCGTTCGGCCGGCGCCATGTTGGGCCACGGGCCCTCGTCGAACGCCTTCCGGGCGGCACCGATGGCCCGGTCGATGTCCTGCGCGTCCCCCAGCGCGACCTTCGCGATCGGCTCGCCGGTGGAGGGGCTGTGCGTGTCGAAGGTCTGGCCGGACGCGGCGTCGACGAACTCGCCCCCGATGTAGAGCTTGCACTCGCGCATGGTTCCTCCCAGGTGGGTCTGGTGGTTCGGCACCGTCAAGGATAGGCCAATTGACCCGCGGTGATCGCACGCCGAGCCCGGCCGCGCGTTGGCCCTCAGCCGGTTCTCAGCGGTACGAGTGCTCCTCGTCCGGGAACCTGCCGGCCTCGACGTCGTCCGCGTAAGCCTGCACGGCCCGCGTGATCTCGGCGCGGAGGTTCGCGTACGGCTTGGCGAACTTCGGGTACGTGCCGCCGCCGAGGCCGAGGAGGTCGGTGATGACCAGGACCTGCCCGTCACAATGCGGGCCGGCCCCGATGCCGATGGTGGGCACCGAGACGGCCTCGGTGATCTCCCGGCCCAGGTCGGTGGGGATTCCCTCGAGGACCAGCGAGAACGCGCCCGCCTTCTCCAGGCCCGAGGCCTGCTCCAGCAGGCGTTGCGCGGCTTCCTCGCTGCGCCCCTGCACCCGGTATCCGCCCATGGTGTTGACGAACTGGGGGGTCAGCCCGAGGTGGGCCATCACGGGGATGCCCCTCGCGGTCAGCGCCTCGGTCAGCTCGGGGAACCATCCCTCGATCTTCACCGCGTGGGCGCCTTCCTTCAGGAAGCTGCCGGCGTTGCGGATCCCCTCCTCGATGGACACCTGGTACGACAGGAACGGCATGTCGCCGACGATGAGGGCGTTGCGCACCCCCCGCACCACGGCCCGGGTGTGATGGAGCATCTCCTCCATCGTCACCGGCAGCGTGGTGTCGTACCCGAGGGTGGTGTTGGCCACCGAATCCCCGACCAAAAGGACCGGGATCCCGGCCTCGTCGAGGATCTGGGCGGTGGGGAAGTCGTAGCAGGTCAGCATGGCGAACCGCTTGCCTTCCTGCTTCCAGGCACGGAGGTCCTGGACGATGGTGCGCATGGCTCGCGCCTCCTCTCGTGAGTGCACGGCTCTGGTGGTTGGAAGTGTACCCTCGCATCGCGATCGCGAGTCGCGTGGCTATCGGGCGCACTCGCTAGACTGCGGGTCCGATGCCAGATCTGGACCTCTCGCTGTTGGCCGACCTGTGCGGCGCTCCGGGCGTGTCCGCCCGGGAGGACGCGGTGCGCGAGATCGCGCGCAAGGCGATGGCCGACCTGGTGGACGAGGTGTCCGTCGACGCCATGGGGAACCTGGTGGCGGTCCGGCACGGGACGGGCGGCGGCGGTGGTCCGCGGGTGATGGTGGCCGCGCACATGGACGAGGTCGGGTTCCTGGTCAAGCACGTGGAGGAGGACGGGTTCCTGCGCGTGCACCCGGTGGGCGGGATCTTCCCGAAGACCTGCCCCGGGCAGCGGGTCCGGGTGAACACCGCCGACGGACCGCTCCTCGGGGTGCTGACCGAGGCGGAGTTCGGGATGCCTGGCGAGGAGGCCAAGGTCTCCAAGGTCGAGGAGTTCTTCGTGGACGTGGGGCTGTCGCGGGACGACGCGGTGGCTCGGGTGAGCAAGGGCGACCCCGTGACGTGGGACCGCGAGCTGGAGCGCACCGGCGACCGGGTGGTGGCCAAGGCCATCGACGACCGGGTGGGGCTGTTCGTGATCATCGAGGCGCTCCGCAGGCTCGGGCGTGGGTCGGTCGAAGTGGTCGCGGTGGGCTCCGTGCAGGAGGAGATCGGCACGCGGGGCGCCACGGTGGCGGCCCACCGGATCCCCCGCGACGTGGCCGTGGCGGTGGACACCACGCTGGCCAAGGACGTCCCCGGGGTCCCGCCCAGCATGGCGGTGAACCGGCTGGGGGACGGCGTCTCGATCAAGATCATGGACCGCATGCAGATCACCCACGGCAGGCTGCTGTCGTTCGTGCGAAGCCTCGCCGCGAAGCGCGAGATCCCCCATCAGCTCGAGGTCGGGCTGCCGGGCGGCACGGACGCGGGGGCCATGGAGCTGTCGGGCGACGGCTCGCCGGCCATCGGCCTGTCCATCCCGTGCCGGTACCCGCACACGTCCTCCGAGATGGCCGACGTCGGCGACATCGCGGCGAGCGTCGATTTGCTCCAGGCCTTCCTGGAAGAGGTCACGCCCTCGGCGCTGTCGTTCGACTGATCTCACCGCCTCACAGGGCGGAAGCGGTGGCCTCGTCCATGTCACACCCCCCTGCTAGGGTTCGAGCAGGTACAGGAACGAGGAAGCCGGGCGGCCTGGCGGCCAGCCGGTACACTGGGTGGGTCCCACTCCTGCTCCCTTCGTGGGGGCCGCTCAGTCCAGAGGAGGTGGAATTGAGGAAGTACGAGGTCTTGCTGATCCTGCCCTCCGACGCCGACGAGCAGGTCGTCGTGCGGGCGGCGGATCGCATCACCCAGACGCTCTCCCAGCGAGGCGGAGGCCAGGTCGACCGGATCGACCGCTGGGGTCGCAGGCGTCTGGCCTACGAGATCGCACACCAGTCCGAGGGCTACTACGTGCTGGTCGAGTTCACGGCGGAACCATCCGCGATCGTCGAGCTCGAGCGGGTCCTGTCCCTCGCGGACGAGGTCATCCGGCACAAGGTCGGAGTGCGAGCGGCGTAGGGTCGGTCCTTCCCCCTCCGGGACGGCTTTGCCATCGGCCGGACGGAGCGGAGCACACGAGAAGGTGGTGATGGAGATGGCGAGCATGAACCAGGTGGTCATCGTCGGGAACCTGACCGACGACCCGGAGCTGCGGTACACGCCGAACGGCGCGGCCGTGGTCAAGTTCCGCGTGGCGGTGAACCGCCGGTACCAGGACCAGTCGGGGCAGTGGAAGGACGGCGAGACCTCCTACTTCACGGTGAACGGGTGGCGGACCCTCGCGGAGAACGTCGCGGAGTCGCTGTCCCGGGGCACCCGGGTCGTCGTGGTCGGGCGCCTGCAGATGCGTTCCTGGGAGACCCAGGAGGGTGAGAAGAGAACAGTCGTCGAGATCGAGGCCGACGAGATCGGACCGAGTCTGAAGTGGGCCACCACCAAGGTGGAGAAGCAGGCCCGTGCGGGCAGCGAGTGGTCCGGACCGGTCAGCGTCGGGGTCGGCGGCGCGGACGAGGAGACACCACTGGATGGCGGGTAAGAAGAAGCGCGCCCCACGGCGCGAAAAGGAAGAGAAGGGCTGGCAGAAGCGAACCAAGCGCAAGGTCTGCCTGTTCTGCGTGGAGCGCATCGACCACGTCGACTGGAAGGACGCGACGTTGCTTCGGAAGTTCGTCTCGGAGCGGGGCAAGATCCGCGCGCGGCGGGTGACCGGGAACTGCGTCCAGCACCAGCGTGACGTGGCGTCCGCGGTCAAGAACGCCCGCGAGATGGCCCTCCTGCCCTTCAGCTCGCGATGAAGATCATTCTCCAGAAGGAGATCGACAAGCTCGGGGCCCCGGGTGACGTCGTGGACGTCGCGGACGGGTACGCCCGGAACTATCTCGTGCCCCGCGGGATGGCGATCCCGGCGAGCAAGGGGGCGGTCCGGCACGCCGAGAGCCTGCGGCGGGCCCATCAGGGGCGCGTGGCGAAGGCCCAGAAGGAAGCCGAAGCCCTGGCCGAGCGCATCACGGCCTCGCCCCTCAAGGTCCGGGCCAAGGCCGGTGAGGGAGGCAAGCTGTTCGGCAGCGTCACTGGAGCCGACCTGGCCGAAGAGATCGAGCGGCAGACCGGCGAGAGGATCGATCGCCGGATGATCCACCTGGAGGAGCCGATCCGCAGCGTGGGCGTGCACGAGGTCCGGGTCCACCTCCACCCCGAGGTCAACGCGGCCCTGTCCGTCGAGATCGAGGGCGAGTAACCGAGCCGGTCCTCATCGCCGCAGGCCAGGGTGCATTTCGGCCCGAAGCCGGGCGTTCTTGTCACACCCGGTATCTACAGTCGTCCACATGCTTTTCCACAGGTGGAAACCGCAGGTGGACCGGGGAGTGACAGGGAATCTGGGGGCGCGACCTGCGCCGACGCATTCCACAGCGGTTATCCCCTTCCACCGGCAGCGCGAGCTTCCTATGGTTTCGGTCGCATCGGGGAGAGGGGGATATGGCACGCGTCATCGATGAACCGCGGAAGCTGCGGCCCGACCGGGTCCCTCCCCACAACCTGGAGGCGGAGGAGTCGGTCCTCGGCTCGATGATGCTCTCGGCGGAGGCCGTCGCTGAGGTCATCGAGGTGGTCCGGACGGAGGACTTCTACCGGGGGGCGCACCGGAAGATCTACCAGACCCTGCTGGACATCTATGGCCGGGGCGAGCCCGTGGACGCCATCACCGTCGCCGCCGAGCTGACCCGCAAGGGCAGCCTGGAGGACGTCGGCGGACCCCTGTTCATCCACGACCTGGTGGAGCGGGTCCCCTCCCCGGCCAGCGCGGCCTACTACGCCAGGATCGTGGCCGAGCTCGCCGTGCTCCGGCGCCTGATCCAGGCCGCTGCTGACATCATGGACATGGCCTACTCGGTCCCCGAGGACACCGAGCGGGCCGCGGACCAGGCCGAGTCGCTGATCTACGCGGTGTCCCGCCACCAGGACCAGGAGGAGGTCGTCTCGATCCGGCTCCTGGTGGACCAGGCCATGTCCGACCTCGAGGCCATGCACCAGCGGGAGTCCGCCTACGCCGGCACGGCCACGGGCTTCAAGGACGTGGACGAGATGCTCTCCGGCCTCCAGAAGGGCAACCTGATCGTGGTGGCGGCGCGCCCCGGGGTCGGCAAGTCGTCCTTCGTCACCAACGTCGCCCGGAACATCGCCGTCGACGAGCGGGTGACCGTGGCCATGTTCTCCCTGGAGATGGCCCGGTGGGAGATCGGGATGCGGCTGCTGTGCGGCGAGGCCAAGGTGGCGTGGGACCGGATCCGCAACGGCCGCATGGACGCCCAGGACTGGGCCAAGGTCTCCGCGGCGGCCGAGCCCCTCCACGACGCCCCCCTGTTCATCGTGGACTCGGGCAACGTGACCATCGTGGACATCCGGGCCAAGGCTCGCCGCCTGCGGCAGACGCACGGGCTCGGGCTGGTCATCGTGGACTACCTGCAGCTGATGTCGTCCTACGGACGGCCGGAGAGCCGCCAGCAGGAGATCGCCGAGATCAGCCGGTCGCTCAAGATGCTGGCGAAGGAGCTGGAGATCCCGGTGATCGCGGTGTCCCAGCTCAACCGCCAGGTGGAGAACCGCTCCGACAAGCGCCCCCAGCTGTCGGACCTCAGGGAATGCGTGACCGGGGACACGACGGTGGCGCTGGCGGATGGGCACTACGCACCGATCTGTGACCTGGTGGGAACGACACCCGAAGTCCTGGCCGTTTCGCCCGACTGCCGGATCGTTCCCGCACGGAGCGATCTGGTCTGGTCGGTGGGCACGCGCCCCGTCTTCCGTCTGCGGCTGGCCAGCGGCCGGGAGATCCGGGCGACGGCCCGTCACCGACTGCTGGGATCGACGGGTTGGCGGCGCGTGGGTGAGATCCGCCCCGGCGACCGCGTGGCCCTCGCCCGGCGGCTCCCAGAGCCCACGGGCACAGAGGCCTGGCCGGACGATCGAGTGGTGCCCCACGGTCACGTGGTGGGGCGATCGATGGAGAGGGGAGCGATCGCCCTCGGCGGCAGCGCGCATCCCAGCCGCTTGCCCTCGGGGACGTTGCTCGCGGAGCATGCGGAGATCCCCCACCATGAGGGCCTCCGAAGGCGGGCGCCGAGCGACCTGTCCTGGGATCGCGTCGTCGACGTCGTCTCCGAAGGCGATGAAGAAGTGTTCGATCTGACGGTGCCCGGGCCGGCGTCCTGGGTCGCAAATGGGATCATCAGCCATAACTCGGGCGCCATCGAGCAGGACTCGGACATCGTCATGTTCATCCACCGCGACGACGCGGAAGAGTCCAGCAAGGGGACCGCGGACCTCATCGTGGCCAAGCACCGGAACGGGCCGACGGGCACCATCAAGCTCACCTTCCGGCCCCACATCACGCAGTTCGCGAACTACTATCCCGGGTCTTGAAGCGCTCCACCGGCCCGGGGCGCCAGGCTCGCGATGGCCCGGCGCCGGATCCGTCACGCGTTCGGGAGATCCACCGGCGGCTGGCCCGGCGGTTCGGCCCGCTCGATCCGCCCCGGCGGCTGGACCCGCTGGAGGAGCTCATCCTCACGGTGCTGTCGCAGAACACCAGCGACGTGAACCGGGACCGGGCGTACGCCGCGCTGCGGGAGCGCTTCCCCACCTGGGAGTCGCTGGCCGGGGCGCCGGTCGCCGCGGTCGCCGACGCCATCCGGCCGGGTGGCCTGGCCAACACCAAGGCGCCCCGCATCCTGGCCATCCTCCGAGCGGTGCTGGACCGCGAGGGCTCGCTCGACCTGGGATGGATGGAGCATGCGCCCGACCGCGAGGTTCGCGACTACCTGGTGTCGCTTCCCGGGGTGGGGCCGAAGACCGCCGCCTGTGTGCTGGCGTTCTCGCTGGGCCGTCCGGCGCTGCCGGTGGACACCCACGTGCACCGGGCCGGCCGGCGGCTGGGGCTCATCCCGCCGACGGTGGGGGCCGGCCCGGCCCATGCGGTCATGGAGGAGCTGGTGCCGCCGAAGCTTCGAGTGTCCATGCACGTGGGGCTCATCCGGTTGGGGCGGCAGATCTGCAAGCCCGGCCGGCCGCTGTGCGAGGACTGCCCGCTCCGGGACCTGTGCCCGACCGCGCCGACGGTGCTCGGCCGCATGGGAGAGGCGGCGAGCCGTTAGATCGGGCGGGAGAAGTGAATCGGTGGGTGGAATGGCCGGCTGCGGAGCGGATGAAGATCGGCGGGAAAGAGAGCGGATGAGGAGAATCGAACTCCCACCTCAAGCTTGGGAAGCTTGCGTTCTACCATTGAACTACATCCGCGTGCGGGGCCCGAGGGCTCCTGTATGGGGAGTGTAGCAACCCGCCACGGTCAGGCGGAACCCGGCCAACCTGCTAGGTTTCGGCATCCCATGAACGGCCCGACGAGGTATCCGCGGTGAGCACCACGCCCCCCCCGGCAACCGAGCCCAGCCCGGCGTTCTGGCCGGCCATCCTGGGCCGGCTCACCGCCCGGGAGTCCCTGACCCGGGAGGAGGCTGGCGAGGCCATGCGGGTGATCATGCAGGGCATGGCCACCCAGGCCCAGGTCGCCGGGTTCCTGATGGCCCTGCGCACCAAGGGCGAGACCACCGAGGAGCTCGAGGGGCTGGCCGAGACCACGCTGGAGTTCGCCCAGCGGGTCCAGGCGCCGGGGCCGGTCGCGGACACCTGCGGGACGGGCGGCGACCGCGCCGGGACGCTCAACGTCTCCACCTTGGGGGCGATCGTGTGCGCGGGAGCCGGGCTGGCCGTGGCCAAGCACGGCAACCGGGCGGCGTCCTCGCGGTGCGGCTCCGCCGACCTGCTTGAGGCGCTGGGGGTCAAGATCGACCTCGGTCCCCGGGGCGTGGAGCGGTGTCTGGCGGAGGCCGGGATCGGCTTCATGTTCGCGCCGGTGTTCCATCCGGCGGCCGCGCACGCGGCGGGGGTGCGCCGGGAGCTCCGGGTCCCCACCGCGTTCAACTTCCTGGGGCCGCTGACCAACCCGGCCCGTCCGGAAGCCCAGATCGTGGGGGTGTCGGATCCCCGCATGCTGCCGCTGGTCGCGGAGGTCCTGGCCCGCCGCGGCGTGCGGGCCATGGTGTTCCGCGGCGGCGACGGGCTGGACGAGCTCACCACCACCGGGCCCTCCCGGGTCTACCGGGTCGAGGAGGGCGAGCTGCTCGAGTTCGAGCTGGACCCGGAGGAGGCCGGATTGCCTCGAGCCGACCCCGAAGCCCTCCGGGGCGGGGACGTGGAGCGCAACGTGGCCATCGCGCGCTCGGTGCTGGGGGGGGAGCCGGGACCGCCCCGAGACGTCGTCGCGCTCAATGCCGCCGCGGCCCTGGTGGTGGCGGGACGGGCCGGGGACCTCCGGCAGGGTGTCGAGCGGGCCGCGGAGTCCATCGACTCGGGGGCCGCCGCGAGCGTGCTGGACCGATGGATCGCCGTGTCGAACGCCGCCGGGCCGGCGGAGGCGTGACCCACGTGACCAGAGGATTCGACCAAGCGCGGCGGCCTCCGCGGTCCCTCCAGCCTCCCCGACCGGTTCGGGATCCTCCGGTGAGCCGCTCGAGTTGGAGTCCCGTCACGCGCCGCTCTCCTGCCCCCGAACCCTACGCGCCAGCAGCGCAGCAAGGGCGGCAACCGCTTCCTCGCGGACCTCGGAGGAGGGATCGTGGGCGAGCGTCTCGGCAAGGGCCCGACCCGCCACCGGGCCGCCGATCCGGGCCAGGGCCCGGACGGCCTCTCGCCGGACCTGGGGAAAGTCGTCGGCCAGGGCTTCCCCGGCAACGTCGAAGGCGTCCGGGCCGTCTCCGGCCCGGCTGAGCGCTCCGGCCCGGACGAAGGGGTCGTCGTCCTGGATGGCCGGACGGAGCTCGTCGGGCTCCATCCCAGCGGGCACCGCGTGGAGTGGACGGGCCGCCGGCGTGGGCGCGGCCTCGGCCATCGCCGCGACGTCGGGGAGGGGCCGGTCCTCCGGAGCAGCAGAACGCGCAGGCTGGACGGGCTCCGGCGCGGGCTGGGTGAGCGAGCGGACTGGCAGGAAGGGCTCCGGGGCCGGCTGCGGGACCGAGCGGACTGGCACGAAGGGCTCCGGTGCCGGCTGCTGAATCGCGCGAGTGGGCACGGCGGGCTCCGGCGGCGGGACCTCCCACAGCAAGGGGGTCCTCCACGAGCCCGGCCGCGGCGCCCAGATGGACGCGGCGGCCGGGCGCGGCATGGACGCGGCGGCGGGAACGGACGCCGCGATGGCCGCCGGCGCCGGCGCCGGCGCTTCCTGCACTTCCGTCACGGGACCCATCGCGGGCATCTCCTCCTCCTGCTCCATCTGCGGGACCGCCACCGGCTCCGCGGGCAGGCCCGTGAGCGTGCGATAGCCGGCCCGGTACCGATCGACGAACGTCGACAGCGCGAACCTCTCGACGGCGGTGCTTCGCGCCGCCTCCTTCAGCAGCTCACGCTGGTCGGCCGGGAGGCGCAGGATCGCCACGACGGCCTGGGCCAGCCGCTCCGCGTCGCCGGGAGGCGCGGTGACCCCCGGTCCGTCCAGCGCCTCGTGGACGCCGCCCACCGCCGTGGCAACCACCGGCGTTCCGCAGGCCAGGGACTCGATGATCGTCGGAGGGAACCCCTCCCACGTCGAGGTCGACAGCGTGACGTCGGCCGAGGTGAACGCGGCGGCCACGCGCTCGGTAGGGCCCATGAACTTCACGGTGTCCTCGAGGAGCCGCTCCCGGCTGAGGGCGCGAACCCGTTCCCAGTACGGCTGATCCGCCACCGGGCCGTGATGTAGGAACAGGACGTCGGGGACGGCCCGGCGGACGCGGTCCGCCACCTCAAGCATGGTCTCCTGGTCCTCGGCCGGGGCCACGGACGCGAACGAGACCACCGTGGGCCGCGGCGAGCGGGTGATGGGCATGGGCCGGAACATCTCGCCGTCCACGCCCGGGTAGACCACGTCGATCCGGCCGGCCGGGACCCCGTAGGTCCGCTCCCACTGCCCCACCCATTCGCACACCGGCGCCACCCGGTCGGCGAGGTGGTAGGCGGTCTGGGCCAGGGCGCTGGAGAACCGCAGCAGCAGCCGCTTCAGCGGGAAGGGGAGCCCCTCCCGGGCCAGGGCGAGGTATTGCTCGTGCAGGTACACCGTGGCCTCGGTGAGCAGGAAGGGGGTTTCCCGCTCGACCTTGGCCAGGATGCAGGGGATGGCGCACAGCCCCCCGGAGGTGGCGTGGGCGAGGTCGGTGACCGGGAGCTCCGCCGTGACCGGCCAGAGCGATCGGTACAGGAAGCGGATCGCCTCGGCGCTCTCGCCGACCGTCGGCGCCTCGTGGCCGAGGGGCCCCTCCGGCTCACCGGGGAAGGTCCACGCCGACGCGATCAGCGCGCCGCCGTCATGCTCGCCGGGCAACTGGGACGCCGAGGCCGCACGTTCGCGGAACGCGTCCCACACGGCCCGAGACCGCCACGTGGCCCGGTAGTCCCACACCTGGAAATGGGCCCGAAGGGCCGACAGCAGGCGGGCGAAGCGATCGGGGTCGAAGTCGCTCCCCGTGATCTCGGCGAGCAGATCGTGCAAGAGGGGGATGAAGGCCCGTTCCACGTCCTGGTCGGCCACCGGGGGGGCCTTCCGGCCGCCTCGCCGGCCCCGGCCCCGGTCGCGTCCGCGTCCGCGGTCGCCGGGTTCCCGGTCGCGGTCGCGGGGTTCCCGGGCGGCGCCGGACTCCGCGCCCGGTGGAGCCACCTCCACCACGCGCGAGACGTTCGAAGGGAGCTCGCCGCGCCGCTCGCCCGGCTCTCCTGAGCCCAGGCTCCACACAACGAACTCGACCTCCGGCAACTGGCGCACGAGGGTCTCGGTGAGGTCGCCGAGGCCGGACCCGGTCCCCCGGCCGGCCTGAAACCCTTCCGTGGCCAGCAGCACCCGCAACGGCGCCCTCCTGGCCTGCGGATCCGAGAGCACGCCCGGCGACGCCTGTCCCCGCATGGGTGCAGCCTAGGCCGTGGCGTCGGCCGGGGCATCATCCGAATTGGTCGGAGTGCTAGGCCGAACGGGGCGGAACTCGGCCCTAGGGCGCTCGCCGGCTCCCCAGGACGGTGGTCGGCCCTATGCTGGGAGCCCTCCGGGCCCGTCGTCGCCGGCCGGCTGGAGCCGTCGCAGGGCCTCCTCGGCCGCCGCGACCACCTCGAGCACCGGGTCGGACAGGAAGGTCTGCTTGACCGCCTCGAACGCCCGCGGCGAGCCGGAGTCGCCGAGCAGGGTCACCGCCCGGATCCGGACGTTCTCCACGGGGTCCAACAGCGCCCGGATCATCCCCTCTAGGGCCCGGTCGCCGCCCAGCGCGCCCAGGACCTCGACCGCGCGCATCCGCTCGTCCGCGTCCATGGAGGAAAGCCGGTCCAGGAACGGGTCGGGACCGACCAGGTCCTGGAGCAGCTGGCCCACGGTGGCAGAGAGGTCGCTGTCATCGTCGAGCAGGATGTCCACCAGCGGGTCGACCGCGGCGGGGCCCATGCGCTTGAGGACATCGCCCACGGGCCGGCGGAGGGACGGCGAGGAAAGGGCCACGGCCAGGCGCCGGGCCACGGCGGGCGAGCGCCACCGCACCAGGGCTTCCCCGGCCACCTCCCGCACCCGGACCTCGGGGTCTTTCAGCGCCGCGATCAGCGGGTCCAGCACGTCGTCGTCGTCGATCATGGACAGCGCCTGGACCGCCGCGATGCGGACCTCCAAGTCGGGGTCCGACAGCGCCCGGCCGAGCGCCGGGATGGCGTCGCTCGACCTGAGGGAGGTCAGGGCCCGGGCGGCGACCCGGCGCACCTGCGGCGTGGGGTCCTGAAGCGCCCCGGCGATCCCGCGAACGGTCTCGGGCCGCCCCGCCCGCCCAGCCAGGGTCAGCGCAAGCGCGCGTTCGGCCGCGTCGGGCGAGGACATGTGGTCCATGGCCAGCAGCGCCAGCGCCTCCGCGCTGGTGCGCTCGAGCGTCGCCACCAGCTCTTCCCGGCGGCTCTCCGGGCACCGGAGGATGGCCATCCAGGCCACCCCGCGGTCGCGTTCCGGGAGCGAGGTGAGGTGCCGGATGGCGGCCCGCCACACCCGCTCGTCCTGGTCGGCCAGGGCGTCCAGCAACAGCTGTCCCGCCCGGGTGCCCATGCCCGCGGGGAGCACCTCGACCGCCGTGGCCCGGACGTCGGGGTCGGGGTCGGTCAGAGCCTGGGCCAGGGCCGCTTCGCGCTGGTCCAGCCCCGCCCGCCCGATCACCTGGATGGCGGTGGCCCGCACGACCGGAGAGGAGTCCCGCTCCAGCATGCCCGCGGCCACCTCGATGGCGCTGGGGTCGCCGGATTCGCCGAACGCGTCCAGCACCGCCACCCGCACCGCGGCCTGCGAGTCGTCCAGGAGCTCGCGGAGGTGGGGGAGCGCGGGACGGCCGGCCACCTGCCACACCACGCGGATGGCCTCCGGACGCCGCGACGATTCGACGGAATGCACCAGCCCGGCCATGGCCGCCGGGTTTAGCTCAAAGCTCGACAGGGCCCGCACGAACGGGCCGCGGGCCTCGGGAGCGAGGTCGGTGGCCCGTTCCAGGACCTGCGCGGCGAACCCGCCCATCTGGGCGACCCCCGCCACCTCAGCGGCCAGGGACGCCTGATCGGCGTCGCGGCCCCGCAGGGCGTCCTGGACCCATCCCTCCAGCGTCTCCCGGCCCAGGCCGACCAGGGCCTCGCGGGCCCGGTCCCGGACCACCTCGTCCGGGTCGTGGAGGGCGCGGGCCAGGCCCGCCACCATCTCCGCCTGGGGGGCGGAGAACCCTTCCTGCTCGGCCCCTCTGGCCTCGAGCGACGTCTCGGTGTCCATGGGAACCTCCTGCTCTGGCTCCGCTTCCTCGCCCAGCAGGTCGGCTGCCATCTGGGCCACGATCGTGATGTCCTCGTCGCCGTCGGATCGTGCCGCCACGGCCCGCAGGGACTCGTTGGAGCCCTCCTCCACCAGGAGCCGGGCGGCGCCCAGCGCCTCCCGTCCGCCCCGGTCCAGTGCCTCGACCAGGCGCCCGGAACCGAGCGCATCGGCCAGCGCGCCGAACCCGTTCCGCTCGGCCTCGACGGGCTGCGAGTCCAGGCCCCCCATCACCGACAGCAGCGAGGAGAACCCCGCCTCGTCGATCCCGGCTCGGGCCACCAGGTCCGGGACGACCGCCAGGGCCGCCTGCTGGGACAGCGGCCAGTGGCGGGACGCCACCACCGGCAGGACCTCGGGGACGTCGTTGAACGAACGGGCCCCAGCCAGGCGAACCGCGGCCGCGCGAACCTCGTCGGTGGGGTCGAGCAGCGCCTGGCGGACCGTCCCGGCCTCGACCCGGTCGGGCCGCTGGGCCATAGCTTCGATCGCCTCGCGGCGGATGTCGCGCTCGGGGTCATTCAGCAGGCGGGCCAGGTCCAGGGCCTCCTCGTCGGTCAGGCCGCGCTCCACCATGGCCCGCAGGGCCTCGCGGCGGTCGGCCGCGGACCGAGAGAACAGGCCCGCGGAGATGGGGTCGGGCACCGGGGGCGCTATCGGCTCCTCGGGCTCGGGTTCGGGGTCCGGCTCCGGCTCCGGTTCGGGCATCGGCTCTGGTTCGGGCATCGGCACTGGCTCGGGCTGGGGCTGGGGCTCCGGCACGCGCTCCGGCTCCGGCTGGGGCTGGGGCTGGGGGACTTCGGCGGTGGGCGGCTCCCACGGGTCCACGCTGGCCTCGGGCGCTTCCGCTGGTCCTGGCTCCGTTTCGCCGTGCGGGGTGGGAGGCTCGGGCTCGGATAGCTCCGGCTCGGTCGTGGGACTCTCCAGAGCCGGCGATTCCACCTCGGGCGGGAGCTCGGCCGCCGTCCAGTCGGCGTGCTCCTCCACCCCGACGGGAGGCCCGTAAGAGAAGGTCGGCGACACCGCCGCTTCGGTATCCGGGGCCGGGGTCTGCTCGATCGGCCGGGGAACGGCCACGGGCTCGACCGGCGACGGCGGGGCCGCTTCGAGCTGGGGCCCCGGTGCGACCTGGCTTCCCCCGAGGACGTCGCCCGGGACGAACCGCTTGACCGGATCGGGCGGAGCTTCTGCGGGCGCCTCCTCGCCGGGACGTGCCCACTGTGAGGTGGAGACGGCGTACCAGCCCGGCTCGTACGACTCCCGGACCACGGGCCGCTCTTCCGGCCCGAGAGGCGGAGATTCGTACCGCTGCGCCGCGGGGACTTCGGGCTCCGGCTCGGACGCCGGCTCGGACTCCGGCCCGGATGCCGGCCCGGAAGCTGGTGCGGACTCCGGCTGGAACTGCGGCTCGGTCCAGGTCACCGGGGGGCGCTCCAGGCTCTCGAACCCGGTCTGCTTGCCGGCGTTCTCCTCATCCTCCTCGCCGAACAGGCCGAGCAGGCTGGCCAGGATCCCGCGCTTCGACTGGTCTTTCTCGCTCATCGGGGCCGCTCCTTGCGTCTTCGGTTCGGGCTACCTCAGCTACCTCAGTTACCTCAGCTACCTCATGCTCGCCATCCGCCCACGCGTCCGGCGGGCTCGTCCTCGTCGTCGTGGGCCATCCGGCGCGGTCCGAGGCCCATGCTGACGGCCTGCATGGCCGCCTGGGTCCGGTTGGCCACGCCCAGCTTGCGGAACACTGCCGCCAGGTGGGCCTTGACGGTCTTCTCGGACAGGAACAGCGACCGGGCGATCTCGCGGTTGCTCCGGCCCTCGGACAGCTGCGCCAGGATGTCGGTCTCCCGCTGGGTCAGGCTCTCCGGCCGGGGGGTCCGGCCCCGGTCGTCCTCGTCACGGTTCCCGCTGTCCTCGAACAGGCTGCGGATGGCCCGGGCCGACAGGACGTTCCCGCCGCCCGAGATGGCCACCCGAATGGCCTGGTCCAGGTCCTCCGGGCTGGCGTCCTTCAGCATGTAGCCGTCGGCGCCCTCGCCCAGGGCGGCCTTCACGTAGTTCGCGGTGTCGTAGGTGGACAGGATGATCACCGCGATCTCGGGCCAGGTGGCCTTGATCTCGCGGAGCAGCTCCAGGCCGTCCCGGCCGGGCATCCGGACGTCGACGAGCGCCACGTCGACAGTTTCCGTCTTGAGCATCTCGATCGCCTCGTCGGTCCCCTCGGCCTCTTTGACCTCGGCCTCCGGAAGGCAGTTCTTCACGACGTACGCGAGCCCGCGACGAACCAGCGTGTGGTCGTCGACCAGTAGGACTTTCACGTTTCCCCTCCTCGCACCGGCAGGCGCGCCACCACTCGCGTGCCCTGGCCGGGGGTGGACCGGACGTCCAACGTCCCCCCGACCTCGGCCACTCGCCTGGACATCATGTCCAGGCCGAAGTGGCCCCGAGCCCGCGCGCGTGACGGCGCGTCCGTAGCGGAAAACCCCCGGCCGGTGTCCCCGACCTCCACGATCACTTCGTCAGAGGTCGTTCGAACCTTGACGCTCACGCTCGCCGGCGACGCGTGCTTGGCCGCGTTGGCGAGCGACTCCCGGATCACGATGTAGGCCGCGGCGAGGACCGGCCGGGGCACCTCGGGGAGGTCTCCCTCCACCGAGACCCGGGCCGGCAGCCTCCAGCGCTGGACCACGTCGTCCACGTACTTCGCCAGCGGCTCCAGCGAGCTCGAGCCGCTCGACCCGCCCTCCCGGGACAGGTCGAACAGGATGCCGCGGAGCTCCGACAGCGACGTGCGGATCTCCGCCTTGGTGGCGGCGAGCGTCTCGATGGCGCCCTGCGGATCCTGCCGGATCCGCCGCTCCATCGCCTCCAGCTCGAGGACCGCCGTGGTCACGACCTGGGTGAGCCCGTCGTGGATCTCGGAGGCCCACCGGTTGCGTTCCCGGACCATCAGCGAATCCACGGCGTGGCGCCGCGCATCGATCACGGCGCGGGCGGTCCCGGTCAGGCGGAGCACGGTCCGCATGGCCCGCGGCGGAAGCCCCGCACCGGCTCGCCATCCGGCCACCAGGGCCTCGAGCGCCGGACCGTCCGCGGCTGCCGCCGCGGAGAGGTGAGCGCTAGTCAAGCCGAGGACCACGCCGAGCTGGCGGGCCGTCGCCTCCTCGAGCGCATCGGGCGCAGCGAGGGTGCGCAGCGCCGATCGAACCTCTCGGGGGAACCGGCGGGGCCACTGGCCGGCGGGGTGCGACACGATGTCCACGTTGCCGCCTCGCTCCACGACGTGGCAGAGCTCGTCGGCGTCGATCGCCTTGGCCACCCCGGCCAGCAGTGCCGGCACGTCCGTGGTGGGGTCCTCCAGCGCGCTGCGGATCGACTCCGTGACCCGCTCGATGGCGTCCAGCTCCGCCCCGGTCCCCGCGGCATCCGACGTTGCGTCTCCGCCCAGGGCGAGGGCCAGCTGCTCGCGATGGATCCGCGACAGGGTTCCCCACCCGCGTTCCGCGGTCCGGCGCCCGGCGGCGTCCAGGACCAGCCGGGCCCCGTTCGGAAGGGCCAGCACGCCGACCGACGCGCACCCCATCGCGGCCAGCCGCTCCCCCGTTCCGGGGATGGCGCGCGCGTCGGGGAACAGGACGTCACCGGGGGCGGTTCCCGCCACCCGGGGATCGAGGACCACGTGCCATCCGCGGATGGGGCCACTCCGCGCGACCAACCGCCAACCGGCGTCGTTCCACTCGAACAGGCTGGCGGTGTCGAATCCGGTTTCGTCTCGAATCGCGGTGAGCGATTCCTCGAGGGAGCGTGCCGGGGCCTCGATACCCGGGAGCGGCGTCGGTTCCTGCGCGGCCGGCACATCGGGCCGGGGGGGCGTCCCGCTCTCCGCCGCTTCCGCCGCTTCCGCCGCTTCCGCCGCTTCCGCCGCCCCCGCCACCTCCGCCACCTCCGCGGCCAGCGACGGCCCCACGGCCCGAAGGACGTCGGCCGCCCGCTCGGCGGAGGCATCGGTGGTCCGGGCGAACACGGCCGCGTCCCCGCCGGGCATGGGGCAGACGATCCATCCGGCGACGCCCCCGTCCAGCACCTCGTCCAGGTCCGCGGGAACGGGCGGAGCGCCGGGGTCGGTCCACAGGGCCAGCTTGCGGTGGCCTCCGGCCATGGACACGACGCCCACGGCGTCCAGGCGCAACAGCTCGGCCAGCCGCCGGCACTCCTCCGTGACAGAAGAGGCCGCGCGAGTGACAGCCGGTTCGTTCACCTCGGTCACCTTCCGGTCCGCGGACACGAGAGCCCTCTCGGGGAGATCGACGACGCGCTGCATGGCACCGCGTCCCCTGCCCCTACGACCCCACCCGGCACCGGCCGCTCCGGCTGCTGCCGGCGAGGATCGGTGCTCCAGCCCGTGCTCCCGGTTCTACCGGAACGGTGAACAAAGCGGTGAACTGGGCGTAGCCGGACATTCTAGACCCGGCCACCGGGGGGGGAGCAAGCAACGCGGACGCGAAATCTCCAGGGCTGCCGGAGTCGGGTTCGGAGCGTCGGACGGCCCAGGGCCGGAGTACGCCCTTCGTCCTCCGGGCGCCTCTGGCCTCCGCCGACCCAGGATTGTCTTCGCTCACAGGGACTCCACCCATTTGGCCTAGCCTTTACTTCGGCCATTCCGCGCCCGTCCTTGAGCACATGGCCGAGGCCGTCTGCAGTGGTGGAGGGTGAGGCCGGAGGACGGCTCAGGCCGGCGGTGGTTCGGCGCCGGACCCGCCGGCGCCCAAGGAGCGGGCCATCACCTGGGCCACGTCGAGCACCTCGATGGCCCCGCCCTTGTCCCTGGACCCGTCGTCCAGCATGATCAGGCAGTACGGGCACGCCACCCCCAGGCTCTTCGCGCCCGTGGAGATCGCCTCCTCGGTCCGCTCCCGGTTGATGCGCTTGCCCAGGTGCTCCTCCAGCCACATGCGGGCGCCGCCCGCGCCGCAGCAGAAGGCCCGCTCCTCGTGGCGGGGCATCTCCACGGTCTGCAGGCCGGGGATGGCGTCCAGCACCCGCCGCGGCTCGCCGTACACGCCGTTGTGCCGCCCCAGATAGCAGGGGTCGTGATACGTCATCAGGCCCTGGACCTCCCCGGTCGGGGTCAGATTCCCCTCGTCGACGAGGCGGGCGAACAGCTGGGTGTGGTGGATCACTTCGTAGGTGCCGCCGTAGTCCGGGTACTCGTTGCGCAGCGTGTTGAAGCAGTGGGGGCAGTTCACCACGATCTTCTTCACGCCCTTCGCGTTGAGCGTCTCCACGTTCTGTTCGGCGAGGGTCTGGAACAGGTACTCGTTGCCGATGCGGCGGGCCGGGTCGCCGTTGCACAGCTCCTCGGGCCCCAGAATGGCGAACGACACGCCGGCTGCCCGGAGCACGCGCGCCACGGCCTGGGAGATCTTGCGGGCCCGGTCGTCGAACGAGCCCGCGCAGCCCACCCAGTACAAGTATTCGGGCGCCTGGCCGTTTCCCTGCCACAGGGGCACGTCCAGGTCCCTGGCCCAGTCGCCGCGGGTACCCTGCGCCATCCCCCACGGGTTGCTGGCGTTCTCCAGGTTCCGCAGGAGCGTCCCGGCCTCGGTGGGGAACCGCGACTCCGCCATCACCAGGTTCCGGCGCATGTCCACGATGTGGTCGATGTGCTCGATGTTCACCGGGCACTCCTGCATGCACGCGCCGCAGGTGACGCACGACCACACCACCTCGTCGTCCACCACGTCCGGATTCAGCGGTGTCCTCTCGTACTCCTGCTGCCCCTTCTTCGCGGCCAGGATCTTCGGCCCCTGGTCGAACAGGTGGTCCCGGAGGTTCATGATCAGCAGCTTGGGTGACAGCGGCTTCCCGGTGTTCCAGGCCGGGCAGACGTTCTGGCAGCGCCCGCACTCCGTGCAGGCGTAGAGGTCGAGGGCCTCCTTCCACGTGAGGTCCTCCAGGGTCGCGGCGCCGAACGAGGGCATCTCGTCGGAGGTCTCCAGGGCCTCCATGTCGATCTTCACCGGGCGCAGCTTCCCGCGGGCCCTGGTATTGGAAAAGAAGACGTTGAACTCGCTGGTGATGATGTGGAGGTGCTTGGAGTACGGGATGTACACCAGGAACGCCAGGATCAAGGTGACGTGCGCCCACAGGAACGCGTAGTTCACGGTGGAGAGCGCGTGCGGGCCGAGCCCGGTCCACAGGTGCGACAGCGGGTTGGAGATGAAGTACCAGGCCTGGTTGGCTCCGCCGCCGCCCGTGACGGCGATCGCGGTGGACTTGATCCCGAACAGCGTGAGGATGATGCCGGCGATCCACAGCAGGATGTAGTCGGCCTCCCGCAGGTGCGACCCCTGGAAGCGGTCAGGCCGCTGCACCTTGCGGATGAAGAAGGCGGTGGCCACCCCGACCAGCACCAGCAGCGCGAACAGGTCCTGGATCAGGTTCAGCCCGATGCTGCCCCCGATCAGCGGGATGTCGAAGCTCCGCGAGTAGATCTGCCCGATCGCCTCCAGGATGGTGGTCAGCAGGACCAGGAACCCCCAGAAGATGAAGGCGTGCATCAGTCCGGGGACCGTGCGCTGCAACAGCTTCCGCTGTCCCAGGACCACGGTGGTCTCGAGCTCCAGGCGCTTGGGGAGGTCGTCGAACCGGTTCACCGGCTGTCCCAGCCGCACCAGCCGGTACAGCAGGAACGTTCGCCGGGCGAAGATCCCGATCGCCGCCAGCAGCAGGACCGAGATCACGATGGCGCCGACCACCAGGCCTCCCTTGCCGAGGACGGGCGAGTCTAGGAACAGCCCGCTCCGCGCCGCATCCTACCTGCCGGTAGGTTCGGTCACACTGGCGACGCGCCCGGATCTCCTGGGGCGAACTCGAGCGTGCTGCTGGACTGGCCCTCGGCCACCCCTGCGTCCTCCCTGCGCGTGATCCAGCCCTGCACGTTCATGGTCACCAGTGCGTAGAACTTCACGGGGATCATCACCACGATGAACACGGCGGTGATGAGGGGGATGTACAGCAGGGTCGAGGGCTCCGAGAACAGGTGGCCCACCCCCTTGATCGCCCGGCCCAGCAGAAGCCAGGACCACGCCAGCAGGGCCAACCCCCACCGGTGCCGGGCCAATTCCACGATCAGGAACATGGTGGCAAGCGCCAGGGTGAACGGTCCGAGCAGGTTCTGGATGACGCTCACGGACGTGATCACGGGCTGGCGCCACAGCCACCCTCGGCCCAACGCCCGCAGGTAGCAGCGATAGGAGTTACGGCTCCACCGGACCCGTTGCTTCACGAACGCCCGGAACGTGTTCGGGAACACGGTCCACGCGCGGGCGTTCCCCTGATAGCCGGTCCTCCATCCATCTCGCAGGACCAGCCAGGTCAGACGCCCGTCGTCGCCGCTCACACAAGGCGTGCCGAGGAACGTCTCGAACTCGAGTTCGCCGAGGACGGGGAGGATCGCCGCTCTCCGGTACGCCGCGGTCCGGCCGGAGATGCACGGCACCGCTCCCACCCTGGCCATGGCCGGGAGGTAGTGAAGGAATCGCACGTCCAGCATCCAGTCGGCCAGTCGGCGCCAGATCGAGGTCCCCGGCTGGTAGACGTTCTGCCGGCACCCGACTCCGCCAACGCGGGGATCGGCGAATCCCGCCAGGAGCTTCGGGAGGAAGCCGCTTTCCCACAGGGTGTCCGAGTCGGTGAGGACCGCGATGTCGTGGCGCGCCTCGCGGACCCCCACGGCCAGCGCGTGCCGCTTACCCGGAGGCACCACGATGACCACCCTGATCCGCGGATCGCCGGCCCATGCCTCGGCCCGCAGGATGAGCTCGTGCTCGGTGTGGTCGATGACCAGGATGACCTCGTCGGGCGAGTTGGCCAGCCAGCTTCGAAGGCATCGCTCGAGGACGTCCGGATCCTCCCGGTACACGGGAACGATCACCGACGTCGTCTCCATGTGGCCGGTGGGGGCCGGACGATACCGGGCCCCCAGGATCTGCCGGACGATCCACGCCGCCCATACCAGAGCCCCCAACGCGGACAGGGGGAGCCAGGTGGGGATCGCGCTGGCCATCATGGCGACCGCAGCTCGCTGTTCGTGGGGGCGGGGCTGACCACGTTGCCCGGCGAATCGAGACGGATCCGGACGTCCTCCTGGTCGCGCGCGAACACGTTGTTGACGAGGCGGTTGCCGGTCGGCCCCGCATAGAGATACGCGCCGACCAGGGCGCCCGACAGCGTGTCGAGGGAGATGAGGTTCGAGTTCGCGACACCGGATACGCGAAGGGCGAACCGTGTCGCGCCGGCCACGACGTCGCGGAGGATCCGGTTCCTCGACGAGTCCGCGACGACGATCCCGTCGAACGTTCCGGACACACGGTTGTCGGTGATGCGGTTTCGATCGGAGTGGTCGTACAGCACGATCCCGTGCAGACCAGCCCCCCGCACGACGTTCCCGTGGACCACGCTGTCGTGCACCCCTTGGGCCAGGATGATCCCGTGCACGCCGCTGGATGTGACCACGTTGTTCCGGATGACGACATGGCTGGAAAACGTGTGCGGGTCGATGCCGTAGATGGTGCTGTGGGTGACGCGGCTCCCGATCACCGCCACGTCCGTGGCCGCGCTCGTGTACACGCCGAAGTAGTTCCCGGAGACGACCGAATCGAAGATCCCCGATCCGGGCCGGGATCGACGGAACGACACACCGTACGCCAGGGTTCCTGGGAAGCCCAGGTCGACGACGTGATCGTGCTCCAGGCGCAGCCGCCCGCCGACCGTCGCCACCAGGAACCCCCGCCCGCGCACGGGCTTCGGCTTCGGATGCCCCGCCGCGTCCACCCCGACCACCTGGAGGTCCCGAAAAAGGATCGTCCCGCCGTGGCCTGCCGCCAGGAAGGCACCGGGACCGATTCTTAGCGTGACCGGGCCGGTCACCCGCAGCTCGGCGTCGTTCGAGATGGCGGCCGGGCGAGTGAGCATCCAGTCGCCTCCACGGAGCCGGACCATCGTCCCCCTGGGCAAAGCCGCCGCCAGGCTGCCCAACGAGGTGATCACGACATGGGAGGAGATGGTCGTTCGTGACGAGGCGACCGGGTCGGGGCCCACGACCGGCTGCCGCTCCGATGTGAACGGGTCGGGAGGGTAGGAGTGCGAGAACGCCTGGGCAGGTCCGAAGGCACTACCTCCGGCCGCGCGGAGGGCCTGGTGCCCGGGATGGTGGAGCGTCAGCGCAGCGGCGACGCTGATCGCACCGAGGAACGCGAGCGGCGCGAGGCGGCGCGCCCATCGAGTTCCCGGCCGGAGGCTCGGACGCGGAGTGTGGGCGGCGTTCTGTGCGCTCATGTTCGAACCGAGGCCTCATGCTTGTCCGGCACGACCACCACGTCGGAGGTCGAGGGTGCCGGGGGCAGCTTGAGGTCGAGTTCGAGTGGCCTCGCCGTTCGAGCAACCCGATCGTTGACCTCGACCACCGCCCGGATGATGGGTGCCAGCGAGGCCAGCCCCTCCTCCTCGAGCACCCCCAGAAAGCCCAGGGTGTCCTTCGGCAAGCACGCCCCAGCGAACGGGGCCCTGCCCTGGGTCCCATACGCCGGGTTCCACATCCCCTCGGCTCCCAGCGAGACCGCCCGCGCCGCCAAATCGGGATCGGCACCCAGCCTCGTGAGCACCTCGTGCATCTCGTTGAAGAAGCTGATCTTGGTGGCGTTGAACAGGTTGGCCACGTACTTCGTGGCCTCGGCGGTCCGGAGCGACGTCGCGATGACCGGGACATCGGTCCACCACGAGTAGAGTCGCCGCAGGGCAATTTCCGACCGCGCGTCGAGGGCCCCGATCACGATGACCCTGGGGGCCATGAAGTCGGCGTCCGCCGAGCGAGCCCGGAGGAACTCCGGGTTCACGCACACGCCGAAATCTCGCCCCCCCACGCGGCCGGAGACGTCCTCGAGGATCGGGATGACCACCTCTTCGGTCGTGCCGGGTGGCACGGTGCTCCGGACCGCCACCACCGGCCACGCGGGGTGATGCCACAGCGCTCGCCCGACCGCCGACGCGGCGTCTCGAACGCAGGACAGATCGACCCTCCCGAGCACCGTCGGCGTCGGGACGGAGATGAGGTAGGCATCGATCTCCAGCTCTGCCAGCGGCAGCTCCATGCAGCCCACCGCCGTCAGCCCCTGGGACCGCAAGGAATCCAGACGGTCTCGGTCCGTGTCGCAGTACACGACCCGGTGCCCAGCGGCACTCAAGCCTCGACCGGTGGCGGTTCCCACGACCCCAGAACCGATGACCGCGACGATGCTCGGGCTCCGCGAACGGCCGACCAGGATCGATCACCCCCTCGGTGCCTCCCTGGCGAGCACACCCCAGGCCGCCAGGCCGCCAGGCCTAGCCCGGCGAGCCCCACAGGTATCGGCAGGAAGAGGGGCAAAAGACAAGCAATGCAACCAAGAGATTCGGACGCGGTCGAGCTGCAGGTGCCCGGCTGTTCCACGAATCCGGAACGTCAGTACGAGCGGGGCATGCCCAGGACGTGATGGCCGAGATGGGCCAGGATCAGGTTGTTGGACACCGGCGCGATCGTGTACAGGCGGGTCTCCCGGAACTTGCGTTCCACGTCGTAGTCGCGGGCGAATCCCCAGCCCCCGTGGGTGTCCAGGCACGCGTTCGCGGCCTGCCAGGACGCCTCGGATGCCAGCAGCTTGGCCATGCTCGCCTCCGCGCCGCACGGCTCGCCTCGGTCGAACAGCCAGGCGGCTTTGGACCGGACGAGCGCCGCGGCCTCCACGGCGGCGTGGGCCCGGGCGATGGGGAACTGCACGCCCTGGTTCGGCCCGATGGGCCGGCCGAACACCTCGCGCACGGTGGCGTACCGGGCCGCCTTGTCCACGAACCACCGGCCGTCGCCGATGCACTCCGACGCGATCAGGATCCGCTCCGCGTTCATGGCGTCCAGGATGCAGCGCCACCCGTCACCCTCCCGCCCGATCAGGGCGTCCGGCGGAACGGTCAGCCCGTCGATGAACACCTCGGTGGAGGCGTGGTTCATCATCGTGGCCAGCGGTCGGATGACCACCCGATCGCCGGCCTCCCGGAGGTCCACCAGGAACACGGACAGGCCGTCGGTGGGCCGCTCCACCTCCTCCAGCGGCGTCGTCCGGGCCAGCAGGAGCATCAGGTCCGACTGCAGTGCCCGGGAGGTGAACACCTTCTGTCCCCGGATGCGGTAGCCGTCGGCGGTTCGCTCGGCCATCGTCTCGATCCGCGTCGTGTCCGACCCCGCGCTCGGCTCCGTGATGCCGAAGGCCTGCAGCCGCAGCGACCCGTCGGCCACCCGGGGCAGCCACTCGCGCTTCTGGGCCTCCGATCCGTGCCGGAGGATCGTCCCCATCGCGTACATCTGCGCATGGCAGGCCGAACCGTTGCCGCCGGACGCGTTGATCTCCTCGAGGATGGCGCTGGCCTCGGTCACCCCCAGTCCGGCCCCCCCGTACTCGGCGGGGATGAGGCAGGCCAGCCACCCGGCCGCGGTCATGGCCGTGACGAACTCCTCCGGATAGCGGTCGGGTTCCAGGTCCCGCCAGTACGCCGGCGGGAACACCCGGCATGCCTCCCTGACCGCGTCGCGGATGCCGGCGAGCTCGGGCGGAGTGGAGAAGTCCACTGCCCGGCTACTCCGGTACCACCGTGGCGCGGGGGACGCGCTGGGCCGTCGCGTCGGCGAAGGCCCGGTCGACGTCCGACAGCGGATAGAGCGTCGGCGTCAGCCGGTCCCACGGACCCTCGGTGCGATCCAGGAAGGACAGCGCCTCCCGCAGGGCCCACGGCTCGTAGCAGATCAGGCCGATGATGGTCCGGCTGAGCAGGGTGACCTGGGAGGGATCGAACGGGATCGAGGCGCCGGCGTGGACGCACCCGCACTCCAGGTACCGGCCGCCCGGCCGGACCATCCCGATTCCCTCGGCCACGGCATCGGGTCGCCCGACGAACTCGCAGACCACGTCCGCGCCGCCGTCCGTCTCCTTCCGGACGGCACGAACGCGCGAGCGGGCGTCGGGCAGCCCGGTGAGATCGAGGGTGACGTCGGCACCGAAGGCCTTGGCCAGCTCCAGGCGCTCGGGGAGGGCGTCCAGGACGACCACCGGTGACGCGCCCGCGGCCTTGGCCACGGCGCAGGCGAACAGCCCGAGGCCGCCGGCTCCCTGCACGACCACCGACTCGCCCATCCGGAGCCCGGCCACGTCCAGCGTCTGGATGGCCTGGGCCACCGCGCAGTTGGCCGCCGCCGCCACCGCGTTCGGCACGCCGTTTGGGACCCGGAACACCACCTGGCCGGGAGGGATGACATGGTGCGTGGCCATGGGGCCGACAAAGAACGGCGGCTGGTCGGCCGACCGGCCCTGCGACAGGAACAGGTGGTTCTGCTGGCAGGCCCGGGTCCGCCCGCTCGTGCAGCTGCGGCACCGGCCGCATGGCTGGAAATAGCGCCAGGCGACGCGGTCGCCGGGAGCGAGCGGCGCCCCGTTGGCATCCGTCTCGACGCCATCACCGAGCGCCTCCACCACACCGACCGCCTCGTGGCCGAGGACCACCGGCATGGGCCGGCCCAGCGCCACCAGGTCGATGCGGCCCTGCCAGAAATGCAGGTCGCTCCCGCAGATGTTCGCCTGCAGGATCCGCACCACGATGGCGCCGGGCTCGGGGGCGGGAACCTCCACGTGCCGCAGCTCGAACGGGCGTCCAGGTCCCGCGAACGCAGCCAGGGTCCCTTCCACAGTGCCTCCTGCAAGCCGGCCGGCTGCGCGACTGTACCGGACCGGCCCGACCGGCTGCCCGGGACCCGCACGCTGCCCGGCCGGCGTATACCTGAACCGTGAACCGCCGGCGGATCGTCGCGAGAGTTCCGCTCCTGCTTCTGGTGGCGTGCACGGCGGCGGTCGGTCCGACGGTCCCGTCAGGGACAGCCGGCGGCCTGTACCGCGACCCGGCGGGCTGGTCCATCCAGGTGGAGCCCGGGTGGCGGGTGGTCGCGTTCACGGGCTCCGACCGTGGCGCCCGCGCATTCGGAGCGCAGATCTCCAACGTCGACCTGCCGCGGCCGGTCGTTCGCCTGAGCTATCCGCTCCAGGCCAACGGGCTCGTTCTGCCGCAGAACGGTCTCGCGCTCGTCATCGGAGCGGACAACGATCCGAAGTTCCCGCGTCAGGGGCCTCTGGCCACGCCACCGTTGTCGTGGCCTGACGGCTGGACGGAGGGAAGCTGCCTCAGCGGGAACCCCTGCCTGGATACGATCTGGTTCCATGCGGGGCCAGGAGGGGAGGTCTTCATCGCGACCCTCAAGATCGGCGCCGACGCCTGGCACGACCGAAGCGACCTCGCGGCGGTCAAGCGCATGATCCGAAGCCTGAGGTTCTGATTGACCAGCGGGAACCTCTGGTTCACCCAGTCGGCCGACTACGGGGTGGGAGCGGACTGTGTCGCCGGATCTCCCTGGACGCTCGTCACATCCAGGTACTGGCTGCGGGGCCAGACCACCAGGTTCAACGTCATCCGGGAGTTCTTGCGGTTGGTGGGCCACCAGTTCGTCATGATCGGCCGGCTGCACCTCGTCACCGAGTCCTTGCAACTCCAACGGTTCCCCGAGTTCAGCGGGGGCTACCCCTTCGCCCACTGCGCGGGCCGCATCGGCTTGCAGGTCTGATCCCGCGGATCAACTGACGCAAAGGCCGGTCGGGATCGCCACCATGGCCATCCCGACGGCGGCCAGCATTCCGGCCGCGACCGCGGCGAGCGCTCGGGCCTGCCCCTGGGGACTCCTCCAGGCCACCAGAGCCCCCAACGCCACCGGGACCGCGACGACGGCCAGGAGGAGCGGCGACCATCCCGCCCGTCCGTGGCCGTAGGGCCCCGGCAGGCACGGATGCCACAATCCGGTGGGCCTCCCGACCGTCTCCGGTAGCGATCCGAAGGCCAGCCGCGCCAGCGCAGCGGCCAGCACGAGATTGAGGACCCCTGCCGCGGCGGCCAGGCGCCCGGAAACCGCTCTCATGCCAGGGTCTACGGCGGCCGGGCCACAGCCGGATGCGCGGACCCAACCTTGACAGTAAGGCACTCAATCTTTATTCTTTCTTTCAGCTAAGGAAGTCCGAGTCAGGAGGACCATTTCATGGCACGAGCAGTGGGAATCGACCTCGGTACGACCAACTCGGTGGTGGCCGTGCTGGAGGGTGGGGAGCCGACGGTCATCCCCAACGCTGAGGGGCATCGCATCACTCCCTCCGTGGTCGGCTACTCCAAGGGCGGGGAGGTCTTGGTCGGCGAGGTCGCCAAGCGCCAGGCCATCACCAACCCCGACCGCACCGTCCGGTCCATCAAGCGTGAGATGGGGCGCAAGGACTGGACCATCGACATCGACGGCAAGAAGTGGACCCCGCAGGAGATCTCGGCGCAGATCCTGGGAAAGCTGAAGCGGGACGCCGAGGCCTATCTCGGCGACAAGGTCATTCAGGCCGTGGTGACCGTTCCCGCGTACTTCGACGACTCGCAGCGCCAGGCCACCAAGGAGGCCGGTGAGATCGCGGGCCTGGAGGTCCTGCGGATCATCAACGAGCCCACAGCGGCGGCCCTGGCCTACGGGCTGGACAAGCAGGCCGACCAGACGATCCTGGTGTTCGACCTCGGGGGCGGCACGTTCGACGTGTCGCTGCTCGAGATCGGTGAGGGCGTGTTCGAGGTCAAGGCGACCCACGGCGACACCCACCTGGGCGGCGACGACTGGGACCAGCGAGTCATCGACTGGATGGTCAAGGTGTTCAAGGAGCGCGAGAACGTCGACCTGTCCAAGGACCGCATGGCCCAGCAGCGCCTGAAGGAGGCCGCGGAGAAGGCCAAGATCGACCTATCCCAGACCACCGAGACGACCATCAACCTGCCGTTCGTCACGGCGGCGCCGCAGCCCGACGGCTCCATGAGCCCGCTGCACCTGGAGATGAAGCTCACCCGCGCGGAGTTCGAGCGGATGACCGAGGACCTCCTGGAGCGGTGCAAGGGCCCGTTCAAGCAGGCCGTGGCGGACTGGGGCAAGGACGTCTCGCAGATCGACCACGTGATCCTGGTGGGCGGCTCGACCCGGATGCCCATGATCCAGGACCTGGTCCGCGGACTGACCGGAGGCAAGGAGCCCCACAAGGGCGTGAACCCCGACGAGGTCGTGGCGGTCGGCGCGGCCATCCAGGCCGGAGTGCTGAAGGGCGACGTGAAGGACATCCTGCTCCTGGACGTGACGCCGCTGTCGCTCGGCGTGCAGACGCTGGGCGGCATATTCACCAAGCTCATCGAGCGCAACACCACCATCCCCACCCGCAAGAGCGAGACCTTCACCACGGCGGAGGACAGCCAGACCACCGTGGAGATCGACGTGCTCCAGGGCGAGGGCGAGACGGTGTACTCGCCGGGCGTGCGCTCGCTCGGGAAGTTCCACCTCATGGGCATCCCGCCGGCGCCGCGGGGCATGCCGCAGATCGAGGTGGCCTTCGACATCGACGCGAACGGCATCGTGAACGTCTCGGCCAAGGACCTGGCCACGGGCAAGGAGCAGGCCATGACCATCACCGGCGGCACCGCGCTGTCCCGGGAGGAGATCGACCGGATGATGGTCGACGCCGAGAAGTTCGCGGAGGAGGACCACCGCCGGCGGGAGGCCGCCGAGGCGCGGAACTCCGGCGACCAGCTGACCTATCAGGTGGACAAGGCCCTCACCGAGTATGGCGACAAGGTCCCTGGGGCCGATCGAGAGGAGCTGGTGGCGGCGAACGACGCCTTGAAGGAGGCCCTGAAGGGCGACGACGTCGAGGCCATCAAATCCGCCACCCAGCGGACCATGGAGTCGTTCCAGAAGATGGGCCAGGCCATGTACCAGGCCCAGCAGGCCTCCCAGGCCTCGGCCAGCGCCGGCCAGCAGGCCGCCGCGGGCGGCGGTGGCTCGACCGGAGGGCCCGGCGCGGGCTCCGAGGAGTCGAGCGGCGACGGCGAGGTCGTGGAGGGCGAGATCGTCGACGAAGGCGGTGCGTCGTGACCGGCGAACGCGACCGGCCCCAGGAGCACGAGGAGCACCAGGACCGGCCCCGGGTGAAAGTCACCGACAAGCGACGGGTCCACGCCGACCAGGGCTCCGCCCCGGCGGGCCACGGCCCGGGCCAGCCCCCCGTGATCCGCACCGGCGGCGAGCCGGCCATCGGCGTCGCGGAGAGTGAGCGGGCGAACGACCTGGAGGAGGCCAAGCGGCAGGCCGCCGAGTACCTCGAGCACGCCCAGCGCATCAAGGCGGAGTTCGACAACTACCGCAAGCGGGTCCTGAAGGAGCAGACCCGGGCCGTGGAGATGGCCGCGGAGCCCCTGGTCCGCCGCCTGCTCGAGGTGCTGGACGAGTTCGACCTGGCCCTGATGGCCGCGGAGCAGAAGCCGGACTTCGACCGGTTCCTGCACGGCGTGGAGCTGGTGTACGCGAAGCTCCAGGAGATCCTGCGATCGGAGGGGCTGGAGCGGATCGAGGCGGACGGGAAGCCGTTCGACCCCGAGCGCCACGAGGCCCTCATGCAGTCCGGCGAGCACGACGGCGAGCCAGTGGTGGCCGACGTGCTTCGCCAGGGCTACACGCTGCGGGGCCGGGTCATCCGTCCGTCGGGCGTGAAGGTCGTCCGGAAGTAGGCGAGGGGCCGATTCAGTGAACGGGGACGTCCGCCGGGAGTGGCTGGAGAAGGACTACTACCAGGTCCTGGGCGTCCCCAGGAACGCCTCGCAGGCCGAGATCAAGAAGGCCTACCGGAAGCTGGCGCAGAAGCACCACCCGGACGCGAACCAGGGCAACAAGGAGGCGGAGGACCGGTTCAAGGAGATCTCCGTCGCCTACGACGTGCTGGGCGACGAGCCCAAGCGCAAGCAGTACGACCAGGCCCGGCAGATGGCCGGGTCGGGGTTCGGGGCCCCTGGCGGCTTCGGCGGCTTCGGGGGGCCCGGCGGCCAGCGGGTCCGGGTGGAGGGGTTCCCGTTCGACGCGGAGAACATCGGGGACCTCGGCGACCTGTTCAGCGTGTTCACCGGCCGGGGGGGCCGCGGCCGCTCGGCCGGCGGACGGCAGGCCGGGACCGGGGCCGACCTGGAGACCGAGGTACGGATCCCGTTCGAGGACGCGATGGACGGCACCACGGTTCCCGTGAAGATCCGGGGCCCGGCGCCGTGCGCGACGTGCGGCGGCTCCGGGGCGGAGCCGGGAACCTCACCCGTCACCTGCCCCCAGTGTGGCGGCTCCGGGCAGGTCGCGGTGAACCAGGGGTTCTTCCAGATGGCCCAGTCCTGCCCGCGGTGCGGCGGCTCCGGTCGCATCGTGGAGCACCCGTGCCACACGTGTCACGGCTCGGGCGTCGAGCAGAAGACCCGCCAGTTCTCGGTGAAGATCCCGGCGGGGGTGCAGGACGGCGCGCGCATCCGCCTCAGCGGGCGCGGGGAGGCCGGCCGCAGCGGCGCGCGTCCGGGCGACCTCTACGTGGTGGTCCGGGTGGCGCCCCACAAGGTGTTCGGCCGCAAGGGCTCCGATCTCACCCTGGAGCTGCCGGTCAGCTACCCCGAGGCGGCCCTGGGGGCGAACGTGCAGGTGCCCACCCTCAACGGCGCCGTCACGCTGAAGATCCCCTCGGGGACCACGGCCGGCAAGACGTTCCGGGTCCGGGGGAAGGGCGCGCCCAAGCGCGGGGGGCACGGCGACCTCCTGGTGACGGTGCGGGTCGATGTGCCCCAGAAGCTCTCCAAGGACCAGAAGGACCTCCTGCGCAAGCTCCAGGAGGCGCAGAAGGAATCGCCGCGGGCCGGGCTGGGAGTGGACGGATGAGCGCGCACGAGGAGGGCTGAGCACATGGCCAAGCGGAGCCACCCGAGCCGCCCGGACGACCTCGGCGTGTACATCATCAGCGTGGCGGCCGAGCTGGCCGGCGTGCACCCGCAGACCCTGCGCATCTACGAGCGCCGCGGCCTGCTCCGGCCCTCCCGGACCGCGGGGAACACGCGCCGGTACTCGGAGCGTGACATCGCCCGCCTGCGCACCATCCTGCACCTGACCCAGGAGGAGGGCATCAACCTGGCCGGCGTGAAGATGATCGTGCAGTTGGAGAACGAGCTGGAACGGACGCGGCGCCAGCTGGAGGCGACGTCGCGCGAGCTGCAGCGGACCCGCCGCCGCCTGGGCGAGGAGCTCGAGCGGCGGCAGCGCGAGAGCCGTCGCGGGTCGCTGGTCCTGCTCCGGGAGCTTCCCCGGATGCCGTGGGAGGTGACCTCGTGAGCGCGTCGAGCCCGGCCGGCCTGGTCGAGCTCCACGGAGAGCGGGTCACGGTCCGCCCCATCCGGGCGGATGAAACGGAGCGCTACCTGGCGCTGTTCCTGGACCGCACGGACCAGGCCAGGCGCTTCAGCCCGTCCGCGTTCGGCCCGGTCCGGGAGAAGCTGCTGAAGCGGGTGGAGACGTCCGGGCGATTCGTGGACTCGCATCTGGAGGTGGCCGTCGAGGCCGACGGCGAGTTCGCCGGGACGATCCAGGCGCACAACCAGCCGCAGTGCTTCCCGCCCGGGAATTTCATGATCGGCATCGTGCTGGCGCCCGGGAGCCGGGGCCGGGGCGTCGGGCGGGAGGCCGTCGCCCTGCTGACCTCCTACCTGTTCGAGCACGAGGGGGCAGAGCGCGTGGAGACCCCGACCGACGTCGAGAACGTCCCCATGCGGACCGTCAACGAGCGGTTGGGGTTCGTGATGGAGGGCGTGATGCGCTCGTTCGTTTCCGTGGGCGACGAACGCCGGGACTACTGCATGTACGCGATGACCAGAGACGACTGGGAGAACGTACACACGACATGGACCTTTCGAAGCTGACCCTGAAGTCACGGGCGGCGCTGGAGGCCGCGCGCGAGCAGGCCTCCGCCCGCAACCAGCAGAGCATGGAGCCAGAGCATCTGCTGTTCTCCCTGCTGTCCGACCCGGAGGGGGTGATCTACCCGCTCCTGCACAGCCTGGGGACCTCGCCGCGCACGCTCCGGGACCAGGTCGACGAGGCCCTGGACCGGATGCCGAAGGTGTACACGCAAGGCGCGGGCGGCGAGATCTACCTGTCCGCCGCGACCCGCCACATCCTGGAGAAGGCGTTCCAGGAGATGGCCGCCCTCGGGGACGAGTACGTCTCCACGGAGCACCTCCTGCTGGCCATGCTGGACGGCGCGTCGAACGCGGCCCGGCTGCTCAAGGAGGCCGGGCTGAACCGGGAGGGCGTGCTGTCGGCGCTGGCCCAGGTCCGCGGCCGCCAGCGGGTCACCGATCCGAACCCGGAGGAGAAGTACCAGGCCCTGGAGCGCTACGGGCGCGACCTCACCGAGCTGGCCCGCTCCGGCAAGCTGGACCCGGTGATCGGCCGGGACGACGAGATCCGCCGGGTCATCCAGGTCCTCAGCAGGCGGACCAAGAACAACCCCGTGTTGATCGGGGAGCCCGGCGTGGGCAAGACCGCCATCGTGGAGGGCCTGGCCCAGCGCATCGTGTCCGGCGATGTTCCAGAAGGCCTGAAGGGGAAGCGGGTCGTCGCGCTCGACATCGGCGCGCTGGTGGCGGGCTCGAAGTACCGCGGCGAGTTCGAGGAGCGCTTCAAGGCCGTGCTCCGCGAGATCGCCGACTCCGGCGGCGAGATCATCACCTTCATCGACGAGCTGCACACCGTCGTCGGCGCGGGCGCGGCCGAGGGATCGGTCGACGCGGGCAACATGCTGAAGCCCATGCTGGCCCGGGGCGAGCTTCGGGCCATCGGCGCGACCACGCTGGACGAGTACCGCAAGCATGTGGAAAAGGACCCTGCCCTGGAGCGGCGGTTCCAGCCGGTGCTGGTGAACGAGCCCAGCGTCGAGGACACCATCGCCATCCTCCGCGGGCTGAAGGAGCGCTACGAGGTCTACCACGGCGTGCGCATCCAGGACTCCGCGCTGGTGGCCGCGGCTCTGCTGTCGAGCCGGTATGTGAGCGGGCGGTTCCTGCCGGACAAGGCCATCGACCTGGTGGACGAGGCGGCGTCGCGCTTGCGCATCGAGATCGACTCCATGCCCATCGAGATCGACGAGGTTGAGCGGCGGATCAAGCAGCTCGAGATCGAGCGGGCCGCGCTGCGCAAGGAGACCGATGAGGCCTCCCGCGAGCGCCGGGAGAAGCTGGAGCGAGAGCTGGCCGACCTCCAGGAGCGAAGCGGCGCCATGAAGGCGCACTGGCAGCGGGAGAAGGAGCACATCGACCGGATCCGCGCGATGAAGTCGCAGATCGAGGCGGCCCGCGGCGAGGCCGACCGGGCCGAGCGCGACGGCGACCTGGAGCGGGCCGCGGAGCTCCGGTACGGCCGCATCGTCGACCTCCAGAAGCAGCTCGATGCCGAGAACGACCAGCTCGCCGAGCTCCAGTCCGAGCAGAAGATGCTGAAGGAGGAGGTCGACGAGGAGGACGTGGCCGAGGTGGTGTCGAAGTGGACGGGCATCCCGGTGTCCCGGCTGATGGAGGGCGAGGTCGCCAAGCTGGTGCGGATGGAAGATGCGCTGCACGAGCGGGTGGTGGACCAGCACGAGGCCGTGGAGGCGGTGTCCAACGCCATCCGCCGGTCCCGCGCCGGCCTGTCCGACCCCAACAAGCCCATCGGCTCCTTCCTGTTCCTGGGCCCGACCGGCGTGGGCAAGACCGAGCTGGCCCGGGCCCTGGCGGAGTTCCTGTTCGACGACGAGCGCGCGGTCGTGCGCATCGACATGAGCGAGTACCAGGAGCGGCACACGGTCTCGCGGCTGATCGGCGCGCCGCCCGGGTACGTCGGCTACGAGGAGGGCGGACAGCTCACCGAGGCCGTCCGACGCCGGCCGTACAGCGTCGTCCTGCTGGACGAGATCGAGAAGGCCCACCAGGACGCGTTCAACGTGCTGCTCCAGCTGCTGGACGACGGACGCCTGACCGACGGGCAGGGCCGGACCGTGGACTTCCGCAACTCCGTGGTGATCATGACCTCGAACCTGGGGTCCTACGTGTTCGCCGACATGACCGCGGGCGCCGAGGAGCAGCACGAGAAGGTCATGGCCGAGGTCCGGGCCACCTTCCGGCCGGAGTTCCTGAACCGGGTGGACGAGGTCATCGTGTTCTCGCCCCTCGGCCGGGACGAGATCGCCCAGATCGTGGACATCCAGCTCCGGCTGCTCCAGGAACGGCTATCCGCGCGCAAGCTGACCGTCACGCTGAGCGGGGCGGCCCGTGACTACCTGGCCGACAAGGGCTTCGACCCCACGTACGGCGCCCGGCCCCCGAAGCGGCTGATCCAGCGGGAGGTCCAGGACGCCCTGGCCATGAAGCTGCTGGCCGGCGACATCCGCGACGGCGACCACGTGGAGATCGACCGCGGCCCCGACGGCCTGGAGTTCCGGGTGGGGGACCAGTCGCCCGCCGCAGCGTCGTAACCCGTTTAGGCCCGGCGCGCCGGCGCCGATCCATGAGGGGATGGCGATCGCGCTGTGGCTCGCCCTGATGGGTGCCGTGCTGGTGCTGGCCTCGTACCGGGCCTGGAGCAAGGCGCGGCGGGCCGCCGCACTGGAGCGGCTGGCCGGGGCGCTCGGGCTCTGCTACGCGGCGACGGACCTGTTCGATGACCGGTGGGAGCCCTTCCGGCTGTTCGCCCTGGGCCAGGCCAGGGGGATCAGAAACGTCGTGAACGGGAGTTCCAGGGTGCGGAGGTCCGGGCCTTCGACTACTGGTACCGGGCGGGAGGCGAGGACGACGAGCCGCCGCGGAGGGCGCCCGAGGCGCCGCCGCTCGGCCTGGCGGGGCGCCTGGGTGTCACGCGGAGGTTCTCCTGCGCGGTGGGCGCGGTGCCGGCCTCCTGTCCGAACCTGGTGGTCAAACCGAGGCGGCTTCGGGACCGCGTGGCCGATCTGGCCGGTCCCGCCGTTCCGCTGGAGTCCGAGCGCTTCATGCGCAGGTTCCACGTTCGCTGCGAGGATCCTCGCTTCGCGGTGGCGTTCCTGGACCCGCGAGTGATGGACGCGCTGCTCTCGCCGCCCAAGCCGACAACCCTCGCGCTGTGCGAGGACCGGCTGCTGCTGGCGTCGCGGCAGCTCCCACCGACGCAGGTGATCAAGCTCCTGGCCGAGGCCAGCGCGCTCGTTCGCGCAGCGCCCCGCGTGGTCGCGTCGCTCTATCCGCTGCGGCCCGGGTTCCGCCCCGAGGACGAGCGGGAGCCGGCCCCCACGATCCGCTCAGCCGTCGACGACCTCTTTCTCGGGCGGCCCCAGCACCTCGTCCACCGCGACGTCGAAGTCCGGTACGAGCGGCGAGGTCAGTCGGTCTCCCCGCCCGAGTAGAACCGGCACGGGATAACGGCCCTCGGTGTGCCGGTAGACCTCGATGCGGTCCGCGTCGAGGTCCACGTACCAGTACTCCGGGACCTCGAACCGCTCATACAGCTCCCGCTCGCGTACCAGCTCGAGGCGTCGCCCGGAGGGCGACGAGATCTCGACCACGATGTCCGGCGCCGACCGGACGAACTTCTTCTCGACCCGTTCGACATGGTCGGCCCGGACAAACAGGACGTCGGGCTCGACGACGTTGACGTCCGAGAAGAACACGTCCGTCGGGGCGAAGGACCTCCCCGCCATGGGAGCGTGCATACAGACCCAGCTCGATCACCAGGAACGCTACGGCCCGCTGGTGCCGCGTGGCCGGCGCCGCGGTCACGACGAGCTCCCCGTCGATGAGCTCACGCCGGAGGTTGGCCTCCGGGGACTTCTGGAGGTCGTCGTACGTGAGGCCGGTCGTCGCAGGCTCGGTCGCCATCGTTCACCCCCCTCTATGGAGGCGACGCTGGCGCGAGGCTACGACATCTCAATCCCCGGCGGGCCAGTGCTCGACTGCGATCTCCTCCATTGGGAAGTCACCAGGGTTGCCGGTGGCGAAGAGGGCTCCGACGCCGGCGGCCGCCGCAGCCACCAGGCAGTCGGCCTGCGACAGCGTGATCCCTCGCCGGGAGAAGTCCCGGCGCCAGCGACCGGCCGTCTCACCCTGACGGCGGGCCAGTGGTGCGATCCTCAACCCGTTCATGAGCCGCTCCGCGGCGCGCTCCTCCCCTGGCCGAAGGCCGCGGACCACTTCCTCGACATTGACGGCGCACGTGTAGGGACTGTCGCCAGACCTTCGGAGGGCTCGCAGCCGTTCGGCCGCGGAGCGCCCCCGAAGCGCGTCGATGAGCACGGTGGTGTCGAGCAGGATCGCGCCCACCGCTCACCCGACGCGCCTGGCGTCGCCCCTTCGTTGCCCGCGGACCCATGCGGCGGGATCGTCGTCCCACTCGTGCCCCTCGTCCGGCACGGCTCCGAGCGCCGCCTCGATCTCGTCCCACCGGCGCTCGTCGTCCAGGGCCCGTCGAACCGTTTCCGCGATGAAGGCGCTCCGGCGCCGCCGGCCCACCCGCTGGTCAAGCTGGGAGACCAGTGCCTCGTCCAGGCTTATGTGCACACGCATGGCCACAACGTAGCACATACATTGCCGCTCCAGCCCAACCGCCCCCCCGCCCCCGTGCTATCGTCAGTGTCTGTAATCATGTAAGTCCGTAAGAACAGGAGGAACGATGGGCGAGACGGAAGAGAAGCTTCAGGGGTGGTTCGCCGGGCGGATCCCGGATGGCTGGTTCGAGGGCCCGCCCGAGGTCACGGTGGACCGGGAGGAGATCCTGCTGGTGGGGACGATCCCGGACGTGGACGCCGGGGCCGACGCGACGGACGCCACCCGCGCGGCGGCCCGGGCCGGGCGGATCAAGCAGTTCCGGGAGGACACCCGGGAGGCGCGGATGCGGATCGCCCGGGAGGCCGAGCACCGGTTCGGCCGCAAGGTCTCGTGGGGCGTCGTGTGCGGCGGAGAGCGGGAGCTGTTCACCACGCTCTCGGTCCCCATGATGACCAGGCTGCGCATGCCGGAGCGGAAGGTGCTCGACACGCTCGTGGACGCCGGCGTCGCCCGCAGCCGGAGCCACGCCCTGGCCTGGTGCGTGAAGCTGGTGGCGGAGAAGCAGGGCGAATGGCTGAAGGACCTGGAGGAGGCCCTGACCCACGTGCAGAAGGTCCGCTCGGCCGGGCCCGTCACGAGCGCGTAGCCGAGCGCGTAGGCTCAGCGGTGTGAAGCTCGGTCTCTATATTCCGTCGTTCACCTGGCCGGGGGGCCCGGAGCAGATCGGTCCGACCCTGGCCCGGATCGCCCGGACCGCGGACGGCGTGCAGGGCGCCATCGGGGCGCTACGGGGCGTGCACCACGTCACGCCGATCGAGATCGTGGGGCGGGGGACGTGATCCCCCAAGTCGCGGCGCTGTAGCCGTTCCACATGGCTCCTCCGCTGTTCGGTGTGAGCATCAATCAGTCAGCCGGGCCCGGGGCCGACCCGGTGGCGGAGGCGCGAGGGGCCGAGGAGCTCGGGTTCGACTTCGTCAGCGTCACCGACCACCTGCACGGCACCCGCCCCACCCACGAGACGTGGACCCTGCTCACCTGGATCGCCGCATCGACCGCCCGGGTCGGCCTGCTCACCGACGTGATCGGCCTCCCGTACCGGCCACCCCCGGTTCTGGCGAAGATGGCCGCGTCGCTGGACGGGCTCTCCGGGGGCCGGCTCACGCTGGGGCTGGGGGCGGGCGGCCTGGACGAGGAGTTCCGGGGGTTCGGGCTCCCCATCCGCTCGCCCGGGGAGAAGATCGAGGCGCTGGCAGAAGCCATCGAGGTCATCCGGGGCATGTGGACGACGCCCTCGTTCTCCTACCGGGGGAAGCACTTCCACACCGAGAGCGCGGAGTTGGAGCCGAAGCCGGACCGGCGCATCCCCATCTGGCTGGGGACGTACGGCGACCGCGCCGTCGCCCTGACCGGCCGGGTGGCCGACGGCTGGATCCCCTCCTATCCGTACGCGCCGCCCGAGGTGGCCGGTCCGAAGATGGATCGGATCAGGCATGCGGCGGAGGCGGTCGGGCGTGATCCGGCGGAGCTGACGTTCGCCTACAACATCGGGGTCCGGGTGGACGAGCAGGCCACCCCACGGCCCGGCCGGATGGTGTCGGGTGGTCCCGACCAGGTCGTCGAGGCCCTCTCCGGGTTCGCGCGCATGGGGTTCACCGCGTTCAACCTGTGGCCGGTCGGCGACGCCTTCGAGCAGCAGGAGCGGCTGGCCCGCGAGGTCGTCCCCGCCGTCCGCGCCGCCTCGGCCTGACTCTCCGGCGCTTCCCCTTCGCGACCCGATCCTCGATACTCCGCTCATGGGGACCGCACTGCTGATCATCGCCGTGCTGGCCGTCGTCGCGGCGGCCGTCTACTTCAGCTGGTGGGCCAAGAAGAAACGCCGCGAGGAGCTGGCCAGGATGGCCGGCCAGTTGGGCCTGGCCTACTCGCAGCAGGACACGTTCAACCTGCTCCGCCTGCCCTTCGGGCTGTTCCGGATGGGAGACGGGCGGGGGACCGAGAACGTCATGTCGGGAACGTGGCAGGACATCCAGCTCCAGGAGTTCGACTACTGGTACTACGAGGAGTCCACCGACTCCAAGGGCAACCGGACCAAGACCTACTACCGGTTCTCCTGCGTGGTGTCCCAGCTGCCGTTCCCCAGCCCGCACCTGTCCGTGACCAGGGAGAACCTGTTCACCCGGCTGGCCGACCACCTGGGGTTCGAGGACATCACCTTCGAGTCCGAGGACTTCAACCGGAAGTTCCAGATCAAGGGGAAGGACCGCAAGTTCGCCACCGACCTCATCGACGCCCGGATGATGCAGTGGCTGCTGGCGACCCAGAACGGCTGGTCCTACGAGCTGTCCGGGCCGTACCTGCTCTGCCACCACAAGCGGCTGCGGCCGCTGGAGCTGACGCCGCTGCTGGGGACCATGAAGGAGTTCCGCGACCACATCCCACGCGTGGTGTACGGGCTGTACGGCTCGGGCGCGTCCGGTAGTGTGACGTCCTGAACCCTACGCACAGGGGGGACCAATGATCGTTCTGTGGGTGATCCTCGGAATCGTCGTCCTGCTGCTGCTCGCGGCGATCCTCTCCTACAACCGGTTCGTCTCGCAGCGGAACCTGATCCGCAACGCGTGGGCGAACATCGACACCGAGCTCCGCCGGCGGTACGACCTGATCCCCAACCTGGTGGAGACGGTGAAGGGCTACGCCGCCCACGAGCGCGAGGTGTTCGAGGAAGTCGCCCGAACCCGGGCCGCGGCCATCCAGGCCTCCGGCTCGCCGGCCCAGCAGGCCCAGGCCGAGGGGCCGTTCGTCCAGGCCCTGGGACGGCTGTTCGCGGTGGCCGAGAACTACCCGCAGCTGCGGGCGACCGAGAACTTCCAGCAGCTCCAGGCGGAGCTGTCCAACACCGAGGACCGCATCCAGACCTCGCGGCGCTTTTACAACAACAACGTCCAGGACTACAACCGGCGCATCCAGCAGTTCCCGTCGATGTTCATTGCCCGGATGTTCAACTTCAAGGAAGAGGAATTCTTCGAGATCCCCGACGCGGTCCGGGAGGCCGGCGTGCCGCAGATCAGCTTCGCCGACCAGCAGGGCCCGGCCGTCACGTTCGGGACCAGCCCGGTGCGGGGAGCCGGCGAGCCGGCGCCCGCTCCGGCCCCGACGCCGCCTGCCCCGCCGGAGCCGGGAGGCGCGGGAGGGTCGCCGGGTGGAGGCGAGTTCTCCGGCTGACCCGTGGCCGCGCGATCCGGGACCAGCGGGCTCACCTACGAGGACCTCCAAGCCTTTCCGGAGGACAACGTCCGCCGCGAGATCATCGACGGCGAGTTGATCGTTTCGGCTTCCCCGTGGACGCGCCACCAGGGCGTCGTGGTCGAACTGGCCACGCGCTTCTACATGAACGCACAAGAGCACGGCGGAGCCGTCTACCTGGGACTGACCGCTGTGTTCTTCGACGACACCAACGTGGTTCAACCCGACGTCCTGTTCCTCCGCCCCGAGAACGTTTCCAAGGTGGAGAAGGACTTCATCCGGGGGGCCCCGGACCTGGTGGTCGAGGTGTCCTCGCCCTCCACTCGGCGCCTCGAGCTGGTCCGCAAGCGCGAGCTGTACGAGCGGTTCGGGATCCCGGAGTACTGGTACGTGGACCTGGACGGCGATCGGGTGGAGATCTACCGGCTGGACACGGGAACGTACGGTCCCCCGACGCTGCTGTCCCGGGCCGACACGCTGGAGTCGGCCCAGCTTCCGGGACTGGCCATCAGCGTCGGCGCCCTCCTCGGCCCGCCCGAGGATTGATTCCCTACGCGCAGAAGGACATCCCGTCCACGAAACGGCCACGTCGGGCGCGGTCGCGTCACGCCGGATGAGCCCCGAGCGATGTCGCAACGGTGGGTGGCTGTCGCATGAACCCCTCGGGGGTGCTGGAGTGACGGCTATCGCGGGATGAGAATTACAACAACGTAGTTCTCTCCCGGAGGCGCCCTGTGGCCCAGCACTTCCTTCCCTGCGAGCGTGACCAGCCGTTCTTGAT
>WNGH01000100.1_pt1 | contig 60915 bp, 89 predicted proteins | sample 5400631 | NCBI WGS metagenome assembly WNGH01 (sample SAMN13153373, study PRJNA577476) | soil metagenome | isolation source: 115 cm soil or saprolite under Garry oak tree replicate 1 | place: USA:California | collected 2016-06-15
TCTATCTTCCTCTGCCATGAGGAAGGCAAACCAGTTAGAAATTTCTACACTATCAAGATCCGCAAGCAAATCCTCTAAATGTTTGTAGTCTAACCTTGCCTGGAGTTGTCGATAGCGGTACTCTTCGTTACCGCAAGCAAGTTTTTTCTTGCTTGCTCTACCGTCGATCCATCCACTTTCGAGAGCAGTACTACAGTCTGGGCCAACATATCGACGATAGCGCCTTCATCCTCTGTCATGAGTGCTCGATAGTCCCCTGCCTGGATAAAGGTCTTACGTGTCTCAGGATGCAAACAGAAAGTCGAGACGAGATGGAAGTTGAGTTTCTTGCGCCATGCAGGGTCTTGTGGATCTTGTGATTGAAGCCAGCCAGTGTATTCGTATCTCTGCTCGCCATTCATCGCAACAATGAGTACCGTACAATCCCATTCAGGAACGGGTATAAGTACCTCAGGACGTTTGTGTTTGCGTCCAAAGATGTGCTGTCTCATAGCAACGGCATCCTTCAAAACAGCTTGTGCAGGAGGCTCTACGCCATTGGTTATTGGTGTATCGGTCGTGATAAGTTCTTCCATTCGTGTGTTTCTTTCCTATTAAGTTGCGAGATAATAGATATCTTTTTTTGCTTCAAAGGTGACTTTTTGCATTTGCATGCCTTGCGCATCCGATGAAGGTTCAACTGCTGTTATCCTGGCAGCAAACTGCCATCGTAGGCTATTGGCTTTATCAACAAAAAGCTGTAGCATCACTTGCTCTTCACTTGCAGCAAGCTCAGCAAATAACCGTCCATCAGTACGCCATGTATCGATACTACCGGTTGCACCCCGGGTAGTGGGCGTGAATGTTTCCCATCCCCCGCTACTTTGAAACGAGGTCGTATTCGTGCTCTTCCCTTTCAGGGATAAAGCCCACTTGTTGGCAGAGCCTAACTGAGTCACATTGAAATACGATCCCGCATGGATGCGTACATGATTGTTCGTGTTTACCACCCTTGCAGTATTAAACACGATTTGACCTATTGCCCACAAGAAGGTATAGTCCGTCACCGTGACCCAGCTAGTGCTACCGTCAGGACTATTTTGTACCGTCATCGTCTGGTTATCGTCCCAGAATGTATGGGTTGCAGCCGTGTATGTGATATGGTCACCAGAGTCAGTACACGCCTCGTCAGACGTACTTATTGCAGGCTGTGTTGATAGCCACACATCGGCATTGACCCCCGCTACAATGCTCATACTAGCCTCCTAAGAGTAGGTAAGCGACCCGGTACCCGTAAAGGCAAACTTCACGGTTGTCATGTTCTGGGCATCGGCTGCCGGGTCAATTCCTGACAAGATGGCTGATCCTGTCCAGTTATGCGTGCCATCGATGTTAAACACAACCGTCACCACAGCATTTAAATCGCCAAACAGGGTAACTTGCGATGCATCCCCATTGTCTGGCCAGCCATCTGCAGTTGCCGTCCAACCCCTAACCGTAGGGGTGTTTGTCTCCCATGCGCCCGACGCCCCAAACGCGGTCGTGTTGGCCATTTTACCCTTTGCAGAGACAGACCATTTCTGTAAGTTTGCAATAGTCGTTGAGGTCAGTTGTACCTTTCCCCCTACCCCTGTCGCTGGAAAACTCATGATAACCCCCTATTATCCTATTATCCTAATGACCGTTCAAAGTCATGCTCTAATTGTCTGCCGATGTAATCCACTGCCGGGTCGTAAAAAGGTCTAGGAGCCATGTAACGTGTTCCGTAGTTCACGTCAGCCGCGTACGGTACCTCATTCGAGACAGTCAGTTCAGTACCCGTTACCTCAACTACATTTCCATCTCTGAGTCTCCCAGACCGTACTGGTGTCAGGCTATCCATGTATGCCTTCCCATCGCTGGCATCATTTGTCATGATTTCGTTTATGATGTCTGGCAACTTTTCCGCCATGTCCTGTACTGATTGGATCAACCCCTCGAAATCTGCAATCTGTATCTCTATTTCCATCTTTACGTAGCCTTTACCCTGATAAGGTACAGCGCCCCGGTTGAGTTCCACTGCTCACCATTCACATCCTCGTCAAGTTGCAAGGTCTGGAATGGATAGCAAGATTTGATAACGCCGCCGGTAACCGTTACGTCGGTGTCCGTCATGAGCAAGCCGTCAAGCATTCCTGCACAGGTGAGCACATCGGACGTATTGGTTGCGAGCCCAACCGCTTTGACTTGATAGAGTATTTCTGTGTAGGCTTTGACATTTTGAAATGCCATCTTGACCGATCCGGTTTGATGCGCAAACACGACAAAGGGTACTGAGGTACCAATAGGAGCCATGCCACGGTGTACACCCCCTACTGCAATTGCTGCAAGGTCGGTACTCCCCGACAAGGTTGCATAAATGTATTGCAGTCCTAGTGTTACCTCATGTGTTGCCATTGCTTATTTACGCTCCTTTGGACCTGTAGCAGGTAAATCAAAGGGCTTCCATCCTCGTGTTTTACGCTCTTCCTCTTGCACCTTTGCGATTTCATCACGTACAACCCTACGAATGAATGCACGTAACCCTTCCGGGTGAGTTGGCATTGTTTCGTACTCTGGTTTCTTTTCTTCTTCCATTAGTGCAGGCTCCCATAGGCTTTACGTTCGGTTACTAACAGTTCAATCGTTGTCTGGGCTTCGGCAGGGGTTGACACGCTGGTTACGTCAAATACTCTCCTACCGTAAAGCATGCGCATTTTCGTTGTGATGTTCATGGAAGGTCTATAGCGTAGTAGGACGCGTTGGTATTCCGTTGCATAGAACTGGCTTGCTAGCACGTCCTTACGTCCCTTCCATGCCTGTATGTGTGCCCACGTAGTCAACACGGTTGTATAGTTGGGAACAGGGCTCCCTACCCCGTCGGTTGCATTCCCCGATGGGAGTTGAAAGGACACACGACGGTTAAATGCACCAGCCCCGACTGTCGTATCAACACTATTGAGCACATCAGCCATTAGCGGTACTCCTTACCAATAAGCCGAGGATCGTAAGGCATACCAGTATAAGGAGAAATAGGCAAATGCTCTGGCATTATTGATTCCGGTTGTTCTCGCATCTCTTCCCATTCCTCTTGCATCGGATGCTCCTGTTTTAATTGTTTCTCTTTCTTCCTCTTAGTAAGAAAGGAAAGAGGTATCAGACCCATTGTTACCCGTTCCTTGCAATGGCAGCATTTGCCATCATGTTACTGTATTCAAGCTCAGTTAACGCAAGCGATTGTTCACGACTGGCAGGGGTCAATTGAACTACAAGCAAGGCAAGGGATTTATAGGCATCCCGTAACTGTGTATAGGTCACTACCTGCTCAGGAGTTGGCGCATGATATGTAAAATCACGCTCGATTCGCTCTTGTACGGTCATGGGTGTTGCATTCATATCCAATCCACTCTTTTACTTAGAAACTTTGTAATAATCGGCAAAGGCAAGTCTTCAGCCTCACGGAATTGATACCAGTACGCAACCGCCTCCATTATTCCCTGCATGAGCACATAGGGTAGAGGATAGGTTGCAGCGTACCCACACGTGTAGGTAAACCTCCAGAAGTTCGCGGTAATCGGGTCTTGAAAGTACATCCTGGCAGGTTCCGTTGTATTGTCTAGCCATGTGTTACCCGTAAACGGTATCCAATCATCGAACGCGATAACCTTTGTCTCGACAAGCGAAACCGCTTGTACAGGAGGCATTGAGAGGTCAAAGTAGAATTGAGCGGCCCCAAACGGATTAGCGCCCAGTTGTTCCTGGTACTGATACCAGTTTGGAGCCCGTTCGATTGACCCTGACAATGAGCCCCCGATAGGACGTTCTATGGTAAAGAGTTCTTGTATTGTCTGAGTAGCCATTGCACGATGCGTTACCTCTTCTGCCAGCGCACGCGCGCGCGTGATTAAGCCCGTTATCATTGCATTGTCGTCATCGAAATCAACACGTAAGTATGATTTCATATCTTGCAGCAATATAGGCTCTATGGCAGGAGGGGCTATAACCTTAAATGAGCTACTCATACGTTGTTACCCTTAACTCTCTTCCGTCCATTCGATGTCAACATCAAATGAGGCTGTAGCCGTTGGCGTGGTCGTATTGAGGTTCAGGGCAAGGACTTCTGTGATGCCACGCAATACAATGGCCTGTGATGGTCGGTTCCCAAATTCCCAAACAAGCTTATCGTTTGACATGAAATCCGTTGCCGTTGCCGTTGCCAGCATGAGCATAAGTTTTTGATTGCGTAGTGCAGTGCCTACAAGCGTTCCGGTCGTAGGAGGCGCTGTATAAGACAACACGGTAGCCGTTGCGGCGGCATTCGCACTATCATGCGGTACAGCCGTGGGACTCCCTGTACTGGTGCCCCCTGTATTGGCTGTGCTGCGTTTGAGCAACAAGATATCAAGTGCGACAGGTGTTGCACTTGTAGTCGTCGCGGTAATGGTAATTCGCGTTACTCGAATAGTTTTCGTTGCGCTACCGGTCAGGGTGAAGAAGTCAGTAGCAGACGAGCCTGGTACAAGTCCGACCTTTGCCGCGCTATAGGTTGACTTTGCCCCATCTACGGTTGTGATTGATCCTAATGGCACCGTTGGCGTTACTGGTACAGCCATGATTGATTAGTTTCCTTTCTTTCCCTAGCTAGACCAGTGGAGGCTTGAAACGTGCGTCCCCTGCCTGGATAATGATATCAAAACCACATCCGGTAGCAGGGCTGCCTGTAACGGTAGTCGTAACACGTACGTAGCGCTTTGCGCCGTTGTAGCCTATGCGCCAATTGATAGCGGTTGCTGCACTGGAGATGGCGGTAGGTTGCGCGCCACCGACACGTACTGGTGTAAAATCCGTTGCAGAGGTTGCAGACCATGCGACTAAATCGCCATTCGCAACCGTTGCAAAACCGCTCCCAGATGCATCAGACTCTTCGATAACGGGCGTCAGTGTCCCATCAGTCCATGTGTTAGCCAGGATATAAATGGTGCAACCGTTGTAAGCTTCAAGGTCTACAGACGTTGCTGTCTGCGTTGTTTTGATGACAGGGAGTGCAGTCAAGCCAGTGAAAAACGTCCCTGTATCCCTTGTTACGATATCTCTCATGTGTCTTTATTCTCCAATCATTTCATTTCATTGCAGAAGGTGAAATGATTTAACTTACTGAGCATTTAAGCAGTCGAAACGCCTCGGGCAATAAAAGATCTCCCCCGACACGCATACGAGCGATGAAACCGACCAGTCCAGAAGCTGCGTACAGTTCGTTCAACTGACGGATGTTCATGGTCACGCGGTCAACAATCATGTAATTTTTGAAATCTCCTACGACCACTGCATAGGCATTGGCAGCGATTTCTGGCATGTCTGGCAATTCGATATACGGCCTATCGTAGACAGTTGAAGGCAAATTGCTAGCGGCAAATGGTTGCCACAATGGGCGATTCATGGAGTCTTTGAACAGACGAATGGTATTAAGTGATGCGCGTGTAAAGCCATACGTAGCGTTGGGCGCATAGGCTGATTTTAGATCCATGAATACATTCAGGATGCTATCTGCTGTGAGGTTACCGGCCACTCCAGAGGGAACATACGGGATAGCGTCAATAACATTGTTCTTACCCGCACTACCACCACTATAACCGCTTGACGCCTTGATAGGATAGCTCAAGAAGCCACGGGGACGCCCGACGCCTGTGCCTGAAACAAACGCAGTACCCTCTGCCTGTGCAAACTTGAGTCCCAGACGTTCCTTAATGAATGATTCGATGTCAAAAAGGGAATCTTCAAGGTTTTGTTCAGAGATACGGACCAGGCCACGCTGTTCGTGCACAGGAATGTTAATCATGCCTACAGTCGCATCAGTGCTGTCAGTGAAAGTACTTTGTTCAGTCGCCCAGTAGACCGATGTGTCATTTGCCAGAGCAGGCATTTGCACACGTTCGCCTGAAGTGGCCTGTACACGACACGCCCCGCGCATCGGGGAAATGAGGATCTTATATGCTTGCAATTCTGCCATGTAGTCGGTACTGGCAAAAAAGCCGCCGGTTGTGGCGTCTCCAGCGTACAAAGCTTTCATCTCAGTAGGCATAAGGTCAGGCACAATAAGCGCCTTTTCCTCTGCACTCAAGAAAGACAAATCGCCTTTTTTCCGGAGTGCCTTCAAAAAGGCTTTCCGGGCAGGAGACTTCTCTTTCTTTTCCTCTGCAAAGCCAGGCCGCGCGCGTGCAATACGCTCCTCGTTAATCAAGTCCATGAGGCTATTAACGCGGGTATTCATCGCGTCAAGTGACTCTTTATATTCCGCTGGCATCTTTGCGGTTTTCGAGGTCAGTTCTTCTCCTAGTTGCTTCTGCTCTTTATCAAGCGTATCAACCCGGTCAGAAATGCCCTTATGAAGCGTATTTACTTCATTGAGAATATCTGTTAATGTTGGCATCTTTTCTTGTTGTCCTTATGTGTCTACGTGTAACAATAGTTGTCTTGTGTTAGCGAACGGTGTTCAGTCGTTTGATACTTGCCAGAGCAGAAGTGATCTCAGCCATTGCAGTATCTTCGTGCGAAGATGAGTGCTCAGGTGTGCTACGTGTCTTGTATTGAGACGAGGTAGCAGACTTTCCCTCCTGACCGGCATCAGGTTTACCTACATCCGTTCCATATGCAGCCTCACTGCCTTGCAAAACAGTTGCAAGGTCATCGGCTGCTGTATGCACAGCTTTTGTATGCATCTTCATATCTGCCATAGCCTTTGTGGCTACACTGTGCAGAGTATCGATCGATGATTGGATGGTATCGCTATTGGTCCCGCTAATGGCTCTGCCTGCCTTCCCTGCAAGGCTAGAGTTAGGACGTGACATCCATCCACCACTAGTAGCGGGTCTGCTTTCTGATCCGTATTGCATGGTATAGTCTGCTGGAGAGCTACTATAGGATCGCGATTCTAAATAGCCTGGCAAGTCGCACTCTACAGCCTGCGTTACAAACTTATCGAGCACAAGCGATTTAAAATCATCTAGTGCCTGCGCGATGTCAGAAGCCGCTGTATCCCCGATGGTCAAAGCATCCATGACTGCCCCTGTCAGGCTGCACACATAGACATCTTGCCAGTCCTCCATCAAGTCTTCACACATTTCTTCCTGATAGTGCTCCATCAGGGTCTTTGTTTGTTTTTTCTTGTCTTTATCTTTATTCACTGGCTTATCCTTTTGAGCGGCTTTAATACCAACAAGATAGGTTGTATCGTTCATCGCAAAGGTAACAGGATCAACACTATAAAGACGCAATTCTGTTAAGTCTCGAACGCCTGACTTATCGTATTTCGCGCCGCCCGCTGGTACATCATAGGTGATAGAGAACTGGTCGGTCATACCGGCCTTGGCAAGTTCGTAATACTCCCTGCCCCGTTGGGTAGCTAGTGCAATCTCACCTTTACATAGCAAGCCTTCAGGATCTTCAGAGATGCCATACCAGCCCCCTATCAATTCGTGCGTATCGTGCTGCCAGAGCATAGGCAAAATGTATTTTGTTTGCCGTGATTTAGCGCGTGACTTGCTGTTCTGTATTGTCCTGGTAAACGCGCCTTTTTGTATCCGGTCGTTTCCTTCGTCTATGTTATTAAAGATGGCACCGTAGGCTTCAATCTGACCAAACTCAGAACCTTGTTCATTTGTTGTAATGCCAGTAGCCTTGACAGGCAAATGAAGCGTTTTTGTTTCCCTGGTCATGCATCTTCCCCTTTATACATAAGCATGAATTGATACTGACGGCGTGCAAATTCAAGGCAATAACAAAAATGCGTTAAACGACAGCCATTAAGAAACCAAACTCGTCTATTCATTTTAGTCCCGATAATTTCTTTTACCTGCCGAAACTTTATAATACGCATCCATATCCCGCCTAAATACAGACCAAATAATGCACGTGTATCCATCTTCAATGCATGATCTATCAATCCGTATTTCATCCTAATGCCTCCCTCATGTATGTCTGATACTCCGCTCTACGTTGCCTTTTGCTAATGGGTATCGGAGCTTGTTTTTCGGGGCTTGCAACCTTGCGAAAGAAGACAGTACAGCAACATCCGCAAACCTCAGAGGCAGGGGCAGACGGATCGCCTGGGTGTGCCATTTTATAACCGCCCACCTCAAAATCGTCATCAAGCCCTACCTCCTGACCGTCTGCCTCTTCATGATCTTCTCTTGCAGTCAACCGTCCAGGAATAGCCAGCCACACCTTGTTTAAGGTAAGCGCTGATTGCTTTGCTGCCTGGATTGCACCGTAGGAGGTTGCAGCCGTGACTTCCGTCTGTGCAATGGTAGCTGCCCTTCCTGTAATTTGGGATAGGTATAAACTATCGATCCGCGTTGCGAGTGTCGGTACATCCTCCCCCGCTTGTACTCCTGCTGTGAGTGCCGATCGCACTGCATTGAGCGTTGTACTATCAATCTGGCTAATCTGCGAGCCTGCCAACGATTCCAGATACTCCAGTACAGCATCTCCAAATGTACCAACCAGAGATGAAATAGCCTTTTTATCATGCCCTACTTCCCCTTCTTGCAACTGTGCAGAAATATGCGTGCTTGTATCCATGACTACATCCTGATAGAGGGACGATAATAGCTTCTGTCCCTCATCCTTTGACCGCTTGATAGCTGTCTCTACTCTCAAGATAGCAGTGGAAGGAATAGCCGCTTGCTTGACCGCACTTACCACGCTCTTTTGTTGTGATGCGAAATACTTTTTGAACTCTACTTCTGCCTTGACTTGCCACTTGCCACGCAAGCCCGCCATAGCATCGTAATGCGCTTGCTTTTGCTCAAGTGTGGTTAAGTCTAGAGCCTTACTACTCTTCTTTGGAGGCTTTGACGCTGGCAGTGCAGGAGGTTTTGCAGCTTCTACGGTCTGATTGTTCGGTAGTGTTCCCCCTCGTTCAGGGACTTGAAAAGGAGGAACGATTGGTCCCGATAAAGACTTCTGTGCAAATTCTTGCAGACTATCAGCTGGTACCAGGATATTGCCTATCCGGTACACATTCCCCTGTGGATCTTCAGGAAGCCCCTGAAGTACTAAGGCTTGATTGAGCGTACACGCACCCCATTGGTATGCAGTCACGGCGCGTTGTCCCTCTGCAATCTTCTGCATCTGTATAGCGCGTGCTATGACCTCTACGCTATCCTTGTCATAGTACAGATAAGCACCTTTGAGGTCTGGATACATAGGCAGAAGCCAGATATTCCAAAGTGCATAGAGATCGTCAAGGTCAGGAAATATCGCCTCTGTGTATGACGCGATTTTCGCTTCATCCACATTTGCATAAGTTGAAGAACTGGTATCACCTATCAGCTGAGGAGGAATATTATAAATATTTGCCAGCAACACGGCGTTATACTTGATGCTTTCTAACCAATCAAGCTCAGCAGGGGGTAAGCCCATCGACTGCCAGGTAAGACCAGCATCAAGAACTGGAGGCAAGCCTGCATTCCTAGCGCCTTGCAGTTTTTCTTTAAGGTTCTGCTCTAACCTATTGCGTTCGTTCTTGCCTAATGGGACTGGAGTAGTCCATGCCCCTGACGGTCTGGCAGAGTTTTGCACTAGCGCTAAATCCCACTTACGCGTATGCATCTGCATATCGATCAAAATGGCTGCTATCTCAATCGGGGAAATACCGTACACTTCATTGTTTGGATTCCAGTACTTTGTATGACCAATATTTTGAGGTAGGATGGGTTGCTCTAAGTACTCATACTTATATCCCTCTATGCCGCGTGGCTTGCTGGCTAGGATCTGGACGAGGTCTGGTCGCAGTGTCCATAGTTCATCGGGCGGGCCACTACCCTTCCTTAAAGAGTACTGATAGTTATTCCCTGTCAGGAGCTTATACGCTAGACAAGCCTCCCTGTATGCCACCCCTGTTTGCTCTGCATTCGGATTATTGAGCTTGTCTAATAGGGGATGCGTCTCTATTTCCCTCTGCTTTGTCTTGTCTGTATAGAGTTTGGGAGGAATAGCGCCTCCATTACGAGAAATATATGAGATGCATTTATAGACAGTGTTATCCTCATACCCTTCTTTCGCAAAGGCTTTGTAATTCCTAGGCATCTGCAAGAGTTGAGGAGCGGTACTATAGGTGATGAGCCCTTGGTAAGCAGGATTGACTTTCTGTTCTCTGGCAGGATGAAGGAACGCCTGTACACGTTGCTTGAAGCTCATAGCAGTTGTTCCTCCCTCTGCTCGTAAGCGAGCATAGAGAACAACATGTCTTTGACCTCCTGCACTGTCAGACAAGAGCCAATAGCCGAATGTAAGTGAGACATGATATCAATTTTTTTGCTTGCAACCTTGTGCTGAAAAAAGCATTGACCGGTAAAAAGATCTATCCCCTTTGCCCCCGTTCGATCCGCTATCAATAAGTAAGGATTTAATCCGTCCTGTGTAATAATGAATGTTCGGTACTCTGCCCCTTTTGGCGTGCATTCCCGTATTGTGGAGGCGTTCATACTCCTGCCTCCTCTCTGGCAAGCTCTAAGAGACGGTTAAGGTACCATTGTGCTTTTTCGAGGTCATCTAACCCGCCTTTTTGTTTCCATCGTGTGACGTACTTCACAACGTTCCCAGAATGGAAGCCTAGATTATTTGCCTCTATGTAAATGATAGGCTCTATTGCGCATTCTTTATAATGTGCAGAGGCAGGGGCTTGCAATAAGGTATTGTCTCTACTCATAGCGTCCCCTAACCTGCTTACGACGTTTCGCAATAGAACGCTCTGCACACTTACGGATCTTGCGAGGAGCGATAGGATAAGCGCGTCTGCAATGATTAAGCCACTGTAAACGCATGTATGTTACCGGACTGACTGAGAATAAAGGCGCATCCAAATCAGCCATAGAGCGGATAGATTGAAATGATTGCAACAGATCCGCAGCTAAAATATTACTCATTCCATCCTCCATACCGCTCTGCCCATTCAAACGGGTCAATTTGTCTTGTCTTTGCAGGGGTAGCCACAACAATCTCTAACATAGGCTCCGTATCCTCATCTAATGAAGCAGGAACAGGCCCGTCAATTGCGTCTGGTATATCATCTTCTCCTAAGCGATCATCACTTAATGGCCCCTGTGAGCGTACTACAATGCTACTCAGACTAATCATGTCTACCTGATCGTCATGGCTTGTCTTTGGAAACTTGTACAGTTCTTTCCGCAGTTCCACTAACCAGGATGCGCCATGCAGGAAGTACAGTTTTCCGTTTTCCTGCCAAATGGCCGCGTTAGCAGCTCGTGCCACCTTATCCTTTTGTGGCTTAAACGGTCTACATGGTATTCCCCTGGCCAGCAAGTCTTGAAATAATGCATGCTGGTACGCAACGGTTTCAACGGCAGTAAAATCTGCACAATCCTCGTTAAATGCGTCTTCAACCTCGTCCTGTTGATCCTTGTAGGACCAACGATCCCTACGCACTGCCAATAAAAGCATGTCCTTAATCGGTGTTTTCGCCCACGTACCAATAACCATGTAGTCGGCTGTTTGCGATTCTGAGATGGCAGGGTCTATCGTCAAGTACAGTTCACAGTCATCTTTCAGTACCGCTCTATCACCTCTGGGAGTGTGCAAGATGTAGCTATCATGTGTAATAGTAAATAAGCGTTCATGTTTTTGCTTAAAGATACCTCCGCCTGCAGGGACAGGTTTTTGGCCATACAAAGCAGAATAGCCATAAACACCATGACGACGTTTTGCTTTGTCGATGACTTCTTGCGGGAACCGTTCAATCCACAACAATTCGCCTTCTTGTGTACGAGGATCTGACCAACCTCCTCCTTGCCACTGTGTTACACAGGGTGTTTCGGTTTCATATTCGGCTGGCAGATTGAGATGTACCCATTCCCCGTCGTTTGTTTCTAAGATATGACCGCTCACATCCTGCTCATGTATACGCTGTCCCACAACCACCATAGCGCCCGTCTGTTGATCATTCAAGCGTGTTGACCACGTATTATCAAACCAATCAAGGGCAGCCTCCCGTTTTACGGCAGACTCTTTTTCATCGATGTTATGTGGATCGTCTAGTAGAAGGATGTCCCCGCCTTCTCCGGTTGCTGCACTACCAACGCTCACAGCCATTCTGTAGCCTAACTGATCGGTCTCAAACTTCATTTTTGCATTCTGATCGTTGGCAAGGGTGAAAACGTTTCCATAACGGGCCTGAAACCAGTTCGAGCGGATAAGTCTGCGCGCCTTAATATTGTCGCGTGTGGCAAGGTTGAGGGCATAGGAGCCACATAATAACCGTGTGGAAGGCTTATTGAGGAGTAGCCACACCGACCATAGTACGTCAATGTAGGTTGACTTGCCATGGCGAGGAGGCATGTTCACGAGAAGTTTATGGATATGACCATGGGTAACTGCCTCTAGATGCTCTGCAATGGCGTCAAGGTGCCAGCCACCTACATATGGGCGGCCTGGTTCTATGACATGCCATGCCTCTTTTGCAAATAGAGCAAAGGATTTTCGCGCGCGTTCAGCCTGGACAATGCTGGAAACGGGTAATGCTATGGCAACCATTCTTTGCGAAAATCCTTTGCTATTGGTAATAATAACACGAAGATCGTATGAAAATAATAAATATAGTACGAATATCGTTAGTATAACAGGTTATCCACATTTCCACAAGAGATGTGGATAAGTTGGCATGATGTACTACTGTACAGACACATAGACTCTATGGTATAATAAAGTATCGAATTGATGTGTAGAGATAGCTAGAGACGAGAGAAAGAGGAATAACCCGATGGAAAGAATCACCAGGCAAGGGGAAGACGCCAGTACACCACAAAAATTGTTGATCAATATCGAGGAGGCTGCAAAAATGCTTTCTTTAAGCCGCCCATTTTTGTACAGGCTGATAGATGAGGAAAAAATACCCGTACACAGATTCCACACATCAGTTCGTTTGTCTGTTGACGAACTGAAACAATGGCTAGTCGATCGTAGAGGAGCGTAACAAAGATGCCAGAATATTACAGCGATGCCTATGCAGATGCGCTAGGACTGCCACGCATGGAAGGACCAAAGATGGAAGAGAAGAACGATACATCCCCCTTTATACGCTCCCGTCGCATTCAACGCATTATCATCATTCGAGAAGAAAATCATCCTCCCTCCAAGCTGTTTGATACGGTAGTTACCTATCCGTCTAATAGCCTGCCTGAGTGGTTCGCGCCATTGCAGGCGATTGTTGAGGATGAAACATTTACTAGTATGGTGATTAATCTGGGTGGAGCAGTGTACTACAAAATTAGTATAAAGGGGAAAGAAAAGGAATAAGCCAGCCATGACAAAGCGAAGGGATAAAGGAGACGGTAGTATCTATCAGCGTACATCAGATGGGCTATGGGTAGGCTCAGCGCGTCTGGACAAAGGCAAGCGTAAGTATGTCTACGGACTGACTAAACAGGAGGCTACGAAAAAGCTGAAGGCTGTACAGAGGGAAATAGAGCAAGGAACGTTGGTCACTGAAAAAGCTCAGAAGGTTGAAGCGTTCTTGCATTACTGGCTTGATATTCACAAGGCAGAGATAGCAGAGTCAACCTACAGAAATTATTGCCATCTGCTTAAGCAGGTATATCCCCACATCGGGACTGTAATCCTAACAAAGCTCACACCTGACCAGATCCAGAGAATGTACGCAATGGTTGTCAAAAATCACGCTATTTCCTATATCCGTCAACTACACAGAGTGCTCACATCCGCATTCAATGATGCGATAAAGTGGAACCGTTTATCAAAAAACCCGTGTGGGCTCGTCACTCTGCCAAAGAAACAATACGATGAAGAGGCCAGCCAGCATGCTTTGAATGCAGAACAATGCCAATTGTTACTAGATACTGCTAAGGATACACCATTCGAGACGTTTATCGTTATGGCACTAGGAACAGCTCTACGCCGTGGGGAAATACTTGCATTGCGTTGGTCTGACATAGAACTAGACGAGAAAAGGGTCTCGATTACAAAAACGTTATCGTATATTGAGGATGACCAGGGACATAACCACTATGTCGAGGGTTATCCTAAGTCTCATACCTCCAGACGTTCTATAGTCTTACCTGGCTTCGTTATAGACGCACTCAGGACACACAAAAGGAGACAACTAGAGCAGAGATTAGCTGCTAAGAAGTGGGAGGATAAAAACCTTGTCTTTACCAACTTGGCAGGGGGCTATTTCTCTATTCCTGTGCTTCAATATCGATTCAAGAAGTTGCTTGTGCAGGCAGGATTGCCAGCCATACACATACACGATTTGCGGCATAGTTGCGCTACACTTCTACTCAAAAAAGGCGTACCCATGAAAGTCGTGCAGGAAATACTAGGGCATTCCTCGATTGTGGTAACCATGAACGTCTATGGACATGTCACCCCTGATATGCAAGAGGATGCCATGTCAAAAATGGATGGACTATTCCATCATAAGGAAGGATAACAATCTGATGATAACATGCCTATTATCATCAGATTGACACTAGAGCGTATGGAAGCGCATTGTATTCATGGATCAATAAACCGACAATATAAGGAGTCACGAAAATGAGCATAACCTTTATTGCCATCCTTGCCAGTATTGCATGCGGATCATTCATGCTCGGCTGGTGGTTACATGATTACCTGTACATATCCGAAGAAGAAGGGAAGGAAATACAAGATGAGAGAATTTAAATTTAGATTCTGGGATACGCAAAATCAAAGAATGATTATGGATGCACCATTCCTGGTAAGAGACAAGGATAGCGGCAAATACAAGTTGGCTACCACCAATCCTATAAACCCTTTCGTGCCTCCTGGTGAGAGCAAACAACAATATATGATTAATTATCTTGATGGGGAGGGGATCTATCCATACGAACCTGCAATCCTCATGCAATACACTGGGCTCAAGGATAGCCAGGGAAAAGAAATTTATGAGGGGGATATCATTTACCGCCCAGGGGTCAACATTCCAATGATTGTACGTTGGAATGTACAAAATGCAGGATTTGATCTTGTGATGAGAGAGAGCACTCTTGAAAATTTCGAGACCGCAACGATATGGTATACACGGCATAGTCAAGATTACGAAGTCATCGGCAATAGATACGAACATTCGATAGAAATCATGAATATCTTCTTGCAGGGAAAGAAAAATAAATAGAAAGGGAACATAAGAATGAGTGACGATCCGGAGGCAAAACTATTCTATGGCTATCTTCAGCCGGAAGAAGATAAAGAATTGTATAATGCAAACTCCGATGAAGATGACGAATATGAAACTCCCTGGACATACATTCATACAAAACATAGGCATGGATGCATCGGAGAATTATATGGATATAGCAACTGTTTAGGCGTCTTCCTTGCAGTGGAAGAATCGTTGTATAACGCTAGTTGGGATAAGGTGATAAAGTTGCCAGAAAGATTCACCATACAGCCGAGCTGGGATGAACGACTTAAAGAAGCTGCAAAGGAGTTCGCTCTAGACATTAGTGGATTACAACCAGGCTGGCATCTGGTTTGTCTCTATTTCTAAGACAAAAACAGCCAATTGTAGCTAATTAGCTACAAAATAAGCTACATTCTCACTTAAAAACCTCTTATTTGAGCACTAAAGTAAGAGGTTTCACCTTTACCACGTATAAAGGTTAAGCATGCAGAGCAATCAAACAAGTAAACCTATTGAACGTCTCTACGCGTCTACAGCGTCTCTATAGACGTGAAATTAGTCTCTAGTATGATGCACCCAATGGATGCAGTTGAAAGGATTGTCAAATGAGAAAAGAACTTGTACCAGGGTCCGAACTCCTAGCTCCATTTGTCTATGAAATGTTTACATCATGGGGACGATTCCCCAAATGGAATGATATTTCAGAAAATAAAAAGCGTTTTCTGACCCTAATCACTTCTCGAATTATCGAGAAGGTACAACTAGAGAATATCAGGAGAAAATCATAATGCACTTCTTGAGCAGATTTATCCCCCGTTGGCTACAGCCATTCAATAAGAAAGTGTTGTTTAGTGAAGGTGATATCGTTCGTGTACGACGTGGAGGAATGACTGGTACCATTGGTGACATAACCGATATCATCTTATCATCTAACCCGTACGAGGGTCCACAATATCGCGTGCAAGGACAATGGTTCTATTCTGATTACTTAGAAAAGATTAAAACTGATTGATAAAACACTTGACATACTGAATGCGAAGGAGTACAATCGAGAGGAAAGGAGTATAATCACATGAAGAAACCTCGATTGTTAGATCTGTACTGCGGAGCAGAGGGTTGTTCCGTAGGGTATGCTAGAGCAGGTTTTGACGTGGTAGGGGTTGACCTTCTACCACAACCGAACTATCCATTCAAGTTCTGCCAGGCAGATGCATTAACATTTCCTCTTGATGGTTTTGACTTCCTGCATGCCAGCCCTGAATGCGACGGGTATAGTGTGGCTACGTTGTTTCACGGCCACGCTACGCGTGACGAGCATCCTCTACACATATCGACAATCAGACAACGGTTTATTCAATCAGGAAAACCCTATATCATAGAAAATGTGGTGTCTGCAATGAGGCACATGCACCAGCCTATTACTATGTGTGGAATCACATTTGGATTAGATGCTCCCCGCCATCGATTATTTGAAAGCAACGTCAAGCTCATAGCGCCCAAACACCAAAGGCACATTAAGAAAGTAGCTAAACCAGGCGCTATCCCCCTGGATACACAATACTGGTGTATTGGCGGTCATTTTGGACAAAAGGAACGGGCCGCGTTAGAGGGTCTGGGCATCGATTGGATGACAACGCAGAAAGAGATAGGGAACGCTATTCCTCCTGCCTACACGGAATGGATCGGCAGGCAACTACTCAACAGTACCGCCCTCTGCCAACGTCTACTATTTTAGAGTCTTCTGCACAGGAGACTCTTTCTTTTTGACTTTACAAGAGCTTGTAAATGGTGTAACATAAAAATATATTCGGTAGAATAAGTAGCCTATTTGTCGCGTTCCAACATAGGAGCGTTGTGTCCATCAAGTTCCATCGTTATTGCGTGAGCGTGGCAGCTTCCCATCATTAACAAATGGAAAAAAGAAAGAGTTTATTTCTAAACAGGGGTAGACTCTTTCTTTTTGACCTTTTTCGCCCATCGCATCATGCCCACAAAATTGACGATAACTAGGCAGGTAACGCCAGCTAGCATAAACATGAGAATATCGTACACATGTGTATGAATAGCAGCTATCCGTTGCTGCCAAAGTCCATTAATCTGGCTAACCAGAGGATAGTATTTCACTTCATGATCAAGAACGATCTGAGCCTGAATATCGAGGTTGACGGTATTATCATCAGGTTTTGCCAGGATGTTATGAAATGCCGTATCCATAGCGACGTAATCCGGCTGTGCCTGTACGACCAGGAGAAGCACGTCAGATGGTACGTGAGCAGGAAGCCCTAATGCAGTATCCCCTACTTGTAGTCCCCTTTCAGCACGCTCCCACAACGGCAGAGACACTTGTAGCTCACTTACGGACTGCGTAAACGTTGTAGGGGTTGAAGGATTGACGATCAATAACACATCTTTGGTCATACGCTCCACACGCGCGCGTTGTAACCCTATCTGGTTCGTGGTATTCGATGTGAGACCGTTTTGAGCCTCCTGCAACATAAAAAAACTGGCCAGCAACAACAGTAACCCAATCGTCGCAACCACTGCAAGCCAGGCATAAATCTTATATTTCGTATCCATAGGACCAGTATAACCAGTTTTTAAAACTTGATTGAAACTGATTGATAAATCCCTTGACTTTCTATTAGATATCTGTTAGTATTCTAATATGAAGTTGAGAGATACGAAGGAGAAAGAAAATAATGGTTAAGGTGATTTGCGAGAAGACAGGAATTGAGTTTGAAGCGGCAACAAAGCGAACGAAGAACCATCCATCCATTATGATGATCCTCAATGATGCCAACAAGTACGGCTGGTATGCCGATGCGCTAGAAGCGTTAAAGTCTGGCCGCAAATCTGGTTTCTCAATGATTGAACAGTTCGTATCTGCGTTACGTAACGCAGAAGAGCAGTACAAAGAGCAAACCAATGCAGTGTATGCTGCGCAGAACCGCGAGCGTAAAGCCGTTGAGGAAGCAAAACGCCAGCGCGAAATCCGCAACAGCCTCCTTCGAGATCGCGGCTATGAGTGGACCGATCTTGGATATGCTCCAGATGAAGAGATCGACAATTCGTTTCTTGGTCGTTTGCCCGAGCATGATTGGCATCTGAAAGCACCTGACGGCAAACTGGTTTCACTGAAAGACGCAATGATCGCTCTGGCAAGGGAAGACGTGAAATATGCCGTTAAGTGGCTGGCGGATCGAAATATTGAAATGCCAGTCGAAGAGCCAACTATTAAAGAAGTTGCTGTGATCTCAGACTTTTCTGAGATCACAGAGAAAGGAAATGAAACCATGACATTACGTGATGCCCTGACAGCAGACGCGTCTGCTGTAGAGATTGAGACTGACGGACCGACTATTTCGGTCCGTGTAAATGAAGAAGACTTTATAGTCAAATCATTCACAATCTCGTTTGTACGCGGCCAGATGCCGCCGTACTTTCAACAAGAGGCTAGTACGCTTGAAGAGATTGAAGCAATCATTCGTAATTCGGCCTATAGTGATGCACTATCGTCCAGATCTTGGACGATAGTGAAGGAGGAATAAATGTCCGGAACGGGAGCTCCGGAGGGCAACCAGTATGCAAAGAAGGCTGATACCGGAAAAACGATCAGCCTCTATATCAAAGCTGAAGACATGGCACTCTTACGTCTAATTCTACAGCAATATGGACAGGAACCAACAAGCCAAAATTGCATCGAACTAGCAAAAAAAGCCGCATTGTCCGGCATTTATCGCTTGTTGTTACCAATGAAAGAAAGTGAAATACAAGACTTTCTTTCTCAGCAAGCACAAGTCAACGCAGAAAGGGTAAGATCCGATGAGCATTGAGATGATTGAAACAAAAGGAACAACAAACATTGAAGAAGTTCATTATTGTCCTGAGATGCCAGTGCTGCACATATACACACCTGAACCCCTCAGAACAAAAGAGGAGGCAGAAGCCTACATGTCAACCCTCGTTGTTGAGTATCCTGATTTTATGCTGGATGCGCGACATAACAACCAGCGCAATGAGTATCTCATCCATATCGGTGACATCAAGACACGCAAGCAATATTCTCTATTGCCCAATCTCCTGCGACGGGTTGTAAAGATGAATGGAACTATCAACCTGGTGTACTGTTATAGTAGATTAGGTTGTAACGATAGCGAATGGCGTACACATCAGTACGATACGCTTGAGTTTTGGCGCGTGCTGGCATTGGCCCAGATGCGCTATAGCAAAGATGCTAAGTAACCTGACCTCCGCCGCAAAAAGAAGCCTCCTTGCCAGGCAAGGAGGCTTCTTTTTGCATCTATCCTAACAAATGATTAGCGTATCCTATAAGCAAGCTCAACAAAGCAGCAAAAAGCGTAGAGGCCACTGCGATCAAAAACTTGATACGGAGCTTATCCAGGTTCTTATCCGCATCTAACAGGCTGGTCTTTACTCCTGCTACGTCCTGCTTGATGTACGTCATGTCCGTCTCCAGACGGATCACTCTCTCATGTATTGGTTCCATATCTCTAGTATAACCAGTTTTTAAAACTTCGCTGAAACTGATTGATAAAACACTTGACAATTGCGTACAAATTGCGTACAATAAAAGAGTACTAAGTGAGTACACAGAATGAGAGAGGAAAAAAAGATAATGAATCTTCAAAAAGTCAAAGAGTATATCCAGACAAAATACACTCTTGCCTCCCTGAATAGCACGGTCGTAGACGTGCAAGAACAGGATGGTGAGATACGAGTGCTTATCAGCGATAGTTCAGAAAGTTCCTGCTGGCACTCACTGAGTGGCGAAGAGATCTATGATATCCAGAAAGAGTTGCGTAAAGAGCAACCCTTATACCTTATAGATCTCGATGGCATTGTGGCCAATAGTACCGCTCGTTTTGAGCGTGCCACGAATGCCGCAGGGATCAACTGGCGTATCGCCTTTGATCCTGAACTTATTGCACTTGACACCGTGATTGACGGCGCTATGGATACGCTAGAACGTCTTGCACAGCGAGGAACGATCGTATACATATCGTCGCGTCCAGAGAGTCTGCATAATGCGACAATGAAATGGATGAAAAAGAATGGCGTGCCTATCCATTGGATTGCGTTACGTCCTCAATTTGCCAAAACGCTGGAATGGAAAGAAAAGGAGGCTAGCGAGCAAGTCGCACAGATCCAGCCTGCACGTGTCATCTTCATTGATGATGAAATGAAGAACTGCGAAGCGGTTGCTGCTGCTTTGCCTGAGGTTGTGTGCTATGCAAGCCTTGCTGAATGCCTGGCAGGAGAATGTAATGTCTGACTACACAAAGTATCCTTCCGTCAATGTTCGTACTGGCAGAGAATTATTTGAACAACTTTCTGCCAGAGGAGAAGATATCAACGCCGTAGCCAAACGTGATCTAACGCGCTACTACGATGTACTGCAGCACAATCTACCAACATTTACAATGCAGGAGGCGCTAACACTTTGCGCGTGCTTGAATGGCGTCTGGTGTTCACCAGACGCACTCTACAACAACGTTGCATGCAGTATGGAATTAGAAGCAAATCAGTTCGAAATAGATACAGATAAGCTGCTGGAAGCCATCGACAATCTCAACTGGACACAATGCCAGGCAGTGATTGATGCAGTGGAGTGCGCATGGAACAGTAATTCCAGTTATCGCGTTGATTTGAGGAAAGGGATTTTGCTGGCAGGTTTAGCAAGATAGGAAAAGGAGAAGGAAATGGAAAAAATATTCATGGAAGAGTCACTTGATAATAAGATCAGGGAAGATGACCTGAACTTCCCGCCGGAGGTCATAAGAAATCATGTCGGACTACTAGAAGTACGAACGGCCCCGTACACTAGTACGATCATTGTCGATCCATGCCCTTTTGAGGGTTGGGTCTACGAACACGGTAAACCTGTGCAAGGCGCTCCTGAAAGTTGGCAGTATCTTGGATGTCCGTTGGTGCTCACACGCGAGCAAGGCGAATCCGACAAGGACTTGTTGGCACGTGCGGAAAGGGAAGCCGATGCTATCCGACATGACGGTAAAATCCGTCATGTCGATTATTAAGAGAAAAGAGAAAAAAATGATTAATGAATTACGAGCAGGTGTGGATTATTGTGGGTACTGTAAGGCAAGTTACAATTTGCATAATGGAAATTGTAACTGTGATGGGCGTGGATCTCAACCGGTTGCAGGACGAAATTATTGCGGATACTGTAAAGCATCCTACAATGAAAGTGGGAAATGTAATTGCAATGGCTTCGGGCATACCAAAAACAGCATCGATACCTGCGGGTACTGCCACGCCGACTTCACCATAGATGCTGGTGTAGACTGTGACTGTGACGGGTTTGGAGGAGAGAAACCCGTTTTTTCGCCTGAGCTGCTAGCGAAGTTGAAAAGCCAAAGATAACAACGCGGTACTGCAAGAAACCCGTTCCTCTCTGTTTTTCTCAGTCCAGAGAGGAACGGGTTTCTTGCAGTACCGCGTTGTTATCTTTGGCATTCGAGAAAAAAGTGATTCTGTAACTCTTCTCAGTATACCAGAGCAAGCAATTACTAAGGCTCCACAGTCGAGACGTAATTGCTGAAATAAATAGACATACCAGGATTGCTAGCGCCTCCCTTTACCACTAGCCCGTTTACAAGCGTAATACCGATTGCAGGATAGCCTGGCAACGGACCTAACGGGGCTGAAGAAGGCACAACCGTAAATGGCACTCCTGATGTAGCACTTGTGCTATCGAACAATAATACCGCTCCTGCCCCTACCTCTAAAACGCAACAGCCATAGAGACAAGCTACCTCGTCAGAAATAATGGTATCGTCGGTAGTACCCGATGCAATCTCGATATGGTTGCAGCCTGATAATGCGGTTGCAACATCGGTAACGTACATCGGATTGGTTTGATCGATTGGATACCCAACCGGATCTTTTACTGGCATAGATAAACAACTCCTTCTTTTCGTTAGAATTCTACCCATTCAATCATGAATGAGACCGAACTGGCGGTAACTGGGACTTTCACATACACGCTTGCATTCCTGGTCGTACTCTTGGGTAGGATAAGTTGGGAACTATTCGCCAACACCTGAAACGGTGCATTCGAGACAAGTGCAAACGAGCCTGACTGGACCGCGCCCGTTCCTCCCATCCCCGTTGTCTCTACGACCGTTGCGGGACTGCCTGTAAGAGCACTAAGCAACGGTGAACCGCCTCCTACTATCTGATTAGTGGCATTAGCGGTCAAGAGGTTTGCTGTGAGTCCAGCATCGGTATTAGCGCCTGTGCTATTGTAGTAAATACGCCCATCGGCGCATCCGGTCGTTGCAAATGCGACAATGCTATAGATAATGACATTGACTGCTAGGCTGTTAGCGCGTGCTTGAAATCCTGCAAACGTATTCACACCCGACGTGAGAAGGAGCGTAGTCGTTGCACGATAGGCCATGCCCGACATAATCAACGACATGATGACGTTCGATGTTCGCAAATTTCCAAACGTATCGATAGTGGCAGTATTAACTGCACTGGAATCAACCAGTTTTACCGCACCAATAACATTGTTGCCGAACGGTAAAGAGGTACCAATCGCAACCGTTGCACCTGCAGCGCCTGGAGCTGCACTTGAAGACATGCGTACATTGACCGTACCAGAGGCAACAGCCGTGGATCGTACGCGAATACTATCAAAGCCAGGGTTATTGATCTGCCATGTCTGATTAGTATTGGAGAGTGTTGTATAGCCATTCTCAATGACAGGAGTATTGTCTCGTGCAGATTGCACACTATACCACGTAGTACCCGAATCATCTGACCCTTCAAACACACCTGTAGCGGTACCATAGGTGCCATTAATCGATACAAGAACGTTTCCATAACCATCAAGACCGGTTGCAACAACACTATTCGTTTGTGTTGCATTGGTAAACGTTCCTGAGAAATCAGATTGCTCACCATTAATCATCGGAAGACCAGCCGATAGGCTAGCAGTAACCGCAATAGAGCCACTATCAACAACGGTATGCAAGTTCGTACCTGTTGCTTGTGTAACACTTACAGAACCGCTATCGACAATGATATGCCCTATAACATTCGTTCCACTAGGCAAGGATGGAAGGCTGGTTATAGACACACTGCCAGCGCTATCCACTACCACGTGCCCTATCACGGCTGTACTGGCATCGTTAATAACGTGACCTATCACGTTAGAACCTGAAGGCAGAGCAGGTAACGAGGTTACAACCGTAGTCGATCCTGAGTCAGTCAGGACATGTCCAATGACATTTGTTCCACTGGGAAGCGTTGGCAGGCTGGTTATAGTAACCGCTCCTGCACTGTCTACTACCACGTGTCCTATCACGTTCGTACCAGCTGGTAGAGGAGCGGATTGCTTTACGCTGGCAATGCCTGACGCGTCAATTGCTAACTCATTAGCACCGTTGTAAATACCCGTTCTCAGATTGAACGCAGAACTAGATTCAACCCATAATCGTTGGCAATTCGTACCATCGGTTGCACCAATCATATGAGCAGAACCAGACTGAGGGCCACCCACTGGCATCGAAGTAGGATCACGTGCCAATATCTGTGATTGATCGCTAGCTATAACCACTGGCAAACTACTAGATGCCGTTGTTTGACCTGTTGGCAAATTAAGCGAAACGGATGCAGTCGAGGGAGGGACTGACAAAGGCATGGCTTTTTGACTCCTTTTATGAAAGTTCTGTAACCCTAGCATTACCGTTTGCACTTACCCATATGCCCGTGATAAGCCCCGTATAGACGGGAGGGACTGGCATCTCCCAAAAGCTTGCAGTAGGTATTTGCACGACGTAACTAGACGAGCTGGCTACAGCAGAGAACGATAAAAAAAGAGTCTGCGTGCTGTCGTTGTACACATAGATTCCCTTGCGCGCTGTGTTGGCTGCCGCTATAGTAACGCTGGTTGCGGAGCTTGCAACGTTCGTTAATGTTGCGGTCGTTGCCACTAATGAGACAGGCGAAACCGCAGGCGGCTGTACTGGTACAGTCATATGAAAATCATGCCTCCATCATAGTAATTCCATTGTGCTGCATTCAGTATAAGCAAACAACCTCATAGCTAGTTATGAATATCCCATAAAGATCTGAAATTGATGAAAAAGAGGATTGACAACACATGAATAAATGGGTACTCTACTATAGATGAATAATTCTGACAAAAGGAGGAAACAATGTTAGTGGCTACAGACAAAGCTTTGAGCATAAGAGAAGTAGCAAACAGGCTAGGAGTAAGCGTATCAACCGTACGCAGAATGTTGGACACGGGGGAATTGCGCGCATTCAAAGTATTAGGACAATGGCGCATACGTGAAAGCGTTGTTGAGCAAATCATGCAATCATCCAATGACAATAAAGACCAGGAAACACAAAACTAAAAACCTCCTGCACGGTTCGTACCAGGCAGGAGAGTCAACCAGCAAGATCACACAAAAGACAGCTTGCAGGCTTTATCAGTATAAGCCCTGCAAAAGTAAAAAGAAAGAAGGGCTTACCCATGACTCTCGTACTAATCATTATGGCATTTACATTGGTCATCGCTATTTCTTGCAACTGGCCAGATGAAGAAGAATGGCCACACCCCAAAGAAGGGGAAGATAACCCCTACGAAAATTGGAAAGAATAGTACCACATCAAGATAGGAAGAAGGGATTACAGCCATGATCGTATCCATCCCCACAAGTGCAGGCATGATTAACTTATGCCTGACTGCCAGACTCTTGAAGATCATAGCCTGCATAGTAGGGATAGGTATGATCCTGGCAGGCTACACACTCATGCAGCTCGTCTCTTTTGTTATGACTGCCAGCCCAGAGCAGTTCGTGAGAGTTATTCTTGTAGCGTGCTTCGTGGCAATCGTATTTGTAGTGAAGAACATTGCAGTCTGCAAGGCAGGAGGCAGACTATGAAACAACGGATGTTCATTATCGGCTGGTCTGTTATTGGTATCTTAATAACGGGCCTATGCGTGATTGTTATCACCAGCCTTATCCCCTATTACAATATCGTGGGAAAGATGGCATTAGTAGTCGTCGCAATGGCATTGCTCTGCCTGATCGTTCTCATGTTTTCATTTACTAAATCGAGAGTGAGTATCTGGCATAATCGAGAACGGTTAATCATAGCAGGGGATGTAGTTGCATACATAAACCAGGCAGGATTGATTGAGAATCTAACGGCGCAAAACTATGCAGCCCAAATAGCGCCCAACGTGACTGTGCGGCAAATAGCGCCTCCTGCTCAGCAAGTAGAACAAGATACCTCGTCAGACGAGGATACGGTAAGAGATCTTATTGTACGAGGAACGGCACTCAAATCCATAGCAGAGAGTACAGGCTGGACGTATTACCGTGTCCAAAAACTTTATGCACAGATGAAAGAATCAAACGAGATTTAACCCGATTGAACATTGATTGACGATTGATTGAGCCAATTAAGCCAGATCGCACGATTGATTGCAAATTAGATTGACGATTGATCAAGCACGATTGACCGATTTTTTGTCAATCTGAAGATAGAGAGTCCCCCACAGCGGGGGAGGGGATAGGAGAATACTTGTATGGCAGCCATAACAAACCAACCTAGTGGACAACACTGGAAAGAGAGGGCTCTTGAACATGCGGAGGCTATCACGGACTCATGGGAAGTAACCAAAGCCTATGCAGGTAGGCTTGCGGAATGGATTTTATTTCTCTGCATGATCTTCTGCATAGTTGAAATCTTGCCAGGCGTGACGCTCTACCCCTGGTTATCGAATACCATTCTAGGTATACAGGCCGTTACGCTTGACGTGGGAGGCTTTGCACTCTCCAGTATGGCCGACCATGCCAGATTGTCAGGTGATATTACATCTGCAAAGAAGGCCGATACTACTGGCAAATTCTTGATAGGAATAGTGATTCTTACCCTGACTTTAATCACGATTGGGCTCCTCTATGCACCTGCAAAACAGTACACAGATGGAGCGGAAAAGTTACTCATTTTAGTACGTGTTGTGATGACCGTTGTGTATGGACATGTCATCCATTCGCTACGCAAAAATGTTACTCCATCGGTACAGCCGACGCAAGTAGTTACGCTAGAAAATCGTCTACAAGAAATGGCGGTACAGATGACAGAAAACCAGAACAGTCTGGTACAACAATTGAGAGAGGAGATAGAGACGCAAAGGCAGGCTATAAACCAGCTGATAACTAATGCAACATTCAAAACTGATGACATTACACATGACAGTTTTGTTGACATAGAAATGGAAGATGATTTGAATGTTGAGACATCAGAGGAGGGAACAAAAACAGAAGAATTACCGCTCTCGAAGATTACCGTAAAGTTGACACCAGACATTACAAAAGTGTCAACGAAAAAGGAACCGACGGCGAAACAAAAGGCAGCAAAAATGTTACAACGAAATGCAAACTTGACTGCCTCTGACATTGCAAAAAAGTTGAATATTACCAGACAATACGCTAGCGCTATCTTAGCAGAAATGAAAGGAAATTAACATGAAGTTTTGGTTTAAGAACCTCAAAGGACCAGACAACGATGGCGACGGCTACGAAATAGTCACCCCTCCGATGGAAGATCAAGAAGAGATCAATAATATTCTTATTGATCCATCGCGTAGAGCAGAGCTACGAAAAAAGATGGGCTTACCCGATGACGGAAAAATCTGGTGTGATGTTTGTCAGGTAGCGCACGTACCACCAGAACATACAGCAAAGAAAGGACACTAATGATGTTGGCAATGGTCGCTGTCATTATCACAGGAATGGCACTCATTGGAATGATGATTGATAGTTATTATCGGTTCTAAGAAAGGAGAATAATAATGGCCACACTGTACCCAACACATCAAGAGAGGCGCGCAATTGAACGCTCCGCCAACGCTGGCGATGAGTCTGCAAAGAACTATCTAAAACTATTAGACATCTGCACTGAGATACTAGAGAACTCAAACGGTATTTCGCTGGCCAGGGGAATGCTAGGAGAGCATAATGATGTCTACGGACACGCCATAGACGACGCGCTATCTGAACTCATGCCTGTTGCAGTGGAAATCGCTGCAGGAGGATGGAAAAGTCTTCAGTTCTACGCTCCTCCTGTTACGACTGATAAGGCAAAAGAGGAAGAGTAGAGGTTATCATACGTATTAGGAGAAGGATAGACCGATGTGTCTATCCTTCTTTTTGATCTTCCTCCATCAAGATCCTCATCAATTTCGTGCTGGTTGCGGTAACAGGAAACAACGAATTGACCAGACCAGCATAGCCTACACCACATTCACAGCCACATACAACGACGTTACCATTATTGAGTAGCCAGGTGAATTTATGCCTGTGCGTCTCGTGTAGCAGTCTTGTGGCACGCGCTATACCATGTTGGTATCCATCCTCGAATATGGCGCGTTGTTCTTCGTTAATCAAGAGATGGCTGGTGACAATATGTTCCTGGTTGTTACTCATCTTTTCTTCTCCTTCAATCGTGTATAGTCTGCCAGCCATGCATCTACATTTTCTTTCAGTTCCTCGAAGTAGCCAGAAACCGTATAGCATTGAACACGGCTTATGATGTACTCAGCACTGGCTATCAATTCCTTCTGCACGCGTTCCATACGCAGTAGATCAAGCTCCAGCATAGGCAAGTCTGTATCAATCTGCCTACGACCTAACCCGATAGGAGGCTTGTCATTCATACTATCTTCACTCATTTCTTCTTATCCTTCCACTATTTTGATCGTTCGTGTTGATGCCTGCCAGTGCAAATTATAACTCTTGTCAGGCATCTGCATGTATATGTAAACGTTTTCATCTGCTAAGCTAATGATAGTCGGGTTGAACTCTACCCGCAACACATCAAGTACTGACTTGTGTAACACTTGCTCAACCCATTTACGCAGGGCAGGAATGACAGGTGCATCCTGTTCCCAGAACTCAATGAACGCCATGCGATTTGTCTCCATCCCTGTACAGATTGTTGTCCTTCAAGATCTGCCGATAGACATCAGAGGAGCGACTGCCGACCGTACCATGTACAGCGCGTAGGTCGCTGGTCGTTTCGAGGAGTCGCACAGACACAGGCTGTACCGGTTTCTTCATGAGGTTGAAATGATGTCCCGTAGTTTGCGGGTCTATCGCCTGATATTGCGCACAGCCGCAATGCTTGCAGAAACTATCAAGCGTTGCCAAAGGCTTGCAGCAAAACACACAGGGCTTGATATCTCGCTCCCAGACAATAACCGTTTTGTCGTGGGGAAGTAGTATGGAACGTAGGACATGTTTTAGACGTTGTAGAAACATTGTATCTTTCCTGTCTACACAAACACACACATTTCATACTACTTATTGTATATCCTCTGTCTATATGATGATTAGTTTATGACTATGGCAAGGGAATAGCTACCTCCCCTGTCTACAAGATACAATTCTGTACCGTCTGGCAGCATGATTCTGTACCGTGTGTCTATCGTTCGAGGGTGTAATTCTTGTGAAGTGCTACCCTCTGGGAGACGGATAACCACCTGATCGGCGCTTTCCTCTATCTTGCATGCATGTTCCTCCTGCAAGATAGTGTACAGTCTACGTACATCCGTCAAAAACTTGTCCTTAATAAGTCTCATTGGAGGCAAATTTATAAACGCAATAGGGCGGGGCATACTTGTATTAAAATCATGATCTCTCTTCTGTTCCATCTCTCTATCCTTCTTCTTTCTGTTCGTGGGTCTGACCAGCTGGTACCGTATCGATGAAAGCCAGCAATCGGTAGCCATGCTTCACTTGCAAGTAGAACTCCAGCAATTCTACTTTCTGTGCGAACGTCAAAGCTGTGGGGAAGCCAGACGTAAGCAAACGTATTACCTGTACAGGGATGACACTCTTCTTCATTCTTCTTCCACATAATTCTCATCACTAAACGCCGTGTAGAGGTTGCCAGGGCTGGTACAATAACAATGGATGGTATGACGAACGTGGCGCACTTGCTGGCTACTGGCTTTGTTCTCCTGTCCTGCCAGAGCTATCAAGTGCACGCCTGCTCTCTCTCGTCCATCATCGTTTGTTTGCTCTTTGGTTCTTCTACTGCCTCCTAGTACGCATCACAACGACGTAAGACGCCTGGATAAGAATAGCTCGCTTATCCAGGCGTCTTTGGTTTTATTTTCTCAAGGTTTTCTACATCGATACGCAGATACCAGACCTTGCTGCCGGTCCGAGGTTGCAAGTATTTGATAAGCTTGCCAACGCGCGCGTACCGATCTACCGTTCGAGGAGTAACTCCTAATATATCAGCCGTTTCTAGCCTGCTCAGGTAGGTTGACTGCTCTATGACTTGATTCACTCCTGCTATCACCTCCTTTCTATGTTCTCTTCTCAGTATAGCCACACTGTCGCACTCTGTCAATGTGTGTCATCTTGTGTGAGTGCTAGCTTGTGTAACATGGTAGGGATAAGAAAAGGGACTCCACTTGCTGGCAAGTGGAGTCCCTTTGATGGGAGAGAGTATTAATAATTGAATTTTGATTTGATAGGGTCTGCATATTTTTTGATACGGTTGATAACCGTTTGTGGAAGTGGTTTTGTTGTGGTGAAATAGACTTCATAGAGGTCATCACCATTAAATTCGTCTTCCTCGACGGACTCAATTTTTGTAAAGGTGTCTAGCGCATAAGCTGCACGTGACATCATATCGTTATTTTTGAAGTTCATTATGTGTTTGATCATTGTGTTTTTCCTTCTTTCAAGTTTTTCATTTCCTTCGATGTCATAATAATACCATAACATATTCAGTATGTCAAGTACTTTATCAGTCATTTCCAGAAAGAGAAGAAAAAGCCATAAAAGAAAAGAGCCTCCCACATGTAATCCCCATTTCATGCAGCAGACTCTTCCCGCGAAAGGATAGAATAGAAAGGACGAAGTAATGACCCCCTGATACAAACCAGACTCTTAGCGTATCCGATGTCAGTATAACATACCGTCAATGATATGACAACACAAACCAGCCGTACACAACGACCAGGAACACAAACCACAGCAAGGATAGCCACGCTAACGCTATGAGAAGGTCGTCAAGGCTTGTATCGTATGGCTGGTTATCATTGCAACGGATACGAGGGATAGACTGTGTAGGCGTATTGTGGATGCTGCTATCAGGAGGCATTGCGGATAGGAGTAATGTTTAGCCTGGCTTCAGCCTGTGCAAAGATTGATTGAACTTGTTCTAGCTCTTCTTCTGTCAGGATCGACAAATCAAATTGTTGCTGGCCAGCCGATTGTTCTTGAGCAGGAGCCGCTACCATGATTTTAAAATATTGCGATAATGCCTGTGCAAGAAGGTTATGTTCCTTCAGGTCCAGTTCGTCTTTTGAGATACGTGACAACTGCTCAATGAGGCGCTTGACTAACGCTACAATGTCCGTAGGAGGCGCTGTACAAGGTTGTCCAATCTGTCCAATGTCAGAATGGGCATTGTCCAATGAGGCTTCTCTAAATGGTTTATTGAAACGGTAGGCCAGTGTTGACTTTCTAATATCGTACTTTGCTTCAAGAGTACGCAAGCTCATACCTGCTGCACGATCCTGCTCTATAGCGTTCCAATCAGTCAAGATGTGATACTCCTCTGGCAAATAATTTAGAAAGTGTGTCATACGGCTGGCATCGAACCAGATCTCTCGCTACGTGCAAACCTTACACCACGCATCCTTAGCAAGTGTGCAACCTTTACACTACGAATGACACACAATGCCGCCTGATAGGAATCGAACCTATATACATCCGAACTCTAAGGATCGGCGCATTACCACTATGCTACAGACAGTTAGGAAAGTGTAGGTTATGGGAGGCGTTTCATGGACAATTGCAGTATCCTCTATTTCCCTTACGAAGCATGCGTGACCTTCCCACAACCTCTACACAGTGCAGTATACCAGACCAGCGGAATGTTTGCAAAGCCTGCTCTCTGCCAGGCAGGGAATTGTCTTATGTAAGGATTACAGGAAAATGTTGGGTTATCGCTCCTGTCAACAACCCAACTAGAACTAAAGAGGCTGGTAACGCTGAAGCCTTTCATAAGGATCTAACACACGAAGTTTATTGCGCAAAACCAAATCCATTACAATGCTATGGATAACATAACGAGGTAAACGTACTCCCCATTGGATTTCACGCTCAGTAGGATAAAATTTAAACTGTTCATAAAACCTGTCTATCCTAGCAAGAATACGATCCTCTTGTGCCTCCAATGTATTAGCATTTTTAGAACGATCTCGATAGGTAGCACTGCCTCTTGCATTTTTAATGATACCCTCAGGATCAGGGATACGCTCCTCTAACTCTTGAATTGTAAGCCTATCGAGGGTTTCAATTAAGCTGCCATGTGAGAGAGTTGAAAGGAGACGTAATCTTGTATGAGTACTTTCCCAGATGCGAAGTGTTTTTAAATTTTCCATGACTACATATTATCATATTTATCATACGTAGTCAAATTTGTACCCCGATTTTATACCCTTCATTTCACGTTTTAACAAAATCGGTGTTTTGTACACGCATCCGAGCAAGAAAAACAGGACGGTGTACAATGTGTACAGAAAAGTCACGCAGTAAATACCCGTAAATCATATGGAATACCTATATGTTGTACACCGTGTACACGGAATGTACACGGATGTACACGCAAAACCCTACTTTTTGCCAATTCGGTGTACAAAATTTATTGCTCTGGCAGGAATGGAACATGTAATCTTGTACGTACAAATTTATTTCATTATAGTTATTTCATTATAGTAGTTTTGTACACGGTCTTATGCAAAAAAAACATATTTATTTATTTATGTGTACTGTGTACATGTGTACAAAATAGTCAAAATACCCCTTGCCTGAGCATAATTGTATCCTTGTACGTACAGGAAAAATAGATAAAAAAATATCTCACTGCTTGCTACAATGAGATAAGAATAACTTTCCTGCCTGGCAGAATAAAAAATTATATTTCTTCTATTTTTAGGAGGTCTTCTATGTCACTTTTTTTGATGTATGTACGATTCGAGCCTGCGTACTTCACTCTTTTAATGTTAAGGCGTTCTAATTTTCTTTGCATTCCAGAGAGTGACATGTGCAAAAGTCTGGCAGCATCAGGAGCGGCATAGTATTCAACTCCATTAATAAGCCTGCTCTCTATTTTTTCAGGGGCATCCATTATCATCATTGTCCTTCTTTCTCGCTAGTGGGAACTAATCGCTCTTTTCTAAAGAGTAACATCTTTCTCAGTAAACGTCAACTACCTCATGTACATTGCATACCTTGCAGTCATTGCGCTTGACGTATACATTGCAGTGTGATACAATAACACTAGTGAGACGAGACATAAAAGCAAGGCTGGTTACGGTATCGCAACCAGGGTTACATAACTATTTTCTATAAATGGGCTTGCTGCCTAGAAAGGGCAAGCATATAGGTGGTAGAGAGAGTCACACTATGCAGTGGTAGTAGCATAGATAGATACGTCGTTTTATTATTAGTAGTGGTAGAGAGAAGAGTAAGACAGATGATTAGTGACCTCAATTTTACCGACATTCCATGTTACGGATTGGTCATCGTGCCATTTTTCCATGTTGAATTGCCCCTAGTAGCTCCTGGCATCAACCAGAGCTACATGCCAGTAGGCACTGAGGATGGAAAAGCCAGACTAATCCATACACCCCTTGCCAGGCACTTTCTAGAGCAAGCGGTATGGCACTTTCGAGACCAACAGAACGTCAAGAAATTTGACGTACGGATATTTGACGCTATTAGCAAAACACACGGAAAAGTACCTTTAGAGGTTGTGATCCGATTCCACTTTAAAAGCCTCTGGCAGAAAGACATTGATGGACCTGACAAAATAGTCATCGATGCTCTATTCAATCATTTCAAGTTCCTAGCAGATGCAAACTTGCAGTCAAATTGGAATGATAACCGCGTAACTGCTCTACATGTATTCAAGGATGTTTCTACATCAGGACATACATCTATAGAGATTGAAGTACGTTGTGCTGTACAAGGTATTACTGGAAAGTAGGGCATGATGGTTATGTATGCGGAAAAGCCATTTTCAACAGAAGAGCCACAAGAGAGAGTAGGGTTAGCCCCTGCTCTGCCCTACGTTACCAGCCGTGTAGAGGCGCTAGGCAAGGATGCAAGTCCTACACTTGATGCAATGATAGCCTATATGCGTAAGTGGGCTACACGTTCGTATGATGGTTATTTTGAGGGTGTAGCATTATGGACCCTTTCAACTATTGCTGCCCGTCGTGTCTATCTCCCCTGGAGTACTGGTGTCTGGACAAATTTATATGTTGTCCTGGTTTCAGAGTCAACCGTTTCGGCTAAGACAAAAGCCGCAAGTTATGGGCTTAAGATAATTGAGGATTGCGGATTATCGTATCTTATGGCACCTGACGAAATCACCCCTCAGAAACTTATTTCAAAGATGAGTGGCATAAATACGACTGTTCCTCGAAATTATAGCGTTATGACTGCTGAGCAAAAAGAAACATTCAAGAAGAAGCTCGCATTTTCTGGCCAGAAGGGCTGGCTCTATGATGAGTTTGGGGATATGTTGCAAGAGATGATCAAGGGGAATGGCAGTAGTTCAATGTTTTATAAGATCCTCAAAAAGCTTTATGATAATAAGAGAGAGTATGGATATGATACACGAACGTGGGGGGAAGAGACCGTAGACATGCCCTATCTATCCTTGCTAGGAACAACACCCCCATCCTCTCTTATGCCCATAGCGTCCCCTACCAGTGCAGTCTGGAATGACGGCGCGTTTGCGCGTATGGCATGGATTGTAGCGCCTCTAAACAAACCTCAATTAACATCGGCCCCGGAAGGAGAGGCGACTGTACCTGATGAAATTATCCGCAAATTACAATATTGGCATAACCGATTAGGGGAGCCAACATGTAATATCGAGGAGAAAGAATCAGACGATGGAAAGAAGACCGATTACACAATAACACGAACTCCCCTACCTCAGAATGATGTATATTGGCATGATTCAGGCGTTCGAGAAGCGCATGAGAAGTACTATGCAGCATTGGTCATGATTGCTAGTGAGTACCAGCTTGACGGACGGTATAAGAGTACCTATGGTCGGTTGCCAGACACGGCATTACGGATAGCAATGCTACTGGCCAGCCTGGAGAATGATAACCGTATGACAATAGAGCATTGGGGGCGTGCTCAAAGTATTACTGAACGTTGGCGCAATGATTTTCATGAATTAGTAGCACAAATAGCCTCTGGCTATGAGGATGAAAGCTACGGTGCAACAGAGCAGGCTATTATCGAGGTTATTGAGAAGAGGTTTAAACCAGGTGAACGTTTTACCTGTCGTCATATTGTTGAGTGTGGAAGCCGCATACTTCGTAAAATAGGGGTAAAGGAGATACGTCGCGTACTAGACGAGCTGGCTATGGCCAATACAGAGATGAAGACAGGCCAAATTGGCAGAGAAGGAAACGGACCCTCTGCAAAGTATTGGATCTTTGTACAGGATGAACAAACGAAAGGATAACCCCTTAATGATTACAGATGAAATAATAATGCACTGGTTTAAAAGTGAAAGAACTTACTTACAGGAGACGCAAGATGAGAATCATGCTTTATATCAGAAGCACTTGATGTCTATACGTCATTACAGAAATGTATTGACTTCTGCTCTGGATACTGGCTATCTTAACTTGCATGGTATCCCAAAGCAAGATCGTACCCTTTTATCTTCAGCTTATACTGCTTACCGCGCCGCCCACCTCCTCCCTACTGTGATTATATCTCCAACAGGGCGCAAACATGTTGTTTCGATTCGCCTAGATTTTCATACCGTGGAACCTGATAATGCATCTAACTTGTACGTACCTGCCTTAATCACAGATGATAAAGACCTTTCACTCATGCTTCTCCTTGCCACTGAATTTAGTATGGCAACAGGGCATAGAGGGTATATCAATCTACGCCAAGTTTTTATTGAGGATGCCGAAGAAGTAGCACGTCAACTTCTTGCGTTCTACAATCGCCAATACGAGAAACATAAAGCACAGGTTGACGCCCTGATATCCTCCTACCAACAACGCCAGAGCAAAGAAGGATAGCACGCAATGACTACAACCACACGCCCGCCTGCCCAGGGACAACAATCAGACTTACCGATAGATCAAGTTCTACACAGTGACGCTCTCACAGCCTTGCAGTCGCTCCCTAGCAATAGTGTCGATGCGATCTGCATAGATCCTCCCTGCGGAATTTCTTTTATGTCAAAGTCATGGGATAATTTTTCAGGGAAAGCAGTAAAAGATCGCTCCCAAGAAAGAGAGCAGGCAGGGACAGAAGGGAAATGGTTAGAGGGACGTGGTACCCTGCCTTATGGTTTTTCTCCCAGCACAGGACATAGTATGCAGGAACGGGAAAACTTTATTGTGTTCCTGCAAGAAATCATGACTGAAGCATTACGGGTCATCAAGCCTGGTGGACATGCGTTTGTCTGGGCTTTACCTCGTACAAGCCATTGGACGACCATGGCAATAGAGAATGCTGGCTTTGAAATACGCGAGAAGCATTATCATTTGTTTGGATCTGGCTTTCCTAAAGCTGCTAATATTTCAAAAATGATTGATCAGAAGTTGGGCATAGAACGGGAGATAGTAGGGATTGATAAAGACTTTTTAAAACGTAATCCCCATAAAGCCCCTATTGATAATACTTATAATAAGACGCATAGAGATGGTATTGAAGCAGCCGTTCTCACCTCCCCAGCCAGCCCCGAAGCTCAAAAGTGGGATGGATGGTTCTCCTCCACAAAACCAGCCTGTGAAGAATGGATACTGTGCAGGAAGCCCCTATCAGAACCGACCATTGCTGAAAATGTGTTGAAGTGGGGAGTCGGATCTCTGAATATTGGAGCTACACGCGTACCTGGCATGGTACCGCAAGTGGTACAGGGGATAACTCATAGGTCTATAGAGAATAGCGCCATTTATGGCGCTGGCAAAGACGTAAGAAAAGAAAAGACGTTAAGTAATCCTCATCATGCCGGTCGCTACCCCTCTAACGTCACGTTCTCTCACAGCCTTTTCTGCACTAACAACGTGTGTTCACAGGATTGCCCTGTCCTGGCATTAGAACAGCAATCTGGTATGCGTTCCTCTGGCGCAAAGGTACAAAAAGTCGGGGATAACGTCAATAAAGGTATTTACTCCTCCGCCAGGCGAACATTTGATGCTGAATATCAATCAAACACAGGAACGGCCGCCCGTTTCTATCACTGTTTTCCTCCTGCCTCTCTTTCCTCCGAGCAAGACGTACCCTTTTTCTACACCCCGAAAAGTTCAACAAGCGAACGTAATGCAGGTATACCTAAGAAAATAGATGGCGGTTTATTCGAGGAATATGAGGGGGAAGGAATGGAGCATAGCGCCGTATCTATGAACGGCGCTGGAGTAGGTGAAGGGAAGCATCCAGAACTGCCAGCCATAGAACAAAACACACATCCAACAATAAAATCACAATCCCTCTTAAAATTTCTAATAACACTTATTACGCCACCAAACGGTATAGTACTTGACTTCTTTGCGGGTTCAGGTAGTACAGGAGTTGCAGCAATTGGACTAGGAATGCACTGTATCCTCATTGAGCAGTCAGACACACAGGAAGAACCCTATGTAAGTATTGCGAGCAGTAGGCTACAGCACGCACTAAATAAACGCTCCAGGAGGCTTGATAATGTTGCTGAGTAACCTGATTTACCAGGGAGACGCGTTACAGGTACTACAGAGCCTCCCAGACGCGTTTGTACAGTGTTGTATCACCTCTCCCCCGTACTACGGATTGCGTGATTATGGAGTTGAAGGACAGGTCGGTCTAGAGCAATCACCATTTGACTACATTGACCGATTAGTGCAGGTATTCAGGGAAGTACGACGCGTGTTGAAGGATGACGGGACATTCTGGTTGAACATCGGGGATAGTTACGCAAACACAAGTTATGAGGGTAATAAAGTGTTTGGTAACGTAGATTTTAATAAAAACCGTCCCAGTCGAGAACAAACAAGGATACCCAAACACACGATACCGCAAAGATTGAAACCTAAAGACCTTATGATGATACCAGCCAGGCTAGCTATAGCCCTGCAAGATGACGGCTGGTATTTGCGATCGGATATTATCTGGCATAAGCCCAACGCCATGCCAGAATCAGTAACGGACAGACCAACAAGCGCACATGAGCATGTATTCTTGCTGGCAAAATCAGAACGATACTACTACGACCAGGAAGCCATGAAAGAACCATCGGTAAGCGACCATGATAGTGGTAATGGTTACAAACGTCCTGAATGTTTATCATTTCTTAATGCAGATGGCACTGCACGAGGAAATGAGAGTGGAGGATGGACAATGACACCATTACGCAATAAACGTAACGTCTGGACGATTGCAACACAACCGTACGCATCCGCCCATTTTGCAACCATGCCGCCAAAGTTAGTAGAGCCTTGCGTACTAGCTGGCTCCAGTGCAATGTGTTGTGAATGTTGTCTCACTCCCTGGCAGCGTGTTCAAAAAGAAGATTTTGTTTTATTTAAAAGAGAAGCAGAGCGGTAAAAAGAAATACACACAAGAAAATACCGGGTTGCTTGCGCAAACAAGATCAATATCACGTACAGTAGGATGGGAGCCTGGATGTAAATGCTTAGTAAACACAGGAATAGGTAAAAGTATTATCTTAGATCCATTTTGTGGGGCTGGTACCGTCCCGCTCGTAGCACTACAGAACAACCGTCGGTATCTGGGCATTGAACTGAATGCTGAGTACATTGCGCTGGCTCACAAACGTATCGAGACGGTACAGCCAACGCTATGGAGTGCTTAATCCTACCACATACATTGACAAAGTGAAAGTGTGTGTGCTATACTGAATATAAGAAAGAGAGGATAAAGAAGGATGACAACATTAAAGGTTTTTTCTTATGGTGGAGGCGTGCAAAGTACTGCTGCTCTTGTTTTAGCTGCACAGGGTAAGATCGATTACAAGACATTCCTCTTTTGCAATGTAGGGGATGATAGTGAAGACCCTGCCACATTGGAGTATGTACATTCCGTTGCAATGCCATATGCGCAAGCGCACAACATCGCGATCATTGAACTTTCACGAAATGAAACGCTCCTAGAGCGAATCACAGGTGAGAGAAATAGAGGGTATGTTATTCCTGCTTACACGGAGACGAAAGACGGAAGCCCTGACGGCGGACCCGGTAGGAGGAGCTGTACGGCAGACTTTAAAGTTGCTGTCGTTGCCAGATGGTTAAAAGAACATGGTGCAACGAAAAATAATAAAGCAATTGTTGCATTAGGAATATCTCTTGATGAAGCTGAAAGGGCCAATTACAACACAAAAATTAGCTGTCAAATTATTGAATATCCTCTTCTTGATTTACGGATGGATCGACAGCAATGTTTAAATAGCATTGCTTCAACAGGTTTACCCATTCCTCCTAAATCCTCTTGCTATTTCTGCCCTTATCATTCGGTAAAGACCTGGCAAGAAATGCGAACGAATCGCCCTGAACTGTTTAAAAAAGCGTGTGATTTGGAAAAAACAATACAGGTCCGTCAGCGTTCCCGTAATCTTCCAATGGTCTATCTTACTAGGAAGATGAAGCTGCTTGAAGATGTGACGAACGGTGATTTTTCACAACCTGAGCTTTTTGACGGTTGCGAAAGTGGCTATTGTTTCATCTAAGGAGCCTGTCATGACCGTACAACAACTCCCAACGATAGATCTCATTTCCCTGATTGAGCAACGCGCCCCCGTCCGTTTCAAGCGTGTAGCCAGCACTCAGGGAGGGGAATACGCGGGTAACTGCCCCTGGTGTGGAGGTACCGACCGTTTTCGCGTGTGGCCACATGCAGAACGTCCCCGGTACTGGTGTCGTTCCTGCCAGGCAACAGGGGATGCAATCGAATTCCTCAAAACATTTAGCTTGATGACGTTTCGAGATGCCTGTGACGAGCTAGGCATCGATCCGTCAGACATGGGTTATACGGGAACGGCCAGCCCCTTACGTCTTCCGCCTGAGCCTCCTGCACAGTGGATGGAGACGGCTGCACTTTTCATCAGTGCAGCTCAACGATACCTTTTCTCTTCAGGAGGTAAACGCTATCTTGAGTACTTGCAGAGCAGAGGGATAACCGTCGAAACAATTAAAAAGAAAAACATCGGTTGTGTTCCTCTCACAAAAGAAGGACGATGGACAGAATCGCCGTTTGATCGTTGGGGGTTGTCAGAAGAGAACCTGACGCCTGAGCAGCTCGCTAAGGGTTGTGTTCGTATTCCTGACGGTCTTTTCTTTCCGCATTATGTGAATGGCCAGTGTTGGAAGCTATCAATGTATCGTCCGTTTGAGACGGAGAAGAAGTACCGACGGGGTTTTATCACTGGCAGTAGAGAATGCTTGCTCAATGAGGATTTATTCACAACAGGTAAACCTGTTGTGATGACAGAGGCGTTTTTAGATGCTATTAGCATCGAGCAGGAGGCTGGAGACATCGTTGTAGCTACAAGTACCGATGGTAGCACAAGCAGCCGCTCATTGCGTTGTCAGGCACGTCTAGGCTATGCGCCATACGTCTTGTTGGCATTTGACAACGACCCGGCAGGGATGGATGCGTCAAAGTTTTGGGGAACACATCTAAAAAATGCATTGTTCTATCCGGTCCCTACTGGCAGCAAGGATGCAAACGAATTCTTGCAGTCAGCGAATGGAGCGGAACACGTACGCAAATGGATAGCAGAAAAAATAGAGCAGGTGCAGGAGATAGAAGTTCTTCCTATTCCTTCTCTGCCAGCCACCCAAGAAGACATTAGCGAGCCAGATCCCGTTTGTGCTCTTTGTTTCGGAATAATCTATGCATATACCGACGAGGGCACACCATGCTGTGAGCGTTGCTATACGGGCCAACAAGCCATAGAGAAAGCAATAGTCACGCACATAGCCACAACAATACACAAGCCCTCTGTTGACCCTCTCACAGCGTTTGCAACGACGGTAGATGCTATAGCTAATGTGTTCAGCCTTTGCACCATAACAAAGCATCCTCCTGAGTACACACTGGCTCAGCATGCCGCGTTTTTGAGTGACCAGGCAGAGCGAACGATGTTGGCAAAAGAAATAGCTATGCGCCGTTTAGTTGCGGACCGAAGATTTAAACGGTTGCATCCTGAGCAGATAGAGCAGGAACAAGTAGACGAGGAAGAGGTATAACCGATGGCTGCAACTATGTATTTTTCTGGCATCGAAAAAAGAACAACGGCAGATGTATTAATTGCTGAAAACGCGTCAGGCATGATGTCTATTTGCCAGTATACTGACCAGCTGGTACATGATTGCAAGTCTATTTCTCTGGTCATGGACTCAGGAGCGTTTGCAAAAGAGTTAACTAGGCAGGACATAGAGCGATATGCACAGGTTATTCTCAAACATCATGCAAGATTTGCATGGTTTGCCAATTGTGATAGCATCGGGGATCAGGTAAAAAGCAATGAAAATTACCGCTTCTTACTCTCACTCCTGCCAGAGCACTTGCACGTGCAAGTGCTCTGGATTTATCAGCAAGGGACAGATAAGCGTTTCTTGTACGATGGCTTAAATCAGCATACACGCGTAGGGATAGGCGGTTTGGTGCCGCTATTCTCAAAAAATAAGGGGTATGCAATGGCGATACTGCAAGAAATAGCCTTAGCAGTGAGGCAACATCATGTATCCCCTCACTACTTTGGACTAGCAAGCGTAGACATTCTGAGAACATTACATCAGTACCATGATGATTTTTCAGTAGATTCTACCACATGGCTTGTGGGAGGGAAGTATGGAGCGGCAATTAATGCTACGGGTCAACAGGTATCCGCGAATGCAGGAGGATTTTGTTATAGTACACATGAGATTTTGTCTCAAAACGTGCGTACCATATCCAAATGGATGCAAGCCCCTGCCAGGCAAAGAGAAGTAAATCAGCAACTCCCATTATTTGACGTGGCTTGACCTCCACAAGCCAATATGATACACTTTCATTTAGGTTCAACTGACATCAATAAGCGAAAGGATAGGAAGACGAAATGAGAAAGAGAAACGGGCAGGAGATACATGTTCCTGCCGACAGCACAATAACCTTAAACGGAACAACGTACTACACCAATGGTGGAGTAACGTTGTTCCTGGGACGTTCTGAAGCGTCCCTACACGGTTATCGCATGGAATACAAGCGTAGGACCGGCTGGGACATCCCCCGGATACGTGATGGGAAAAAGAAATATATGAGTGAAGATAATTTATTCAGGTTCATTTTAGCGCTGGAAGATATTCTGCCATTCCAGGCAGAAAAAGTACGAACGATCATCAAAGAGAGAGAGGAGAAAGAGGAGAAGGTGACAGCACAATGAGTAAGCAGCAGCCTCTAACCGATGAGGAAGCCATGCATCTTTTAAAAGATTTTCCCACTTCGTTGGACCTGTATCGGGCGCAACGAGAGAAGGGGCATAGCGTACAAGACGTATGGCGTGTTATCCAGGCCGTACGCAGTCGTAGTAAAGAGTACGATTACAAAAAAAGTAAGTAAAAAAGGCTCCCGCAATGGGAGCCTACACTTTCTCGTCTCATGCTTCAACCTTTTCTTTCTTCTTCCGTTTCTTTTCCTCTTTTTCTTTCACTGCCTTATCGATCAAATCAGACAATTCCCCTCGCGTGATTTCGTACTCATCAAACTCTATCCCCAACCTCCACGCAAACATTTTTTGTTTCTCAGTTGGGGCTTCCCCTCGCCTGGGTATACTATCCTCTATAGCAAGCAACTTCAAGATATGTTTCTCTGCCTCCTGCAAGGCGATGTCAAGTTCAAGACATGCCGTCTGCACTTTTTCTTTTGTGTAGGCTGGTGCAAGTGCCTGCCAGATGTAAAACGCGTTGTATCCGGCAGGCTGTAACGCCAGCTTGTGTCCATTTCCAAATTGACAAATGTACGCTCCATCTAAGTCTCTTTTCTGCCAGTTGAATTGCTGTAAGAGATTGACGATCATGTCTTCTTTCCGCTTCTCTTTAAGTTTGCGTACTTGTTTCTGTCTTTCCTCTTCTTCCTCCTGCTCTCTCTTTTCGCGTTTCTCTGCCTCCTCGATAGTCTCATTGTCCAGAAGCTTCAGATCAAGCGCTTTATTGAGGTTATGAGGCGTGAGTCGATGCTTTAGACAGTTATCGGTAATGTCCAGAATGAGGAAATGATCTTTCCCCTCGTGCAACCGGCTCCCTCTACCTATCATCTGCACATACAAGCTTCTCGACATCGTAGGACGTCCCATGATGATGCAGGAGATACAGGGCAGATCAAAGCCCTCTGTGAGTACACCTATCGAGAATAAGCCTTGTAGTGACCCGTTAACAACCTCTGCATACCATTGTTGTCGTTGTTCGTCTTTTGTTTCCCCTGTGACACACTGGCAAGGGATACCCATCTCTTGAAATGCGTAGGTAAGCGCCTCTGCATGAGCTACGGTTACGCCAAAGCCAATGAACGGCATACCAGCCGCATATTCCAGATACTTTTTTGCTATGTGGTTATTCCGAGCAGGAGTATTAACCGCTAAGGAAAGTTCCTCTTGCTTGAAGTCACCCATCGATGTGTGAACTTCGTCTAAGTCCACATCGGTTTTAATCGCGCGCGCCTTTGGCTGGCAGAGATAGCCAGCTCGTACCAGCTTAATAAGATCTTTCTCAAAGATCGGTTTTTTGTCTATGATCTTTTTGTTGTCTAGCCTGTCGGGGGTTGCGGTAACGAGCAGGATAAATGCATGTGGAAACGCTTTTAAGATCGTTTGGTAGCTATTCGAGGAAGCATGATGGGCTTCATCAATTACGATAATGGAGTAATTGAATTGCTGCATGAGCTTCAACCGTTTCACCTTGCAGACACTTGCCACACTGCCTACTGTTACCTGTCCCCCCAGTTCCATTGTAGAGCCTTTTACCTTGCCTACAACGGTTTCAGGACTACATATATGATATTTGTCTATCGCCTGGTTAATGAGGTCATCCCTGTGAGCTAGAACTAGTGCAAGCCCCCCGGATAGTTCCAATATCATACGAATGATTTCTGAGAAAATCACCGTTTTACCCCCGCCCGTTCCAATCACGACCAACTCTTTCCCCGGTACAAACTCCTCCTGCGCTAGACCGTACATAACATTCGCTTTGTAGAGCTCTAAGCGTTCTTTATGATTCTGATAAGCCGACATAACCAATGAAATAGCTTCTTCTTGATAATCTCTTAGTATAAAAGACATTTTCTCTATCCTTATCCTTTATGGTTTTTTCTCATGTTTTCAATGTATTCAGTATACCATAAACACTTCTTTTTGTAAATAATAAAAACTGAGTGATAAAATACTTGACAAATTGAAACGACAAGAGTATACTACGTACATGAGATGTTACTGAAAACCTTTGATAACAAGAAAGAGGATGTAAAAAATGACAACAACTACAAGACCTTCAGCACTTGACCGTATCGCAAGCATGCAGGCAGAAGCACAGGAAGTAGCTAAAAAGCGTGCTGAATACGTTGCTAATGGTGGCGATAGCAAAAGCGCGTACGTGTTGCGTATGGAGAATATTATCAGCCTGCAAGCCGACGAGCGTGTTTTAATTCGTCCCCTCTACAACATGGATGCCATTTTCATTCGTCGCATCCATGATATGTTTAAGAACATGGCAGCAGATGGATCGAAAGATCCGCTCTGTCATATGTGTGCAGAAGAAAACGGCCAGGCGTGCGCATTGTGCGCAGCAGGACACAACGATAAGAAAGAACTCAAGGATGAAGCATTTATTCCGGTCGGTCTCTACTATCAGGAATCGGATGAGTCTGGTACCTGGCAAGTAGCACCATATGTGGATAAAGAGTTTGTAGCACACGTCAAGCGCGGCTGGCGTATGCTGCGTGTGAAAGCATCCTCCCCTATCTTTCAGCAATTGATGAACGTCTTCAACAATCCGAAATATCACAATGACATTACCTGTTGTGATTTTGAGATTGTGCGACGTGGGACTACGATGAACGACACGAAGTATACGTGTACGCCTCAACCTCCTGAGCCGATGCTGGTGAAGATGCAAAAAGGCAGACCTTCCCTTGCACAGTTCGAGGATGTGCTTAATAAGTGTTTCCCGTCCCGTATTGTTGATCATCCCTCTGTTGTTATCGCTCCTATTACCAGCCAGGATGACCCGTTTGCAGAGGAACCCATTGAAATCGCTGCCCAGTCTGACGATTTTGAATTTTAGTTCGTAAGTCAATGGGTCATGCTTACGTAAGCATGACCCTCATGTAAGAAAGGATATTCCCTGATGACCAATAATGAAGTAGAGATCCTGCACAACAAACCAAATTTACGTGTTGTCCGTCTGGAAAACGCTTATAGTGAATATAACGGACTGTTGCAGACCATTGCAGAGTTAGGGGCCGGTCTAGTGACGATTACCTATATGCACAGCAAGAACGAGCCTAAATCGTTTTCTCTCTCTCCCGACAACATGACCCGACTTGCGCATGCCTGGCTAGCATTCGTTGCTGAGCAAGAGCAGGCAAAAGAACAGGATAAAAAAGAGTACAGATCCCAGATTGACGCCCTTTACGTAAAAGCCAGCAACCTGTATTGCGCTATCGAGGAAGATAGCGACGGGTTGTTTACGCTCCTCTATGAGAATAGCCCCCTTGCTCATGTGTACAGACGGTTTGCAATCAATGCCCGGATCGATTTAAATGGCATTGAATTACGGTTAAACGCAGCTGAGACAGAGCGGCAACGTGCACAGACTAAATCTTGCTCTGACGGCGTGCACAACTATCAGGTAAGCGTGATGGATCTTGATAACCGTCTAGCTAAAATGAATGTTGAATTACACAGATTAGCTCCTGGTTACTATGGTTTATCATTCTACGAGGATCATATGTTCATTGATTTCTGGTACAGCAACGAACTGCTCACCTTAGGGCAGATTGAGTATCGTACTAACTACATGCAGTGCGTTGCGAAGCGTCAGTAACCCTGTGTAGCCAGTGTAGAACCTCCCCTTTGCACTGGCTTGTTTTTTTAGAAGAAAGGATAAGAAGAAATGAAAGAACAATGTACCTTTGCAGGGAATGTAACCCTACCCAGTGGAGCAGTAAGCAAGCTGGTACGATGCCCAACGTGTGGCGCGTATCGTGAACTGATACAACGCCAATTTAAGGGGAATAACTATACATTCCCCCCACATACAAAAAAGACAGCAAAGCATACGGATCTTCCATCATGGCGCTACGTGTCTAGTCAATGGCAGTGGCATACCGTCTCCTATACCGTCAACCTTGTGTACGGGGGTATCGATGGATAACCGTACACTCTTGTACTTGCTTAAGCAACAATTTGACAGATCCTTTCGCGACTGGGATAAAAACCAGCCTGCTCGTACTGGATTGCATGCCAGCTCTGTACTGGAGTCTGAATCAGACTTTTGTACACGTCAACATGTTCTGGCTGAAAAGTTCCCACAGACCAGGCAGGCAAAAGACCAGTACTTACCCTCATTGCAAAAATTTGTGAACGGTTGGGCACTACACAAAAAATGGCAGGAGGATCTAATCGGCCCGTCAGGACTGGTCAAGTACTCAGAAGATCCTGATGGTTTGGAACTTGACCTTACCCATATCGATTTTGAGACCGGTATACACTTCAGCCCTGATATTATTCTTTCGTTTGCAGGGTTTACCATCCCTGTAGAAATCAAGGGTATTAACACGCTTGATTTCCAGGGATGCCCAAACTTGTACCTTGAGTCAGGGCAGTTGTACGAAGAAGCACGACCAGGCATAGTGGGAGCAATGCTCACAGAGGCAGCAGCACGCAATAAGTCAATCCGCTCTGCCATACCTCAAATCAATCTCTACCTCCATCTCTTAGGACTTACAATGCCTCCCAACAATCGAGGGATTATCCTCGTTGAAGACAAAAACACTCAGGAGTATGAGTTATTCGTGCATGAGTACGATCCTCAATTAGCAATCCTGCCTGTGCAGAGAGCGTTTGATGTACGTACATCAAACGAGTATTTCGATTTCAATGACGGAATGCTGCCAGAGCGTAATAGTTTATGTACGTCGATCAATAGTGCTCGTGCTAAACGGTGCCCATTCCGTACGAAGTGTTTTACAGAAAGAGGATAAAAGTAAATGACATTAGAATATGAACTGAGATAGGTTGCAATAGAGCATGATATGCTTTTAGTCGCGCCATACTGGTATACAGACTTGAATTGTTTCACATTTCATACAGAGAAAATGATTGATTGTCGCTGGATAGAGCACAAATTTTACCCGGCAGAGAGTCCAGAGGATTGTATAGCGCGTAAACTAGGTGCAATCGAGGAGGATAAGTAAGATGAATAATAACGAATTGTATGCGCTAGCGCAGTCTATGCAGGCAACAATTGAAGCCCTTACCAGATCCGTAAAAGCTCAGGAGAAGTACATAGAAGACTGCCAAAGCCTTATCAAAGCTTATCATGAATACGCGCTAGGCTTTAATCATGTGGCTGGCCTTGAGGCTCTGAGAGAACTGTATGATTTATCGGTAGATGCGGCCCGTCTCTGTGCAAACGTGACCATGGTCCTGAAGCACAAAGCGTTAGAGGAGGAGGATTAACCAGTTTTCCTAATCATCTGAAACTGATTGATAAAGTACTTGACATACTGAATGTGTCGTGGTATACTTCTTTCTGTAAGCGAAGTTAAAAGAGAAAAGCACACAGAAAGAAGTACAACTATGATAGCACAAAGCACACCCCGCAAGTCAATGCCAAAGCAGGCAGCACTGGCCCGTCGTTTAAACGCTTGTAGCGTTACTCCTGCCCAGCACGTTCTTGATGCAACCGTTGTTTTCCCAGAGACAGAGAAGCGCAATCTTATCAAGCGCGTAGCCAAATACGCAAACCTCTATTTCATCCGTTCCGACAAGTTCATCAATCGTTTTTACATCCTGACAGCCAAAGACAACGTGGTTAATTGCTCATGCAGAGAAGAGAATTGCATGCATCTTACAAAAGTTATCCTCCACGAAATAGAGGAGAACGTCGCATAATGGGAACAACAATCGTCAGTTACGCGTGTGGTCATTCCACACGCAACAGCAATTTTGACCGTCTGGATACCACCTACTCCAGCGCAGATGCGTGCATGGACTGTTTTAAATCTACGCATCGATTGCTGCAAGAGAATGAATCTTTAAGCCAATTCGTTGCCAGAAAGATGGCTGAGCAGGAACGCAAGCCCTCGAAGTTTCAGTAGATATTTTTACCTACTGAAACTGAGTGATAAAATGCTCGACAGACTATCGGACACGTGTTAGAATCCTAATGTGAAGTCAAACAATTGAACGAAAGCGAGAAAATATCATGGAAAACTTTGAGAAATTTATTGAAGAAGTTCGTACGCAGTTGCAGCCAGCGCCGCGTGCTAATGCCACGGCAAATACGTTGGAACAATTGCAGTCATACCTTGATGATAATGTGTCTCTGTCCGATCTGGCTGTTGCATGGTCCAGACTTGCAGTACCGCAAGATAGCGATGACGCACCCACAGCAGCACGTCGTCGTACTTGCAGTGAGTTGGCAACAATTGCCGCTCAACTCGATCCAAGTAAAGGTGATGTCTCTGCTGCAATTAAAGCCTGGCAGATGTGGCATACTACTTTCATACTATCGGATGATCCGCGTCATGTAATTATGACAAGTACCTTTGCACGCGAGCTCCGCGAACTACAAGCGTAGTTTTTCCACGAACATCAACACAAAAAACACTCTCAATGATTTCGGCAATTGAGAGTGTTTTTTGTGTTGAAATTTTATATGTTCGGTGTACCAATCTGATTATATTCTCGCCGTTGGCACAAGAGCCAAACGTATGCTACTAGTATATCAATTACGTCAAGTTATTCGATGCGGGTAAGCCTGCCTTTATAAACTGACCAGTAACCCCGCCCGTTATTGCCGCTAGCTGGTTTTGTGGAACATTAGCCAGCAGATCAACTTGTGCAGGAGGTTTGACAACAGCAATAGTTTGCGTTGGCATGTCAGGGACACTCTGTACAACTTTCGGTATGTAGTTCAACACAGGAGCGGGAGGAACGCTACCCCCACTAGGTACGCTCTGTACTGGTTGTAACGTGACTTGTGTAGTCAGGGTTGTAATGACGTTGTTCAATGTAGCGATAGTGGATCTATGAGAGCCTAGTACTTCCGTGTAGGCATCCTCTGTAGCCTGGCAGATCTGCGTCATGTGGGCAGGCACATAGTTCTTAAGTGAAGACGCAAAGGCCGCGCCAAATGCGACCAGTCCAATATTGATAAGGACAGGAAGGTCTAATCCGATTGAGATGTATGATAGACCAATGGCAGAGATGGTAGCGGCTCCGGCCCCGATAAGTAGTGACCATAGCCCCGATATGACGAGCTGCTGAGCTGGGGTAAACGTAAACTTCTTTTTTACGGTTGTAGTCGTTGTTTCTGTTGTCACGCTCATATTTATGCGATATCCTCCTTGATTTTCTGTAGTTTCATTTGTGTTTGTACCAATTGTGACTTTGCAGTGTCTAACTGACCAGCCAACGAGTTGTATTGTTCCACTGATACGCCGATGGGTATAACCTCCTCATGTGAGAGATAGACAGGTCCAGCCCCGGGAGGATAGTCTAGGATGTGAGCAGGGTCGTACGTCACTCTTATTTTTCTCTCGAAATCTTGTGCAACTATCTCAGGATGACCGGGTACTTTCAAGCTATATTCGTTCGATGTCGGTAAGCCCAGATGGGTTAGGCCACAAAGCCCACTAGTACCCAACGTCCGATAGAAGGTAAGTATTCCCCCGCCCACAATGAAATCATGCCCTTTGACTTTACAATGCCACATACCATTCGTGGCAGGCTCGTAGTAGTTCGAGACACCAGGAGTATCAAGCGATATTGCCACAGGCTTATCAATCCTTTCTAATATCCATATTTCATTTTCTCTCATGTCTCTCTGCCATGCCGCGTCAGTTTTCGTGACCGTTTTTGCAATAAAGGGGTCCATAGCAGAGAGGTAGCCAGGGTTTTCCCCGTACAACACGATGACATGGGTCCATCCTTCGTACTGAGGTAGAGATGTGTTGACGTACGGGTCATCAATTGTAAACAAAAGCGGATGACCCGCCTGCAAGTGTGCATGCGCCTGGTCTATCAAGGTGGTAGGGCTGCCGTCAACCGGGTACAGATGTACATTCCAGTGGCTACAGTACTGCACATAAGCGTTTGCGGCTTGCCCGCCCGACCAGGCAGACCCGTACACAATTTCCTTGAGGATACCACCCTCGAACGATTGACCGGTCAGGTACTGCATGCCAGCCGCTATCGAGGTCGGTACACAGTCAAAGGCACCATTGGCATCTTTGCTTCCATCTTGTAGCACCGTACTATTCTGATTTTTAAAAGGAAAGTCTACTAATACAACCAATACTTTTACCTCCTGCTCTAGAATAATAAGCCAGTATGCATAGCCCTACGCGACCGCAACACACTCTGCCCTGACGATGCGTTATACACGTTGGCTACAAGCGCATCAGCCCATAACTGTCGTAATGCCGCGTATCCATCTGGATCTACTGGATGTATGTGGTCTGAAGCGTTAATCAAGCTCTGATTTGCATTGAAATACGCGTACAAGTCAGGACCAACTAGCGACGTTGGATAAGATGCGCGTAACTGTGCAAGTTTTGTATTAATGATTGGAACGTTGGCCAGCAAATTGGTCGTTCCTCCCCACGTTATTGTTTTTGGCATGACGGGTATCTTGCCAGCGCTGATTACTGCATTCAACATCGTCGTCATGCTGGTTACAAACGTATTTGCGAAGTTTGGATCTCCTGCGGCAGCATTATTAGCGTCATTCGTGCCATAGCAGAGCCCTACGTACTTTGCAGAGGTAAGGGGGAGCCATGTACTGATGTTACTTGCACCGTCACTCGATAATAGCCCCCCTATACCTCCATTTTCCATAAGCGGAAAATAAGACGATTTCTCTGCATGGATAAGCATAGAGATATTGCCATTCCCTATCGTCTGGCTATCATGATCAAAACCGCGTTGGGTTATCGAGTCACCATAGAATATCCAGTCGTCCCCGATCCCTGATGACGCGTTATGGACATCCATATTGCACTGTGCATTGTTGTTTGAGGCAGAGCCTAGCACGTCGGTTATACGCATACGGACCCAACGGTACCCGGTAAGATCTATAGCGTGCTGGCGGCTATGGTAGACACTGCCAGATACGGTAACTAGCGTGTTCCATCCGGTGCCAGGCAGTGAGCCCCCTGCAGCCATATTAGCATCGATAGTATACCCGGCAGGGGTGTTGTTATAGTTGTTTGAAATGATGGTAGGGTTATACGCGCCCGTTACCGGTTCGTTGTACCAGGCAAGAACACACGGTCCTAGCGGGGCGGCCCCTGATAGGTCGTAAGCCAGATAGACCGCCTGTGTAAGCGTTCCTGAATTGCCAGAGGCAGGAGCGGTTGCACATCTCCAGTAATTCAGATAGTTGCTATCATTGGCTTGACCGGCAGGAAACGCGCCCGAAAAGTCATCATTAGAATAGGCTGGTACTCCTCTTGAGATAACAGGCATCGATATCACGGTCATGGTAGCATCAGCCCCGTTCTTGTTTTTCTATGCAGGAACGTACTCCCGTTTGCAGTATTGTCTGTGATGGTTATGTGGTCTGCATAGACCTGACCGCCTGCCCCGTTCGTAGTTAAGCCAAACTGACCAGCCGTTGTGTAGGTCGTGCTGGTCGTATCGATGTTCCATGTACCTGGCTCCGGGCTCCCGTCATCAGGCCATACACGGATCTGACAATGGCTGTTCTGCATAACGGTTCGTGTCCAGTAGAAACCATTCACACTTGCACTAGGAATAGTTCCCGTTGCAATGCTGTTGAATGAGCCTCCTGATAGGAACGCGAATAAAACACCCTCAAACAACGCCATGAAGTAGCCATTTCCCGCCGATTGCACACGAAAGTATGGGCCTACCCCCGCGTCAGTATTCCCATTTTGTGATAGCCTTGCCAGGAAGTTAATGTTTTTCGTTGTCTTTGAACCGAGCAAAGACGACGGAAAACTATTACCTCCCTGAAAAAAGATTTCATTGGAGGCAATGCCCACAACAGGGGAGCCCGTTGCAGCACTCCAGGTTTGACCGTCTGATGCATTTCCCATACTTGAGGGGTTATCAGCTCTGATAGCGGTATCCACTGCAAGAACAGTCATGCTACAACCAACCTCGTACTACAACATTCCCACTGCTTGAGCCATTAATGTTGGGCGTGCCTGTACTCTGCAAGTGAACTGCTGTAACCTGCACATCTAAGAACAATGTTTGACCAGCCGCTAACAATGGGCTCCCTGCCGTTGTTGCAACATCAAGATCAAAATTGACTGATGACGCGCTATTATTTTGGATCATGACGTGATTAACGACCGTTGTTCCTCCTGCCCCCCACTTGAATGCGGCATCGGTATTGGCAACCAGGACGGTCGGATTACTGCCAAACACTGACACGTAACCAGGAGCGGTACTACTGAGCACAGGGAGAGCGTTAGAGCCTACTGCTATTGAAGTGCCTGTGACTGCTTGTATCGTTGCGGTCGCATTCAGATTAGCGGCTGTAGTCTGTGTGGCGGCTGTGGTAGATCCGCTATCGCTTACCACATGTCCGATGACAGCAGAACTTGCGTCATTAATGACATGGCCAATAACATTCGTACCGGCAGGCAAAGCCCCTGCAATGGCAGAGACCGTTACCCGCCCACTAGAGTCGATGGCTAGTTTGTTGCTACCTGCCCCGTCAAGCACTTCTACAGAGCCAATATTGACCCCGGCAGCACTGGCAAGTGCTATGGCTGTTGCAGCAACAATCTGCACAAATGCCGGGTTACTCAGTGTGTTGGGGCTTCCCCCGATGTTTAGATCAACTTCTTGCACGATTAATCCTCCTATATATTCGGCTGTAGGTAAAATCACGAGTGTTATCGGATCAAGTTCCCGTACGGCTGGTGATTCAGCAGGCAATTTAACATTTATCCAGAGCCGCCCAACGATCGGTGCGGCCACATCTACGAGCGTAAATTGATACGATGCCTCCCCTGACATGGCAGACACAATAGCGAAGTTAGCTGTAGTTAACCTCGTAACCGTTCCTGCCTGGTCAACAATAAAACCAGTGAAGACAGCGCCGGTTATATTGCATACGCTCCCATCCTCGTTAAAGACCGTGAACGGCAGGACAGGTGCTATTTTTGCTGTATAGGCTTGTACGAAGTCTGGGCTAATGGTTGACATATTTCTTGCATTCCCCCTTGATTTCGAGGTATGCCCATAGCCACAAGCAAGCAGTTAGAGTATACCTGAGTGTTGTTATTATCAGTATATCCATGTGCTAAGTGCCTCCTGTTGTCGTATCAGGCTTACGTGTTGACTTGCGTACAATGTTCCGTGTTGACGCCCTATTATCTTCGATGGTAATCATTTCCCCTTCGATGGTTAAAAAAATTGACTTTTGCTTCAGAGCAGAGCAGATAGTTTCAATCACCCCTGACAACCGGTTGTTTTCTTTCTCCATTGAAAGATATTTCTTCTCCAGAGAATTTACTTCTCCTTCAAGCGTATCTATGCGTTGACGCATAGCCTCCATTGTTTCTTTCTGCTCTTGAGCGGCCCCGCCCTTTTTTGTATTTCGATACATGAATGCAGTACCAAATATGCCAGCGAGTCCCACTAGAAAAGTACAGACCGTGACAATTGAATTAAGCATGATGAAATCCTTCCCCTACAATGAAAAACTTTTAAAGACTAATAACCAGTTTTGCAGATTAGCCCCCTCTGTTCCTGTCAATTGATATTCATACAGGACAGTGCCATCACTCTGCATTTGCGTGCTTGTCTGTATTTGCGTGAGCAAGAGTTGACGATTGATTAACCCCTGAGCAGGGATGAATACAGGAATAATCATGCCACTGGCAAGCCCTGATCTTCTGGTTGTTGCCACGGCTTGTACTGCGCTATTGTTACCATATCTCGATAGTAACCCGTTAGCCATGACTAGCGCGTTACTGGCTAGCATCCCTTTTCCATCTACAATATTTTCGATAATGCCGGTCGTACCAATCTCGACTAAGGCTCTGGCTATTTGCTCTGTCAAGTTGTCTGCAACTACTGTTTTCGGAAATTGTCCGATATATTGGAACTTGATGCCAGTACCGGCCGCTATCTTTGCAGATGCGCTATCCTGACCGATTGCATTATTTCCTGCCTGCCAGTAAAACGTTTTCCCTGTATCAACTCCCTGTATTCCTACTGATTGTACTGTACTATTAATGGAGATAGCAGGAGCACTGTATAAAGGATAGGCCATCTGCCAGCTTGTTGCAGTTCCATCGGCTATTTTTGTCTCAGTTTGTAGTGATGTGATGTCAATGCAGTTTGTTACCACTTGCCTGGTACGGTACAAATCTGCAATCGAGGAAGGAGTAACAGACGGATCACGCAGGAAATCAGTATCGGCATACAGCACAAACGGGGCAGGGCTTGCCTGTCTACCCATGAAAGATAATGCCCCTGTTTTGTCGATATTCCAGGTAAAATCCCCACTGGCAGAGGCAATAGAATCCATCTCTGCATTTAAGAATGCTGAAAAGGGCGTGGTCGGATCATGCAACTGAGGAATAAGTACGCCTTGTGCTATGCTAGGACTACGAGCGGATGTAGTCAGGTCTAGTAGTTGCGGCTGTTGTGCGGGGTCGGTTGTAGTCATGGTCACCTGAGTATAGACGTGATCCGCAGTAATGGTATCCCCGGCAGGAGTGCCACTTACGTAGTCGCCTCGCGGCTGTATACGCAGTTGATAATAGCGTGACGTTCCTCCATCGTTCCTCAACCCTACCTGACCAGAGGCAAGAGGGGAGCCATCGGTAAACGTTTGCACAACCTGTCCATCAAAAGAAATAGTGATTACCGCGCCCAACATGGTTACGCGGAAACGCTTGTACGGACTACTGCCAGACGTTGCCCGATGCCACATAACCGTACTTGCACTGCCTAGTAGCGTACGAGTTCCACTAGCGACCTTATAGAGTCGTAGCGTGCTGGTAAATCCCCCTGATGCACTATCGTCATAGCATCCTAGTTCATAATAGTTACTTGCATCAACAAAGTGCCAAACCAGCCCCCCCGCGTCCGATCGGTCCATGTCACACAAGATATCAACATCCCCGGCAGTAATGCTGGTAAATAGGTATAAGCTCCCACTGCCCCCTGCAAGAGTGACACGTCTATTTGCGATATCATACGTAACAGTTGCGTTGCTACCTCCACTCTTGTGCGTGTTGGTGTAGTTCGCACTACTATCAACAGAGAAAATATCAACCGTTGGGTCTGTTTGTCCATTCAATCCTGTGATAGCGGCCCCATTGGTTGCAGTCGAGAAGTTGATGCCGTCTAGTGATGTTTTGACGGTCAAGGAAGTGCCTACCGGGGTGTTAGCAGTCCAGAGTACTGACGAGCTAGCCAGCCTGTCTAGTACAGGTGCAAGCGATAAACCAGGATCAGGGTACTGAGTAACACGAAAGAGATCATAGGAGACGGTACCCGTACCATTTGCGCCAAATCCAAATTGACCGCCCGTAAGTATGGCGAGATTTGGGCCTGGCAGACGAACCACGTAAGGCATTGGTATGTTCTCCTATTCACACAACGACACGATTAGAAAAAGATAGTAAATCCTGCATTGGAAGCTGATCCTGCCAGGAAGACACCCGTTACAAATGGTGCATGACAGACGTAAGGCACGCCATTTACGGTTGCAGCCGATGGCACGAAGGCTATCTTCGTTCCACTTGCAGCATTGTTATCATAAAAGATCAAGTCTGCACTACCGGTTGCAGTGATAAGAATACTACCTAGCATCCCTGGTCCTGTGATAAAGGTATCACCAGTGTGACCAGCCGCTACAGCAAGGCTTTGCGTTCCATCGTTGTTGATAAATCCGATCTGGCCATTGTTGGTAAGCAAGCGCGCATATGTGGTCAAGAGTTGAAACCCTGGCAACCCGTACGTAAACAATTGCAACCCGCCCGTAGCAAAGCCAGACGTGTATGAGGTCATCTTGACTTGAAAGTACGGAGCAAAGACCTGTACACCTGCAGTGGCATTAATTGTAGAGTTGAAGCCAGCACTTGATACGTCTCCAGCATCAAGTGTATCCATTGGATACATCTTGATAGTTCGCCATGTTGACCCATCATAACTGATCTGAGGCTCTAAGATACCGTCATAAACATCCGGTCCGAGATGTAAGCTTATCCATTTATATTGACGTACATCAGTTGGGGGAATAAGCAAGTCATTAAGAGCCCCGGCAGGGCTTCCTACTACTTCCTTAATATCCCCGGTATCAACATATATTCCGTTTGGCATGCGTTTTGTATCCTTCTTATTTGCCGATAATTGAGATCGAAAATGTGTAGCCAGGCGTGGCTGTACCACCTAGCACCCAACGTAATTGGCAGGTTGCACCAAAGGATGCGTTTGTGGTAAAGCCGCTCCCGATGCTGGCTATCACTTGTGCAGGGGAGGTATTATTTACTACGCTAGAAGCCCAGATGTTATACGCAATTCCATCGGCCCCGATGGTGTCAATGAAAAACTGGATAGTAGGCGTTGTGCCCGTCTTTGCCGTGATGTTGACCCCGACTGCAAGCTCAGTAAACGGTCCTGTCACAAAACTTGACGAAGTAAAAGGCGTGGTCGTTGTTGCAGCTGATGCCTGAGTGAACACCGTACGGCTTGCATGATGTGTACAGATCGGTGCGCTATCATTGCTTGACCCATCGGTATTGACAGACTTACTTGATTCGGCTGCCTTGAAACCGACGCCCGGTACATAACCTTGCGACGTTTGGACTGTTCCCCCGTCAACAATTTGATTTCCAAATGCCATTCTGTTTTATCCTCCTGTAGCGGTTACTTGCCACGTGGTCGGTTCTAGTGTGCCATCGGCCCAGACACGTCCATACAGCGATGTAGGATAGCCTAGCGCACGAAAGGTCATACGGTAAACTGTGCTGGTTGCAAGCGTGATAGACGCCGTTGCAAGCGTGCTTGACGTGCCATTCCGTTTGCGGGTTATGGTGATAGTGGTTGTGGATACTGACAGCCGATAGTAATTGTTGTTGTCAATCCATCGCAAGAATAGCTCCGCACTAATCGTACTGGCAGAAAGAGAGAAGCGGATTCTTCCCTCCTGATCCGTTATCACGCGTGTCCCATAGATAGCAATAACATCCCCGGTTGTATTGGTGATTAGAGCTTTATTGGAGGTGAGCGCCTTCGTGCCTGTCCCGGTAATCGCGTAGGTTTGACCGTCAGTACCCGTTCCAAACGAGCCTGACACATTACCCCTTGTCATCGTGTCAAACCCCGTCGGCACCGTTGTACGCGTTCCTGACGAGCTATAGAAGCCCACAACTAAAGCGCGTAACGCCGTGATGATAGGGGTATTCTGGAAAACAAAGGTAAAGGTCAAGCGGAATACCAGGGAAGCGCTTGATAGGCTCTGTCCTGATGTAAGGGAAGGCAAGGCACCGTCTATAGTATCGGTTGCGTAGTTCGTGCCTCCATCGATGGAAGATTCCACAAGTAACCCACTGCCAGGAACGGTATTTGTAACCCGTAGCAGGCTATTGCCATACGAGACAGCAGAGGCAAGGGAGGTAGCAGGGCTTACCCATGACGCGGTACCTGTGATGTTTGCAGTGATAAAAAGTCCAGAAAACTGAAACCCGTAAGTTTGCCCAGAAAACCCGCCGCCATCGGTGGCTCCGTACACTCCAACATTTGACCCTGTTGTGAGTGAAGCGTCGGTTACATTGAAAATTTGAGTGAACGGTGAACCTATGTTTCCATCGCTTGTAGATATTTTATGGTTATGCGTTGCTGCCGTGTACACGATTTTTATGGCACACTGCCCAGTTATACTAACCTGGCTACCTGTTAACGCAGTGGGACCGGCTATAGCTGTCCCCCCATTCTTTAGCAGTGAAAGGGTATACGTTGTGACCGTCGTGCCTGGTCCACTTGGATTTACCGTAGTATAGTCAAGTTTTACCCAATACCCATAAGAGTTAGCAGATGTGCTAAATGATGGATTCAAGTAAGTGGGTCCACTCGGATCTGCGTTATTGTTAAATATGTCTACATCAGGATTTATCTGTACAATATAAGTCATATTCGTATAGGTTCCTATGCTTGCAAATTGGTTATGGCTATGTTGTACAGAATCACCGGCCCCTTGATAAGCAAGTAATCCAGTTGATACAAAGTAACTTGTTATTCCCGCAGTATCGAAATGATTTATTGTTGTACCGAAGCCTGATTGCATATCAATACCTAATGTATTGTTTGTAAATGCGGTTGTACCGTTGTGTGTCCCTGCATTCCAATCGGATTGTGTATGCGCGAAGTACTGCACATCAGACTTTGCACAGGCCGCCGCCGGTACTATCGCTACTGCAACGCTAAGCAGAGTAGCAACGCTCCCATCCGAACTAGTAAATAGTTCCTTCAGGATAAGGGTTTGACCCGGCATGTTTTGGCCAGGGAACAAGCCGGGAATGGCGTTATCATTGGTACATACCTGAAAGGTCACTCCCCCGTCAATACTGCTTTGTATAGTGAAGACGTTATTTTGTCCTGTGACGACGTTCCAATGGATATGCGAACTACCTAGCACTCCTGCATTGGAGAGGTCATAGGCCGGGCTTACACGGTTCCCGGTTGCACCTGTCAAAGAAAATGCGTTTGCCGTAACGCTAGTGAGTGTGCCTTGCAGGAAATCGGCTTGTACTTGCTCTGAAATGTTGACGATAGAACCGGCTGGTGTTAGTTCTAAATCACCGTCCTGTGTATTCGAGGTCGCAACCGTTCCTGCTAGAATACCTTTACTAAAGTCAGACGTGGTTCGATCCGCATGTAGAGCAGCTGCAACGGTTATCCCCTCATTGGAGGCTATGCGTTGTACGAGGTCAACCGCAACGTCACCTGAATACCAGTTCGTGTAATTCTGGCTATTCGTTCGTTTGTCGAATAAATATTGCATGTCAGTGCAGGTAAGCGCATGCATGATTTCAGTTACGCTCGAATCGGCTGAAGTCTTTACCGGATCATCCGTTTGTACATAGCCCTGGTACAGCAAGCCTAGCACGCTATCAGCGATAGAGATAGGATCGCCCCGATGGAAGGACTGCGTACCTGCACTGTCCTTTACGGTAAGCGTTAAAGGGCTTCGTGCTTCAAGCACATCTGAGTACGCTATGCTGGCATCTAAGACGGTAACGCTTACCCCTGCTATGGTACATGCAATCGTTCCCATTTAGTGACTCCCTGACATGTACGCACGCATGACGGGCGCTAAGTTCGGCGCTATCATCTGTGTAAGCATTTTCCCATCAAGAAATACCTGGAAAGTAACCGGCCCGTTGTTACTACTGCCTGACCCTGCAAGAGAAGAGATACTTGTACCGTTCCCGTTAATGGGTACAACCGTCCCGCCCCCACTGCCAAAGTTGATAAGTTCAGGTCCATCTTCTGAGGTAATGCCCCATCCTGAAATATTTGTACCACCTCCTGCATAATGAGGGATTTGCAGATCTACACCGTTTCCCATGCTTGCAGCACTGCCTACACGTGTTATGGACTGCCATAATTGTTGTAGGAAATTATCACTTTGATTGGCGGCATCCCCGATAGCCTTGATGTTATCTACGGTCTTTGCGCTACTCCATGTACTCAGGTCGGTAAAGTGTGCTTGTAGTGTGCCTGCATGCTGGCCAGCCGTATCTAATTGGTCCTGTAATGAGCCTGGTACAACGTCTCCAAGTGACGTAGCGGTTTTATTAGCTGCATCAGATAAAGCGGCTGTTTGTGCTCTCATGTTTGCCATGTAGGTAGCGCCAATGTCAAGCGCCTTTGTTGCCGTTCCCGTTGCCGTTGATAAGTTGCCTACTGAGGTTGCCGCTGCCCCTGTCGTACGGGTTAGATCGTTTGTGGCGGCATTAAATTGTTGGGCAGTCTGCGTTGTTGAGTCTGTTACTCCGTCTAATTTGTTCATAGCGGTTGCTAACTGAGCAGTGCCGTCTGCCGGGTTCGTCCCTCCCTTTTGCCCGAATGCATGCGCTAATGCATCTCCGAAATTAGTAATACCAACTGCAGCCCCGTTAATAAGCGTTAGTAAATCGGTCAAGCCTGCAACCACGGGTCCAACAATAATAGTGGCAACCTTGCCTAGAATGTCAGTAAAGCTTTGCCACTGCTTCGTAAAATCTCCTGCACTCTGTTGACCTTTATAGAGGTCATCCATACCTTTTACAATTGCGGTTGTGGCTTGTGCAGCAGTGATAGCCCCGTCTGCTACCTTCTTCTCTGCCTCTGGTACCGTGATGCCTAATCCGTCTGCAAGCGCTTGCCAGGCTTGTACACCTGTATCCTGTAATCGGGTCATGCTTTGAGCAGTGACTTTTCCTTCTGATTGGATTTTTTCAAGTGATGTTGCAATGGCAGACATTTTGTCTGTACCGCCTCCAAGCGCATCAACCGCTTCCCCGATAGCGGCTATCTCAGGTGCTACGTTTGATGCGTCGGTACCCATGGCAAGGAGTTTCTGTCCAACAGCCTCTACCCCGTCCGTAGGTAAACCTAGAGCCTCTGCAAGCTTCTCCAATTGGTCTTGTAAGTCGTGTGCAACCTGTACATCCCCGCCCATGCTATCTGACATCTGTTGCAGGTTTTGTTGTGCGTCAAGGGCAGGGGCAGCCACTTGCTGAAGCACTTGTACGAGCATTTGAGCGGTCGCAATAAATCCTAGAGCAGAGCTAGTAACGTCCACAAGCGTACTCCCAAACGCTTGCATACTACCGGTCATGGTCGTGATGCCGCCTCCACTATTGGCAGAGGCACTAACGTTCTTGAGGCTATCGGCTACTGACTTCGCTTCTGCATCAACTCCTTCTAGCGCTTTGACCACTTGCTGTGATCTATCCGCTATTTCGTTTTCGCTTGTGCTGGCTTCTCCAAGCATCTTCATACTATCCGATGCTTGCTGAGCAGATGCGTCAATACCCCTTAGACTTTCCGATGCATCGACTGCCCCGGTACCGATATCATGTAAACTATCAGCCCCCGATGCTATCCCCTTGATAGCATCCTCAGCTTTTTGAGAAGAAGAGACGACCCTATCCGCACCTGATGCAAATTCCGTTGAATCAGCCACAAACTTTGTCGTAAGCGTTGTTGTGCTATCTGGCATTTATTCCTTCTTCCCGTAAATCAGTGATGCAACCGCACATAGTGCGTTAAACTGTTGCCGATAGGCTCTATCTTCCTCTGCCATGAGGAAGGCAAACCAGTTAGAAATTTCTACACTATCAAGATCCGCAAGCAAATCCTCTAAATGTTTGTAGTCTAACCTTGCCTGGAGTTGTCGATAGCGGTACTCTTCGTTACCGCAAGCA